>JAABUU010001052.1_pt1 | contig 50889 bp, 51 predicted proteins | sample 5559301 | NCBI WGS metagenome assembly JAABUU01 (sample SAMN10711884, study PRJNA513360) | rock metagenome | isolation source: Antarctica rocks | place: Antarctica: Victoria Land, Richard Nunatak white | reverse complement strand
GAACTAGCTAGGTGATAGCTACCATCAACTTAACAGAAGCTATACATCTCTCGGTACTCAATACCAAATCGTTATCTATACCTTTCTAAAATTGACAATTTCCGTCACCGTCAGGCAAGCCGAAAATTTCATCAGATCCATCAACGGCTCACTCAAGACTCTCAGCTCCAACCCCATTCGAAGTTGAAGAAGCAGCAACTCATACAGCCGCCAAGATACCGAAAAGTAATCCACTAGCACAAACTGTACAACATGGTGTTCGGCGGAAAATTCCTCACCAACCTGGTTGGCTTCCGCGAGCACAACCGACGATACGAGGCAGGACTTAATCCGTGGCGTGAAGATCGTAAGTATTACAAGGACTACGAGGACCACGGTGGCTACAACCCCTACAACGATCCCTACGACCTCCCCCGCCCGCAATACTGGCCGAACCAAGGGCGAGGCCGCGGAAACGGCGGCGAACGACGTGACCCTCGCCGCGACGATTTGCCCGAGGGCCCCATACTCCCAGGTCCTGGGTATCGGAAACCAAGACGCGGAGAGAAAGAAGACCGCAACTTCCTTGATCCGGACGACCCTGAAGGGTCCCCGTACTACAGGAACAATCCCGGACTGCTCGAGAGAGAACGAGCTGCGGGATTCTTGCCTCAAAGGAATGGTCGTGGGGGTGCGAGAAATAGACACGGTGGTCCGGGGCATCCAGGGTTTCCTAGGGATAGGGGCCGAGACGGGCGGAGGAGTCGCGGCATGGATGGTGGCAGAGACCCTTTTGATGGACTTCCGGGCGGAAATGGAAGTCGACATCGCAGTATGGGTGGTGGCAGCGGTCGTGGTCACGGCGGTGGCAATGACAGTCGGTATGGCCCAGGAGGTGGAAGAATGAAGGGAGCGCCTAGTCTGGCCTCTGGAGTTCCATATTAAGGTTTTGATAAGGGTCTTGGGAGGGAAGTTAGTGTGGGGAACCAGGGAATGCTTTTGTGGATGTGGTATTTTGAAAGGGATTGGGCGGGTCGGCTCGTGGGTCGGGTCGCAAATAGGCATGCGGGTTTAGGAGAGATTAAAGATATAAATAACAGACCTTCACATGCGATACCGAGAATGTAACAGAGAAGAGTTTTCTCAACACTCGGCACTCGCAGTTTTGAGGTTTTGACACGCGCAGACAACTTGTGCTATGGATGTTGCGATCTTCGCGATCCCCTTCCATTCTATCTTGCGTTGCTGTCTCGTGGATCAAGCTCCACGAGGGAATAGCAGTCATAGGCAGGAGTAGCGAACTTTGGCTCTGGGAATGCACACATTGGAAACCATAGTTTCAAAAGGGATATATGTATAAATCCAAGCTCAATGACTAGCTAGTGCTCGTTCCATTTTCCACCGGCCCTGGGCCATTCAAAAGATTCGCAGCCGGAGTTACCGTTTCCGTTGCGTTTGATCCTGCACTAATATTCGGCGGGCCCTTGAGGAGCTCAATGGCCAGATTACCATGTCGGCCTGCAAAACAATATAAAGATGAGGAATATGTTCTACCTCACTTCCAGCGATTCCCAAGGAGCACTTACCGAGATCTTCTGCGATTCCTGCATGTTCTGTCCTCACGCACATTGTATAGACTGCTGTTGCAGCAGCCCACTGTTTCCAGATCAGCAATTGCGTTCTTTGTCGATAAGAGACAAGGAAGCACTGTCAGACTTACGAGCTCATACCACATGGCTGTGTCGGGTCTAGCGCCGCTGATGACGGCAGTGCAGTCTCCGGTTGCTGAAGACAGAACTTGTCAGCTGAGCAAACGACGTTGCTTCTGGGATGGTGCTCAATCTTACTTGACGTTATAGTGTATGTAAGTTCTACAGCAACATCTGGAGTCCCTGTGGGCCCGAAAAGAAGAGGCTGCTTAGTGGCAAGCATTTCCTTCAAAAGTAGGGTGCACGATAGCCAGTGAGGTGTCAATGCCGGGGCATCACAGCGAATGTTTGGCTTATAACCGCCTAAAATCACGCCCATGTCTCCTCCAGACCCTGGAGGAGATGAGTTGGGTAACAGAGTAGTTCATGGGAAGTAAATCGTGGGTTACCTATCCCAGTGACGAGTCCGCCTGTAGATGGGTTTCCTCCTGCGCATCGTTCCATAAGAAATACTGCCGCCTTACGGACGTCTAGCCAAGTCAGAGTGGCTTGAGTAACACCTCGACGAAGGATAGGTTCAATGTAGCAGGTTGCATCCGCTGCTTGCCGTCAACGGAGAAGATTGCTTCTTGATCGGTAGTACATCGCTTCTCACTTACGGCTCATAAATCTGTAAGGAAGGCTAACCTCAAATCTCCCCATACCTCGCTTCCCAAACAAGGTTTCATGTTCGGTGGGTGGAATGATGTCAAGAGCAATATCGCAACTTATGACATCCACATTGCGGCCGAACCGGTCGCCATCACACGCCGCTGTAGGACGGGGGGCCAGCAAATTACTGTTGTTTTTTGAGATCGTGGACCAGGATGAATTTGAGGGAACGGTAGGTGTAGCAGCTCGGCCATAAAATTCCTGGTATGAATCAATCGCGAGCGACGATGTAATGCCAACAAAGATGGAAGATCCGACTATAAAATTAAAGCGCATATCGTAGCAACTGACCAAGGCAGGTGCAGCGACCGGTTGTCTGGAAAGAAACGTGATAATAATATAAAGCCAGCGGAGGAATAACGTGCGAGTAGTTGTTGGGCGCGGCTTATTTTTCAATCCAAGTCAGTAGTCCCACTGAAGCGTTGCGCCAAAGTCGGATGATTTGAAACAAGCAGAAGCGTAAGTCGACGAGTTCTGACGCTAATGAAAAGAAAAGTGATACTATGATAAGGAATGGCTGTTGAGGCACACACGTTTGCTCTGAAGAGAATGTTCTCCATAATCCGTCCACGGCGATTATCTAAGCCACATTGCTATATACTCACTTTTCATGGTTCAGAAATATGATTGGTACTCATACGTATCTCTTCCATGTCTTACTCCTAGGCGACATCGCTCTGTTAGGTCTCCGTTTCGGGCGCCAATATCGACACGATATTTCCGCTCCTTTAAGCTAGTTGGAATTGACTATGACATCAATCAACATCAACGCGGTAAGGACTTCTACCATTTGCCGGGGTACACAATGGAAAAAAAACCGCCCAACAGGATGTCAGAGCCCACGTGTTAAGATATTGTTCTACTTCTCTGGAACCCGGCATGAGGGCTTCCCCCTCACTCATTCAGTGTATCCGGATTCGCCAGCGTCCAGCTCGACCTGAAGCATCCCATGGATTCCTGAAGATCAAATTAATCATCAAGCAATTTCCAGTCTAGTCGTAAGTAACATAGAAGGCTCACCAATTACCATTGCAAAGCCACTTTGCCGCCCCCTGACGCACATCGCGTTTACGGCCGCCAAGGCGGAATATATATCAAACCAAGATGTGATTACTATGACCGAATTGCTGTTTTTGATACGTGCGGTACATTGGGCTGTAGGCTTAAGGTCAGTCATAGACAGGAATACCACAGATGGTCCTGTGGCCGGTGTCTTACGTTCGGTAATCGTATACGGAGTCCTCACGGTCACAGTGGGATCAATCGGGTCTCCAAAAACTGTCGCTCTAGTTGAGACGTCCATCTTGTTTAAGAGTGTGTTGCAGTCGCCGAGATGCGGATATCCAGATATCGAATCGACACATTGTACCCTAGGTTCATAGGTGGTCAACGACACAACAAGATTGTTGTCCCCCCCTTCGAAGTCAGCTCCTAGTAACTAAGTCTGGCTTTGTATCCCATGACAAGGCTTACCAATATCAGTGGCGAAGCCCCCTTGCGATGGAGAACCTGCTGCGCAAGTGTTGACGAGAACGTAAGCTGCGGTGTAAAGTTGAACGCCATATGTGTGGGCGTATGGTGCAGACGGTTTCAGAGAGAGATCTATGGCACACAGCCCGTCCGCTGAAAATGGTCAGTCGGATAAAGGATATTTATGAACTTCATGTATTGCATCAGACTTTAGTGACATACAGCTGAGGTACCTATCAGGAACGTTGATATCCCATGTGCCGCTTCCACGGTTTCCAAAGCTGATTGTCTCTGTCCCACTAACGCTGGGTAGATAGAAAAGTGCGTTTAGACAACTGGCGAGTTGGAGGTTGGCACCACGTTTCGGTCCTTGACAGTAAATTGGTGGTACTTTATTGGCTGACGTATTGAGCGACGAGACAGAATGATTTAGAGGCAGCGGAAGTCCCACAGGTGAGGCTGTTGTGATCAGTGGTAGTTTCAGCATAAATACCAAAGCTGGAAAAGCGAGGAGGAATATGCTGATTGTAGGAACGAAATGCATGGCCGGGTTTAGTGATCTGCACGCCCCGTCAAATGTTGATCGTAGAAGAGAGTCACATCTGCAGGATGGCGATATTCATATATGCACTGCTCCAAGCAGTTCGCCAATGCTTAGATGAGTCCAAAATTAGAAACCACATTGCGCCTAGACATTGGAGAAGCGACGATATTCGCCGCCTGTAAATCGTACATTGCATAGGGTATGACCGTATAGATGGGAGTACTGGTGGATTAGATGTCGAATTATATACCAGGCCTAGAGTATGATAAATAACATACACCTTGGCCGGCAAATTTTTCCAACCTGTTAAAGTTCATGAAGCATATGAATGATTCGGGTTCTGGACAATGCTCTGATCAAGCTGCGTTGGACTTGTAACGTTGACCTCCATGGCCGTGAGAATGTGGGCGTAGGCATGGATTCCGTTATCCCATGTATGGGGGTAGAACGTGGTAGTGGGGGTATGAAACGGGCGGCAATGAAGGTAATACAGTAGGTAGTAAGCAATATATCCGCAAAGCTATCCAAAATCTAAATCTCCTACTATAAAGGGTCTTGTGACTGATTTATTCTTCTTAATTCCTATAGCTTGATAACTTGCATACAATGGAGGGTGGCGATGATCTGATTTCGCTCAGCGTATGTCCCTGTATACGTGTTCGACAATCTCTTGGGGGTAAGCTCTTTCAAGACAACTGTAGTAATAGTGATATCGACAAAAAAAGCCTCTCATCGTGCTAAACACGGGGATAGGGTACAGCTATTTTTAGCTAACATTGTTGTAGGCCTGATCGAAAGCTGTAGGCGTTGTAGCATACTTCAGCTACTCTAGCTAGCACGTTTGGTAGGAAATCCCGCGCCCAGGTCGTGGGAGCCTTCTAACTCCTTATCAGATGGGTCCATCATGTTTGAGCGCTTCGTGCATTGCATTAGTGGCGTCTAAGATGAAGCGAAGATCTCCCAGGAGTGGTCCTGGCTGAGAAGTCACATAACCGCTATATAGCATTTGAAAATCGGCGTGATTGGAGATTTGACTAGAGCTATCATCATCCGTTGGGCTTTTATGAATTGGTATCAACTTGATGTGGGCGTAATCAATCTCAAACCCCTCGAATATAAAACCACATTGCGAGACATTAAAAGTCTGGGTAAGTATCTTCATGCAAGTATGGGCCGCGCAGAGCATATTTGAGTAATCTTGATTACCCAGCAAGAAAATATCGCTACTAAGATGTTTCCTGGGGACCAGTACTGTATATCCTGGAGTATTGGCAAACGGCGTCAGGAACGCCACATTCGAAACATCTTCCCACACTTTCCAACTCGGAAGTTCCCCACGGATTATTCGAGCGAACAAGTTCTGATCTGACTCAGGACCCAGGAAGGTTAAACTTAGTGGCTCGGTCAGACCAGACACAGCTGTGATGATCTCTCGCGTGGCGTCCAGATCGGCGTCAGATAGCTTTGGGCCTTTTTTGGAAGAAATGAAGCCAGGGAAAGTCGCGTGGTACTCGACGGTCTCGTGTGTGACAGGCTTCCACTTTTCACCAAGGCCATGGAGAGGAATAAGGGATATGCGGGTGGCACCATCAAAGACCAAGGCGCAGCGACGGGCATTGCTCACAGCAGATAGTACAATAGACAACCGACGGACTTTAAGCATTATACCCATGAACGATGAAGTTTCTCTTGCCCTAAATGGGGTAGTGTCACGTATGTCGACGACAGCATGGTATGGAGTGATTGGAGCTCGGGTAAATCCTGCAGTGAGATGTTCATCGCTGTAGAAGAGGTGCGGAGCAACGAGGTGGACGGCTTCTGATGCCATTGAAAAATAGTGTTAGTCGAAGAAGGTCGGGAACCCCCTATGAGCACACCGATAGCTGTGCGGTAAATGCTATGTTTGAAGGTGGGCACAATGTTCGGGTACAATTTCGTCCGCAGAGGATTTGGGGTGGCGGTGTGCGAGCCTATTCGGTGGTTGAAACCCTCAAAACTTCGATAGATCAAACGATCAAAACGTTGATGATGTCGAATAGTCGGATCAAAGACATAGAGCAACAGTTCTGGTAGGCATTGTTTCGGAGTACAGTTCTGATTTGTAGAAGTCAGTCTGATTACAGGTAGGATCAAGGACGGTGGCGAGGAGCGTGATTTGCCTCAGTATTACTGAGGGTATCTCAGACGTGCTAGGGCTAAGCCCCTTCGGGTTCAGTATGGTAGCTAACCCAGATGGGCTTAGCCGCAGCCGCTTACCCGCAGGGGTCTAGCGTAGCTACCCCGAAGGGGCTTAGTTGCGTTTACACGTCTGAGGTCCTGAGGCAATAAAGAACAGACCTTCAATTCTTTCGCAATTTTCCCACTGACCACACTCAATCAATGAAGCGACAATTAAGTCGTATCAGGTCGTCGATGGTTACGAGGTGAAGGACTCCAGATCGCGCACTACCCTCTGCGCGTCTCCTCTGCTTCTTGTTTGGTGTCGAGTCTCTTGAACGATTGCTCTGACCTTGCACAGCCTTGAAGTCACGCCACATCAAGACAAATTCTAACTTATAGATTTTCCTAGACCTATCCCATACCTCTGACCGTATCAGCCATCAAGGTTCTGTCATTGACTTGCAAGGCATCCAATTCATTGCCTCCAAGTCCATACGTTCCACACATGCCTGCCGATCCATTAGGTACATTGTTTCCTTTCGTGGTTGTACGGATCATGATTCCTCATCTGAGACTGTCATGTTTACCATTTCTTTGCCTGGTCATATACTGGGTTCAGATCAAAGATGAAGGTCTTTCAGTTGCCTGTATCCCTCCGTGACGTCGTCGACTTAGCTATGGTATGAGGTAGCTTCAGCTTCGACAGACTCTGTACTGTGCTATCCTGGATGGGAAATCGGCTCCGCAACGTAAAAATTGCAAATACGTGCCGAACGGGAGTTGGCTATATTGTGTTGACCGGAATTCTTTGGTAGTAAACGGGAAGGTATGTCTAAGGGATCACAGCTCGCAGTTTCAAGGCATCCCGTTCGTTCGGGCTCCGTGCTTTAATTAAAGACTGAGTGTGCCGATATCGTATTTAAAGAACACTGCTATGAGCTTTTACCAGACACATAGGTTACTTGTTCAGTGTTATATTCTATTGATGAGCCTTTCAGGCTTTTCTAATCCTTAATGTGTGAGACTTTAAGAAACACTATAGAATTATGAAAATTGGTTTCAATCAAAGAGTGAAATACGAGACGGGATGACAGGATTGCATTGGCAGCTATTCGAGTATGTATGTCTTCAAAAATCATCTTCACAGTATTCGTTCCCATCAGTAACCCTAATATCAAATCCCTATATTGCTGGCTCAATCCTATCAGTGCGTGTTTGTATCCTTGACTGAGTCTACTATAAGTTTCAATTGTTCAGCATGTATGTAATCATAAGATCGATGCTTATAGCGGCATCTCTTTTAAGCCTATCTCGATCTATACTTGTAGCTGCATTGCCGGTTGAGAGTTCAACACCGACCGTGGCCCCAAAATACCCTTTGGATAGGAGTAGACAAACGCAGATGATGGTGGGAATCCGGACGATGGGGCAGGTTCAATTCGTTCCGGTAAGCATAATGGAACCAATTTACTATGAAGCAATCAACGCTCGCAGCTTGTAAATCTCGAACCTGCCTGCTAGTAAAGCAACGTGGTATGGAGTAGACCCTGGCTCAAGTGATGCCGCGGCTACCTTCACCACCGAGTTAGGAACGCTGCCAACTGATAGTATATTACCGTCAAATATACTGACCAAGGCTCTACATGGAACGTGGATCACATCGTTGAGCTCTAAATCATCGTGGCTATGTTCAGTTTACCTAGACCGACGGTATCTGCTACATCAATAACGGCTGACGCCTGAGTCGTGGCATCAAACGCAGTCAATACCGCTGGGACTGCTTGCAATGCGATAACTAGTGCCATCACTACAACCGAAAATTTGCGTGGCATCTCAGCTTCTCTCAACAGCTTCCAAGGAAAGGCTTTTTCGTGCTTTATGCTAAACACCAACTGCCCGACTTCGGGGACAGGGGCCTCATTCTTCAAATACTTCGGCCAGCACTACGGCAAGACCTTCTTGTCAACCAGGCTACTTCGCAGAGTGTTGTTATTCAAGCGATTGCGAATACGCTACAGACCATCGCAATAATGAGCCAAGTATGAATACGTACTTCACCAGCTTCGCCAGCAATGCCTACTAGGGCACGTACAGTTACATGGGCACATGGACGGGCAAATTTTACCCTCGAGCTCGTCAGGAGTAGAAACTCTGAATAGCTACCGCGGTCTTCTTCACACTCCGGATGCTCCGGCCATCACTACGGAGATATCTGAATGTGTTACCGTTTCGATCCGTTGGACCAACCATGTCTTTGTTGCACGCTGTTTCTGCATCCAATGTCTGAGAATAAACATACGTAGATCTTAGCCATCGCGAATATATAATGCCTGTCTTCTATCATGATCGACTCTTATGTGTTTTGATATTACAGGCAATCAAGTCTCGAATCCGTAACAAAATTCAGGTCTACGGGATCAGCATAGGATTCATCAAGTACTGTAACCCAGTATCTAACAAGAATCAGTGAGAAAGTTCAATAGGTACCCAGGGTAGATCTAAAAATAGAACATCTCGTTCGGATCGAACGTATCTTAGGCGTGCCACCATCTGACCTCGTCTGCCTATATTCGTAATTCGGAATGGAGCATCTCATGGCAGAGGAAGAAGTTTTGTTACACAAACATAGCATTCCTGAAGTTCCTTGGCTTGGATTTGATCATGATGTTCAAGAACATGCGCTTGTTGACTTTGCAGAGTATCCCCTACGGCGTGGGTGGTCGAAAGATCAGATTGTAGCCCTCAAACATGGTGACGCATTGGCATTCGATGATGCCTCTTGTCTTGCTATGTTGCAAAGCTGGCTTGTATTTGGCTTCTTGGAGGGAATTTACAAGCGACGATTTTCTTCTTCCCAGTATGTGGTTGACACGGCGTCCGGCCGTGTAGTCGACACGACTCAGCTGAGACAGTTCTTTGATAAATGGCATGGTTTGCTGCAGCAAGAAAGTTCTGAAAGTATGCTATCATACTGGCGGTACTCAACAATACGGCTATATGAGTTACACTCTTGGTATGCGGCCTTGGAAAAGCACTGCACCCAGGGAATCTTTCCGACAGCCTTCGATACAGCTGAATATCATTCCATCATGCGGTTAGTAGTCTTGATCGCAGATTCAATCTACTATAATAAAACCTCCGTGGCTTCCCGTTTAATACAAATACGATCGGGCTTGAATTGGCACCACACTGAAGTGAATGGCGCAGCCCTCAGAACAAGACTTATACAGAAAGGGTGGTGTCCCTCCCTTCATGGTCTATTCATGACTTATGGGCTGGCATTTACAGAGTATGCATGCCTCCTGGACGCAACCGATGGAAATGTTGAACGCCACAATAGGTGTGCGGATGATGCAAAGTGTCTTGGTGTCAATTATTTGGGTACCGGAGCGGGACCAAAACATATAGCTAACGAATGCCACTGCCAAATTATCAGACCTTCTTCTAGTCAGATGAATGGCATCATATCAAATAACAAGATTCCTCTCATCGACCTGGGCTCGCTCTCGCCACTGATGTCCGACTGTCCAGTCGTGGAGTGGGACCGACAGCAAAATTTTATAGCTTTCTCTCATGTTTGGGTTGATGGATTAAGTAGCGAATCGGAGATAGGGTTACCTCTTTGCCAGCTCCGCAACCTTCAAAATGTACTTTTTCAAGTAGGACCAAGCTCTCTCATCTGGGTTGACGCTTTATGTATTCCTCACGAGCCGACAATCAGGAACCTTGCCATTGACATGATGGCGGAAGTTTACAAGCGATCGACTGCCATCATTATACTCGACGCTGGTCTACGATCTCGGCCACTTGGTAAGTTCTCTACGGCAGAGCTAGCTGTCCGCCTCCTTACGTGCAATTGGATGCAGCGTCTATGGACCCTACCAGAAATTCTGTTCTCTCAGAGAGCATTTGTAGCTTTCCAAGATGGCGTAATTGATCTCAATATATTGAGGAGCAGACTTAGGCAGACGGCGAGATTTCCAATCGAGTGCGTGGGGTTTTGTACACTACTTAGGTTTGTTCATGAGGATGGTACAGAAGGTTTAAAGATAGGTGAGGTCCAGCGACTGCTCGCATCTCGGAACAGTAGTAGGCCAGACGATGAGACTCTTGCAATTGCCCCTTTACTTGATCTCAGCGCCGCAAACTTGATCGGTTATGAGGGTCAAGACCGAATGGTTCAATTCTGGCGACAACTCCGCGAAGTACCGAGAGTTGTTATTCTACTTGTATGCCCTCGATTGGACGTACCAGGGTTTACATGGGCTCCGCAGTCGCTCATTTCCACCTCGGGGAATGTTCCAATGAACCAAGAATACGGAAGTGCTACTGTGACTCAATTAGGCCTTCGAGGGACTTTCTTCATTTACGAATTGAAAACTCGAAGAATTCTAGGAAATGCAGCTTCGTTCATCATAGATCCCAAAGCTCAACATTTCATAGCATTCAGACCACTTAAGCACAAATTCGACCGGGCTCAAACCTACCCTTACCCTTGTGATGGGATCGTGTTGCTTGAGGAAAGCAGGAACGCACTGAAGCGTTCTGCCATTACCGTCATAACAGATCCTGCTCTAGGCTCAGGCGTCATTCGATACAAATACGGACGGCAGATTGTTCTGGATTTCAGTCCCCTTCCAGTATCTCAAGAGCTGTCAGCAAATTTTTCATCGATTGGGAAATATCAAGAACTTACCATTTCTTGAATATATGATAGCCACATAACCTCGATCGGCAAGAATTATCCACATTCATTCGTGGTAGTCTATGCGTGGTGTATATGCTAGAAGCTTCCCACTGACGCCGCAAAAAAGCCTCACACGACTAAGACGATCGCCAGAACAAGAGAAAATTGAGGAGAGTGATTCGATGCAGTTTTCGCGTTTGGCTTGAAATGTAGGACCAAGAAGCAACAACGCCCGCTGCTTCCCCTTGTTCGTACTGTTTCTTCAATCCGAATTGAGACCTTTCGAAAGAGCAACCTGGATGGATAGTTTCCTAATACAACTACAAGTAAATTGGCCGATGTAGTCAATCTCGATAATGCTGCCCCCGCAAAGAAGCTCCTTGAAACAGTCGGTCTGGTACTCTTTCCAGTCATGCTCTATGCCTCAATATCTTACATTCCGATCACCGGTCGAGAGATGACCGTAGGTACGTTGTTCGAGTTTCTCGACGGCCGAGGAATTGACAAGACTACCATTCCATGATCTACGAGATCTTTACTATCGAGCGGAAAGCGAAGCAATTACGCAACTCATGATTTATACCGCAAAACGGAGCGATCCTTAGACTAGTACTAATAAGTTCATTGACCGTTGTACTTCCAGCTGTCAAAAGTACGAAAATCTGGAGACGTTGGCATTAAAGTATGGTGACAACACCGACTAGTCTCCGGCGCTGGTTTCCTTTGCTGGAAATTGCCTAATCTACGCCACCGTGAAATTAGACTGGAGATGATCCAACAATCAATTCAACCATTGAAGATTTATATTGAACGCATCGAAATTCTCCTCTCACGTCTCAAGTATCTCTGGCTCGGAATCGCGGCGCCCTTACTGTCCAGGTCTTTTCCTCCTTGCCCAAAACCATAGAGAGCTCACCTTTGACGTCCAACGATTCCACGATAAGGAGCAATAGCATTTTACTCGTCTGCGTCTTATAGCTTTCGGCATCGAAGACTTGACCGAAAATTGTGGCTGTGCATATGATGGATGCTCTTCTTTACCATGACACTCATCAGCTTGGGTCTTTCTTTAAGCCTTAAAACGCCTGGCCCGATTGTGATACCACCAAGATACTGAATGCAAGGTCAATCTCGTTCCAAGCAACAACTCGGAGCCTCGCTGACAACAAATCCAGAGCCGAAACGAGGCTTGCTTCACTACAGGGCTCTATAGCGTGTTGATTGAGCTTGGTGGACAGATATCATGATTAGATTTTGCTTAGATCTAACGGGTACATCTTTTATCTATCAATCGTGCTGTTACTACAGAGACACAGACCGACGAAGACCTATGTCATTTCACTTTTCTAGATCCTTTATGCTGCATGTGACGTTAGAGTACTCGATGATGAGCAATGTTCTGTTCGTGTAAATCAGAAGTGAAATCCTTCGAACAAGGGACCTTGGTCGGTTCGTCTACACAAGCAGCAATCTATGACCATCTGGTTCGTATGGAAGAGCCAATAAATGTATTTTCTACCGCAAACACAGCACCATCTCCTACTTCGAATCATTCAAGATCCAACGCCTCCAAAGGGCTGTCTGGAAAACCCAATGTCCAGACCATAATACTAAGCACATGCACGTTAGATAACGTCTGTTCTTCTATCTTTCTCTCTGTTTCAACCCCAATCAGAGGATACTTTCGCTTATCCATTCTATCAATTAACATGTTCACCCCCGCCATCTCCTCCACCACCTTGATTTCCGGAACCATAGTTTCGAACCTTCAAAATCCCAATATTGAACGCAAAGAGCCTTCTACTAGGCGTCCCGAAATCCCTTATTTTCAGCTCCCTCCCACGGTGGCCTCTAGACTCACACATCATCGTATCCGCATATCAAGAGCGTCTCAAAGCTATTGTAGTCGTTAAAATGACACTGATAAGGTTTCTTCAAATACTCGAAACCCTCCTTGATCTCTTTCCGGTTACGCTGGACCGGAACCTAGAGCCTAGAGACTTTGCAAGAAGGCTATATGGAAAGACAGAAGCATCTTCATCACAAGATTTTCCTCTTTCCTCCTTGTATAGCCGGCTCCTAGCAGCGAGCACAACCCCAGTCACTCCGTCTGGCCAACATTTGGTGGAATTTTGACCCCCTTTCCCGTGCCCGTCGTGGGCAGTACAGCATTTTTCATCCACAGAGAAGGACGCTTCGTAGGAGTTCCCGCCGTTTTGGGCAAAGGATGAGGGTTCGCATGTTTGGTTCTGGGCAAAAAAGGTCAAACCGGTTCCTTTATTCTTGGCGAAGATAGATAGCGCGAAGGGTTAGCCGTGGTTTTTGACGTCTTCGCTAAAACGGAAGAGCATTTTTGCGGCCGAAGTTTCAGCATGGGAGTTGCAGGTTTGGAAAGACGTCTCAGACCGACTCTTCCGTTTGCGGTACAAGAAAAATCGAAAGGCGTTTTGGTTCCTTGATAGCATGCAGCATTCTGAGACAGGGATTTAATTGTACAGGATCGGCAACAAAGACCAAAACTGCAAGATATGTTAGGAATTGGTTTTTGCGAGCATTGCAGAGATACAAAGAAGATGGCCTTTACGTAAAGAACAAAGATCAGTTCCCAAGTCGATGAAACAGGATCGCGGCACCATCAAAAAGTCGGACAACACGGATTTTGTGCGAAAACGTGACACATCTGTTGATTATTGGGTTTGTTTGTCCACTTCATGTCTTACCCAGGTCCTTCGAGGTTCCTGTCGTTCGTTCAAAAAAAGGGTTCACTTCGCAGTTCAAGATTAATTATTTCTTGTTTCCATTTGCTCACGGAGTTGTTCCTGCATCCATTGGTGCCCCTTCCGTCGCTAGATCTCAGCTAAAAGATAGTCAAACAATTTTAGGTAAACAAGCGGATTGGTTGTACATAAGAGGACTTCAGGGCTAATCAGGGCTATGAGGACTGAGGAGTGGGGGTTGAGTATGTGAAAAGTTGTACGAAAGTCGTTCTGGTCTAGGTTCTCATGATAGAAAATATGGGTATCCGTTTCGTTGACCGAGCTGGGCGAAACTAACATCCTCAAATCTCTTCGTTTACCCGCTGAGACCAGGTTGTCCGCTTACCCACTGAGGGGAGACTATTCACTTGTCGAGCCCCTTGCTGAACTTTCCAGCTTGTAGTCCTTTCGCCCTAGTATTTCTCGCAGGGGGGTCTGAATCTTCCAGGCCAGCAACTTGAGCCTCTGCTTGTTTCTCTGCCACTTTATTGCCTGTTGCCTTCTTGGCCCGAGAGTTCTTGGCCTTGGTCGTTCTCGCAGGGGCTTCTGGTTCTTCTTGGCCTGCAGCTTCGTCGTCTACCACTTTGCCGCTTTTCGAGTTCTCTGCCTTAAGGCCTCTAGCCTTCCTCTTCTTCGCCGGGGACCCTGGTTCGTCCTTCTCAGACGGGCTGTCCTCTGTTGCGTCCAGCTTCCTTTTTTTTTTATTAGTGGAGCTGTTAGCAGGAGATTTGGAACCCCTATCCCTCTCCCGGTCGACAGTCTCTCGTACCGTTTTATGGGTGGTGTGATCGAATGCATATCGGCACTCCCCCTTCCATGGAGCAATGTAGTGTGAGATTTCACCACCTCGAATCAGTAGTACGGCCCCCGACTTATACCCGTTGAGTTTGAGGCCGATTTGATTAAAGCACATCGCAGCGCCCTGGAAGTTCCCAATTTGGCACAGTCCTGTTAGACCCTTTTCCCAATCGAACTTGTCAACGTGCTCATCTGTTGGCCTATTCGAGATAATGACACGCAACGTATACGTCTCGTCGTGATCGTCATTCGTTGGTGGCAGGCGAGCAAACCTCGGGGAGTCCCGGTAGACCCTACGATATTCCTCTCGCAGTTCCGGGTCCCACACACCAAACCAAAAGTCGAGGACTCTCGTCATACTCCCAACAGTGTAGTGCAAATACTGGAGCAATAACTGCTTGAGAGCTGCTCCTTTGACAAGAGAGTCTGCGGTTTCAACTATGGGTTCGTCGGAAGAGTGTCCTCTCGCGTGCCAATGCCCGTAGTGCTCAGAGCCGCATTCTTTTTCCTTGAGGTGTGGATTCGACTCCATGTGCAGTCTTTGCGACAAATGTCGTTTGTTTTCTTTTGGGTTTGGGATTTTCAAAGAAGGAGAATAGAAGAGCTTGGTGTCGGCCAACATCTTTGCCACAATATCTTCGCCAAAGGCCTGGTAAAGGCCCTCTGGATCAAGAAAGATAAATATGCTATCATGCTTGTCTAGAGCAAGGTATAGTTCATTTTCAGGCGGAGTTCTGAGAATCCCATCTTTGGTACTTGCATACCTGTTTCTGTGGTTGATTAATATCTTATCTGTGACCCTCCACATTTTCCAATTGTCTACCACTGTCTTGAGGTACCAAGCTTTGTCCCCCTCCGATTTTGGTTCTTTACTATTGTTTAGGGTATCGAACTCCTGCTCGACCTTTGACCAGGAGTCCCGACCTGAGGCATATAGCTCTTGGTAAGCCATTTCGGCGGTCTCCAACGGCTTGTCAATCTTTGAGCCTCCTGTCTTGCCTCCTTTCTTGGTTGTTTTTTTACCTTTTTTCTCGAAAAGAGCCATGGCCGTTGTGTACTGCACAGCTTTGTCTGAAGGACTGGGGTTCTCAGCAGACCAGGAAGATAGTGAATCGTTAAGGGCTGCCAAGAGATTGCTGTTTTTAGTCGGCTTGTTCAATTTCCAATCGATTTGATGAAACTTCTCGCAGTATACATTCCTACCGCGATAGACGTACTTTCGTGTCTCGATCTCACCTGATTCATCCATTTCAGACGCGGCTTCTTGTCGTGCAGCGTCCAGCTGTTTTCGAGCCTCTCGTTCATGAGCTAACCATTCCTGCTGCGGGTTATTGAATATTGGGCAGTCCGCTCTAAAAGGCTGGGGCTTGCTATCCCACACCAGCAGCTTGGAACGCAACTACAAGCTGCTATCAGCAATTGATGCCAGGGAAATCAACTCATTTTCGGCTTTCTCAACATACCGCATCCATTTTTGAGATTTCACCTGCGGCTGGCTTTTCTGCTTCAGGCTCTTCGGCATCATTGGACTCGAAATCGCCCTGGTCTGATTTTGGGTCGGCCATCTCTAATGTTCGCAGAATTAGTCAACTTTGCGCACGCTCTTTGGAAAGCCTCTGTAGTTTATAGTAGAATTTGGGTCTTTCCGAAGATTCCGAACAGAGAAAAGTAGCGTCTACGTCAAAGAATTAGAACACATATCGTTATTCGAAATCTAGATGAAGGTTTTCCGAAAGCGGTATGCATAAAGAAAGCGCAGAATCGTCCAGTCTGTCGAGAATTTCTTTGTTAATCAGGCGGTATAATTATGGAAGTTGAAAAACGCTTAATGTGTTTCATATTCTTTCAATGAGTATCGCATTCTCGAGAGTCCTTTGCGCATGAGTATTTTTTGATAGTTCTGAGCCCGATCCCCTAATTTTTCCGTTTGCGGTGATTGAGTGGTGTCACGAAGATCATGAAGGAGTCTCTGCTTTGATAAAACCCAAATCCTAGTATATGGACCAATCAGGCACTAATTTTAGATTAATTCGTTCAACGGGTAATTGAGAAGGTCGGAATAGGTGCTAATCGCAGCTGTTTGCCTTACCACAGTATAGGAATTCAATACTTGATGCGAGATTTGTTGGTCTTGCCCAAACCTTGAGGGGTAACCCTATGGTCGTCAGGCTTACCGAGGGCTACCAGATATATCTGCCCTTGCCCGCTCTATATCGAGTTGTTCCTGGGTGATTGTTGGTTTGGAATGCCTTTGTAGACACAAGCAGCTCGGTGTAGAAGTCTCATAACTTTGCATAGTACAGCGTCATGGCTTCTTGATGCACAACTTCTCTTCACTATACCATGAGCTGTTCTCGTTAAAAAGGAATCTTTCATACTTATTATAGCTTCGAGTGGTAGTGGCTGTCAAGCCCCCCAGGTCTCGCGGTTTTTTCACCTGGCCATGCCTGACTAGTCGTACTTCCCGGGATACTTGCCCTATTGCTGGTCTCTACATACCTATGCCCAGAGTAAATTCCATTAGAATTTATTCGCAAGCTTTCCAGGCTTACTACCCCATGCAAGCCAATGTACGATCAGCTACAAATTGTTGTCTGTAATCTGGTCCAAGCCAATACGACACAAATGTTCTTGACTTACAGCAGCATTATTATAGTTCAACTTTCACCAATTCAGTCTGCCTGAGGCTGCGGAACTTGTTCTCTATATCGGCAAGAGCGTGTACTGTCCTATACTGCAGAGCTTCTTTCGAGGGTTTCGCAGTGGCGGCATCTCTAGAAGAGAGAAGATCGTCAAACTCAGCCAGAAGTTTGCTGTTCTGAAACAGCTGGTCCAAGTCCTAATCAATCTGGAGAAACTATCCGCAGTATACCTTCCTGCTGTGATAGACGTATCTTCTAGTTTCGATCTCCCTGGATATCTCTCTATCAGAAGTGGCAACTTTCCGTGCAGCATCCAGTTGCCCCGAGCTTCTTTTTCATGAGCTATTCAATTCTAAAGGGTGCTAACGGCAGGGTATTTCTTGTTGAATGGTTCGGGCTTGCTGCCCCATTTGAACAAGTTTCCCATAAGCTATAAGAAATTGTCAGTAACTTAATCGAAAACGGCATGTTCAAGTTTTCTCGACTTACTGCAGTATCATGGAAGTTCTTTTTACCCTGAATCGAGATTGGACTGGCCATCTCTATGGATCGTGAAGTGATTACCGAGGCCAATTCGATACTGCAGATGGAGCAGACTGGAAGTAACGCCTTTAACAAAGAATTAGAAGGTATAGATGTCACGAGGCTGAATTTGCTGGTTGTCACGAAAAGTACGTGATGAAGAAAGACGGATATGTTGTGTTCGGAAGAAAAATGCCTTTGTCGATCAGACGATGGTTCCTGGAAAGTAGACAAGTCCTCGGGATCTTGCGTTTTCTTCAGATAGGTTGTGTTAAAGAAGTCTTTGCACACCGTTGTTGCCTCGATAATTTCCATTCGGTGCCCTGTGAAGCTAAGTTACGTCACGGCTACCGTAACCGAGTTCCTTATACACTCAATGAAATCAACTCCCCAGATACTAATTCATCTAGCGACTCGAGAGCAAATTTTCTGCAATGAAGGACCAAAAGATTAATCATACCCGTCTATCTTAGCCACGTTGCTGATACCAAGAGCCGTATGTTGATAGTACTAGTGTTCGTTCATGTTTCGACCTCCACCTACTCCACCCTGGAGAACATACTAGGTTTTCCACGATCCAGCACATTGGAAGGAAGTAGATTCTTGGGGTTTCTAACGAACGAAAACCTCAATCTATTTCAGGGCTTAGATACATCGGCCCATGGCTGCTTCTGCATAGTGCAGATTCCAGATGAATATACGTTCGAATGGCAGTGCTTGTCGAGCTAGGAGCTTCCAGGGCGGCAAGGCCAAAGACATTGGAAACTATAACTGTATCGACATCTTCGCATATATATAGCTTACCATACCTCGCGCCTATTATCGGAATGAAGATCTTGGTGTTATATATAGTCCTATGACCTGGTAAATACAACTGTCTTCGCCAGAAATCCTGGTGGGCGCTCTATGCCTGGGGAAGTTGATACTAGGGTCTTGATCATTACTGACCTCATATACTGCCAGTGCTTAGACGGCTGTCGGATAGCCTTCCAAAAATCGAGGATTGACCAGCAACATGGTGGTATAACCTCACCCCGCCGCATTATTTTGTAATGTTGCTCTGATCTTGTGCTCTTCGAGAGCATGTTCACAGTCAAATGGAAGGCAGAAATATAACACGAATGAACGTATCAGTGAATATCAGGATTGGCAGCAGTATTATAATTAATCTCTGCGACTGCAGCTACGGTAGCAAATAATCAGCTGGCAAGAAGACTAGGAATTAAGCAAAAACGAGACCGGAAGGTATAGAGCAAATAAGACGGCGCTTGTTGACGTATGCTCTTAAAATAAACGGACCACTGAATGGCGAGATTGATCCGCCCCCTGAAAGAAATCAATGTACCGAGACTGCAGAATTCCTGTAGAATCAAGGCCCGGAAGCTTGAATGCCTCCACCGGCTCCGTTACTGACCGCGTGTGTACTTCAGGTCGGCTGTACGATTCCACCCAGCTAACATGGCGAATAATGCTGGATAATTATCACAAGTGAAGGTCGAGGCTCATCAAATGTACAACTCGATGGTGCTAGTACTTCGACTTGTGAATTACATTTCAAGTAGTTAGAGTTCGAAGTGCGGAAGCGCATCCAACTAGTAGACAATAGATTGGGGGTTCGGTCAAACGTTGATGCCCAGTCGATGAGGCTTGCCACAAAAGATGTCTTAGACAGACCAACTCATCAAGTATCGGGTGTGCGAGTGGGCTCTCTGCTATGTTAGGAAAATTTTATATCGCACAGACGTATAGTCTGGCATCGGAGTAGTTTTAGGTCATACCTCTTGGACCAAGAATCTTGTTGTGCCCTAGACTTATACTCGATTAAGTATTGGAATAGTGATGACACATATCCTTTGCAGTTGGCACAAAGATATAAGGTTATCTTTAGTTCAAGAACAAGAATGTTTCAAACGATCTAGGCTGTTATCTCGCATTAGCAATATCTAACGTGAGGATATCTATTGCCCCGGCCGCTGTTAGTTCGTCCATCACAGTAGCTATGTGCTTCTTCTCAACCATCGAGCTTACTGCAACCCATGCTTCATCTTCCAGGGCTGTGATGGTAGGCGCTCGTTTGCCCGGGGTGATTTTAGTAGCTTCCTCTAGCAGCTTGCGTTCGACGTTGTATTGACAGAGGACAAATCGCTGGGCAGCTTGCACGTTGTCAGCAGGGTGAATGAGGTTGCATAGAGGGAGGTGGGCTTACTGATGACCCCTTTTATTCTCGAGGCGATCATGTTTACAAGCTTTTGGTTTGATGGGTGTTTCGACTTGATCAGGACAGCTGTGCTTTCCACAACGGTATCGATAGCTTTGAGGCCGGCGGCTTTCATGGTCTCTCCAGATTCTGTGCATCTGTCAACTCAGAAATCCGTTTGTGGATGTACATGAGGCTCTGACCAACAAGATCCACAATCCCATCCGCCACACCCAACGCACAAGCAGCTTCCACACTCCCTCCAACATACTTAATTTTCGTCTTCAAAATATTTCTGATAGGAACGTCCCCATTCCTCAGCTCTTGTCCCTCCAATCGCGCAAAGTACTTTTCCGTCAACCCTACAAAGCTCGTCACCACGTTTTTCCCTACCAAATCCCTCGAATCTCTGATTTCCCCTTTCTCCGGTACCTGCACTTTCAACGCGCATTTTCCGAACTCTAGATCCAGCACTTGCTCTACGCCTGTCGTGGCTGTAGCGGGGGATATTGACTCATGCTCAGCCACTTGATCACCGCCGGTTATTCCGAGATCGACCCGGCCTTCGCCAACGAAAGTTGGAATATCGGCCGCTGGCAGGAACACAAGGGCTATATGATGGTTTTTGACGAGGGCAATATCGAGGCGGGTTTCGCGGCGGAACTGGATATCGGACCCAGCAAGGAGGTCGAGAGTGGCTTGTTGTAGGCGGCCCTCTGAATATAGAGGGTAAGCTTCTATGTGATGAATCGGAAGGGGAAAGCCCACTCTTAGGAACGGCAAATAAAAGCCGACCTTCTAGGCTTTCTGATCCATCAACTGGAAGCTCTTCTCATAGCAGGAGATTGAGCTGTGAAGTCGGAAATGCTCGGAATGCTGGACTTACTGATTCACGAGATCCATCCTCAGTACCAATTCCGCTAAGAACGGGCCCTGAGTAGATAAAGACGACCTTTTGAATGTCAAACAGTTAGATTCGTACGACTAACAATGGCCTGTATGCTGGAGCCCTAATTGTGACTTGGGAGATATGATTCAAGTGAAAACGCCTTTCGACATCTCTTTCAATGAGTTTGCGCAGGTTGAATATCGTGTGGATATTGAGAGAAGGGATTGGGCACCATGAAATCACTCAATGGCGTCGTCTTGGTCGAATAGTAACTAAAGAAAAAAGTATCCAACTGTTTCCGTTTTTGCAGGCACGCAGCCCTACCCTCCCGCTAGCCAATATCTTACCTTATCTTAGTGTTTAAAATTAAGCGAGAACCTCTAAATCGGACGCACAATCGCATTCAACATCGACAACGACAAGCACAGCTCTCTTCGTCCACGGCAAACTTCCCGCACCCAATTCAGCTACCTACGTTCAAGCCGCAGGTAAAGGGCCATACAATCTACACATAAAGCTAAGGAAGCCGTCCACATCCTAAGAAAATGGACTCGTCAAAGGTTCCGGTCAAGTTGGTGAAGGTCACTCGTGTGCTCGGCCGTACAGGTACATCTTGCGTCTTTCCACTTCCATGTCATCACAGGTTCCTCCTTGAAGCCTTTTGCTCTCTTCATGATATGCTAATGAAACACGAATGATCAGGTTCGCGCGGAGGTGTAACTCAAGTCCGCGTCGAGTTCATGGACGACACTACGCGGAGCATTATTCGCAACGTCAAGGGTCCTGGTATGTCTTCAATATCCAAAAATGGTACAGATGGGAAGATATAACTGGAGTGGTAAAGGTTTGAGGTTCACAATAGGAGAGATACTAACCGATTTTGGGAATTATAGTGAGGGAAGATGATATTCTGGTACTGCTCGAGTCCGAAAGAGAGGCAAGGAGGCTGAGATAGATATTGTTGGGAAAAAGGTGAAGATGAGAGGAGGTTTGGCAATGCTATTCTGAAACCTGCGAAGGGACGGTTACTGGCTATAATGACAATTGAAAATACTGCACAGGCTTCTAGAAGGAGAAGCTGGAGACAATACAAGCATACCAAAACTACAGCTCACATGGTTGCGGTGAGACGAGAGTATCCCAGGCTTTCAAGATTTGAGTTGTGGCTCTGACGTGCAAGCTCAAAGTCATCTGTGTGCGGATATCGCGTGCTGTTATATTCGTTACTTAAGAAAATTGGCCAGCTCAGCAGGAAGCCCCGAAACTAACCAGCAGGCAAAGCAACTCCGACGCCTGTCGGTGATCCCAGAGGCTCCCTACCTAATGAATTACCATCCTCGAAATTGCCTCGAGTTGCAACCCTTTCTTCACACGCAAATCGGATCCGCCACCTCATGGACGTGCCACCTGCACCGTTCCTTCGACCACTCGAAAAGTTCATACATACTCCGATCCCGCTTCATCTTGTGAAATGCAAGCGCAATCCCTACCATAAACTCCATTTGAAACCCCTTGTATTTTTCCCCGCTCCCAAATATGGTCGGCAGATCTGCCTTCCTTGTGTACAGGTCCACCAGGAACCTCTTGATTGGGGACGCCCCTGATGTGCCTGACCACGCACGGCGGATGTCCGGACTGCCAGGGAGCACCTTGAGGACTGCGTTCATTCTTATCATATGATCTATGGTCGTATTTTGCAGCCGGTGAGCGCCGTGCGTCTCGGCGAATATATAGATCTGGATGGATGTCTCCCACCCTACGTCTTTGACAGTTTCGTCTTCCTTGAGGAACCTTCCCGTATACAGCCAGAGGTTGAACCTCTCAAAGATGCCCGCGTCTTCACCCTCGAGGACGACGACGCCCTCTTTGGCCTCCTTGAGATTACCGCTCAAAGCAGCTTTAAAGTACGAAGACTGTCTACATAGAAGGCCTCGGTGGATCCCGAATGTTGTTGCATCATCTCCAACTTTGACGTAGACAATGTCATTGTATGGGGACCTGTGGCTTTCATTAGCCAATAACAAACCGGATTCCTTCAAAATTGGGCTTACTCTTTGGCAGGCTTTTTAACCTCTTTGGCAGGCTTTTTAACCTCTTTGGCAGGCTTTTTAACCTCTTTAGCAGGCTTCTTCTCCTGCTTGATTTCTTGCCTCGGGGGTCTGGGCGGAGAGCCTCTGATTGGTGCCGACATCTCAATACGCTGTGCTACAATATAAAGGCCAAGCGCATATGACACCTTAGACTTATTGCTCCGGTACGCAATTTGCTATGCAAGGAGAGATTGGGCGAGATTTGTATCTTGGTGGCTCGAAGATGAGAGGAAAATTTGAGAGTGAGGTGCGTCCAGAGTTGTAGGATCTTACAACCAAATGGGACTGTGGGTTCCCTAATTTCTAGAAACGTGCTGCGCTACAGTTCGACGACTGAGTAAGTCGCTTGACGTAGAAGAGGACAGATGGGGAGTTGTGTCTTGTGGCGCTGAATGGAGATGGCGCGCTTTTAGTGAGGTGATGTCTTAGCTTGCTTAAACGAAAGAGATGTCGGGGTTTCTGATCTGTGAAGGATTGCTGCATTAGAGCTAATCGACCAAACAGAGATTAAAGCCAGAGGCTTCCCGCTGTACTGCGCTAGAGATCAAATCCAAAGGAGAACTGCGTCAGAGGTGACGGGAAGATGAAATGGCGAGTCTGGAGTGAGAGAGTGTCTTGAAGCGTAAAACTGGAAGCAACCGTTGAGTTCTTGATATACGAACGCTTTAATCGACTGTATTTTTGGCTATGTACCAAGCGGGAGAAGCCTCAACAAAATTAAAAAAGTGAACTTTTTGCAGGACCGAAGAGTGCATTTCCTGCAGTCTCGGCCCCTGAAGTCAGCCCTGGGTGATTCGATCACTTCGGCTTGAAGAAATCATGAAAGAAGGGTCCAAGGTGACCTGCTGATTTTAGATAACACTAGATAGAGGAGATTTAGAGGTGAGAGAGCCGTGACTCTGACGCTGTTATGACCAAGTACAGAAGAATCTCAATAGCATAGAGAGAAGCGTAGAGATCGCAGCGACGAGAAGTGAGAGTTCTAGGCCTCTGAAGTAAGGGTTGGTTCACAACGATCAGAAATAGTGGTCGACAAAAGGAGATTCAGATCGGTGTGAATCGAGACTTTGGCGGATTTTATGAGTTGGGAGGGGAGAGAAGAACGAATCTAAGAACAGCCTCTGGTTTGTTTCTGGCACGGGGAGTTTCTGTGGAAGAATATGAGAACTGCCCACTGAGATGTGAATGAATGTTTCATTAACCGGGTTGGATAGGAGATTCCCATGCCATCGTTCCTTTCTACAGGAGTCGAAGCTCACTCGATAAAGACTAGGAGACTGTGAACGGTAAGGATAGCCTGCATTGTAATTCTAGTTCAACTATGTAACTGAGGATGCGAGACCTGTTCGATTTTAAGGGTGAGGATGAAGTCATGAGCGAGCCCCTTAGCTACGAGCAACGGCGAGTTATACGAACAGGATCCTAGGACTGCTCAATGAGATCGGGAAGGTCCTCGACCTTTACCTCGCCTTGAAGTATGCCTAGAGATTATTAGCACCGGGTCTGGTAAGCAAGAACGACAACCGGAAAGGCAGGTACTTACGGTACACCGCTGTCAGCAGAGGAAATTCATCTTCCTTTCCCCTCGCTTTCAAAAATCCATACACCTCATGTGCCGTCGAGGTTCCCTGTAGCATCTGCCCGTTCAATTCCTGCTTCTCCACCTCGTCGATACTGATATTCTTCTCCACGCTCATTTTTGCACACCGGTAATTCCTCCCACCAGAACAAGAAGTAATCAAATCGGCAACACCAGCGCTCTCTTCGGTAAAGGTCCTTGAGTGTACCGAGTTTTCAAAGAACATCTTCCCAAATTTGACCATTTCCAGCAGTCCAACCCGCATGACGGCTGCTTTGGCATTGTCTCCCCAGCCCATGCCTGATACGAAACCAGCAGCGAGAGCTACAATATTCTTTAAACCACCGCTTAATGACACGCCAGCAACATCGGAAACGACACGAACGTGAAAGTAGGGACGGTGGAAAAGCAACTTGAGCGTGTTGTGGTCTAATGGAGGGTAATCCGAAGGCTGTGCAACTAGCTTCACCTTTGACTTCTTGCCTGTTGAATCTTTATGATCCTCAATTCTCGTAAGATCCAGCTGGGACGATTGAGGGGTGGGGCCTTTCGGGGTTGGATTACGAGAATCCATGGGCGGAGGGTCGTACGCAACTGTTGTCTCGGAGAACTTCTCTGCTGCGACTTCGTTGGCAATATTTGCGCCCGAGAGAGCACCACAGTATATCCCAAGCTTTTCCCCTATAGATTCCGAGAAAAGTCTAACGTTGTCGCTAGAAACATTCACTCCCTTGATACATGATACTCCCCGAGCGTAGGGCACGATGTGACCTTTCAGTTGATCGCATAGCCCGCCGATAAATTGGTGGGGGAGGTTAAAAATGAGTATTGTCGAATCTTTGACCGAGTCTCGTATTGAAGGGTTAGCGTATAGGTTGTGGGGTAAAATAATGCCTGGAAGGTATTTGACATTTTCGTGAAAGTGATTGATAAGTCTGGTAAGTTTTTGAGGCTCTTTGCAGAATTCGGAGGTAGGGTTGTAGTGCTTAGAAGTCTCGGGAACTTTGGTCTCCTCCTCGAATACCCACATGTGTACCTCGGGTTCGAAAAGCTCAGGATGGTCTTTGGTGTTCTCGGCGACCATCTTGGCAATTACAGAGCCCCTTCATGGGTGTCAGCGCGAATGCCAGCTTGGCCGAGCCGAGACCCTGGCTGCATGCGCTCACCAGTTGCCTGATCCTACCACTGTCACCTTGTGCCTCTTCTCGTGGGACCCAAGGGTCGCCATCGTGGATGATTTTCTTGATCCCGTTGTTAACTTTTTCTCTGGGCAGGTCGAGGTGCGATCACCAAGGGAAGCCGTAATCTGGGCAAGGCGCCGCAGTGACGTTCCCGTCTTGGTAGCTATGTTGGCTGATGACTTCTTGACATGAGAAGACGGCTGTAAGCAGGGGCAACTCTGGAAAGCAATTCAATATCGGTTTGACCGGTGATAAGCTCGTAGATGGTATGTTGAGAGAATCATGGAGCTCGCAAGGCTGAACGCACAACGTTGGTTTGAGATTGAGACTAGCGCAACGCCGTCGATCTTGGTTATCTCCGAAACTAGGCTTCATTAGGACTGTTGAGGCTCAAGGCCGGTTCCTGCAGCCCAAGAATGGCTTCATTGATGTGTGGACCAATGCAGTTATCGTACTCTACAATTTCAGAACGTAATTTGATTTGAGTAGACTTTTTGGAGGGTAGTTTCGTGAAGAGACCACAACATAGTTACGCGGATGAGCGAATACAAAGGAGGAAATGGTAGCGGAAGGTCTGTAACCGTTCTGCCACATACAGTAAGGCTGATCAGGGGTGGAGATAGTAACCCACCAGATAGCACCCGCATGTGGACGGAACCACTCAACTATAGATGGTTGAACTCAACCGTGTGCCCTTCCGTAGCTCGAAGCTTGTGATCTTTGATCGTCAATTCCTACTCATAGTATAACATGAAGCATCTCGTACCTTTACCTCTATATTCATTGTAGGATGCACAACTAGCAAGATCAAATGCATCGTTTCCAGGAACATTGCTGGTGCCGCATCCCATTACTTGTCACTTGATCATTCTCCTTGGGGGAATAACGTCTCAGCTCAAGAATTTGCCACAGATGCCGTTAGTCTGGCTGCTTCACTGTTGAGGCGTGCAGCCTCGTTCATCAACTTGGCGGCTTGTTGCATCATTTTTGCCGCTTCAAGCCTGGTGGCTTGTGGAGTTCTGAGTGGTCCTACCTCTGCAATACGAGCCTGCTCAGTCTCGGCGATGGGAGGGCCAGGGTTCCCTTGGGGTTGTGCTGTTCGCGATGTGCGTTGAATCGCTGGACGGAAGCTACCAGTAAGAACGGGATCTAAAGGTACTTGATTCTGGGGCCCGTTGCTCATCGAAGCCGTTGGCGCTGGACCTTGCTGATTTCCAGGAGATGCACTGTTCCCGGTTTGAACAGTTTCCGGCCTGTCTTTTCCCGGACAGTTCTTACGGTTATGGCCCGTCCGGAAGCAAACCGAACAATGAGTTGGCTTTCTTGGATGCTCTTCCTCGGCCGAGCTGTTATCCGTTTGACCATCTGCATAGCCCCCTAAGTCGTCTGGAAGGTCTACATTTCCTGCTGTGACGCCATCGGATCCGGATGCTTGGCGTTGTGGACAGTCTCTTCGACTGTGATCCGTCTGTTGACAGAGCCGGCAAGGTCCCTTGACTTTTCGTGACAGTTCTCGCTTTACTTTCTGGGCCTGACGTACAGATATAGTCTGTCCATATTTATTCTTGACCGCTTGGATTATGGTTTCGGTCTTGGTTGTACGGTCGACGGTGATAAGCTTGGGCACTGCATCGAGAAGAAATTTCAGCTTGCCAGGCTCAGCACGTTTAATGTTTTGAGACACCAGCTGTTCCGAAGTGGATACGCATGTATGTTTGTCGTCAACAGTCGTAACTTTCGCATTTCTGCGTTTCTCATTGTAATTTGCACGAATACGGAACGGGCAATCCGGGCCAGTTCGACAGCCAGCGCGTACTCTATGGCTGTCGCTGTCAAGAATATGTGGGGTAAAGTTTCGCTCAATAGCCCATTCTCGGAGAGCTTGCTTGAAATCTTGTAGATTAGCAAAGATCTGGCCTTCAGCTATGGCTGGCATCAGACCAGGCGCGCCCACTGGATGGGGTCCAAGCCTCGCTGGTCTTAATCGTGATGAGCGACTGTGGCATAGTAGTCAGTAAGGTGCATGCCCGTATTGGCAGGGATGTCTTGGTTGTTAAAGTCACCTCTCAAATGCCACACAAATCGCAATCCTATACTCCCCTCAAATGAACCGAGAGAATCCCAGGCTGAGAAGGCTCCAGTTCGTGCTCTGGCATGGAACAACTGGGATGTCTTGGATATATTGGTCGAAACTGTGATATGGCCAAGTGTGGCATTGAGATTCCGAACGGAGCGCGGAGGAACTTTGTTGCGGCGCAATACTCTGTGTCCGAGAACAAAGCCAAACTTCTTTTCGACTGCCACATTATGGAGGACCTGGGAACATCAGTTGATTTTGTCGATAGACGACTGACCTGCTGTAAATCCTCCACTTCCCTCGCACTGGCTTCCAATCTGCTGTTCTCATCCTAATTCTATTCACCATGACTTTTGTTCCCTCCCGAATTTCCATCTGTACTTAGGGACCCATTCTCACCATTCTTTGTTATCTGGATAACATCACAATGAAAGAACTGACTCTGTTCGACGATATGAAATCACAAGAGGTCTACCTACTGCCATTGGCAGATGATGGTACTCCAGATGTCTCAGGACAATACATATATCTGCCACCTCCCTCTCGGCCCGCCTATGTCATTCGTTTTGCCATTGAGGGCACAAGTTCGATATGCCGACAAGGGTCCCTATGGGTGAATATCCCTTCTCTTGGAGAGCGATTCCGGCGTGGTAACTTTCGGGAGTACAAGTGAGTGGTCTGAACTGATTGAGATGAAGGGGTTCCTATGTCGAGCTCTTGGGGCATTTCAAGGAATGCAGCTGATGATTTTGTTCCACGAGGCTTCATCCCGACTTTAGCCAAACACTCAAGATAGACATTCCAGTACATCTTGCAGGCGCATTTTCGTTCTATAGCACGTTCACACCCCTCCCCGAACTCTCGACCGCAGGAGGACTTTCGCCTATACCAACAACAACGCCTATTTTCTACATCAACGTGCCACCGAAGCTCACTCTAAGTCAGAATCCTCTACCTGTAGATGCGCTGTCCATTTTTTCTGTCATATCAAAATTTATGGGGGAATATCCGAACGACTGGGAGAAGCACTTGAACGGAATAGGTCGGCGGGGTTATAATATGGTGCACTTTACACCATTAATGGAGAGAGGAAGTTCCAATTCACCATACAGCATCTACGATCAGTTGAAATTTGACCCTAAATGTTTTCCTCGCGGCGAAGAGGATATTGCAAATATGGTAGCAAGCATGGAGAAAGAGCATGGGCTGTTAGGATTGACTGATGTTGTATGGAACCACACGGCAAATAATAGCAAGTGGTTGGAAGAGCATCCAGAGGTTGGATATAATGTTGAGACCGCCCCGTGGCTTGAGTCTGCATTGGAGCTTGATAGTGCACTGCTGAAGTTCAGCGATGAGCTCAAAAAACACGGACTGCCTACTACACTGAATAATATGAGTGACTTATTAGCTGTTATGGATGGGGTGAAAAAGCATGTTTTGGACGCTCTGAACCTTTGGGAGTATTACACGGTCAATGTCGATCACAACGCTCAAGCAGCGGTAGATGCGTGGGAAAGGGGACTGACATCTTTTCCAGAAGGTCAATCTGGCCTCGAGGGACTAAAGGAATGGCCTTTAAGGCAGCAGGCAGACTACCTGCGTGACAATGGTTTCAGTGGGCGAGAAGAGATTCGAGCCCGCTTCTATCGAAAAATAAACCCCCAGATTGGGGCTGGACTAATAACTTGTATGTTCGGCCCTTACGACTCAAGCGATCAAGCTGCGCCGGCCAAAGGTGCTGCACTCAGCGCAATGATGCACATTCTTAAGGAACTTAATCTACCATTCTATACCCAGTACAATTTGGACGCTACTGTGATTGTAGATCAAGTCCTGAATCGGGTCAAGTATCTGCGACTGGACGATAATGGCCCTAAGCTGGGAGCTATCACGGGAAAGAATCCACTCATCGAATCATATTTTACAAGACTTCCCTCTAATGCGACAACGAAAGAGCATAGTCCAAAGAGTCTAGCCTTGGTCAACAACGGCTGGATATGGGCTGCTAATGCTATGAACGATCATGCTGGTCCGGACTCCCGGTCGTACCTTCGGAGAGAGGTCATTGTCTGGTCTGATTGCGTTAAGCTGCGATACGGTAACTCCCCCAAGGACAATCCATTCCTTTGGGGTTACATGTCAAAATACACTCGCCTTATGGCCAAGTACTTTGCCGGATTCCGCATTGATAATTGTCACTCTACCCCTTTAGTTGCCGCCGAGTATCTGCTGGACCAGGCTCGGGAAGTCCGGCCCAATCTGGCTGTGTTTGCGGAGCTGTTCACTGGCTCTGAAGAAATGGATTATGTCTTCGTTGAACGGTTAGGGTTGAGCGCATTAATACGGGAAGCAATGCAGGCTTGGAGTACCGGTGAACTTAGCAGACTGGTGCATATGCATGGTGGTCGACCCATTGGTAGCTTTGAGATTGATGAGGCCTCCAGCGGAGAGAGCGTCCAGAGCGCTAGCCCCCAGGCTAATGGTGAATCTACGAAAAGAACTGAGAACATTCATAGAATCAAGCAGACCCCCGTTCATGCCCTGTTCATGGATTGCACACATGACAATGAGGTACCTGCTCAGAAGCGTGATGCAAGAGATACACTTCCTAATGCTGCACTCGTTAATATGTGCGCGTCTGCTACAGGTAGCGTGATGGGCTACGACGAGATTTACCCCAAACTTGTCGACATCGTTCATGAAACCCGGCTGTACTCTTCCCCATATTCAGAAGATGAAGTCAAGGTTACTGGAGGCAATGGCGGTATTGGTGGCGTTAAGAAATTGCTAAACCGCATCCATACGCTAATGGGAAAGAATGGTTACGATGAAACCCACATACACCATGAAGGTCAGTACATCACTGTCCACCGAATCCATCCCAAGTCAAGGAAAGGCTACTTTGCGGTTGCCCACACAGCTTTCCCTGGTTACGGCGAAGGTTGTGATAGCCTTTCTCCAGTACACTTGGTCGGTACTAAAGCAAGACTTCTGGGAAGCTGGAAACTCGACGTGGACGCTACAGATGCTACAAAAGCCGCTGTTCTAGCTGATAAAAAACTTCTCAAAGGCCTTCCTAGCGAAGTCTCTAATTTGTTAGGGGTTACTCTAGACGAAAAGGACGCCAAGACTGTATTGAACACACCGGCCAACTTTCCCCCGGGAAGCATAGCTCTCCTTGAAACTTGGATACCGGGCGCTGAACACTCCAAAGGCCTTGACACGTATGTTACCAGCGGTGCCATGGAAGCCTTTAGTCAGCTGAGCCTCGTAGACTTGAACTTTGTTCTGTACAGATGTGACCAGGAGGAGCGCGATCTTAGTGGTGGCGGTGACGGCGTTTACGTCGTACCTAACCATGGGCCCTTGGTGTACGCTGGCTTACAGGGATGGTGGAGTGTTTTACGAGACGTTATTCGCAACAATGATCTGGGTCACCCACTATGCAATCATCTCCGCGATGGCCAGTGGGCCTTAGACTATACTGTGGCAAGACTTAAGCATATGGCCGAGCGTGACGGCTTCTCTTCACTACATAGTCCTGCTAAATGGCTTGCGGAACGGTTCAGCGCAGTTCGAAAGGCTCCAAATTTCCTTTTACCTCGTTTGTTCGCCATGGTCATTCAGACAGCCTACAATGCTGCATGGAACCATGGCCTAGAACTGATGGGTGAAGATATTTGGAACGGTCAGCCTTTTCTACAGAGCCTAGCTATGGTAAGCATCCAACAAACAGGCCATGTAAGATCGGCATCGTTGTATTCTTCAAAGCAGGTTCCCTGTATTGCGGCAGGACTTCCGCACTTTTCTACTGATTGGGCAAGATGCTGGGGTCGGGATGTCTTCCTCTCCATACGTGGGCTGTTTCTCGCTACCGGTAGATATAATGACGCCAAGGAACACATAAAGGCTTTTGCGAGCGTTCTAAAACATGGTATGGTACCCAACCTTCTAAGCAGTGGAAAATCGCCGCGCTATAATGCCAGAGATGCCATTTGGTTCTTCCTGCAAAACATCCAGGATTACACCAAGATGGTGCCCGATGGATTAAGTCTCCTTGCAGAAAAGGTTGCCCGGCGGTTCCTACCTTATAACGATACTTACTTTGAATTTGACGATCCGAGAGCGTATAGTAAGGAGTCTACCATCGAAGAGATCGTCCTTGAAGCACTGCAAAGACATGCTTCAGGGTTGTCATTTAGAGAAGCCAATGCTGGTCCTGGTTTGGACATGCAAATGAAGCCCGAGGGCTTCCAAATTGACGTTCACGTTGACTGGAACACTGGCATGATCTTTGGTGGCAATCAATTCAATTGTGGAACATGGATGGACAAGATGGGTGAGAGTGAAAAGGCTGGAAGTAAAGGCGTTCCTGGTACGCCGAGAGATGGCGCTGCAGTCGAGATCACAGGCCTCTTATACAGCACGCTAGCATGGTTAGCTCAGCTTCATGATGATGGCAAGTTCAAATTCAGTGGTGTGAAGATCCACGGCGGAGGAGAAATCTCCTTCAGAGACTGGGCATCTCGGTTGAAGAAGAACTTTGAGCGTTGTTACTACGTACCCGTTGATCCCAAGGAGGATGCGCAGTTTGATGTCAACCCAGCCATAATCAATCGTCGCGGGATCTACAAAGACCTTTACAAATCTGGCAAGGAATACGAGGATTACCAACTCCGGCCAAACTTCCCCATTACCATGACTGTCGCGCCTCAGCTATTCAGTCCATCCAAGGCTTTCCCAGCTCTCGAAGTCGTCGATTCTGTTCTCCGCGGCCCTACAGGCATGGCAACTCTTGACCCCTTAGACCTCAAATACAGTCCATATTATGACAACTCGGAAGACTCTACCAACCTTGCCACATCGAGAGGGCGCAATTACCACCAAGGACCAGAATGGCTCTGGCCGACTGGATTCTTTCTACGTGCACTTCTCAAATTTGATCTTATGCGAAGGACTACAAACGAAGGTAGGACGGAGGCGTTTCAGCAGATTACAAGAAGACTTGCGGGCTGCAAGAAGGCGATTAGAGAATCACCTTGGGCGGGCCTCACAGAGTTGACTAACAAGAACGGGGAATTTTGTCGGGATTCAGTAAGTGACTACACTATTTTACGTTGCAAGAAGTGACTGATTTGTTGTAGTCCCCAACCCAAGCATGGTCTGCTGCATGTTTGATGGACTTATTTTATGATGCTAAAGAACTTTCAATGGACGAACGACCGAATTCAAACGTCGATTAATGGCTACTGCACACTCGGCGAACAATAGAGGACGATAGCAATATATAGAGTGGAGGTGCCATACCAAGCATTGGCGTCTTAACTTTCCACTACTAAACCACCTGAACAACAATAGACCTATCATAGAGCGCATTAGAGCCCAAAGCCAAGAAACGGAGAACCACAGTATTCAGAGGACGTGAGTGTCTTTCAATGATACTGAATAATGTTCTTTTCTCGAATACCATAGATAGAATTATCATCACCGTCTGCATCAATTGGCTCAACATGCAGTGTAACATTCGTTGACCAGTCATGTGAGTGTAGGCAGGGCTATCTCGTCCCATTGAATCACTATGATACCTTTCAATTTATCTCGCATTTGCAGTACCTAGCTGCGGACTTGTAGCTATACTTTCTGATACTTCTTTTCTTGATGCGCGCCGGATACATGCAGTCGCTTCTACGAAGCTTCGTGTTCCCCCATTCTGTTATTTCCGATCTGTTCTTATGCGATGAACCGAGTACGCACACTATATGATATCGTTCTCATTCGCGCCAACTCTGTCAAGTGGTTCTTCAGCAAACATCTACTTAGCTCAAGAACTCGACGGAAATGCGTTCGTTGGACACTCTAGTGCTACTTCTATTGGAGTTGGTTCGTCCTTGCGCATGTAGTCATTGCTCTTCCTTTTAAACTCTGCCCTTGATCCATCTTCTGCGTTCTTCATCTCAAGCTTTGGTACTGTAACTCGCGATCTTCACTGCTTCCGTCAGCTACCACATCACCCTGCTCCCATGCTCATGGACTACATCCTTCAAAGCCCAGACGTCATGACAAGCAAAACTTGATTGGTTACAGACACCCAAACCACAGCTGCAGAATGGACCTTGGGTACATGTACGGTCGAGATTGGGGTTTGGACAAAACATGCCCAAACGAACATCGTCCGCGACGGCAAGTTCTCAATATTTGAGTTTATAGGGAAAACGCAAGCTGTCGTTCAAGAGTGTGTGGCTGGAAGTAGGGCAGAAGCGAGACCGGTTGTGGGCTCAAGAGAAACTTTTAAGTCGTGGTTAAGCATACGAGGTGAGCGTTTCCTGAATAGACGGCTCCTATTATAATTCAACTTGGGGGAGTTCGCCTTGTCCGCACCCCCAATCACATGAATATTGGACTTGAAAACGACTGACAGTACGCCATTCTCTAGGAACTATGCTTGTACTAGATCTTAGACAATATCTTGCAGTCGCCACGGGATGGATGTGCTGAACTTTCAAGGAACAGTCCTTTCCGAAATTAGGACTCGATTCGTGCCTACAAAGACCATAGCAGCTACTCTATACAGCCTATCACGCTAGAAAGAAGCCTCCACTATGCTATTTCCTATCCCTCATCCGTTTTTACATCTTCTATACAGTCTACCACAAATCGGCCGTGCTCGACCGAGCTCTTTCGCCCCAATAGTAGCAGAGCTGGCTAATAAAACGTGCTTTCGATCTATCCCTCGTGTATAGCTTCATCTAGCTATGAGCGAATTTTCGAACAATTTTTTACACATTTCTTCTCCATATGCTGGCAGCGCTCGAGTCTACCGCATTTGGTGTTCCCTAGACGAATACGTCCGTAATGCTTCAGCGAATTACTAGACTACAACTACCTTGACAAAACTCAACAGCATCAGCCATCCATCACTCCCGTCTACCCCAACTGTGCCTTTCATCTCCCGGAAACTCTCATGATCCAGGAGTCTCCAGAACCCAACAGTGGCACGCACATCCAGAATTCTGTTCTGACATGGGCGGCGAACAAGGCGCACACGTAGCACCTACCTCATTCCATCAACAAGGGGGCTTCACAATCCAAGGGGAGTTTCAAATATGCCCCTAACAATAGCATGGACTCTTTGGGAGAAGGGCTCAATACCTCAATTGCGAGTTGAGAATCCAAGTGCTTGGCTTCTCGAGACTTTGTGATAAGGCGACGTTCTGGTGATGAGCCGCAACTCAAGGCATATGGAAAATACTTGCTGGCAGATAGCGACCCCAAGTCAAGGTCATGAGCATGCTCATCCGGCACATGTGGAAAATGTCGAAATTTTATTGTTTTTGCCGCCAGAGCCGTCCAGAAGCGCTTTACCGCATGCGGTTGGTGATTACTTACCCAAAGCAGAATAGTTCAAAAATTTCTGGTGATACGCACAATTCTCTCACTCCACGGCACCTTCAGCTCGAAGGAAGCGATGTGTTATCGTTAGGACGCTGGCGGCGAATCAAGTAGAAAGTATTCTACTAAGTACTGGCTGCTTGTCTATTCATACTCGAACCGACCTTTGTAATCAGCGAATGCGTTTTTTGTGCGGTGGTGGAACACGTCACTGCGAGATTTGTGCGTGTTTTAGTGGATTATCTTATCTCGGTTGTACCTTCTCTACTTAAACATTCACGACGGAAGTCTGTCGTCCTAAGCAGCTGGCAATCTCTTGATAAGTCGCGCTGTTCTGGAATGCTTCAGGTTTTCCCTCATTGCTTACATTCCATCGTTTGAAACCACTCCATATCACTGCGATCATGGATTCATCAACGACTGCCTCAGGCACTACTCCCCCTCTCACTAGGACGACAACGTTCTTGATCTTGAACCTACACTGCGCCTCATGTGTGAAAAGTATCGAAACGTCCGTTTACTCTCTGCATCCAAGACCATCGTCGGTCTCTCACTCGATTATCTCCCGCTCAATAACAGTCATCCACGATGCATCCCTGTCCGCAACAACCATAGCAAAGTCACTCGATGAGAGTGGCTTCGATGTCTATGACATTTTCACTGACCCGCATGATGAGATCCACTCTAATGGTGTCTCGTTAGAAGATCGTCTCGGAACTAATTGGACCCAGCGGTTTAACGAGGCCGTCGCACGATGGAAATGGAAACACGAAGATCTTGGGAATGCCCCTCCTGAGAAACGAAGACGACACATTGAAGAATGCGAGCAATGTCGCCTGGAAGCAAATGAGAAAGAAAAACCGTCTGCTACATCGTCGGGCTCGTCAAAGGACCAGCTCACATTGTACGAGGAAGGTTTGAGGGGTGATAATCTAATACCAGACGCATCTTCTGATGGCACTTCCAAAAACCCAATTCTATCTTCGGTGGCTGTTAGCACTCCTTCCGACGGTGGTCTCTTCCAAGCATCGTTTACTCTTGGAGGCATGACTTGCGCCTCTTGTGTCGGCAATATCGAGCATGCGCTCACCCAAAACTCATGGGTACATGCAGCCGAGGTCGCCCTTCTTACCAATAGTGCCTCGATTACCTTTCAAGGTAGGGAGCACGTGAAGGAAATAATTGAAGCAATTGAAGACGCAGGATACGAAGCCACTTTGGTGGAAGTGAAGGAGGCGAAGCCACAAAAGAAATCAACACCAAAGGCTGAGACTGAGAAGTGGCGTGCATCATATGCTATCACTGGCATGACATGTAGCTCTTGTGTTGGAACCATTACAAAAGGGCTGCAGACAGTTGACTGGATCACCAACGTTGATGTCAATCTTATCTCGAACAGTGCAACTGTCGTTTTCACGGGAAAGGATAATTTGCCACGGATCCAAGAAATAATCGAGGATCTGGGCTACGAAGCAACTCTGAGTGAAGTGGAGGAAATTAATCTCAAGGCCATAGAAAGAGTCCAGAGAAAGGTTGCAATACTCGTCGATGGGATTTACTGTGACCACTGTCCGCTTCGGATCAAGAACGCGCTGAAGAGGGACTTTGGCGAGCAAATCACCATCGAGAGAGACTTGACCATAAGTGATCCGATTCTGGAGGTTGTCTACCTACCGCATGTCCCCGACTTCACGATACGGCGTATCTTTCAAACAATATCGGGTGTTGACGAGGCGTTTAAGCCATCCGTTTATCATCCGTTGTCGCTCGAAGAACGATCTCGAAGAATGAGGATTCAAGAGCGTAGGCATGTACTCTTTCGTCTTGGCCTTTCCGTCGTTGCCGCCATTCCCACATTCATCATTGGTATCGTGCTCATGAGCCTGGTCCACACATCAAATCCTAGTCGTCAATACATCATGCAACCGATGTGGGCTGGTCATGTCACTCGAGCTGAGTGGGCACTCTTCATTATCGCCACTCCAGTCTACCTTTTCGCAGCCGATGCCTTCCACAGACCTGCACTAAAACAACTAAGAGGTTTGTGGAGACCCGGCAGCAAAACCCCGATATTCCAACGCTTTTACCGATTTGGAAGCATGAACACACTCATTTCTTTGGGAACGACAATTGCATACATTGCCTCTATTGTTGCACTGGCATTGACGGCAACTAAGTCATCGCAAATGAGTGCTACTAGTGGCTTGTCGACTTACTTTGACTCGGTTGTTTTTCTGACCATGTTCTTGCTTATTGGAAGGTTCCTAGAAGCATACAGCAAAGCCAAGACAGGCGATGCTGTTTCTCTATTAGGAAACCTGAGGCCAACGGAGGCGATTCTCGTACACAGAGGCGAGGACGCGGATTCTGAGGACGAGAAAAAGTCCGCAGAGGAGTACTCGGAACGAATCAATGTTGACTTACTTGAGGTTGGCGATTCTGTCAATGTCTTGCACGGCGACTCCCCACCGTCCGATGGTATCGTCGAGAGAGGAGTGTCCAAATTCGACGAGTCAAGTCTTACTGGGGAATCAAGGCTAGTACCAAAATCGGAGGGTGATGAAGTATTCTCTGGTACTGTAAACAAAGGTGGTCCGCTCACTATTCGGGTTTCCAAAGTAATGGGAAGCTCTATGCTCGATCAAATCGTTAAGGTCGTGCGCGAAGGTCAAGCTCGGCGTGCACCGATTGAACGAATGGCAGATCTGGTCACGGGGTACTTCGTTCCTGTGGTAGTCTTTATTGCTGTCGCCACTTGGATTATTTGGATGTCCCTGGGTCTCTCTGGTTCATTACCGCATGATTATCTCAACGTATCTGTCGGTGGATGGCCGTTCTGGTCACTTCAATTTGCCATTGCTGCATTCGTTGTGGCTTGTCCTTGCGGCCTTGGTCTCGCGGCTCCAACTGCGCTATTTGTTGGAGGAGGGCTAGCTGCTCGCCACGGTATCCTTGTCAAAGGTGGAGGCGAAGCATTCGAAGAGGCAAGTCATCTTGACTGTGTAGTGTTTGACAAGACCGGCACTCTTACGGAAGGAGGAGAACCTGCTATCACCGATTCTTTATTCAAGTCTGAGGATAAGGAGCAGGCAATTCTTGAAATGGCGATGAGCTTAGAGGAACAGAGTGGCCACCCCTTGGCCCGAGCTATGGCACTATTCTGTACCTCGAAGGAAGTATTGCGTGGTCGGAAAGTCAGTGATGTCGAGGAGATTCCTGGGAAAGGACTGAAAGGAACTTTTGCATCTAGCAATGAGCACTCAGAAGATCAGCAAGCTATAATTGGCAACGAAGTACTTCTCGCTGACCACGGCGTTTCTATCTCTGGATCCGACCATACGATACTCGAAGAGTGGAAGGCGCAGGGCAAGTCGGTTGTATTACTCGCTTCACGGCCTTGTGTGAATAATTCAGAATCGAATAAAAATCAGGCCACGGTCCCATCTTGGAAACTGGCAGCCATGTTCGCGGTCTCTGACCCCCTTCGTCCCGATGCCGCCTCCACCATTGGCGCTATCCAACGTCGCAACGTCGCTGTTTGGATGGTCTCTGGCGACAACCCTACCACCGCTCGTGCTGTTGGCGCGCAAGTCGGCATCCCAGCCGAAAACATCATCGCTGGCGTACTCCCCGAGCAGAAAGCCGAGAAAGTAAAATATTTGCAACAAACACTCTCCAAACGTCCTCGGTCTGGCTGGAAGAAGATAAAAGGTGGTGCGGAAGGGAGGGCAACTGTGGCATTTGTGGGTGACGGCATCAATGACTCCCCCGCTCTTACCCAAGCGGACGTCGGTATCGCCATTGGCTCTGGGTCTGACGTTGCGATTTCTTCTGCCGAATTCGTACTCGTGTCTTCCCATTTGAGCAGCATCCTCACTTTAATTGACCTAAGCAGAGCGGTTTTCAGGAGAGTAAAGTTCAATTTTGCGTGGGCGCTGGTCTACAATCTTATCGGGTTACCTGTTGCGGCTGGCGTGCTATATCCTGTGAGGAGCGGGGGTGGGCATGTGAAATTAGATCCGGTGTGGGCGAGTTTGGCAATGGCGTTGAGTAGTGTTAGTGTGGTGGCGAGTAGTTTGCTTTTGAAGAGTAGGTTGCCGCTTGTGGGAGTTAGACTGGGGAAGCCGGTGTCTGGGGAGGAGTGATGGGTTTACAACTTTGGGGCTTTGTGGGATGTGTGTCTGGGATGTCAGTTACTGGGGCTTTGGAGTATACGTTTTGTGCTTAACAGGAGGGGCGGTTACAATTAAGTAGTATAGATATTCAGAAACTGAGTATCGGCTCCCTATAATATATAGAGACCGTTTTTATATTTTATAAGTCTTGAATCTAATACAGAGGTTGCAGATGTAGAATGCCCCCTTCTATTCTGCAAATAGTGCATCTCAATATACAAGAGACGGTTGACTCATACCAAAAAACAACATCATCCATCACACCCATAAACACAACTATAACTCTTTCCTCTCAAAAAAACAGCACCACATCAGCGCCAACGAAACCCCCGCTTGCTTGCAAAAAACTCCTTTTCACATGTTCGATCGTTTTCTAAAATGATGCTTTGATCTCCTTGGTCCTTGGAAACGCTCTGGAAACCCGAACGGGCTCTTTGCGAGTTTTTGCTTGGGTTTGGAGAGGAGAGGAGAGGAGATGGGGGGAGAAGGATGGGGGGAGAAGGGTGGTGTGGAGAAGGGTGGTGTGGGTAGGTTGGGTCCTGGAAACGCTCTGGAGACCCGAACGGGCTCTTTGCGAATTTTTGCGAATTTTTAGGTTTGGAGAGGAGAAGAGATGGGGGGGAGATGTAGGGGGTGGGTGGTGTGGGTAGGTTGTGTGGTTTGTATAATTTGGATGTAGTGAGCGTGTTTTTTGTGGTCTGCCATTGGTGGTTGGTGGGAGGGATGGAGGTGTGAGGGAAGTGTGGTAGGTCGGGGGGGAGTCGTGGAGGATGGTTTGGGGGAGAAGGTGGTGCATCTTTCGTGCTCGTCTATGTATTTCTTGTTTTGTGGGATTACGTGGTTGGTTGGTTTGCGGAGCTGGGCTTGGGATTTGTTTCTGAGCGGCACGTTTGGGTTGGGTTGGGTTGGGTTGGGTTGTTCTTATATTTCCAAGTCTGCAGATGATAGGATTTTGGAATAGAAGACTGAGATGTTATTTGGACACTGGCGGTAGGGAGGAGAGGAGAGGCGAGGTGAGGTGAGGATGGGAGAGGGATGGGGTGCACGCAGGGATATAGGGATATAGGTGTAGATTTTGGCGTGGGGTATTGATGGAGGGGGGGGGGATGGTAGAAGGGGGTTTGGGTTCTGGAGAGGACGTATGTGTACAGCGGGAAGTGTGGTAAGGTATGTATGTGGGTTGTAGGAAGGGGTGAGATGTCATTTGGACACTGGTAAGAGGGAGGAGAGGAGAGGCGAGGTGAGGAAGAGGGATGGGGTGCACGCAGGGATATAGGTGTAGGTTTTAGTGTGAGATGATGGGGTATTGATGAGGGGGGGATGGTAGAAGGGGGAGGACGTGTGTGTACAGGGGGAAGTGTGGTATGTACAGTATGTGGGTTGTAGGAAGGGGTTATGTAGGTGCAGGCATTTCTTGTAAAAGCCTTTTTTTTGGCACAGGATAGGCCGGCGTTCTGCACAAAGCATAGGTAACGAACGTGTTATTTGCCATCTTTGCAATTTCTTCATCGAGAGTGTTATCATTGGGGCATTCTGCATAGCGAAAAGATGGAAAAGAAGGAAAGGACTGCGACGGATCGTGTTCTGGCTTTGGGATGCCGTTCCCTTTTTTTCAGTTCAGTATTGTACACTATTAGTGACGAGCTAGGATGGACGTCTTGAAGCTAAAAAAGTCGATGATATAACAGTCAAGATGAAAAGAACTTTTTTTTCTGTCCCTTCACGCACATGCGTTGAGCTCACAGCAAACCCCCTGATGTGAGCCACTTTACATGTCGGTAACGACACTACCTACGCTTCCCGCCCCCCGCGCCCACCTCCACGCCCTCCCCCCCTAAACCCTCCACAAGCGTAACCATCATCCCGCTTATAGCATGCCACTGCACATGACAATGCAGCAGCCACGCTCCCGGATTGTCCGTTATATATCTGTACCCTCATCATCAGTCATCATATCCCTCAAAGCATACAAAATGAAGGGTGAGCATGTTGATCTTACCGTATAGCCAACCATCCCGACCCGGGGAGCTCGACCGTATCGCGGTAAGGTGGGTTTTTGGTGTTGATGAGGGGGGTGGAAGCCTTGATGAGAGTGGGAGGAGAGCCGGTGCCGGAGCCGAGGACCCAGAATTTGTGGCCGTGGAGGTGGATTGGGTGGGACATCTTGGGGTGGAAAGTTAGTATGGAAAGGAGGGAGGGGGGAATGGTGGAGGTGGACGGATTAAGAAGACGTTAAAAAGATTATCCATGTGGAAGATGACGGTATGGGAGATGATGGTGTGGAAGATGGCTGTCTGGAAGATGACAGTGTGAGAGATGATGTGGAAAATAGCAGTGGAGAAGATGTGAAGGTAGAAAATATCGGGGCTTTATGGAAATGTTTCTATGTGGAAGAATTCAAGATGAAAGACGTTCACTTGAAAGGACTCCAGGTGGAAGTTGCCCAAGAGGGACAGATCCAAGTGGAAGCAACCGGGATCGAAGAAGTCTGGGTGGTAGGAAGCAATATGGGCAAAATTGTAGTCTGTGCTTAAGAGACATGCAGAAAGCGGTAGACATAGGGAATGTAGAAGTTTAGACTCACCATATCCATCGAATCATTCGCAATCCTCATAATGATATCAACCGTCTTATTAGACGCAAAATGTATGGTCGTCTCTGCATTCCACCCGTCTGACGAGTTCCCGTATAGAATAGGGACTTTGGATTCAGAGTAGGGGGAGTGGTTGAGTACCCAGGTGGTGATGCCGGTTTGGTTGATAATGAGATGTCTTGTGAGATCTGCTGGCGGAGGGGGGGTTGAAGCAAAAGGGTGGAGTGAGATAGGAGAGAGAACTGATGCGCCGGCGACTGCTGAGCCGTTTCTGAGAGTCCAAGGAGCCGCTACGTCCGTACAATTTGAACTCATGTTGTTGGAAGACATCGCGTCCATCTAAAATGTCAACTATTAGCGAGATTATTTGTCGGTCTGTCATGGGACTTGCAATGTATTCCACAACCGCTTTTCCTTCAATAACTTGCTGCATGTCCCCCATCGGGAAGCTTTCAAACCTCAAATAATATTTCCCAACCGGCTGGTCCAACTTGATCATTACAGAATATCGTTGTCCAATCTCGATATAAAGAACCTTTACGAAGACATCATTAGCCCAATTCTATGCTTCCTTGCACATCAGTGATGCTTACGTTAACCTCCTCTAACCCCACATATTCTCCGTCAGCCGCATACACGAACATCGAATGCCCGTCCAGCGAAACTGCCAGCTTGGTCACGGCACCCGAGTTGACAAGGTTAAGAGAAAGCCAGCCTCGACTCTGGTTTGCGGGGATATGGAGGAAAGGAGAGGTAGTGTTGACGCAAGGTTGAAGGGCAAAAGAGGTAAGGTTGTAGCCAGGCTTGTACATCATTGGGGGGACGCATCCTTTTGGATTCAATGTAGTCATCGCTTGCATGCCCGACATTGCGCTGGTGGAAGAAGCCACCGCTGTAGTCGACATAGAAGGCATAGTAGACATAGCCATGTTATCCATCATGGAACCGCTCGTCGTCATTGCGCGCATGGCCATGGTTTTTGCAACTGAATTGTCCATGCTCATGTCCATTGTGGAGGTGTCCATTGAAGAGCTGCCCATCGAGGAACCGCCCATCGAAGAGCCGCCCATCGAAGAGCCGCTCATGGATGATGAATTCATTCCCATGGGTGAGTCCAGGCCAAGGCCCGGCCCAGCTTGAAGGATAGAATCAGGGAGACATTCCACCCTCCCATGTCCATTCGCCAAGAGACTATCGACGCAATACGGAAACACGCCGGTCTGAAAATACTGCGCATAGATGGAATCCGAAAGATCATGCGTCCAGTCATTCAGCATTACTGGCATGGCATCGTGTTCGGCATGAAGAAGCTTATTGAGTTCGACCTTGCTCGAGGCAAGGCTCTCGAAAGGGCGACGACGCGATGGGGACGGGTGTATCATCAGTGGTCCTCGGATTCCATCGTCATAGTAGGCCTGTACATGGGTATGGTACCAGTAGAAGCCATACTGGTCTTTGGTGGAGAAGCGGTAGGTGAAGTCTGCGCCCGGAAGGATGGGATACTAAGACAGAAGCATAAGCTACATACTGCTCAGGTATGCCAGTAAACGTATATAGTGATCTGACCTGGGTAACGCCGGGGACACCGTCCATCTGTGGCGTTCCACGTTGAAGCAGGCCTGATGTGGATAGTTTAGTCTCCAATGGTAGGAAGAACCTCTTTCGAAGACTCACCATGCCAATGGAGGGTCAGGTTCACATGTAAGTTATTTCGGACAAATACTTCAAGGTCATCCCCCTCATCGACGTCGATCAGAGGGCCCGGTTGGTGGCCATTGATAAGGTAGACTTGTCGAGGAGTACCATCTGTGTAGCATCAGTAACATGACATTCTTCTAGTCCTCAATTGCTAGAGGTCCTAAAACTACGAAGGCAAGAATGGTGAACGTACCGGGCGCTCTAACATCAATATGAGCAGTGAAGTTGTACTTTCGCAATGCTGCCCAGGAGACATGAGTGTAGAAGAGTAAGAATGTAGCAAGGATAATTCGGATGGAGAACATGATAACCCCCTGTTGAGATAATTGCACCGAGAATGAGAGAGAGGGACATGTTAGATTCGAATAGGGTTGAGCGGACTATAAAGGGCACGCATTTTTCGATGTCCCGTGACCTGAGCTACCTGAGGGTTTTGTGCGTATTTTAGCTATTTTAGCTTCCCTAAGGTATGCAAGGACCCATAGCCGCTGAGGCTCGTGCTGGACAACGCACAAACAACGCACAAACCACGCAGCTGATCCTTATTTCGTCACTAATGCGCCAATCAAGTGCCTCCTTCGATTTCTGACAAAGCAAAGCATTAAGGAAATGATGATATTCCCAACTGGGGTTACAGCTGACGGGGGGTTGGAAAAGTTGAGCCAGGGCCGGAACTTTTTATATTCATCAGATCTATCTCGTGTGTTTTCTTCTTCATTCTCGTCGTTCTGCTTGTGATTTGTATCATCACTTTTCTCATCGTTTTCGACATTTGCATTGCACGAATCTTGAGCGAGCTGAGTTTCTTTTTAGTATATGCGCGACATATGCGGACTGCGACTCTCACCTTCAAACCATTTAGCCAATCTGTTATCTCATTCTCTCAATTTTCATGCTTTCGTCGTTCATCGATGTTTCTTTATGCTCAGTTGATGCTGCGCATATGCACAGTCGAGGCCTTATCCGTACCCCGCACTTTCGCTCATTCTTCGCTTAATACTCATCGATCATGTAACCAAATCGGTCACCTAACCAAAATTCAACCAAATGACTTCTGAAAAGGCTGTATTGCAAGCAATTTCTTCAAAACAGCCTTATATAAAATCTTTCAGACCTTCTCTTTCTTCTTTCATACCTTGATATGAATCTTACAACGCTTATAAACCTTTATTAGCTCGTTGATATACTACTTTTCGATACGCTCATCACGAGGCTTTTGCCTCAAATACTCTAAATCTAGCCTATCACTGATCATAGATCGAGCTTCTTTGACGTATAGAATGCCTTGTAAGATCTTAGCAGATTGATCTTTACATATATTTTGAGCGTTGATATCGACTTTCGTGGCTGCTATTTTGACTTTCAATAGCTCAATTCTACGAATCATTGCATTGATCTTCTTTGATAAATTTGACCAACTTCTGCTGAAGCTTGAATTCATAGTCGAAGCAAAGTAAACTGACTTTTCGTCTTTTCAGCTGTTTTCTGTTGAAATCGTATCAATGATCACTCAATCTAAGAAGCTCAGAGCTGATATGTATGTAATTGTTATTTAGAGATAGTAATAACAGAACATTAAGTGTACAGAAGAGAAGAGAAAACAGACTCTTCTAATATACTCAATGATCTTCGGCTGCGCTAAACCCAATTGGTAAATGTGATGAAGGAAGTGAAGGCAAAGAGGTGAAGGAAAAAGATGACGAGGTAGATGAAGGGATAGATGACGAAGTAGTCATGAGAGCGCGCGATGCGAGACTCAACTAGGCTTAGCGTCATGACTGACTCTATAGGGTTAGAACTAGTGCTGGTCGAGTCGAGCACGTTCGTAACATTATCTTCTTCCTCTGAACATTCATGTTCGCATGAATAGAAAAGAAAATAAAAGCAAAAAACAATTCATTGACTCATAGATTTAGTCAAGCAATTCATCGCTTTTCAATTTAGTGCGACTTATTCGAATATAGCTTGTGAAATTCGTTCAGAACTTCTTTCGAGTCATCGAATTTCTCTTTATCTGCATAGTATCATTCGTTATCGCGATCTAGTTCATTTCATTTGATCTTGTATTGTAATCGATCTCTATATCGCCTGAAATTCAGTATATCTTCTATCTTTCAATGCTTCTCATTCTCAATGACTAGAGATCTAGAGAGCTTCGCATGTTGATTTGATAGAGAGTCATTGAGATAGAATCGCAGAATCTTTAGACTGAACACTGAGTGTATATGTCTCATGCTTGTAGATAGCTGAAGACGATAGAAGATTTCAACTTTGACTGTAATAGAATAGAGTTCGAGTTGCTTGTCTTCTAGATCTTTGCATGATCTAGTCGTTTTTATGTTTTCGAAGACTAATCAGACTTGATCATCTACTTCATAAATGACGTTTCTTCTATGTTTGTTCATCTGAGCTTCAATGATCTGCTTGATCTTTTCTAGTTGTTGTCGATCGAAGATCAGAAGCTTCTTCATTCAAATGACTATGTCGTCGATCTTTCTAGTCTCAATACGTTGACGAATGATTTCATAATCAGTTGTATCTGAATCGAAACTCATTCGAGGGTGAAAGTCTTTATTGAAGTAGAAAGAACTCATTGCAATGACTGAGAAGATGTTAGAATTGTCACTGAACTCAATCATTGATAGTCATTTGACTCAGTCATTCTGCGTGTAATTGCAGTAGATTCGAAGTTCGCGTTCAACGTTCTGATTGACTCGTTTTGATTGTTCATCAGTTTCTGAGTGATAGATCGTAGATAGATTGATCTTGATCTTTAGTCGTTTGCATAGACTTTGCCACATGATTGATACGAACTGAGAGTCTCGATTCGAAACGATAGAACTAGGTAGCTCATGAAGTTGATAGACGTTTCACAGCATGATTCATATCGTTTCTTCGATTGAGATGTTTTCATCGTCTCAATGACAGAGAACATAGTGACGATCTTTGAAAAGACGACATATGATGATGCAAATAGCATTATAGCCTTCAGATAGAGATAGTTCAGTGATGAAGTTCATAGCTATGTCTTGTCAGCGCTGTTGAAGAATAGATAGAGGCTGAAGAAGATCATTTGTATCATCTCTGAAAGTCTTGCTTCGTTGACAGGCATGACAGTTTCGAATGTATTGTCTAATAGTTGCTCGATGATCTGATCAATAGTAGAATCGTTGAACTAGATCAATCGTTCGTCTTATGTCGAAGTGTGAGATTGATGATTGATCGTGAATTTTCTGCAGTAACTCGATATAAAGTTTCTTCGAAACTCATAGTAGACTCTTTTTGAATAGAACATCATTCACGATCTGACAGTTTTTTAGCTTGATTTCATGCAGAGTCAGCTCATCTTTGACTATGACTTGTTGATACTCGATGCATAGCTCATCAGTCTGATTGACTAGACGTATGCATTGATAGAGATTAGTCTCATATTGAGATGTGCTGAATATGAGTAGAACGTCAAGTTTGCTTGAAACAACGTTTATTCTATTCGAAGTCAATATGATCTGAAAACGTTCATCACGACTCAATTCGAATTCAGAACTATCGATCACAGTCATTCTGATCAGAGCATCGACTTTGTCATTCATTTTACCTGATCGAAAGATGATTTGAAAGTTAAACTTCGATAATATATTCAGATAATTCGCTTGTCGTTTGATCAGCTGTTTGTTTTTCATAAAAGTCTTCAGAGCTTGATGATTCGTAAACATCTGAATAGATAGTTTGATAGTCTCGAGCTCGAGTCGTCAGTGTTCAAAACATCGAATGATGACTAGCAATTTCTTGTCATAGATGTGATAGTTGCACTCAGCTGAAATCATGCTTTTGCTGTAGAAAGTCATCGAATGAAGCACATTTTCGTCGTCATACTGAGACAGAATGTCACTCTTCACATAGTTGAATGCATCTGTTTTCAAAATAGTCTGACGTTTGACATCGAAATGACGTAGAACTGAAGTCGAACTGATCTGTTTCTTTAGATTAGTAAAGACTTCAGCACAGACTTCGTTTCATACGAAAGACGTGTCTTTTTGAATCAGCTGAGTGAACGACTTGACTAGTTTCAAAAAGTTCTTTATGAAACGTCTGTAGAAGTTGACGAAGTCTACAAAGCTCTGCATCTCTTTCAGGTTGATAGATGTAACTCAATTAACTATGACTTTCATCTTGATAGAGTTCATACGAAGATTTTGTTCTGATACAATGATTTCTAAAAAGACTGTTTCTTCAACATTGAACTCGCATTTTCGAATGTCTATCTGTAGATCAGCGTCTCGTAAGCGATCTAGTATCAGTCTGACATGTTGTCTATGCTTCTTTTGAGTCTTGCTGTAGATGAGAATGTCATCTAAATAAGCTTGGCAGAAGTCATTTAGAAAGTCTCATAGAACATCATTCATATATTGCTGAAAAGAGGTCGAATCATTAGTTAATTCAAATGATAACATCTTGAATTTGTAGACTTCTAAAGCGATAATGAACGTTGTATAGTTCTCGCTATCGAGATGCATACGTAGCTTGTTGAAGATCGAAATGATATTCAATCGAGTTAAATGCTTGCAGTCAATGATCTTGTCAATCATCTCATCTATGAGCGATAAAGAGTAGCGATTTCTTTTGATAATGACATTGAGCTTTTGATAGTCAACACAGAAACGTAGATCATCATTTGCTTTTAGAGCGAACAGAACTGATGACGAGTATGAAATCTGACTAGAGATGATATAGTTCTTTGAAAGATTCTCGTTCAGATATTCTTTGACCTTAATAAGCTTGACAGATGACATTCAATATGCTCGACATCTAGAAGAAATTGCATCGTTAGTGAGCTCTATCTTGTGATCATAAGAACGATGAGAAGATAGCTTATTGATCTGAACTCGATCAAAGACGTTTAGATAATCTAAATATTTCGAAGATAGCTTGATCTTAATGTCTTTTATGTTCTGAGCAGAAGCATCAATGATAGAAGAAGCGACGTTTAGAGCGTTCAGCTCGCATTGAGTGTTATAAGCGATTTCTCGATTGATATTTTTCATTGACATAGCGAACACTTCAGTTTTAGCCTTCTTTGACTTCTTTAGTAGTGAATGAAAAGGTGCGACAGCGATGCTGAACATAGAAAAGTTCTTTTTCTGAGTCATCATAGCTGATCGTTGAAGCACTTTGAGAGCTGAATTGATGAAAGATGAAGATGAACGAGATCAATTTGACTGTTTAGCTTTAGTCGAAACAGATAAGATCGAAATGAGCTTATCTAATCGATTCGAAAAAACGATCTCATCATGTCGCATATCTAATAATAGATTGTTTTTATTCATTCACGACTTTTCTAGTATGATCTTGTGATGATCAATATCAGCTATTAACATTGAAACAGTCAGCTCTTTATGATCTTCAATGATCAGATTCAATAAGATCTTATGAGTAATGATCTTCTTCATCAGCTTGTCATCATATTCTCGTATAAGCTTCTCTTTTGTCAGTGAAATTGATTGAATTTCGAGCTTCTGACATATCTGATCGACTAGCTTGATGTGAACTAAAGCATAGATTGCAGAGTCACTATCTATCAGAAATCGAAGTCGATAGAACTGATCTTGTGAAGACAGCGTTGCATCAATTAGAAAAGACTTGTCGAAGTAGTTCTCTTCGATAGATGAAACTTCGTTGACTAAATTGCACAGAGATATGATCTTCATTTCTTTGATGACTTTGAAAGAGCTGACTAGTTTTTTGATTTCGAGTTCGAGCTTGAAGAACGATCAAATTCGTCATCTAATGCATTAATACGAAGTCTATTCAAGCACTCTTTGAAGATATGACCTGACTTATGACATACAAAGCAGTTTTCGATTAGTAGATCGTTTTTCTTGACGCTAGTATCTTTGACGCTAGCTCAAACTGAGTCTTGCAATTTTGATGTATCAATCATTTTTGTTGATTCGATTTTATGAGTAGTGACTCTGACTGATTTCAAGACAAGTCGAGCTTTTGCAGATGATTCTTTATTCTTCTGCTTCTTCATGACTCGTACTTCATTGTCAAAATGAATGAGAAATGATTGAATCTTCTGAATGAAGCGAAGCTCTGATTGATTTGCTCAGATCAATCGAAGTCGAGAATTGATCTTCTTCTTCAGATCAGAAAGCAGTTGCTTATCATTGTATTTCAGATAGATGAATAATTGCTGAAATTCAGCAAAGAACTCGCTGAATTTCTTGATCTTCTGAGTCAGTTCTTCGTATTTTCTACGAACATTCTCTTCTTTATTCGAATCATCAAACATATCAACTAGCTCTTTCAGAACTTCTTTGATCGTCTTGTAGAGATTGATGCTATCAGAATTACGTCAAACTCGAGTGACTTTAGCTGCTGAATCGACTAAGCGAGAAAATACATAGCTCAGCTTGAATTGTTCATTTGAAAAGAAGTCAGCGTTAATTGACAGCTTGTCTTTGACCTTTTCATGTCAGTTCTTTCAGATAGACTCTTTATCATCAGAAAAGAGTGAAGAATCAGATATCTTTTGAGTTCTAGAACGTTCAGAGAAGATGAACAGCGTCGATTCAGATGTAAATTCTCTAGCTTGTTGTAGTAGTCTAGCTTTCAACTCTTTCATGCGTGTCTGTAAGACTTCTATAATCTGAGAAAACGATGATTTCATTGTTGTAGAAGATGTTGTTTCGATGAAAGAAAGAATAGATTCGTTATTGACTGAAGAATTGAAGAATTCGTTAACTTCAAAAGCGTTGAATGAAGAAGCTTTGAAAAAACGAGCTTGAAAATCTTCGAAATGCTCTTCGATAGCTCGTCTAGACATGAGATAATAGAAGAATAAACAGATCGAGCGAAGAGCGACACTCGACAGTAGATAGTTAGGCGAATGAGATGAGATTTGAGTGATTATCTAGCAATCAGCGAAGATTCTTTATCGCTAGTTCTATTAATTCGATTGAGCAGTGCATACTGAATGAGCTGAAGCTTTCTAGCAATCTAAATCAACTGCTACGAGCTGTTTGATTCTATAGATTCTCTGATGTCTGTTCTGTCTAGCTGTGTTTTGCGTAGATCATCAGGTAAACGAATTTCTTTAG
>JAABUU010001051.1_pt1 | contig 50908 bp, 52 predicted proteins | sample 5559301 | NCBI WGS metagenome assembly JAABUU01 (sample SAMN10711884, study PRJNA513360) | rock metagenome | isolation source: Antarctica rocks | place: Antarctica: Victoria Land, Richard Nunatak white | reverse complement strand
CGGCGGCGGCGAGCGCCTCCGCGGACTTTATGGTGAAGCGATCGGCTTGCATGAGATGTTCTCCAAATTTTTAAAAATCTCAAAGGGAGGGAGGGGTGAGCGAGCGAGGGTCGACCCACCGCACCATCGCCCGCCCGGTCGCGCAGCGCACGAGCTCGGCGCGGTAGGAGCGGTGCACCCGCGCCACCTCGGCCTCGCGCTCGGCGTGCTGGGTCTCGACGTGGCGCTCCAGGGCCCCCACCCGGCGGCGCAGGCGCTCCAGCTCTGATTCGAGCTCGAGCACACGCTCGACCCCGGCCAGGTTGAGTCCCAGCTGGGCGGTCATCGCCTGGATGCGCCGCAGGCGCTCGACGTCTGACTGGGAGTACAGGCGCGTGCCCTTGGCCGAGCGCTGGGGCTCGATCAGCCCGCGGGCCTCGTACATGCGCAGGGTCTGAGGGTGCATCTCGGCCAGCTCGGCGGCCACCGAGATCATGAACACCCCCCGGTCAGATGACACCCGCAGGGTGTGGATGGTCCTCCGTGAAGTGGCCATCACGACCCTCCCCGCGCGCCGGCGGCGGCGGCGAACAGCGGGGCCCGGGGATCGCCACCGTCCAGGGCATCGGACAGGGCGTCCACGGCGGCGCGCTGCTTGGAGCTCAGCGAGGCGGGAACCTCGATGACGAAGCGGTAGTGGATGTCACCGGCCGGTCCCTCGCCCAGCCGGGGTGGGCCCTCGCCACGCAGACGGGCGACGGTGCCGTGGCGGGTGCCGGGGGCCACGCGCAGCGTCTTTGCTCCGTTGAGGGTCGGCACCGCGATCTCCGCCCCGCGCAGCGCCTCGGGGATGGTCAGCGGAACCTCGACCTCGACGTTGTCGCCCTTGCGCCTGAACACGTCCGAGGCGCCCACGTGGGTGATCACGTAGAGGTCGCCCTGGGGCCCTCCACGCTGGCCGGGCTCGCCCTTGCCGGGCAGGCGGATGCGGCTGCCCTCGCGCACGCCGGCGGGAATGTTGACGCGGTAGCGCTTGACGGTGCGGATGGCACCGGCGCCGTGGCAGGTGGGGCAGGGGTCGTCGATCACCGTGCCGCTTCCGCCGCAGCGACCGCAGGGAGAGGAGATCGAGAACATGCCCTGACCCTGGGACTCGATGCCGCGCCCCTGACAGCGCGGGCACACGGTGGGGGCCGTGCCCGGCTTGGCGCCGGTCCCGTGGCATGTTCCGCACCTCGAGGCGGTGGGCACCGCCAGGGGGATCTGAGCGCCGTCGACGGCCTGGGCGAAGGTGATCGACACCTCGGCCTCGAGGTCGCGTCCACGCTGGGGGCGGGGGGCGCCTCCCCGGGGGGCGCCCCCCGCCGCCCCGCCGAACAGGTTGGAGAGGATGTCGCCAAAGCCCCCCACGTCGAAGTTGACGCCGCCCGGGCCGCGTCCGGGACCGGCGGCGAAGGCCCCGGTGCCCCGGTCATAGTCACGGCGCTTGTCGGCGTCAGAGAGGACGTCGTGGGCCTGGGAGATCTGCTTGAAGCGCTCCTCGGCTGACTTATCGCCCGGGTTGCGGTCGGGGTGATAGCGGCGGGCGAGCTTACGGTAGGCCTTCTTTATGTCCTCAGGGGTCGCCTTCTTGTCGACTCCGAGGACGCTGTAGAGATCCTTGGCGGCGGCGGGCATGAGCTTGTTCCTCCTTCCTCGGGCGGCGGCTGCGGCGGGGGCGGCGGCGGGCCTAGGCCGCCACCACGACGCGCGCGGGTCGGATGACGCTGTCGCCCAGGCGGTAGCCCGCCTGGTAGACCTCGACGACGGTGCCGCTCTGAGCGCCCTCCACCGGCTGCTGGGCCATGGCCTCGTGATGGACGGGGTCAAAGGCCTCCCCCTGGGGGGAGTAGGCCTCGATGCCCAGCCGCGCCAGGGCGGCGACGAGCTGGGCCTGCACCAGCCCGATGCCGGTGGCCAGCCCCTCCTGCTCCCCGGAGACGGGATGGTCCGCGCCGGGGGCGCCGGCGATGGGGGCGCCGGCGGCCGCAGAGCGGCTGTCCAGGGCGCGCTGCAGGCCGTCCAGGGCGGGCAGCAGCTCGCGGGCCAGGCGGGTGACCCCCCGCGCCTCCGCCGAGGCGAGGTCACGGCTCATGCGCTTGCGATAGTTCTCGAAGTCGGCCTGGGTGCGCTGGGCCAGGGCCAGATACTGATCGCGCTGGGCGCTGACCTCGGCCACCGGGTCAGAGCCCGGCGGGTCGTCCTCGTCCTCGTCCTCAGGGGTGGGCGTGATGGGCTCCGGCTCGGTGAGCTGGGGCTCGCTGGCTGACGCTGCGGGCGTCGCGGCCGGCGCCGCCCCCGAGGTGGGGGCGGCGTCGCTGGCGGTGGGGACGGGCTCGTCGATCGGCGCGTGGACGCCGTCGGGAGCGGTGGTGGGGATGTCGTGCTCAGGGCCCCGCATCAGCGCTTGGGCTCCTCGACCACCTCGGCGTCGACCACGTCCTCCTCGGCGTGGGCGCCGTCGTGGGCCTGGCCGTCGGCGGGGGAGCCGTTGGCGCCAGAGGACTGCTGGGCCTTCTCATACATCGCCTCCGACACCTTGTGGAAGGAGGTCTGCAGCGCCTCGGTACGGGCGTTGATGGCCGCCGGATCGTCGGAGGTCAGCGTCTCGCGGACCTCCTTGATGGCCGCCTCGATCTCCTCGCGCGAAGTGGCGTCGACGGACTCGCCCAGGTCCTTGAGCTGGCGCTCGGCCTGGTAGGCGGCGTTCTCGCCGTTGTTGCGAGCCTCGGCCAGCTCGCGCTGGCGACGGTCGTCGTCGGCGTGGGTCTCGGCGTCAGAGACCATGCGCTTGATCTCGTCGTCGCTGAGCCCCGAGCCCGCCTTGATCTCGATCTTCTGCTCCTTGCCGGTGCCCAGGTCCTTGGCCGACACGTTGAGGATCCCGTTGGCGTCGATGTCAAAGGCGACCTCGACCTGGGGGATGCCGCGCGGCGCGGGCGGGATGCCGGTGAGCTGGAACTTGCCCAGCGACTTGTTGTAGCCGGCCATCTCGCGCTCGCCCTGGAGCACGTGGATCTCCACCGAGGGCTGGTTGTCCTCGGCGGTGGAGAACACCTCACCCTTGCGCGTGGGGATGGTGGTGTTGCGCTCGATGAGCTTGGTCATCACTCCGCCCTTGGTCTCGATGCCCAGGGTCAGGGGGGTGACGTCGAGCAGCAGCACGTCCTTGACGTCGCCTGCCAGCACTCCGGCCTGGATGGCGGCGCCCACGGCGACCACCTCGTCGGGGTTGACCCCGCGGTGGGGCTCCTTGCCCGTGAGCTCCTTGACCTTCTCCTGCACGGAGGGCATGCGCGTCATGCCGCCCACCAGGACGACGTGGTCGATGTTGGCCGCGCCCTTGTCCTTGGCATCGGCCAGGGCCTGGCGCACCGGGGCCACGACGCGATCGATGAGGTCGGCGGTCAGCTCGTTGAGCTTGGCGCGCGAGAGCCGGCTGTCGAGGTGCTTGGGGCCCCCGGCGTCGGCGGTGATGAACGGCAGGTTGATCTGGGTCTCCTGGGTGGTCGACAGCTCGATCTTGGCCTTCTCGGCCGCCTCGTAGAGGCGCTGGAGGGCCATCGGGTCCTTGCTCAGGTCGATGGCCTGCTCGCGCTTGAAGTCGGCCACCAGCCAGTCGACGATCGCCTTGTCGAAGTTGTCGCCGCCCAGGTGGTTGTCGCCGGCGGTCGACTTGACCTCGAACACGCCGTCGCCGATCTCCAGAACCGACACGTCGAAGGTGCCCCCGCCGAGGTCGAAGACGAGGATGGTCTGCTCGGTCTCCTTGTCGAGGCCGTAGGCCAGCGAAGCGGCGGTGGGCTCGTTGATGATGCGCTTGACGTCGAGGCCGGCGACCCTGCCGGCGTCCTTGGTCGCCTGGCGCTGATCGTCGTTGAAGTAGGCGGGGACGGTGATGACCGCCGAGTCGACGCTCTCGCCCAGGTAGGCCTCGGCGTCGCCCTTGAGCTTCTGGAGGATCATCGCCGAGATCTCCGGCGGGTTGTACTGGTTGCCACCCGCCTCCACGCGGGCGTCGCCGTTGGGTCCGGAGACGACCTTGTAGGGGACGATCGCCTCCTCGGCGCGCACCTCGCCCTCCTTGCGGCCCATGAAGCGCTTGATGGAGAAGACGGTGTTCTGGGGATTGGTGACTGCCTGGCGCTTGGCCACGGTGCCCACCAGCCGCTCACCCGATGGGGCGAAGGCGACCACCGAGGGGGTGGTGCGCCCGCCCTCGGCGTTCTCGATCACCGTCGGCTCGCCGCCCTCGAGGACGGCCATGCACGAGTTGGTCGTGCCCAGGTCGATGCCAATGGTCTTTGCCATGCTGGGAAGCTCCTTGCTTGAAGTTCTGTTTCTCGTGATCTGTTCGGGGTCCTCGCGACGGCGCCGCCGCCGCGAGGAGAGGGGCCTTTATTCTCTCCCCTCTAAATATCTAAGTCTCAGTATGGCAGATTTCGCTCTGTCCGACAACGCAGGTCTGAGGGCGGAGCGAGCCCGCGGACGCGCGAGGCGGGCCAGGCTCGGTCCGAGCTCGGTCCTTCGGTCAGCCGCCGCGCGCCACGCCCACCAGCGCCATGGCGTCCTCGACGCAGGCCTGCCGGACGCGCTCGGCGGAGATCGCAAACACCTGGGGCACGCCGGCGGCCGCCTCGCGCACGCCGACTCCCAGGCGGGCGAGGTGCATCGTGCCCAGCACCTGGATATAGAGGTGATTGGCGGTGAAGTCCGGGTCCTCCACGGTGAACAGGCCCTGATCGGCCCCCGCGGCAAGGATCCTCGACATCAGTCCCAGGCACACGGCCATGCTCTGGCCCAAACGAAACCACACGGTCTCCGAAACCCGCTCGCGCAGCTCCCCGGCCGGGCGGCGCATGAGCGACAGCGCACAGTCCAGAAAGGCGGGGTAGTCCAGGCAGAAGCCGGTGAAGCGCTCGCAGGCGTCGCGCAGCTGGGCCAGCGGATCCAGGCCGGAGTCGATCTCCCCCAGACGCTGTGTGAGCTCGGCCAGATAGCGCGTCACGGTGAGGATGAACAGCTCCTCCTTGGAGGAGAAGTGACGGTAGATGAGGGCCTTGTTGATCCCCACCGCGCGGGCGATGTCCTCGATCGGGGCAACCTGCATGCCGCGCTCGTCAAACAGGGCCCGGGTGGCCTCGACGATCAGGCGCTCGCGATCGCGTCGGGAGCGCTGACGCGATCTGCGGGCGGTCTCCGATCCCGTCATCACCTTGAGTCTAGCGGGGAGTCCGGTATTCTTGACCATCGGTGTGACACCCATTTACAGCCATCGTCGTGCCGCAATCGCCCGCCACCGCAAGTAACCCCAAGCCACCCCAAAGGACTTCTCACACATGGAAGCGAGCACCGAGCCCACCGACGCGCCTGCCGCCGCCTCAGGCACTCCGCCGAGCCCGACCCCCGGGGAGGCTGACCGGGACGTGGCCCGGGCGGCCGGGGTTGACCTATCGGTCTCTGACGCCGAGACCCCATTCTCCATGGGACTGTCTCAGGACCAGCGTGACATCCGCGACTGGGTGCATGGGTTTGCCGAGGGAGTCGTGCGTCCCGCCGCCGCCGAGTGGGACGAGCGCGAGGAGACCCCCTGGCCGGTCATCCAGGAGGCCGCCAAGATCGGCCTCTACGGCTTTGAGTCCCTGGCGCAGTTCTATGCCGACCCGACGGGCCTGACCCTGCCGATCGTCAACGAGGAGCTCTTCTGGGGCGATGCCGGCATCGGCATGGCGATCATGGGCACCAGCCTGGCGGTGGCCGGCATCTTTGCCAACGGCACCCCCGAGCAGATGGGCGAATGGATTCCGCAGTGCTTCGGCAGCGCCGAGGACCCCAAGGTCGGCGCCTTCTGCGTGTCCGAGCCCGACGCCGGCTCCGACGTCTCCTCGCTGCGCACCCGGGCTCGTTATGACGAGGCGGCGGACGAATGGGTCATCAACGGTCAGAAGGCGTGGGCCACCAACGGCGGCATCGCCAACGTCCACGTGGTGGTCGCCTCGGTGGACAAGGACCTTGGCTCGCGGGGCCACGCCTCGTTTGTCATCGGACCCGACACTCCGGGCCTGCAGATGGGCACCAAGATCAAGAAGCACGGGCTGCGCGCCTCCCACACCGCCGACGTGTTCCTCGACGACTGCCGGGTGCCGGGGTCGTGCCTGCTCGGCGGCAAGGAGCGACTCGACGCCCGCCTGGCGCGGGCGCGGGAGGGCACGCGCGCGCGCTCCCAGGCGGCCATGGCCACTTTCGAGGTCACCCGCCCGACGGTGGGAGCCCAGGCCCTGGGGATCGCCCGCGCCGCCTATGAGTACTCGCTGGACTACGCCAAGCAGCGCTCCCAGTTCGGGCGAGCGATCATCGAGAACCAGTCGATCGCCTTCGCCCTGGCCGACATGAAGATGGAGCTCGACGCCGCCCGCCTGCTGGTGTGGCGGGCGTCGTGGATGGGACGCAACAATCAGCCCTTCGCCGCCGCCGAGGGCTCCATGAGCAAGCTCAAGGCGGGGGAGGTGGCGGTGTGGGTCACCGAGCGGGCGATCCAGATCCTCGGGGGCAACGGCTACACGCGCGAGTTCCCGGTGGAGCGCTTCCACCGCGACGCCAAGATCTACACCATCTTCGAGGGCACCTCGGAGATCCAGCGTCTGGTCATCGCCCGGGCGATATCCGGGATGCAGATTCGCTGAGGACCGCCCGGACGCTGCTGAGCACCGCCCGGGCTGCTGTAGTGACCACGACGCGCACCCGCCCGAGGAGCCCCATCATGACCGCCTCCTTCACCCCCGCGCCCGCCACCGATCATCGCGAGGTGACGCTGCACGGCCACCGACTGAGCTATCGCATCGCCGGTGAGGGTCCGGTGATCCTGCTTGTGCACGGAATCGCCGGCAGTGCTCTGACCTGGACGGCGACCCAGCGCGAGCTCGCCCGTCACTTCACGGTCATCGCCCCCGACCTTCCTGGCCACGGGGTGTCCGACAAGCCCCCGGCCGACTACTCACTGGGCTCGCTGGCCAGCGCGCTGCGCGACCTGCTGGTGGCCCTGGGCCACGAGCGCGCCACCATCGTCGGTCACTCGCTCGGGGGAGGCATCGCCATGCAGTTCGCCTATCAGTTCCCCGAGCGCTGCGAGCGGTTGGTCCTGGTCTCCAGCGGTGGGCTGGGTCGCGACGTGAGCCTGATCCTGCGCGCTGGCTGCCTCCCCGGAGCCGACCTCTTCCTGGCCGGGGCGGCGGCCCCGCTGGTCTCCGCCGGCGGCCGGGTCGCCCGCGGGCTCGCACGTCTGGGATGGCGCCCGGCGCCCGATCTGGAGGAGGTCGCGCGTGGGTTCTCCTCCCTGGCCGACGCCGAGACCCGGGCCGCGTTCCTGCACACCCTGCGGGCGGTGGTGGGCATGTCGGGCCAGCGCGTCGATGCCTCTGACCGCCTGTACCTGACCGCGGAGATGCCCACCCTGCTGCTCTGGGGTGAGCGCGACCCCATCATTCCCGCCCATCACGCCCAGGCCGCCCACGAGCGGATGCCGGGCAGCCGCCTGGTCACCTTTCCCCGATCTGGCCACATGCCCCACCTCGACGAGCCCCAGCGTTTCAGCGAGGCGCTGCTTGAGTTCATCGCCACCACCGAGCCCGCCCACGTCAGCGCCAAGCGCTGGCAGGCCATGCTGCGCAGTGGTGGCCCGCCCGCGCACCCGCCCGCCGGCGCCAAGGACGCAAAGCCCGGCGAGCCGGTACGCGAAAGTGGCCCTCGCACGCCGCGGACGCGAGCGTCGCGTCCGGCGCAAGCGTCGCGTCCGGCGCGATCTTCGCGCACGGCCGGTGCGGCCGGTGCGCCGCCAAGCACCCGCCCCGCCAAGCGCAAGCTCAGCCCTCGAGTCCCCGCTCGCTGACGTGATGGCCCCGTCGACACACGCCCCGATCACCTCCCTGGAGGCGATCAAGCCTCGGCTGCGCGGGGTCTCCCACAAGTACGCGTTCTTTGTCTCCCTGGGGCTGGGAGTTCTGCTCATCCTCGCCGCCGGTGGCTCCCGGGCCCGGCTGGCGGCGATCGTCTACGCGGTGGCGGTCTCCGCCCTGCTGGGCACCAGCGCCCTCTACCACTGCCACACCTGGGCCCCCCAAGCCCGGCGGCGGATGCGCCGTCTGGATCACTCGATGATCTTCGTGCTCATCGCCGGCAGCTACACCTCGGTGGCGCTGCTGGCCCTGCACGGACTGCTGTCGCAGGTGGTGCTGGTGGTGGTGTGGACCGGAGCGGCGGCGGGCATCGTGTTGAAGCTCGCCTGGATCGATGCTCCTCGAGGCCTGGTGGCCGGGGTCTATCTCGCCCTGGGCTGGGTATCGGTCATCACCCTCGGCCAGCTCACCCACTCCATCGGAGCCCTGGGAGTCACCGGCCTGGCCGTGGGTGGGCTGCTCTACACCGTGGGAGCGGTGATCTACGCCCTACGACGCCCCAATCCGGTGCCCAACGTGTTCGGCTACCACGAGGTCTTTCACGCCCTGGTCATCGCCGCCGCCGCGCTGCACTACGCGGTCATGGCGTTTGCCGTGCTCCCGCGCGGGTAGCGGCGCGCACTGCCGGCGGCGCCGGACGGCGGCGCTCGACGGCCGCCACGGGACTCAAAGCCCGGCGACTGGGGCACATGCGCGCCAGCGCGCACGCGTCGCAGCGAGGGGCGCGGGCCAGACAGGTGCGGCGTCCGTGGCGCAGCAGATTGACGTGCATCTCGAGCTCGCGCCCGGCAGGGGTGAGACTTGACATCTGATCGTGGAGGTTGTCGGGGTTCCCCGCTGCCGACACCAGTCCCAGACGGCCGGCCACCCGGCCCACGTGGGTGTCCACCGGCACCTCGGGCCGACCCAGGGCGAAGAGCAGAACGCAGGCCGCCGTCTTGCGTCCCACCCCGGGCAGCTCCAGCAGGGCACCGCGGGCGCGCTCGAGCGGCTCATCGGCCAGCCCGTCGAGGTCCAGGGGCTCGCCGATCGCCTGGAGGATGGCCTTCAGGCGCACGGACTTCACCCGCGAGATCCCCCCAGGCCGAATTGCCTCCTCGATCGCCTCGACCTGGCCGTCGCGCACGTCCTCCCAGGCGGCGAATCGGTCGCGCAGGCGCAGGAACGCCACGTCGCGATTGCGGTCGTTGGTGCTCTGGGACAGGACGGTGAGGACGAGCTCGTCGACCGGTCGCCCGTGCGGCGCGGCGCAGGGCACCCCGTAAACCGCGGCCAGACGCCCGAGCAGGGTCACCACCCGCCGGCGACCCGTCGTCTCAGAGCCAGTCACTAACCCAGCGCCCCCCACCCCTCCGTCGCGCGCGCCGCGGCGGCCACCGCATCCGACAGCACGGCGGCGATCGCCGGCGGGTAGCAGTCGGTGAGGACCAGGGCAGCGAGGATCACGCCGAGCAGGACATCGCCGGCCCCCGCGGCGTTGAGCACGCGAGCGGCCGGGCCGGCGGCGTCGGCGCGTACCTCCCCGCGCAGGAGCGCGCCCTGCCCGCCCAGCGTGACGACGACGTTGCGCGCCCCGGCCGCGAGCAGTCCGGCGGCGGCTCGCTCGGGGTCGGCCTCTCCGCTGAGGGCACGCGCCTCGACACCATTGAGCTTGACCAGCAGGGCGCCGGGGATGCACTCGCGCGCCACCGCCGCCGCCCGTCCGGGATGCTCCCAGCGGCCCGGACGCAGGTTGGGATCGAAGACCACCGGGCGGCCGATCTCCAGGGCCCGCTCCCGGGCGGCCAGGGTGACCCGGCGATCGGCCTCACCCACCAGGGTGTTGGAGCCCAGGCACAGAACGCCGGCGTCCTCGACCACCTCCTCCAGCCGAGGCGCCAGGGCGGCCAAGGTCACGTCGAGCTCCTCGGCGTGACGGGTATAGCGAGGCTCGCCGGCGCCGTCGACGGTGACAAAGGCGACCGCCGTCGAGCGTCCGGCCCCGAGGTCGAACAGGTCAAGCCCCACCCCTCCCCCTCTCAACCGACCGGCCAGCCAGTGACCCCAGGGATCGTCTCCGGCTCCTCCGGCGAGGCTGACGTCCGCGCCCAGTGAAGCGGCGGTCAGGGCCACGTTGGCCATGACCCCTCCCACATGGGGGGTCAGGCAGTCGGCCTCCTCAAGCCCCGCGGTGGGGGAGTCCACGGCCACCGGACGCTGGCAGACCAGGTCGACCAGAGCCTCTCCCAGGCACAGCGCGCGCACGTCCAGACCGTAACCGCTCGGGGCGCGCGGCCGTGCCCTCGGGGCGGCGATATGCTCGCCGCCGGGTGAGCATCGTCACCGAGCACACTGAAGCGTTCGGCGGCCTGCCCGTCCATTGGCGCCGCGCCCCGGGGCCCGCGGTCGACACCCTCTACCTGCACGGCGTGCCCAACAGCGCCCGCCAATGGGATCCCTTCCTCCGCCTGGGTGGAGGCCTGGCGGTCGATCTGCCCGGCTTCGGGCGCTCGGTCAAGCGCAGCGACTTTGACTACTCGATCGCCGGCTATGACCGCTTCCTGGAGAGCTTCCTCGACGGCCTGGACCTCGGGCGCGTCAACCTGGTCATGCACGACTGGGGGGCGGTGGGGCTGGCCCTGGCCCAGCGCCGCCCCGAGCGGGTCGGGCGCCTGGTGCTCATCGACACCGTTCCCCTGCTGCCCGGCTACCGCTGGCATCGCATCGCCCGCGCGTGGCGCACCCCGGTGCTGGGCGAGCTGCTCATGGGAGTCACCACCCACCGGACCCTGAAGCTCCTCTCCCGCGATGCCAACAGCGCCCCCCTTCCGGATGACTTCCTGGAGGAGGTCATGGCTGACCTCGACCACGGCACCCAACGCGCGATCCTGCGCCTGTATCGCAGCGCTCCCGAAACCGTGCTGGCCGAGGCGGGAGCCCGTCTGAGTGCACTGCGCGTTCCCAGTCTGGTGGTGTGGGGCGAGAACGACCCCTACATCCCCGCGGAGTTCGGCGCGACCTACGCCGAGGTGCTGGGCGGGGCCGAGCTCGTGCGAATTGCCGACGCCGGCCACTGGCCCTGGCTCGATCAACCCGAGCTGGTGGGTCAGATCGTCGAATTCATGAGCCTCCCCTGAACGTCACCCACGCTCCGGGGCGACTCCTGCTCCCCGTCGGCCTGGCCGCCGTGATCGCCGCGGCCTACCTGTTGATGGCCCCGCCCAGCGCCGACCTTGCCGCCGCCCTGTATCGAAGCGAGCTGCTGGCCCGCCACGGCTTCACCCTGTGGGACGGCCAGTGGTATGCGGGCCACCACACCCCCGCCTACAGCGTCCTGTTTCCCCCGCTGGCCTGGCTGGTGGGAGTGCGCGTGTTGGCGGCGCTGAGCGTGATCGCCGCCGCCGGGCTGTTCGCGGTGCTCCTCGATCGCCACGTGGGTTCGCCAAGCGCGCTGGGCCCGGTCTGGTTCGGTGGGGGGGTAGCCGTCGACCTGCTCACCGGACGGGTGGCCTTTCTGCTGGGCGTGGCCCTGGGGCTGGCGGCCCTCCTGCGGGCCGGGCGCGCACGCTCCTGGTCCGCCGGCGCCCTGGCGCTGCTCAGCGCCCTGGCCAGTCCGGTGGCCGGAGCGTTTGTGGTCCTGGCCGGCGCGGTCGGGGTCATGACAGGTCCTCGCCGGGCGGTCGCCGGCGCCCTGGTGGCCGGGGCGTTGACCCCCATCGCCCTGTTGGAGCTCGCCTTCCCCGAAGGTGGCCGTGAGCCGTTTGCGGCCTCGAGCTTCTGGCCGGCGCTGGTCACCCTCCTGGTCATGGCCGCAGCGATCCCCGCCACCCATCGCCGCCTGCGCGTCGGCACGGTCCTCTACGCCCTGGTGTGCGTGGTCGCCTTTGTCGGCCACAGCCCGGCCGGGGGCAACGTCGTGCGCCTGGTCGCCCTGACTGCCGGCCCGGTGGCCGCCGCCACCCTGATCCCTGCCCGCCCGCGGCTGCTGGTGGCGCTGGCCCTGCCCCTGGCCTACCTCCAGCTCCAGGCCCCGGTGCGTGACCTGCTCGTCAGCGCCGCCGACCCCTCGGTGAGCGCTGCCTACTACCGCCCCGTCCTCGCCTACCTGAACGGGCGCCCGGGGCCGCCGTTTCGAGTCGAGGTGCCCTTCACCCGCAGCCACTGGGAGGCCTATCGGCTCGCCCCCAGGCTGCCTCTGGCCCGGGGCTGGGAGCGCCAGCTCGACATCGCCCGCAACCCCCTGTTCTATCGCCGGCACCTGGCCGTGTCTGACTACCGCTCCTGGCTGGACGCCAACGCGGTGGCCTACGTCGCCCTCCCCGATGTCGCGCTGGACGCCTCCGCGCGAGCGGAGGCATCCCTGCTTCTTCGGGGGACGCCCGACCTGCGCCCGGTGTGGTCGAGCGCCCACTGGCGCGTCTACGCAGTGGCGCATCCGGCCCCGGTGGTGCAGGGCCCGGCCACTTTGCGGCGTCTGGGCGTCGACGGCTTCACGCTCGCCGTGGGCGTCGCCGCGCCGATCCGGGTCAGCGAGCGCTTCACCCCTTACTGGGCCGTGGTCGGCGGGCGCGGCTGCGTGCAGGCAGCCCCCGGCGGCTTCACCACCGTGCGCCCCGCCGCGCCGGGCGAGTTGCGCGTGGCCATCCGCTTCGCGCCTGGGCGCGTTCTCGATCACGGACCCCGCTGCGGTTGAGCCCATCCGTCCGGACGAGGGGACGGTAGGATCACCGGACATGCCCGTCCGCCTGCGCTCACTCCAGTCGCGCGTCCTGCCGCACGGGTGGTTTGACGTGGTGCGCCAGGTGCTTCTGTTCGCCGCCGCCTACTACGGCTACGGTCTGGTGCGCGGGATGGTGGAGGGCAAGACCGCCGCTGCCTTCTCCCACGCCCGCGAGCTCATCTCCATCGAGCGCACCATGCACTTCTTCGTCGAGCCCAGCGTGCAGGCCTGGGCGTCGGGCAGCCGATGGCTCATCGATGGTGCCAGCTGGGTGTACCTCAACGCCCAGACCTCGATCACCGTGGGGGCGCTGGTCTTTCTCTACCTGTTTCACAATCGCAGCTTCTACTTCGTGCGCAACATGTTCATGGTGGCCATGGCCATCGCCCTGGTGGGCTACGCCGTGTTTCCCACCGCCCCCCCACGTCTGCTGCCCGAGTGGGGCTTCTTCGACACCGTGGCCCACTTCACCGGGGTGGCGCCCACCAACGGGTCGGTCAACGCCTTCTTCAACCTCTACGCCGCCGTCCCGTCCATGCACGTCGCCTTTGCTCTGATGATCGCCTTTCCCCTCTCACGCCTGGTGCGCTGGCGCGTGGCCCGGGTGCTGTGGACGGTCTATCCGCTGCTGGTCACCTTCGTGATCGTGGCCACCGCCAATCACTTCCTGTCTGACGCCCTGCTGGGGGCCGCGACGGCGGGGGCCTCGGCCTACGTCGCCCGCTGGCTCGGGCGCACCCGCCCGCAGGCCTGGCGCTTCATCCCCCGTCAGGCAGCGCCTGCCGGGGCGAGAGCCGGCGCGGGGCTGGCCGCCTGAGCGGTCTGAGTCGTGAGCCTCACCGCGAGAACGTCTCCCTGATGCCGCCCGTCGGGGCGCCCCGACGCTCGCGGGCGCCCGACGGCCCCGGGAGCGCCCGCGGCCCTCGGGGTGTCCAGCGGGGGCTGGTGCGCGAACGCCTGATCGAGTCACGCCTGACCCCCAACGCCATCTCGCTCACCGGTCTGGCGCTCAACGTCGTGGCCGCCGTACTGGTGTGGGAGCGACTGTTCTTCCTCGGCGGCATCGCCTTCATCGTGGGATCGGTGATGGACACGCTCGACGGACGCTATTCGCGCATGTCGGGCAAGGGAACCGCCTTCGGCGCCTTTCTGGACTCCACCCTGGACCGCGCCGAGGAGGGCATCGTCCTCACCGCCGTGGCCGCCTACTTCGCCCGCCGGGGCGACGAGGTGGCCGTCGCCGCCGTGGTGATCGCCGTCATGGCCTCGCTGCTGGTCTCCTACACCCGCGCGCGGGCGGAGGCCCTGGGCGTGCAGTGCAAGGTGGGCATCGCCAGCCGGGCGGTGCGCGTGGTCATTCTGTCGATCGGGCTGGTCTTCGCCAAGGGCGCGTCGCTGGGCTCCTTCGAGCTGCTCAGACCTGCCGTGTACGTGCTCGCCGTGCTCAGCCTCGTCACCGTCCTGCAGCGCATCCTGCACGTGCGGGCGGCGCTGGCGGTGGCCGCCGGCAGCTGAGGACGACGCCGCGGGGGCTGCACACGAGGCAGCGAAGGCAGGGCGGGGTGTAATTCCGAGACGCCCCGCGGGTAGGTGACTCGACGTTTCAAACTTTGCCAGAGGAGCTTTCCGACGTGACGACCGACAACGGCAACCCGGCGGCATCCACCGTCGCCCATCCTCAGACCAACGGCGCCGGGCGCTATCAGAGCGACAAGGTTCGGGTTGCCATCGTCGGCGTCGGAAACTGCGCCTCGGCGTTCGTCCAGGGCGTGCATCACTATCGCGAAGCCGACCCGTCGCTGGACGTCCCCGGCCTCATGCACGTCGACCTGGGCGGCTACCACGTACGCGATATAGAGTTCACCGCCGCCTTTGACATCGACGCGACCAAGGTGGGCCAGGATCTCGGGCAGGCCATCTGGGCGGGGCAGAACAACACCATGAAGTTCGCCGAGGTCCCCACGGCGCTCGGGGTCCCGGTGTACCGGGGCATGACCCACGACGGGCTGGGCAAGTACCTCAAGGAGAAGATCCACAAGGCCCCGGGGGAGACCGCCGACATCGTGGGCATCCTGCGCGACACCCACACCGACGTCGTCGTCTCCTACCTGCCGGTGGGATCTGAGACCGCCACCAAGTGGTACGTCGAGCAGGTGCTCGAGGCGGGCTGCGGCTTTGTCAACTGCATCCCGGTGTTCATCGCCCGCGAGGACTACTGGGACCGGCGCTTTGCCACGGCCGGGCTGCCGGTCGTGGGAGACGACATCAAGTCCCAGGTGGGGGCGACGATCGTCCATCGCACGCTGGCTCGCCTGTTCGCCGACCGCGGGGTGAAGATGCTGCGCACCTCCCAGCTCAACGTGGGAGGCAACATGGACTTCTACAACATGCTCGAGCGCGAGCGCCTGGAGTCCAAGAAGATCTCCAAGACCAACGCCGTGACCTCGATCATGGATCACGAGCTGCCGGCGGGAGACGTCTACATCGGCCCGTCGGACTACGTGCCGTGGCTGACCGATCGCAAGTGGGCCCACATCCGCGTCGAGGGTCAGGCCTTCGGCGACGTCCCCCTCAACCTAGAGCTCAAGCTCGAGGTGTGGGACTCGCCCAACTCGGCGGGCATCGTCATCGACGCCGTGCGCTGCTGCAAGCTGGCGCTCAATCACGGCGTGGGAGGTCAGCTCGACGGACCCAGCTCCTACCTGATGAAGTCTCCCCACGTCCAGCGCCCCGACGACCAGGCCCGCGCCGACACCGAGAGCTTCATCGCGCAATACGGGCGCCGAGGGTCCCGGACACCCGCTGGGGGGCTCACGCCGTCGGGGCGCACCCGTCGCGCCGCCGCGGTCACCGAGCGCCCTCCCGAGGCACCCGTCACCACCACCGTCCCGGCGCCCGCCTCGACCGCTCCCACCGACCCTCAGGAGTAATCGCCGCGTCCGCCGCGGGCGACGGCCCTATCCGCCGCCCTATGCTTGGCGGTCGTGGCCGAGCGCTACTCGATCGCCCAGGTGACGCCCTACCCGTGGGAGGCCGGCCACGAGGTCAACCAGTACGTGGCGCGCACCGCGGCCCGGCTGCGCCAGCGCGGGCACCGGGTGCTGATCGTGGCCCCGTCTGAGTCGGCTCCGCTGGTGCGCCGCTCCCGCCAGGCCCTGCGCCAGGCGCGCGAGCACCCGGACGCGCTGCTCGAGGGCGAGGGCCTGGGGCGCTCGGAGGGCGACGTTCCCGTGCTCGCGGCCGGTGAGGTCCTCTCGGTGGTGCCCCCCGGCGCGGGCACCCGCCGCGGTGGCGGGCTGCCCATCGACGTCGCGCGCACGGTGGAGGACCTACTCGCCGCTGTCCCCCTGGACTTCGTCCACGTCCACGAGCCCTTCGCCCCCAGCGCGTCCAGCGCCGCGCTGCGCCATTCGCGCTCGCTGAACGTGGGCAGCTTTCACGCTCCCACCGAGCGGATCGTCTCCACCCAGCTGGCCCGCCGGGTGGTGGAGCTGTTCCTGGGACGCCTCGATGCCCGCACGGCGAGCTCGGTCGCCACCCAGGACCTGATGACCCGCTACTTCCCCGCCACCTACCGAGTGGTGCTGCCCGGGTGCGATCCCGACGCCGGACTGGTGCGCCAGCGCATCCGGGCCCAAGCCCGTACCGGGCGCCCGGTGCGGATCGGCTTCGTCGAGGCCGAGGGTCGCGCTGCCCTACGTCTGCTGCTACGCGCCCTGCGCCACCTGCCCGTCGACGCCGACTGGGAAGCGGAGGTGCTCACCAGCCGCGGCGCCTCGTCGACTATTCCGCTGCGCGCCGAGTTGCGCGAGCGCGTGAGCTTCCGCGATCCCCAGGCGGGAGACGAGGCCGCCCTGCTGGGGGGCTGTGACGTACTCGTGTGCGCCTCCGACGGATCTGCTCCGGCCCCCGGCCTCATCCTGCGCGCCCAGGCGGCGGGGGCGGTGGCTCTGGTGGCCCGCCTGCCGGCTTATGAGGAGGCGGTGGGCGACGGCGAGCGCGGACTGCTGTTCGAGCCGCGCGACACGGAAGGGCTCAGCGCCCAGCTCGCGCGGCTGATCGCCGACCCGGCGTTGCGCCAGCGTCTGGGGTCGGCGGCGACAGCGTGGAGTGAGCGCCTGAGCTGGAGTCGGGTGACCGATGAGCTCGAAGACGTCTACGCCTCGGTGGCGGCGCGCCGGCGTGACCCGGCACCCGACCTGGTACTGCGCCGGCGCCTGAGCTCACGGGCACTGATCGACGTCGACCTGCACATGCACACCGACCACTCCAAGGACTGCGCCACGCCCGTGGACGTCCTCCTGGCCACCGCCCGAGCCCAGGGGCTGGGGGCGATCGCCGTGACCGATCACAACGAGGTCTCCGGCGCCCTGGAGGCGGCCGCCCAGGCGGAGGGGATCAAGGTCATCGTCGGCGAGGAGGTCAAGACCGCCAGTCAGGGCGAGGTGATCGGCCTGTTCATCTCCGAGCGCATCGAGCGGGGATTGACGTTGCCCGAGACGGTGGCCGAGATCAAGCGCCAGGGCGGAATCGTCTACGTTCCCCATCCCTTCGATCGCCTGCACGCCGTGCCCGACTACCAGCATCTGCTGGACATTCTCGACGAGGTGGACGCCATCGAGGTGTTCAACCCCCGCGTGGCCATCGGATCGTTCAACGACGAGGCGGTGCGCTTCGCGGCCAAGTACCGGCTGCCCGCCGGGGCGGGATCAGACTCCCACGTCCCCCAGGGCCTGGGCTCGGTGCGCATTCGCATGCGCGACTTCGACGAGCCCCAGGAGTTCCTGGAGTCCCTGCGCGGGGCCGAGATCATCACTCGTCCCACCAGCCTGCTCTATGTGCAGGCGCTGAAGTTCCTGCAGACGCGCGCCACCCCTCCGGCGGCGCGGGCGCGCCGACAGCGACGGGCGCGGGGCTGAGCCTCGGTGGGGCCCGGCCGATCCATCGCCCTCTGAGCGCAAGTCCTGATGCACAGCCAAGGACAAGCACCGCGACCGTCAAAAGCCCTGGGGTCGATGCCCGCCACCGATGACGAGATCCGCGAGAAATACCTCGAGCGCGCCATCCGCGAGCTCAACGCGCTGACCCGCGACATCCAGGCCTGCCCGTATTGCCCCCGAGGCGCGCTGACCCCCATCCTGGGCTCGGGCCATCCCCAGGCCGACGTGATGCTGCTCAAGCACGCCCCGCTGGCATCGGAGATCGAGGAGGGTGTGGCCTTCTACGGGCGCAGCGGCAGCGCCCTGATGAAGTCCCTCAAGCGCCTGGACATCGACCCCCTGGCCGTCTACGGGACGCTGTGCGTCAAGTGCCCGGTCTCTGAGACCACCCTGGCCGATCCCGCCTGCATCGCCAGGGTCATCGAGGAGATCGCCATCGTCGCCCCCAAGATCGTGGTGGTGATGGGTCCCGACGCGCTGGGTGCCCTCAACGAGCTCGACATTCCCCTCGGCCGGCGCCTGGCGCCGGTGCTGGGTGAGATCCAGTGCCTGACTCCCTCAATCGACGGCCTCTACGTGCCCAACATCGACGAGGCGCTTGACGAGGAGGCGGCCAAGCGATCCTTCTGGACGGCATTCAGGGCGCTCGGGTCGTGGTACGGGGACCTGCCTCCCTACTAGGGGTCTACGCCGCCGCCCTGGCCTACTTCCTGCTCGCCCCGGCCCTGCCCGGCCTGCCGGGGGGAGCCACCGCCACGCTCATCGCCGGGGGGGTGGGCCTGGCGGTCCTGGGCGCCTGCGGGCTGGTCACCCTCCAGGCCCGCGAGCACGGCGCGGGACTCATCCTGCTCGCCCTCGGGGCGGGCCTGCTCACCGTCGCCCTTACCGCCGGGCACGTGGGACCGGCGACTGACCCCTTCCGGGCGCTGCTGGCGACCGCGCTGGGGATCCTCTTCGCCCGCTTCCTGGACTCGCCGGTGGCGGTGGCGCTCATTCCCCCCTTCGTCGCCATCCTCGACGCCCTCAGCGTGGCGGGCGGACCAAGCTCACAGCTCATCCGCCAGCAGCCGCGGGCGGTGGACTTCCTCACCTTCGACATTCCCGCCTGGGGCGGAGGGCTCACCGGTTCGCAGCTGGGACTCTCAGACGTCATCTTCCTGTCGATGTTCGCCGCCTGGGCGTGGCGCTTCGGGCTGCGCGCCCGGGTGACCGAGCTGGCGCTGATGACGGCGCTGCTCGGTGCTCTGGGTCTGAGCGTCGCCCTGAACACTGCCGTCCCCGTCCTGCCCCTACTCGCCGCCGCCCTGCTGGTGCCCAACCTCGACCGATTGGCGGGGCTGCTGGTGCCGGGCCACGGCCACGGCCACGGGAGGGCCTGACGGTCAGAGGCTCAAAGATCTTGAGGGCCTACGGCCTACGGCCTGAGGCCTTCGGCAGGGGAAGGGGTGACGCCTACCCCATGGTGAGCACGATCTTGCCCAGCTTGGATCCGGCGGCGAAGCGCTCGTAGGCATCGTGGACCTCGGCCAACGGGTAGGTGGCGGCGACCGGCACGCACAGCCTGCCCGCCTCGAACAGGGGCAGCACATGGCGCTCGAGCTCCCGAGTGACCTGGGCCTTCTCCTCCAGCGGGCGCGCGCGCAGGGTGGAGCCGTGGATGGCGCCCCGCTTGCCCATGAGGGCGAGCAGGTCAAGCTCGCCGCGGGGTCCCCCTCCCACTCCGATGACCACTATCCGTCCCCCGGTGGCCAGGGCCTTGAGGTTCTCAGACAGGTTGGGGGCGCCCACCAGCTCGAGCACGACATCGAAGGGCCCCGCCGAGGCAAAGCCCTCGGGATCGATGACGGTGGCACCCAGCTCGGCCACCTGGCCCCGCAGCTGCGGGTTGCGCACGGTGGCGGTGACGCGGGCACCGGCGGCCCGGGCCAACTGCACCGCGGCGGTCCCCACGCCTCCGGCCCCGCCGTGGATGAGCAGGTGCTCGCCCACCCCCAGCTTGCCCTGGCTGAACACCGCGTCATAGGCGGTGGCGAACACCTCTGGCAGTCCGCCTGCCTGGGGCCAGTCAAGTGCCTCGGGAACGGGCATGAGCTGGCGCTCATGAACCACCGCCAGCTCGGCCTGCCCGCCGCCACCGACGATGGCCATGACCCGGTCGCCGTCGGCGAAGCGCTGTGCCCCGGGACCGCGCTTGGCCACCTCCCCGGCCAGCTCAAGCCCAGGGACGTCGGCAGGCGATCCGGGCGGCGCCGGATAGCGTCCGCGACGCTGGAGCATGTCGGCACCGTTGAGCCCGGCCGCGCGCACCCGTACGAGCACCTGACCCGCCTGCGGGCACGGATCAGGATGGTCCTCGACGGAGACCTGGTTGTCGCGGACGGTGGCGGCGCGCATGGCAGCGCAAGTGTATTGCGGGCCCGCCGCCCGCCTCCAGCCTCGTCGCCCACGATTACAGACCGGTCCGGTGGCTGCCGATAGCTCCGTACACCATGATCGGCGAGGACCAGGCCTCACTCGGGGTCCCCGGCAGCGCCGAGCGCGCGCGCAACCTCGCCTACCTGTTCCTGTCGGGCGGTGTCCTGGGTCTGGTGCTCGTGGGACTGCTACCCCTGCCGCCGGACACCAACGTGACTGGCGTTCTGGTCAGCGTCGGGCTCAGCCTCCTGGTCGGGTCCCTGCTGCTGGCCTTTGCCGGTCGCCAGCCCGCTTGGGCTGTCCCCGCCGCCCTGGTCATGGGCACGATGGTGGTCAGTGGAGATGTCTACTTCGCCGGAGACGTGCGGACCAACGACGAGATGCTCTACGTGCTGGTGTGCTTCTACGCCTTTTACTTTCTCAGTCTGCGCCAGGCACTGGCCCAGATGGTGGTGCTCGGAGGGGCCTACGGCCTGGTGCTGCTGATGCGCGGCGAGCCCGATGGTCCGGCACGCTGGGTCCTCACCGTGAGCACGCTGCTGGTGGCGGGGCTACTCATCCGCCGCTTGGTCTCTGCGCTCGTGCGCGGGGCTGAGCACTCGGTCAAGCGCGAGGGGGCTTTGCGCCAGGCCGAGGAGCAGTTTCGCGGCGCCTTCGACGACGCCGCCGTGGGCATGGCCCTGGTCGACCTCGAGGGGCGGTGGATGCGGGTCAACGATGCCCTCGTCGGCCTTCTCGGACGCTCGGCCGACGAGCTGGTGGGGATGAGCTTTCGCGACGTCACCGTCGCGCAGGACGCGGCCAGCGACGCGGCCGCGCTGCGCGGGCTGGTCAGCGGTGAGCAGACGGCCCACCATGCTGAGAAGCGCTATCGGCACGCCGACGGAGCGGTCGTGTGGGTATCGCTGAGCGTTTCCCTGGTCCGCGACGACTCCGGGCGCCCGCTGCACCTCATCTCCCAGATGCAGGACATCACCGAGCGCAAGGTCGCCGAGCGCGAGCTCACCACCCGGGCCCTGCAGGATCCGTTGACGGGCCTGCCCAATCGCTCCCTGTTCATGGACCGCCTGGGCGTCGCCCTGGCGCGAATCCAGCGCAAGGCGTCGCCGCTCTCGGTGTTCTTCCTCGACCTCGATCGCTTCAAGCTCGTCAACGACAGCCTGGGTCACGCCGCCGGTGACCGCCTGCTGATCGAGGCCGCCGGACGCCTGCGCGAGCTGCTGCGCCCCGACGACACGGTGGCCCGCATCGGAGGCGACGAGTTCACGGTGCTGTGTGAGGCAACCGACGAGCACGCCGCGTCGGCGTTGGCCGAGCGCATCGGCTCAAGCCTCTGCGAGCCCTTCCTCATCGACGACCGCGAGGTGTTCGTCAGCGCGAGCATCGGCATCACCGTCGCACGCGATGGCGCCATCGCGGCCGAGTCCCTGACGCGCGAGGCCGACGCCGCCATGTACCGAGCCAAGGAGCGCGGGCGCTCGCGCTTCACCATCTTCGACGGAGGCATGCGCCTGCGCGGTGCCGAGCGCCTGGAGCTAGAGAACGAGCTGCGGCGAGCCATCGCCACCGAGGAGCTGGTGGTCCACTATCAGCCCGAGGTGTGGCTGGAGTCGGGGCGCATCTACGGGGTCGAGGCGCTCGTGCGCTGGAACCATCCGCGACGGGGACTGATCGCGCCGGATGAGTATCCCGGTGGCCGAGGAGAGCGGCCTGATCGTAGCCCTGGGGACGTGGGTGCTGCGCACCGCCTGCATGCAGGCGCGCGCGTGGCGAGACGCCCACGACGGACATTCGCTCTGTCTCGCCGTCAACCTCTCGCCCCGGCAGCTCGCCGAATCTGACGTGATCGAGGTGGTCTCCCATGCCCTGCAGGCCAGCACCATCGAGCCTCGCTCCCTGTGCCTGGAGATCACCGAGAGCGCCGCCGTGGACGTGGGCCTCTCCACCCTTGAGTCCCTGCAGAAGCTGGGAGTGCGCCTGGCCATCGATGACTTCGGCATCGGCTTCTCCTCGCTGAACCAGATCCGACGCATGCCCCCCGTGGACACCCTGAAGATCGACCGCTCGTTTGTCGAGGACCTGGGGCGGGGACGTACCGATACGGCCATCGTCGCCGCCATCATCGGCATGGCACGCTCCCTGGGCACCTCGACCATCGCCGAGGGCATCGAGACCGCCGAGCAGGCCCACCAGCTCCTGCGCTTAGGCTGCGATCGCGGGCAGGGCTATCACTTCGCGCGTCCCGCACCCGCCTCAGAGCTCACCCAGCTCATGTCTCGGGCCACGCTGGGGGAGCTGCACACCGCCTGACCGATAGTGCTCAGTGTGGTCACGAAGTGGTCGGTAAGCACTCGGTGGTAGTTGGTGAGAGAACGCTCAGTCCCACGGGTGGCCCCGGGCGCTAGCTCGCCGGACCTTTCTCCAGCAGTGCCACGCACTCGATGTGTGGGGTGTGGGGGAACATGTCGACCGGTGATACCCGACGCAGAGTCCAGCCCGCCTCGGTGAGCTGGGCGGCATTGGGAGCCAGCGTCGTCGGGTTACAGGAGACGTAGACGAGCCGGCGCGGCCCGGCCTCGATGATGCGACGCACGATCTTGGCCGAAAGGCCGGCCCGGGGCGGGTCGACCACCATCACGTCCGGGCGCCCGGCACCGACCACCAGCTCACGCAGCGAGACGCGCACGTCTCCGGCGGCAAAGCGAACGTTGGCCAGCTCGTTGATCCGTGCGTTTGCCTGGGCGTCAGACACCGCTTGGGCCACCACCTCCAGGCCCCACACCTCACCCGCCCGCGACGCCAAAGAGAGCCCGATGGTGCCAATCCCCGAGTACAGGTCATATACCCGCTCCCAGCCCTGGAGGTCGGCCGCGCGGGCGGCCAAGCGGTACAGCCGCTCGGCCATCTCGGTGTTGGTCTGAAAGAAGGCCAGCGGCGAGATGCGCAGGCTCAGGTCGCCCAGGCGCTCCTCCAGGCGCCCGGAGCCCGCCACCAGCGTGGTGTCGCCCGTCGCAGTGCTCTCCGCCGCGGCCACCGAGCGCGTCCACAGCAGCCCCGCGACATCGATCGCCTCGGCCAGGCCGGCGAGGTCTAAGTCGGCAGGACCGGTGACGAGCCGCACCTGTACCTGGTCGGTGCGGCGTCCCTCGCGCACCACCAGGTTGCGCAGCACGCCCTCACCGCTGCGTCGGTCATAGGCGCCAAGCCCCTGCTCACGACACCAGGCCAGCACCGCCTCACGAGCCCGGTTGCCGGCAGGCGAGGCCAGCAGGCAGTCCTCCACGGCGACGATGCGGTCCCACCGGCCGGGCTCGTGAAAGCCGCAGATGAGGGCACCGTCGTCACCGGTGCCAAAGGAGTACTCGAGCTTGTTGCGATAGCGCCACGTCTGCTCGGCGGGAAGTATGGGGTCGAGCTCAAAGCCCTCCAGGTGGCCGATACGGCGCAGGGCATCGGCCACCTGGTCCTGCTTGATCTGAAGCTGGCGCTCATAGGGCAGGACCTGCCAGGGCACTCCCGGGTGCGCCGCCCGCGGTGGCACTCGCTCGGGGCTGGGCTCGAGGAGCTCGACGACGTGGGCCTCGGCGTAAGCGCGCTTGCGCTTGCTGACCTGGGCGCGGACGCGGTCGCCCGGAATCGCCCCGGAGACGAACACGACGTAGCCGTCTGACCGGGCGACCCCGGCGCCACCGAAGGCCAGCGAGTCGACGGTGAGCTCGATCTGCGCCCCGCGTGCGGGACGCGGCGCGCGGACGTCGGGGACCGGGGTCGACGCGGCGGGCGCCAAGGCGGGTGGCGAGGCGGGTGGCGAGGCGCCAGACGAAGACTCCATCGCCGCCCAGGATGGCAGCCCACCGCCAGGGACGCTCGGCCCCCGACCGCCCACCCGCGCGCCGATCAGCTGTCCAGACGCCTCTCGATGGAGTTCAGGACCGACTTGCGGTTGCCGTGACGACGCTCGTAGTCACGGACCTTGCGTAGCTGGGCCGAGGTCAGGTCGTCCAGCCGGCTGGCGATCTGAGACGCCGACAGATCGTCATAGCCGGTGATGGGAAAGGCGGGGCCGATACCTGCCGCCCGCCGCGCCCGGTCGACCTCACGCAGTACGCGGTCGCCACTGGGCGACTTGCGGGTGCGCGTGGCCGTGGCCTCCACCCGATCGAGCACCCGCTTGCTCGCCTCACGAGCGACCGTGGCCACCCCGCTGGGACCGACGTTGACGATCTCTTCGAGCTCAGCCAGGACATCCTCGGTCTGCTTGCGACCCACGGAGATAAGGCTCTGAAGCAGCTCCTCGGCGTCATCGCGCGTCATTCGCCCGCGGCGGACGGTGTCGTCAAGGGTCTCCTGCAGCCGCTCGCCGGTGAGGACCACCCCGCGGGCCAGCCGGTCACGCACCGCGACCAGAGCGGTCAGAGCCGCCTCGGGAGGAGACTCGGCGGTGCTGCTGAGGACCGGAGCCGATGGGGACGCGGTCGCGGTCGACGACGACCCCGGCCCCGGGCGACGAGAGGCCGGCGCGCGCGACGAGCCCGAGGCGCGCTTCCGAGCGCCAGAGGACTTGGCCGCGGGAGACCTCCGAGCACCAGAGGACTTGGCCGCGGAAGACTGTTGTGCGCCAGACGCCTTGGCCGTGGGAGACTTCCGAGCGGGGGAGGAATTGCCCGCGGCGGACTTCCGAGCGCCAGACGACTTGGCCGCGGCGGACTTCCGAGCGCCAGACGACTTGGCCGCGGCGGACTTCCGAGCGCCAGACGACTTGGCGGCGGGGGACCTCCGAGCGCCAGACGACTTGGCCGCGGGAGACGGGGGAGCGGGGGAGGACTTGGCGATGGGGGACGGGGGCCTTGACCGGGGCTTCGCGGCGGTCGTGGGCTTGGGGCTGGAGTCTGACCTTGCCGCGGAGTCAGACTTCGCAGCAGTGGTGGGCCCGCGCCTCGCGCTTGACCTCTGACCTGAATTTGACCTGGGCGGCGGCATCTTGCTCGTCTCCTTGTAGGCGGCGAGGCTACCGCAACTCCCGTGATCAGCGGACGAGCAGGAGCTCGAGCAGCGCCTTCTGAACGTGGCGGCGGTTCTCGGCCTGCTCCCAGATGCGTTGGCGCGGTCCGTAGAGGACTTCGCTGGAGATCTCCTCACCGGGGTGAGCGGGCAAGCAGTGCAGTGCTATGGCATCGGGGGCGGCAGCATCGAGCAGACGATCGTCTAGCCGGTAGCCGGCGAGGTCCTCGCGGCGTTGGGCGGCCGTCGCCTCGTCGCCCATGCTCACCCACACGTCGGTGTAGACCGCCCGGGCGCCGTTGACCGCTGCGTGAGGATCGGGCTCCAGACGCACATGGCTCAGGGCGAGGCTGTCGGGCTCGCCCTGGGTGAGGGCATATCCAGGGGGTGAAGCCACTGTGACCTCCACACCCGCGCGATGACCCAGCAGAGCCAGGGAACGCGCGACGTTGTTGCCGTCGCCCACGTAGGCGACCCGCAGGCCCGCCAGCGTACCGAAGCACTCCTTCAGGGTCATCAGGTCGGCCAGGGCCTGGCAGGGATGGTGGGAGGGGCTGAGCATGTTGATCACCGGCACGCCCGCATACTCGGCCAGCTCGGCGAGGTCGGCGTCTGAGCCTGTGCGCAAGCCAATGGCCTGGACGTGGCGGGAGAGCACCAGCGCGGTGTCGCGCACCGACTCCCCCCGCGCGAGCTGGAGCTCGCCCGGGCGCAGCACGAGGGCATGGCCGCCGAGCTCGACCACTCCGGCCTCGAAGGAAAGCCGGGTGCGGGTGGAGGGACGTTCGAACACCAGCGCCACCACGCAGTCGTCGAGCGCCCGAGAGCAGTGGGGCGCCGCCTTGAGCTCCAGCGCACGATCGATCAGCCCGTGCAGCTGCGCGGCAGAGATCTCAGCACCGGTGAGGAAGTGGCTCACCACGAGGGCGCGTGAGTCTACGCAAACGCCGGCGGGCCGAGATCGTTGCGACACCAAACAGACCCGTGTCGAGGTGGATGCTTGCATGCGCGCCGCTGCCGGGGGAAGATGCAACGCCATCGGCGCCATCTGGTCCTGCCCTCGCGCATGGCCGCCAGCAGAAAGGGTCTTTTATGCACCGTCCGCACCTCCTCGTCTCGAGCCTGGTGGCCTGCCTGGCCCTTGCCAGCTGCGGCTCGAGCACCCCGACCCTGACCCCGAGCGAGCGAGCAGCCGCGGCGAGGGGCGGTATGGACCCGGCCGCGCAACCCGGCGGCATCCCCCTGATCGGACCCGGCAAGATCAAGCTGCTGAACATCGACTTTCACCCGGCCGCCACCACCGTCAAGGTGGGACAGACGGTGACGTGGGTGAACTCTGACAGCGTCGTCCACACCGTGACCGCCACCCAGGGCGCCCACTTTGACTCCGGAGACCTTCCGTCGGCCAACAAGTTCACCTTCACGCCGACCCAGCCGGGCACGATTCACTACGAGTGCATGATCCATCCGAACATGAAGGGCGTCCTCACCGTCACCCGCTGAGCTCGCCTGGCCCAAAGCGACGATCGCTGGGATGTCCTGAGCGGCGCCGCGGGCGCGAACGTGACTGGCGCGCCCGGACGGCCTCAGCGGCGGCGGGTGGGGCGCAGGCCGAAGCCCCGCATGACCAGCAAGGCGCGCTCGCCCATGGTGCCTCGGCGAGGCAGCAGGCCGACCTGCACCGCGGCGTCGTAGGCGTCAAAGAAGGCACGAACCCGCCACAGGCGGCTACGCGCGCCGTCCAGCTCGCAGTAGAAGACGACGTGAATGACCACAAAGCTGCCGGTCGCCGGCAGACCGGCGAGCTCGGCGCGGTGGGTGCCCAGGAGCCTGGCCGGGGCGACCACGAAGCGCCCATCCGTCAGGCGCGCGCCCGTGCTCTCCAGCCGGGCGTCGGGCAGCCCAGACCACAGACGCCCGGCATGGGCCCCGACCTCCTCGGGCCCCAGCAGCGGATGATCGGTGACGGGGTCCTCGTAGTGGACATCGGGGGCGCACACCGCGGCAAACGCACGGGGGTCACGGCCCGACCAGGCGCTCTGCCAGGCGTCCATGAGGGGATCCAGGTCCAGGGCGAGGACGGGGGAGCTGCTCATCAGAGCTCGGCGCGGCCCGCCCGAGGGGTGGAGGCCTGCGCGTGGAGTCGCCGGGGGATGCGCCCCGCCCCCCAAGCCAAGCGACCGCCCTCGACGCCCGCTCGGATGGCGCGCGCCATGGCGACCGGGTCCTCGGCCCGGGAGATCGCGCTGGCACACAGGACGGCGTCACAGCCCAGCTCCATCGCCATGGCCGCATCCGAGGTGGTGCCGATGCCGGCATCGAGGATCACCGGAATCGAGACCTGCTCGCGGATGAGGGCGATGTTGTACGGGTTGCAGATCCCCATGCCGCTGCCGATCGGCGAGCCCAGGGGCATCACCGCGGCACAGCCCAGGTCGGCCAGACGACGGGCCAGGACGGGGTCGTCGGTGGTGTAGGGCAGTACCACGAAGCCCTCGTCGACGAGCTCCTCGGCGGCGATTAGGAGCTCGGCGGCGTCAGGCAGCAGCGTGCGCTCGTCGCCGATGACCTCGAGCTTGATCCAGTCGGTGTCAAAGGCCTCCCGGGCCAGGCGGGCGGTGAGGACGGCGTCGCGGGCGGTGTGACAGCCCGCGGTGTTGGGCAGGGGTGCGACGCCGGCGTCCTCGAGCACGCTCATCAGCGATCCTCGCATGGTCACGTCGATGCGCCGCAGGGCGACGGTGACCAGCTCCGAGCCACTGACGGAGATCGCCCGCGCCAGGGTCTCCAGCCGGGAGAACCCACCCGTCCCGAGCAGCAGGCGAGACCGCAGGCGCCGTCCGGCGATGTGCAGGTCGGTTGCATCGTCGGCGAGCAGCGCGACGGCGGGAGCGCGGTCCGGGGTCTCGGCCATCTCGGTCATCCTCCCTGCATCGCTCCCACCACCTCGACGCGCGCGTCGTCCTCGAGCACGCGGGCCGACCACTGCCCCCGCGGGACGACCTCGCCGTTGACCGCCACCGCCACCCCGCGCGCCTGGGGCTCAAGGCCCAGGCGCTCGACGGCGCCGGCCACGGTGGTGCCGGGACCCAGTGACGAGGGGTCGCCGTTGAGGTGAATCACGCCGCCGCACCGACCGGCGCGCCCCGGGCACCGAGGAAGCGCTGTGGATCCCAGCCCGCTTCGGCGCCCGCCCCGGCGGCGCCGCTGAGCAGGTCGGCGATCAGTTCGCCGGTCAGCGGTGCGAGCAGGATGCCATTGCGGTAGTGGCCGGTGGCCCACACGAGGCCGTCCAGCGCGCCGAGACCCACCAGAGGGACGTTGTCGGGCGTGCCTGGGCGCAGACCGGCGATGAGCTCCTCGAGCTCGAGCTCGGCCAGGCCGGGGATCAGCACGGCTGCCTCGCGCAGGAGCTCCAGGGTTGCCCCTACCGTGACGGTGGTGTCAAAGCCACGCTCCTCCACGGTAGCCCCGAGCACGTAGCGCCCGTCGGCTCGCGGCACCAGGTAGGCGCCCGCGAAGCGCATGACCCGCTCCACCAGTCCCGGACCCGCGGGGTCACGCAGGCGCAGGATCTGTCCCTTGACCGGGCGCACGGGGACACCGACGTCGGCGGGCAGGCCCGCCAGGGCACCCGACCAGGCCCCGGCCGCGACCACCACCCGGTCGGCCATCAGGCGCTCGCCACCCGCCAGGCGTACCCCGATCACCCGCTGCCCGCGGGCGTCGACCTCCACGGTGGCCACCTCGCTACCCACCCGCAGCGTCACCCCGGCCTGGGCCGCCGCCTCGATCAGGGCGCCGATGACCGCGCGGGGGTCCACGCTGTGGTCGTCGGCCACCTCCAGGGCCAGGCGCACGACGGGAGCCAGCCCCGGCTCGAGGCGTCGCGCCTCGGTGGGACGCAGGCGAGTCACCTTCAACCCCAGGCCCTGACGAAACGCCAGCTCGCGCTCGAGCGCCGCGGCCTCGTCACCGTCGCGAGCCAGCATCAGAGCTCCGTGGCGACGCAGCAAGCAGTTTGCACCGGCGGCCTCACCCAGCTCCTGCGCAAAGGTCGGCCAGCGGGCGGCCGAGGCCAAGCCCAGCTCGAGCAGGCGCCGCCCCGATGAGCCGAACTCGGCCTCGCTGATGGGGGCGAGCATGCCTGCCGCTGCCCGGGAGGCTGCACCCCCGAGTCGCCCTCGCTCCAGGAGGGTTACCGTCAGTCCGCGCCTCGCGGCCCGCCAGGCCACGGTCAATCCGATGATGCCTCCTCCGATGACGGCGACATCGACTGCTGCGGGCTGCTGCGCTGACACCTCGGCTCCTCTCCCTGCGCCGGCATGACCCGGATCAGGTATTGACGGTCGGTGACGCTGACGCCACCCTCTCAGCCCGCGTGCGCCAGGCTCCCGTGCTCTGCATGCTAGACGACCTCTGATACCCGTCCTGGGACCGCCGTCCGCCTGGCACACTGTGAGACGTGAGTGCCGAGACGGTCATCCGCGCCGGTGACGAGGCCCTGGAAGTCCACCCCGCGCTCACCGGGCTTGAGCGGCGCCGGCGCCTGGCGCGAGCGCGCCTGTACCTCATCGGCGACGCCCGGCCGGCGGGACGACCTCTGGAGGATCTGCTGAAGCCCGCGCTGAGCGCCGGCGTGGACGTCTTTCAGCTGCGCGACAAGCGCCTGGGAGACGCCGAGCTCCTCGCGGTCGCGCGCCGAGCACAGGTCCTGACCCGCGCGGCCGGGGCGCTGCTCATAATCAACGACCGCCCGGACCTGGCGGCGGCGGTGGACGCCGACGGCGTCCACATCGGCCAGGACGACGGCGGCGTCGCGCAGGCCCGGCGCTGGGTGGGTGAGGCGCGCCTGGTGGGGCTCTCGACGCACTCGGCGCGCCAGGTCGCCGATGCCCACGACGGCGTGGACGTCGACTACATCGGCGTCGGCCCGGTGCACGCCACCCCCACCAAGCCCGGCCGCCGAGCGGTGGGGCTCAGACTCATACGTCACGCCGCCCAGCACGCCACCCTTCCCTTTTTCGCCATCGGCGGGATCGACGCCACCAACGTCGGCGCCGTAGTCGATGCCGGGGCCCGACGCATCGCCGTGGTCCGCGCCGTCTGGGGACCGCCGGGTCCGAGCCCCGCGACGAGCCCCGCCTCCGCGGTGGGCGCCCTGCTGCATGCCCTGGCCGCTGCGCCGCCTGACGCCGAGCACCCCCTTGCCTCCTCGCCACCCGTGCCCCTCCGTGGGCCAGCGTAGCCGCAAGCGCCGGGGTCGGGCCACCGGCGCCGGGCCCCGACCCCCAGGCGCCGATCGACAGGCCCCGTCGCCATCGCGCGCGCAGCTGCGTGACGAGCAGGCGCGCGCCGCCCTCACCCCCTTGGGAGCCGATGAGCGCCCGCGCGCTCTGGTCGTCGCCGCGGTCCTCGCCGGCGCCCTGGGCCTGGCCAACCTGATCGCCTACCTGGTGGGGACCAAGATCCAGGGCAAGACTCCGCCGGTCACCGGGGTGCTCCTCTTCTCGGCGGTCATGGCCGTCGCTGCCATCAACCTGTGGCGGCGACGCTACTGGGCGGTACTCGGCTTTCAGGCACTGCTCGCCCTAATCGTCGTGACCTTCTCCCTGTTCCTGGTGCGGGCCGCCAACCTGGAGGCCCTGGTGTTGTGCTTGGCCATCATCGGGCCGTGTGGATGGCTGTTCTGGAAGCTGGTGGGGGCCATGGCGCGCATCCAGATGCCGTCTCGCCGGCCTCCGTCGTGACTTCTATAGTCTGCGGCGCCTGATGGCCGGCCGTGCTTATGACTGCGTGGTCATCGGCTCGGGGCCAGGGGGCTACGTGGGGGCGATCCGTGCCGCCCAGCTGGGAATGAAGACCGCGGTGGTCGAATCAGACCTGGTGGGGGGGCGGTGTCTGAACTACGCGTGCATCCCCGCCAAGGCCGTCCTGCGGGTGGCCGACGTGCTGTCTGAGATTCGCGAGGCGGCCGACTACGGACTGAAGGTCTCCGATCCGGAGGTCGACTTCGCAGCCGTGCAGGCTCGTCGAGAGCGAGTGGTCAAGACGCTGACCGGTGGGGTGAGCGGCCTGATGAAGAAGAACGCCATCGACGTCATCCAGGGGCATGGCACCTTGACCTCCGACGCCAACGTCGAGGTGGGCACCGACGGCGAGATCGAGACGCCGATCGTCATCCTCGCCACCGGCTCGGTCAAGCGCCCGATTCCCCACACGTCGTTCTCGAGCCGGGTGATCGGTACCGAGGAGGCGTGGGCGCTGAGTGAGCTGCCCGGGCGCCTGGCGGTGGTGGGCGCGGGGGCGTCGGGGGCCGAGATCGCCTCCGCCTACGCTCGCCTGGGCTCTGAGGTCCTGCTTTTTGAAGCCCTCGATCGCGTCCTGCCCACCGAAGACGCAGACATCTCAAAGCTCACCGAGCGCGGCCTGAGGAAACAGGGCATCCAGATCCACACCGCGACGCTGGTCGCCGATGTCGTCGCCGAGGAGCGCCACGTGGCCTTCTCCCACGGCGAAGAGCGCACCGAGGTCGACTACCTGGTCATCGCCGCCGGACGCGCCCCCGACACCGGGGACCTGGGGCTGGAGCGAGCCGGAGTGGAGGTCGAAGCGTCCGGACTGGTCAAGGTCGACGGCGCCCAGAGGACCTCGCGCGAGGGCGTCTACGGCGTCGGGGACCTCGTTCCCGGGCCGGCCCTGGCCCACAAGGCCTCAGACGAAGGTGTCATCGCGGCGGAGGCGGCCGCGGGACTGACCACCCATCCCCTCAGCTACATCGACATCCCCCGAGCCACCTTCTGCGCCCCCAACGTGGCCTCCTTTGGGCTCACCGAGGCCCAGGCCCGCGAACAGGGCCATGACGTGGCGGTCGGGCGCCTGCAGTACGGCGCGGTGGGGGCAGGAACCGTCTACGGGGATCGCACCGGGCTGATCAAGATCGTCGGAGACCGCCGCTACGGCGAGCTGCTGGGGGGACACATCGTCGGCTCGAAGTCCACCGAGCTCATCCAGGAGCTCGTCAACGTGCGAGCGCTGGAGGGCGGCTACGCCGAGGTGGCCCGCATCGTTCACGGCCACCCCACCCTGTCGGAGGGCGTCATGGAAGCCGCCCGAGCGGCCGACGGCTGGCTCATTCACGGCTGACCCGCGATGGGCGACTCTGTCGTAGCGGGCGCCTTCTACTACGACCTGCGCAGCCCCGAGGCCTACCTGGCCTCCGAGCGCGTGCTCGCCACCCTGCCCTTCGCCGCCGAGTGGACTCCTGTCCGTGGCCTTGACCTGCCGGGCGCCGAGTCCTTTGAGGGGTTTCGCTGCGCCGAGGAGGAGTCCATCTTCTTCTCAGAGCTCGAGCGCCGCGCCGACCGGCAGGGCATCCAGCCACTGCGCTGGCCCGATCCCTTTCCCTTCGACTCCGACGTGGCGCTGCGCGCGGCCACCTACGCCCAGGCGATCGGGCGGGCGGTGGCGTTCAGCCTGGCCGCCTTCCGCCAGGCCTTTGCCGCCGGCCGCGACCTGGCCCGCGTGGAGAACGTGCTCATCGCCGCCGCGGCCTGTGAGATGCATCCCACCGCCGTCCTGGCCGGGATCGACCTGCGCTCCACCCGTCAGCGTCTGGAGGCGGCCACCCGAGTCGCCGTCGAGGCCGGGGTGAACGACGTTCCCGCGGTGCGGTGGGGAGAGCGAGTGTTCGTCGGGGCGCTGGCGGTGGAGCGGGCGACCGCCGCCCACGCGGCTGGCGGGGGGAGTCCCGGTCGCGGTCCTCGCTAAGGTCGCCGCCGATGCAGGCACGGGACGCCGCCAAGGGAGAGACGACCCACCAGGAGCTGACCCGAGGCCAGGCAACGGTTGCCAGGCGCGCGGCGGAGTCCCGAGCCACCGTTCCCGACTTCACCCTCCAGACCGAGATCGACATGGAAAGCGCCCTCGCGCTGCGCGCGACGCTTGACGGCGCCTCCCACGAGGGCCCTCGACCCTCCTACAACGACATGGTGGTCCGGGCGTGTGCGCTGGCGCTCGCCGAGCACCCACGCGTGAACGGCTCCTACCGCGACGGGCGTTTTGAGCTGCACTCGCGGGTCAACGTGGGAGTGGCGGTGGCGGCCCCGGACGCGCTCACGACGGTGACGGTGCTCGATGCCGACATCAAGGGACTGGCGGCGATCGCCCGGGAGACGCGCGCCCTGATCGAGCGGGTGCGGGCAATGACCATCACTGCGCCTGAGCTGTCGGGGGCGAGCTTCACCGTCTCCAACCTGGGGATGCATGGGGTGTCGAGCTTCACCGCCGTCGTCTCCCCTCCGCAGGCCGCCGTTCTGGCGGTGGGCGAGATCACCCCCCGAGCGGTGGTCCGCGCCGGGACGGTGGTGGCCCGCGCCACGATGACGGTCACCCTTGCCTGTGACCATCGCATCCTCTACGGGACCGATGGCGCCCGGTTTTTGGCCAGCGTGCGCCAAGCGCTCGAGCATCCCCACCGGCTGTGAAGGGGCCCGTCAGCGCCGGGGGGCGACTACCGACCACCGGATCGGGCCCAGACCCGGAAAGCCCAGGGCGTCGGCGGCCGCGCCGGTGAGATCCCACTCACGTCCGACGACGTAGGGACCGCGGTCGATCACCGGCAGACGCAGCGTACGCCCGCCGTAGGTGAAGTCCACGAGCGTCCCGCAGGGCGCCGTCTTGTGAGCCACGCCGATTTGCTGGAGGCCGAGCACCCCACCACAGGCCAGGCCCAAGCCGTAGTCGCGAAACACCGAAGCGATGCTCACCTGGCCGGACTTGGGCTCGTCCACCCAGGGCAGCAGCCCGGCGACGCCGGCCGCCTGGGCACTGAGCTGGGCCCGCTGGACACGATCCATCTGGGCGACCTCCCGAGCGATCTCGGCGTCAGACGGCGCCCCCTGGGCGATGCGGAAGTTGGCGGGCACAGGATGGGCGGGCGGCGGCGTGGTCGAAGCCGCCGATCTCGAGGTCGAGGGCGCCCGGCGCCGACTCGGGCCGGATGGATGCGCGGAGCGGGAAGGAAGGGGAGGCGGGGCCACCTCGACCGGCGCGGCAAGCGCCCCGGAAGTCGTGGAGCTGGCCTGGCGGGCCGAGGCGCCCCCGGGCCGACTCGAGCATCCCCCGCTGAGGGTGATGGTCACCGCGGCCACCGCGCATGACAAGCCCGTGCGCGCTAGGCCAGCGAGATGCATGGCCCGGAGTATGGCGTTCGCGGCGAAGGGCGACCTCGGTCTGATGCGGCGCGGCGTCGGCGCGGCTAGCGCGAAGACTGGCCGGTCACGCCGCCGACCACGTCGCCGACGCCGCTGACCGTCGTGCCCGCGCCGACGCCCGTCTGCTGTATGACCTGCCCGACGGCGGGAGCGACCTTGCTGCCCACCTGCCCAACCGAGTGACCGACTCCGGCGACGGTGTGCCCCACCTGGGAGATCACGTTGCCCGTCTTGTCGCCGATAGCGCTCACGGGAACGGGGACGGGCATGGGAGGGACGCTGGGTGAGCCGGCGCCTGGCGAGACTACGCCAGCAGACGGTGAGGATGATCCGCCGGAGGCGGCGGGAAACCGCAACGAGGATGGTGAGACGCCGACCGACGCTGCCGGGGATGAAACCGCTCCAGAGGAGCGGGTGGCCGAGACGGGGATGAGCCCGAGGCGCGGGCTACCGCCAGGACGGGAGCTGTCGCCGTCGGGGACACCGGCCCGGCGGGCGGCCGCGGTGTCAGCGGCGACGGTCCCGAGCACCAGGGCGCCCGAAGGACCTTCGAGGTGACGGCGCGGGCTCACCGGTGAGGAGACTGCCAGCGAGATCACCGTCCCCGATGGTGCTACTCCGGGCCAGCCGTGAAAAGCGACCAGAGCACTGACCAGCAGCAGGGAGCAGGCCGCGGCGGCGATCAGGCTGACCCCCGCACCCATGGATCCCAGTATTCCTCGAGCTCCTCGCATCACCCGCTCCATCGGCAGCCCGGCCGGGCTCACTTGAGCCCGGCCGGGCAACGGTGTCACCCGGGGAAGCGATTGACGCCGCCGGGACCGAAGTCGCTGAGATTGGGGGCGGGGTTGGGGTCGCGGCGTAGGCCGGGAGGAGACAGGCTGGTGTCGACGAACAGGCACAGGGCGTGACGGATATCGGATCCAGGAACGCAGGTGCGGTACAGGTTCTCCCCCAGGTGCAGGGAGTCAGCCCGATCGAGGTTGCGACGGTACAACGCTGGAGCCTGGTGGAGCACGTAAAGGCGCACCGCCTCTGACTGCGCGCGAAAGGCACGCTCGCCGGCCTGCACGCTGGGCCTGTGCATGAGGCCCAGAGCTCCCAGGATCACCATGAGACAGACGATCAGCACCGTGCCCGCGTAGTCGTTGGCCACCACCCGGGGCAGATCGGGGCGACGACGACGCAACCGCCGTCCGGCCAGAGGCGCCAGCACCGCGATCACCCCCAGGTTCAGAAAGCCGGCGCTGAGCAGGGCACCGACCGGGTGGGCGCCGTCTCCCGAGATCGGCAGCACGTGCAGCAGGACGGCATCGACGATCAGGGCGACGGCGAAGGTGGGCCACTGCCAGGCCCCGCGCATGCGCCAGCGCAGGCGCCTCCACGGCCGGGTGTCGGCGAGGTGGCGCTCCATGGCCTGAGAGTAGAGGCGCCCGGCGCGACCCGACGGCGCCTCGGCAGGGGTCGGATACCCTCAGGAGCCCGTCCGTGCTTGCGCTGTCGAGGGCGGCCCCTCCCCGCGATGGCCCACGCCCCATCCCCACCCGCTTGGCCTAGCTCCAGCGCCGCGTTGCGCGGGCGCCGGGGCCGGCCGACGTCGCGTGCGGAGCTGTGGGTATGTCAGCTGGGCACGTGGGAATATCGTGCCGCCGTCGAGCTCCAGGAAAGGCTGCGGGCCCAGCGCCAGGCCGACCAGATCCCCGACGTGCTGCTGCTTCTCGAGCACTGGCCGGTGTACACGCGCGGGCGGCGTACGCAAGCCAGTGAGCTGCCGATGGGTGAGGACTGGTATCGCGGCCAGGGAGTGGACGTGGTGGCCACCGACCGCGGGGGCCGGCTCACCTACCACGGCCCCGGCCAGCTCGTGGGCTATCCGATCATGCGTATGACCGACGTGGTCGCCTACCTGCGGAAGATGGAGGCGGCCATCGTGAGCGCCCTCGCCGATGATTCGGTCGCCGCCGAGGTCAGGCCCGGCCTCACGGGAGTGTGGACCGGCGAGCGCAAGATCGCCTCCATCGGCGTCCACGTCGCCCGGGGCGTGACCACCCATGGCTTTGCCGTGAACGTCTCAAACGACCTTCAGCCCTTCTCCTGGGTGCTCCCGTGCGGCCTCGAGAACGTGCAGATGACCTCTGTGTCCAGAGAGACCGGGCGCCCCTCCGCGCTGCCGTGCTTTCGGCGGCGGATGGCCTGGCGCTTCTCAGAAGTCCATGGCCGGCGCCAGCGTCTGGTCTCCCCCGCTCGGCTGGGGGCCGGCTGAGCGCGATGGCCGCGCCCACCCCGCCGCGCACCCACTCCACCCGCTCACGGGCCCATCCCGGGGGAATGGACGTCCTGTCGGTGCTGGGCAGCGAGGTGCGCCCTCTGCGCGAGCGTAAGCCCCCGTGGTTCAAGGTCCCCGCCCCCGGCGGCCCTCGTTATCGCGAGCTGGTGGCGCTCATCCGCGCGGAGGGGCTGCACACGGTCTGTCAGGAGGCGGCATGCCCCAACGTGGGTGAATGCTGGGAGCGGGGCACCGCCACCTTCATGATCCTCGGAGACACCTGCACCCGCCGCTGCGGGTTTTGCAACGTCAAGACCGGCAAGCCCACCTGGGAGGATCCCCTGGAGCCCGCGCGGGTGGCCCGCTCGATCGCCCGCATGGGACTGCGCCATGCCGTCGTCACCTCCGTTGACCGCGACGACCTGCCCGATCTGGGCGCCTCGGCCTTCGTCGGGGTCATCCGTCAGGTGCGCCGTCAGGCGCCCGACTGTCAGATCGAGGTCCTCACCCCTGACTTCCGCGGCCAGGAGATGCCCCTGGCCCGCGTCATCGCCGAGCGCCCCGACGTGTTCAACCACAACGTCGAGACCGTACCTCGTCTGTACCCGGTGGCCCGCCGCGGCTCGCGCTTTGAGCGCTCCTGCCGGGTACTGGCCAACGCCCACGAGATGGGTGCCGGCGAGGTGGTGACCAAGTCAGGGCTGATGGTGGGCCTGGGTGAGACCCACGAGGAGTTGGTGGAGGCCTTTGGACGCCTGCGCGAGCATCACGTCGCCGTGCTCACCGTCGGGCAGTACCTGCGTCCGACCGAGCGCCACCTCCCCGTGGTGCGTTACTGGCATCCCCGGGAGTTCGCCGCCCTGGAGCGTGCCGCCTACGACCTGGGCTTCGATCACGTGGCCGCCGGACCCCTGGTGCGCTCCAGCTACCACGCCGACCAGCATGTCGCCCAAAGCCGCCCCGGTCGGGGGCCATTGGCCGCACGCCACTGACCGATCTCCGGACGCCGGAGGCGCCGACCGCTCGCCGGCGCCCGCGGACCCACCGGCGACTACCCTCCCGCCCGCCGGTGATCCCCCTCAAGGACAACATCCCCACCGACAGGCGGGCAGTGGTGACAATCGCGTTGATCATGGTCAACGTGATCGTCTACCTGCTGTCCCTGCGCCACGGAGGCTCGCTGGTGGGAGGCCCGACGGACGCCGTCAGCGTCAAGTACGGAGCCATACCCTTTGAGTTCTCCCATCCCGGACGCCACTGTGGGCTGGCCGCCAACCCCATGGGGGCAGCGCAGATCGCTTGCGAGGGACAACTCGGTGTCTTCGGCCGAGCCGGACCTCAGCCGCCGACCTGGGAGACCGCCGTAACCGGCATGTTCCTCCACGGCGGTCTGCTGCACATCGCCGGCAACATGCTCTTTCTGTGGATATTCGGCAACAACGTCGAGGACGCGATGGGGCGTGGGCGGTTCCTGGCGTTCTATCTCCTGGGAGGTCTGGTGGCGCTGGCCGGTCAGATCCTCGTCGATGCAGGATCGACGGCCCCGACGATCGGCGCCTCGGGAGCGGTCGCCGCCGTGCTCGGCGGCTACATCCTGCTCTATCCCCGCGCCCGTGTGCTGACCCTGGTGTTCATCATCTTCTTCGTGACCCTCATCGAGCTGCCCGCCCTGGTGATGCTCGGGCTGTGGTTTGCCGAGCAGATCGTGTTCGGCTACACGGGGCTGACGCGACCGGTAGGGGGAGGAGGGGGCGGCGTCGCCTACTTCGCCCACGTCGGAGGCTTCGCGTTTGGCCTGCTGCTCATCCGGGCCTTTGTGCGCCGCCGCTCCGGATCCCCGCCGCTGGTGGCGTCATGACGCGCGTCGTGGTTCTCTGCCTCGCACTCGCCTTCGTCTTGCTGTTCTTCGTGCTCACCGTGCTCGCCGTGGTCCACAACGGGCCCGATCCGGTACTGACGCCGCTGTCGGTGCTCATCCTCGTCATGCTCGCCCTGGGCATCATCGGGGCGCTGCGCGAGCGACCGCCCCGATGACCCGATCGCCGTTTCTGGACTCCGGGCGACGGCGGCGCGAGCTGGCCCAGCGCCGATGCCGGCGCCGGGCTCGCCTGCGCATCGGCTTCGGGGTGACCGTCCTCGTCGTCGCCGGCGTCCTCGCGTTGCTCGTCGGCAGCCTGAGTGGGGGGACGTCGCGACGCTCCAGCAGCCCCGCGGCGGTTCCGGCGGCCCTGGCTGGCATCCCATCCGGGCCCACCACCCCGGCCCTGAGCGCACCCGTCTTCAAGCTCATCGGGCTCCGTGACCGCGTCCACCTGCGCTTCCGCTCTGCGCCCCGCAGTGGCCTGTTGTTCAACTTAGACACCGGTGAGGTGCTCTGGCGGATGGCACCCCTGCAATCGCTGCCCATCGCCAGCCTGACCAAGATGATGACCGCCCTGCTGGTCGTCGGCCACTCGCCCGCCTATGCGCATGTGCGCATCACCCGCGCCGCCGCCGCCTATCAGGGCTCGGGGGTCGGCGTCCTGCCGCGCGGTGGCTACGTCCCGGTGGAGACCCTGCTCAACGGGCTGCTGCTGCCCTCGGGAAACGACGCCGCCATCGCCCTTGCCCAGCACGTGGCGGGAACCCTGCCGCGCTTTGTGGCGGACATGAACCAGCGCGCCACGGCGCTGGGTCTGCGCTGCACCCACTACGCCTCGGTGGACGGCTTCAACGACGCCGGACGCTCGTGCGCCGAGGATCTCGCCGTGCTCGCTCACCAAGACCTCGATCAGCCGCGTCTGGCGCGCATCGTGCGCCGCCGCCGAGCGGTACTGGCGCTGCATATCCGAGGCGGCAAGGTCTACCTCTACAACAACAATCCCCTGATCATCTCCGGCTACCCCGGCATCACCGGGCTGAAGACGGGATACACCAGCGCGGCGGGATCGTGCCTGGTGGCCACCGCCACCCGTCACGGCGTGCGTCTGGGCGTGGTGCTGCTGCATTCCCCCGACACCGCCACGCAGGCGCGTCAGCTTCTCGATCAGGGCTTTCGGATCGCCGCGCGCTAGCAGCGGTCGGGTCTTGAGGGGCCAACGATCGAGTACCGTTGCAATCTCGACTGGCCAGCCAGCCAAATAAGGAGGACCGAGGTGGATCTCAACGACACTCCCGAGCAGGCCGCATATCGGGCTCAGGCCCGTGCCTGGCTCTCCGAGCACCGCGCCGAGGCGCCAGCGCTCACCGGTCCTGACGCCCTGCGCGACGAGCAGGAGATCCTCAGCGCCCGCCGGTCCTGGCAGGGACGCTTGGCCGAGGCCGGCCTGGCCGGCGTCACCTGGCCCCAGGAGTACGGTGGTCAAGGGCTGGGACCGATCGAGCAGGTGATCGTCAGCCAGGAGATCGCGCGCGCCGGCGTCCCGGGAATCCTGGACGTGATCGGGGTGGGCATGCTTGGCCCCACCATCATCGCCCACGGCACCGAGGAGCAGAAGAGCCGCTACCTGGGGCCCATGCTCCACGGCGACGAGGTGTGGTGTCAGATGTTCTCCGAGCCCGCGGCGGGTTCAGATCTCGCCGCCGTCCAGACCCGGGCACGCCCCAACGATGACGGCAGTTGGTCGATCAGTGGCCAGAAGGTGTGGACGACCAACGCCCAGTTCGCCTCCTACGGCCTGATGTTCGCCCGCACGGACCCCGACGTGCCCAAGCACAAGGGATTGTCCATGTTCATCGTGCCCATGGATGCCGAGGGGGTCACGGTGCGCGGTCTGCGCCAGATCTCCGGCGAGGCCGAGTTCAACGAGGTGTTCATGGACGACGTGCGCCTGGACTCTGACGCGGTCGTTGGCCCGGTGGGCGGAGGCTGGGGTACCGCCCTGACCACGCTGATGTTCGAGCGCGTCACCATCGGCCTGGGCTCGGAGGGCATGGGCTACCGCGAGGGACGCTTCTCCCAGGCGATCGCCGCCGACGAGCATGCGCGCCGCGACGCCGACGTCCGTCAGCGCCTGGGCGAGCTGTCCACCGATCTGCTTGCCGTGAAGTTCACGGGCTACCGGACGCTGACCGCTCTGCAGAACGGACAGATCCCCGGCCCGGAGGCGGGGCTGGCCAAGGTCACCACCGTCAATGCGGCAATCGCCGCCGGTGAGCTCATCGGCGACGTGCTCGGGCCCGACGCCCTCGATGAGGACTCCCAGTGGGCCTACATGATCTCCTTCTTGCCGGGCCTGAAGTCGGCGGGGGGAACGGAGGAGATCCTGCGCAACACGATTGGCGAGCGGGTACTGGGCCTGCCCCCCGAGCCCCGCCTGGACAAGGGCATCCCCTTCTCGGAGTTGCGGGCCAAGGAGAAGGAGACGCTTCAGTCATGAACCTTGCCCTCTCAGACGAGCAGGAGTTCCTGCGCGAGGCGGCCCGCGGGGCGCTGTCGCGCGTCAAGACGATCGAGGCCGCCCGCGGCGCCCTGGAGGGAGGCGAGCTGCCCGACCTGTGGCCCACCGCCGTCGAGGCCGGGTGGCCCGGTCTGCTGGTTGACGAAGATCGCGGAGGCGCCGGGCTCGGCGCCTTTGACGCCATGCTCGTACTTCAGGAGTGCGGAAGGGTGCTCGCCTCGGTCGCCCTGCTGGGTCACGTGGTGGCCACCGCCATCCTCAACGCCGCGGGCTTTGAGGCCCTGGGGGCCTACGCCGCCGGAGAGCGTCGGGCGGTATACGTGCCCGCCCGCCCACCCGGAGACCTCGACGGCGACTGGACAGTGGACGCCCGCTCCGGAGCCGCCCGCCTGCCCGCCCCTCGAGCCGAAGTCGAGGGAGATCATGTACGCCTGACCGGTTCGGTGGCGTGGGTGATCGACGCTCCGGGCGCCGACCTGCTCGTGGTGGTCGCCGTCACGGCGACCGGGGAGACGGTCGGAGTGGCGGTGTCGGATGCCCCCGTGGAGTCTGTCCAGCGCTACGACGCCACCCGCCGCATGGGCCACGTCGACCTCAACGGAGTCAGCGGTCAGCGGCTGGATGTCAGCGAGGAGCAGCTTGCCAACGCCTGGTATCTCGCCCAGGCGCTGCTGGCGGCCGAGTCGCTCGGCGCCGTGGAGAGCGCCCTGGAGATGTCCGTGGCCTACGCCAAGGAGCGCTTCACCTTTGGACGGGCGATCGGCTCCTACCAGGCGATCAAGCACGCCCTGACCGAGGTCCTGCGCCTGCAGGAGAACACTCGCTCGCTGCTCTACTACGCGGGCTGGGCCCGCAACGACGCGCCCCACGAGTTTCCTCTGGCGGCAAGTGCCGCTCGCTCCTCGGGAGGGCGGGCGCTGGACTTCGCCGCCCGCGAGCTCATCGCCGTCCACGGCGGCATCGGGGCCACCTGGGAGCACGACGCCCCCCTGTTCTTTCGCCGCGCTCAGCTCTCCCGGCGCCTGCTGGGAGGAACCGCCGACGCCACCGACCGCGTCGCCGGGGAACTGCTGAGCACCGCCACCTGAGGTTGAAACGGGGTGCCGAGCGCCGCCTCCTGAGGTCTGCAGGGGCGGGCGTCGCGCGTCTTTGAGCCAGTGTCCGCAACTGGCCCGTCGCGGTGCAATGCCGCCAGGGGCCGACTAGAGTCCAGCACGCCGGTCCGGGGGCGTGGTGCTAACGGGAACACGCCGCCTTTGCAAGGCGGAGTTGAGGGTTCGATTCCCTCCGCCTCCATTCCCCAGTCCGCGACTCACTTGTCGAAGTCAAAGTCCCGGGGAGGACGCTGCTCGAACCACAGCCGGTCGTGCTCAGGCGTCTCCTGCAGGAACTCGGGGGTCTCCTCGAGCACGTCCTCGCTCGGCGGGGCCGGATCGGCCTCGCCGGTGGGCTCAGACGGCGGCGGCGCGGGATCATGCTGGATGGACCCCTCACGGGCCGGGTCCTCGTCGCGATAGGCCGCAGCCACGTCGAACGCGACGGTGGGCTGCCCGACGTCGGCGTCGAGGTCTGACCGGGGATCGGGGGGTGGCGACGCGGGAGCGGGCCCAGTCGGCGATGGAAGCGGATCGGGGGGAGCACTGACGTCAGGCGAGGAATCGGCGGCCGGTGCGCGGGCCGGTGAGGGGTCTCGGGCCTGAGAAGTCAGATCGTCGGGCTCGGAGTCTCCGAGCATCTCATCGTTTCCGTACGCCACTTCTGAGCCAGAGAGATCTGGAAGCTCCAGGGGCTCAGGACCTCGGCGGCCTGGCCCCAGCGCCTCCTGCTCCTGGCTGTTGACCTCCTGGCTATCGGCGCCCCGGCGGCGCTTGAGCTCCAGGTGCTCGCGGATGGCGTCATCGAGCAATCCCATCGTGCCCAAGCCTACTCGGGAAGCTCGGTCTTGTTCTTGCCGGAATGCTTGGCTCGGTAGAGGGCGGCGTCGGCCACCGCCACCAGCTGATGGGGCTCGATCGCCGAGATCGGGACCGCCGCCACGCCGAAGCTGGCGGTCACCGACACCGTCCCCTCTCCCTCCAGCAACGGCATCTCGAGTCGCTCGATCCCGGTGCGAACGCGCTCGGCGAAGTTAAAGGCCCCCTCCAGCGATGTCTGGGGCAGCACTACCGCCAATTCCTCCCCACCGTAGCGCGCCGGAGAGTCGACATCGCGTGAGGACTCACGCAGGATGCGGGCCACCTCGCGCAGAACCATGTCGCCCTGCTGGTGTCCGTAGGTGTCGTTGACGCGCTTGAAGTTGTCGATGTCGAGCATGATCAGCCCCATCTCATGTCCAAAGCGCTTGGAGCGCCCGGCCTCGCTGGTCAGCGCCTCTTGAAAGCGTCGATGGTTGTACAGGCCGGTGAGCTCGTCAGTCACCGCCTGGCGCTGTACGCGCTCGTGGAGGCTGACGTTCTCAAGCGACACCGAGGCCTGTCCGGCCAGGTAGTGAAAGAGCTCAGTCTCCTCGGAGGTGAAGCCCCGATCGCGTCGGGCCACCATCACCGTTCCCAGGACCACTCCGTGGCCGACATTGTCTTCGTCACCCGCCACCAAGGGATGTCCGAGCGCCCATCCGTGCTCGGTCTCGGCCTCTGACGGTCCGCTGGTGCGCAGGGCCAGGGCCTGGGCTCGCTCCAGCGCGTCGTCCAAGCCGTCAAGGTCACTCTCGCGAGCACGCTCCACCAACGGGGCGGCGGCGCTGCGGCGAGCCACCGCCCGGCCCCCGTGGGCGCCCACGCCGTCAATTGCCGTGCGCAGAATGATCTCCAGCAGCGCATCGCGATCGAGGTTGGAGGCAAAGGCCTCACCGATGCGCTGAAGCGAGCTTCCGACCCGAGCCCGCTGCTCGCTGAGCTCCTCCAGACGCGCCTCGAGCTGAGCCGACATCTTGTTGAACTCATCGCCCAGGGCGGCGAACTCGTCGCGGCCGCTGACCGGGACCTGAGCGGAGAAGTCACCGCCACCCAGACGCCGCGCGGCAATCAGAAAGCTCCCAATCTGCTGCTGAAGCGAGCGCGAGACCAGGACGGCGAAGGCAAAAGCAAGTATGAAGAAGCCGGCGAGAATGGCGGCCGCCAGCAGCCGACTGCTGCCCACGCTGGCGGTGATGGCATCGCGGCGGGAAAGGACCGAAATCCGCAAGGGCACCCCACGAAACCCCCGGGCGTCGAATGAGGCCACCCGGTAGTGAAGGCCTCCCACCACAGCGCTTCCCACCCGAGGAAGCTGCCCCTGGGCCGGCTCGGGCAGAGTGGCCGCCACCAAGCGACCCTGGCGGCGCACCACCACCTCGACGCCGGTCAGTCGCCGGGCCAGGTCCACGTAGGCGCCTGCCGATTGGACCGACACCTCGATCTGGCCCAAGCCGCGTCCGCCCACGCCGACGAGCTCGCGCTCGGCGGGCGCCGTCGCGCTTCGGTCGCCAACGTCGACCAAGACCCCCGGACCGGTTGACAGGACCAGGCGCCGGACGCCAGGGGAGGCGCCCACCAAGCGGGTTGCCCGACGTTGGACGACCGGCGTGTTGGCCTGAGCCAGGGCCTGGACCAGGCCGGGATCGGCGCCGATCTGACGCAGAGCGACGTCGGCCCGGTTAACCGCGTCTCCGTAGAGACCACGTGCCACCTCCAGGCGAGCTTCGACGCCCTGGTCGGCCTTGCCCGTCTCGTTGTCGGCGATCAGACGAAACAGCACCAGTGCCACCGCCACCATGGGGACGATGACGATGAGGACGAAGAACAGCGTGAGTCGGTTGCGAAAGCTCATAGGCGGGCGTGGGCGGGCCCCAGAGTAGCCCCAGACGCGGCCGCTGATGATCGAGGGGCCTCGGAGCATTACAATGGACCGACGGCGAACGCGAGCGCCGCCGCCGTAGCTCGGGGCTATAGCTCAGTTGGGAGAGCGCCTGGATCGCACCCAGGAGGTCGGGGGTTCGAGTCCCCCTAGCTCCACTCGCAGGATCCTCCGTGTTGGTGGGCGGTTCGCACCGTCCCGCCGGGTACGGCACCCTTGAGTTCCGCGCTCGTCACGGGGACAGAAGATGTTGTGCGTCCCAACCCGCCAGACGATGTGCGGCTCCCCCTGGATCTCATCGCCGTACTCGAAGGTTGCCCGTCCGTCGGCCGGTCAGCTCATCCCCAGACGCCCGGGTCCTTGTGTGCTCAGGTGAGACTCAAGCCTGCGTCCGGCACGATCATCAGACCCGGTCCCTTGCTTGCCTGCCGGGGTGTAGACGTAGCGAATGTCCTCAAAGACCTCACCGGCAGCCGCCAACGTGCTCGCGGACTGTGCCAGCGAGCCGGAATGCGGCCTTTTCGGCCACACGGCGGCTTGCGATGCTCAGAGGGCGATTCTTCGCTTGACCCTCACCCGGCTTGAGAGTACTACGGTCGCCGGGATGATGAGAGTCGGAGAACTCGCGAAGGCGACCGGCATTAGCGTGAGCGCGCTTCGCCACTACGACGAGGTGGGGCTGCTCGTGCCGTGTGAGCGAAGTGACGCCGGCTACCGCCTCTACTCGCCCGAGGATGTGCAGCGGCTGTTTCGCGTGCGGGCACTGCGGCGGCTAGGGTTCGGGCTCGACCAAACGGCGGCGGTGCTGGACGGTGAAGCCCGTGGTCTCGGCGCACTGGTGGCCGACCAGCTCGCCCAGGTAGCAGCCGTAGAGCTTCAGCCAGTTGGTTTTCCCCTTGGCGGTTGAGAGATGAGGCCGCGCGGACGGCTATTGGCCGTCGGTTTGGAAATCGATTTCGACCTGGTTTTCCGCCTCGGTGCGGTAGCGGCGCCGATGATCAGAGCCGGCAGCTCGACGAAGGCGCGATCTGGAACGGTTTGCGGGTCGGCTAGGCGCTCGAGAGCCAGTCCGTTACCGAGAGCGGTGAGGGCGAGCGCTATATCTGCGGCCGAAACCGGCAGATCTGCACTGGCTTGCGCAGCCTGAGCTTCGATCATCCTCTTCATTGCGCCTCGCAGCGCCCGCGTTCGCTTCACGAGCTCACGGCGGGCCCGGGCACTGCGCGATGAATAGGAGACGAACTCGAAGAACAGTCGCGGCCAGGTGCCCTCGCGCGCGACCCGCAGAAACATTGTAGCCAGCGGCGCCCATTCGGCGGTAGACGAGTCGACGGCATCGGCCGGTCGCTCCAGATGTTCTAGGTAGGCCGAGCAGCGTTGGTCCAGCAGCGCGAGAAAGAGGTCCTCCTTGGTCTTGAAGCGATAGTACAGAGCCCCCTTCGAAAGCCCCGCACGCTCGGCGATCTCGTCCATCGTCGCCACTTCAAATCCACGCTCCGCAAATGTCTCTGCCGCGGCGGCGAAAAGGGCTGAGGTCGTGGCCTCGTTCTTCTCCGCCCTGCTCCGTTTCCGACCAGCGGTCGCAGAATCCATACGGGCTAGTATACATACGCTCGCGTATGAACGATCCACGTCTGCTTACCCTGCAGCGTTCCAGCCAGCGAGCCTTCTACCGCGCATTGGCCCACGGCTCGCCTGGGGCGAAGCTCCTCGAACTCGGCGGCGTGCAAGTGACTCTGGTCCCCGTCCGCGCGTGGTTCTCGGTCTTCAACAGCGTCCTCTATGACGATCCGCGCGAACTCGAGCGCCACCACCCTGAGCTGGCAGGCGCCTACGCCGACGCTGGAATCGGTGCGTGGAGCGTGTGGGTGGCGCCCACCGACAGCGACACAGGCCCCATCCTTCAGAGCCGAGGCCATCAGCTGGACTCCTGCCCATGCTGTTCGCGTCGGAGATCCGGTCGCTCGATCTGGATCCCGTCATCCAGCTCGACCTCGATACAGATCCCACCTGGAAGCTCGTAGCGGAAATCAACGACCGCGCCCACGGAGTGCTCGAACCGTGGAGCATGACCGCCGGCTTTCAAAGGATGGGCGATCCCGCAAGCCACCTACACTGCGCGCGTCTCGATGGCGCACCTGCCGCAGCACCCATCGCCCGCGAACACGACGGGGACTGCTATTTCTGGTTCGTCGCCACCGTACCCGAGGCGCGCGGGCACGGACTCGCCAGCGAACTCATCCGCCACGCGTTACGCGAGGCTCGCCGCCATGGCTGCACGACCACCACACTCGAGTCGACGAAGATGGCCGAGACTCTCTACAGCAACCTCGGCTACAACCCATTCGGGCGATACGCCATGTGGGAACGACGAACACCGCGATGAGAACTCACCGCCGGTTCCGCACGCCGAACGGGAGCCCTCCGTATACCGTTTCTGCTCCTCCTCCGCACGAGGAGCGAGCGTCAGGCTCAGCAGTAGGCTCAGCGCGGCTCGCCGGGCAGCACAGGTACCGACGCGCGTGTCGCGCTGCCAAAGCAGGTCAGAGACGCCGCCCTTGGGCTTGTCTCGCAAATCGCCAGGCAGGTCTGCGCACTAGTGCCTTGATCGCGCATGATCCCCGGCAATCCAGCCACGTCCACGAGGCTCCTGTGGTGGGTGGTCAGGTAGTGGGGTGCTGTCTCCCACGGCCAGAGTCGACAACAGGGGTGGCGATCGAGCGCTCAGCCGCGGCGGCGGATCAGGCGCGCCGAGTTGGCGATCACGGGAATCGAGGAGAGCTCGTGCAGCAACGCGCCGGTGACGGGGTGCAGGATGCCGGCGATGCTCAGCCCCACGGCGATCACCAGAACGCCGAGTGAGAACACGAGGTTCTGGCGGATGGCGTGCAGCGCGGCGCGAGAGAGGGTGAGCAGGTGCGGTAGGCGGTCGAGCTGGTCGGAGAGCAGGCTGACCTGCGCGGTCTGGATCGCCAGGTCCGTGCCGGCGGCGCCCATGGCCACGCCGACATCGGCGACGGCCAGCGCCGGGGCGTCGTTGATGCCGTCGCCTACGAATGCGACGCTGCGGCCCTGGGACTGCAGCTGCTGGACGATCTGCGCCTTGCGCGCCGGGAGGACCCCCGCGTGGACCTCGGTCAGGCCGACCTGCGCGGCGATGCGCTGGGCGGTCGCCTCGTTATCACCGGTGACCAGGACGGTGCGCACGCCGAGCTCGTTGAGTCGGGCGACGGTGGACTGGGCGTCGGCGCGCAGGGCGTCCTGAAGGACCAGCAGTCCGGCGGGCCGCTCGTCGAGGGCGACCGCGACCACGGTCGCCCCCGGAGCGGCGAGGTGCTCGGCCCGGGCGCGCAGCGTCGCGTCGAGCGCGACCCCCTGGTCAGCCAGGAGGTCCGGGCGCCCGACGAGCAGGGTGCCCGCGGTCGTGAGGGCCCGCACGCCGAGGCCAGGCAGTACCGAGAACTCCAGAGGGTCTTCAACGTGGAGCCGACGAGCGTGGGCGGCCTGCACGACGGCTTGGGCGAGCGGGTGCTCGGAGAACTTCTCAGCGCTGGCGGCGAGGCGCAGCAGGTCGCCGTCGGCCAACCCATCGAGCACGATGGTGTGCAGCAGTCGCGGCTCTCCGAAGGTCAGCGTGCCGGTCTTGTCAAAGCAGACGGTGTCGATCTTCTCCAGCGCCTCGATGGTGGCGCCCTGCTTGACCAAGCTGCCACGCAGGGCGGCGTTGCCAATCGAGGCGACCAGCGCGGTCGGCGTGGCCAGCACCATCACGCAGGGGCAGAAGACGATGAGCACGGTGATTGCCCGCGTGATATCGCCGAAGCCGAGCCACAGGATGAGCGCCAGGGCCAGCGCGGCCGGAGTATATAGCTTGGCGTAACGGTCGAGGATTCGCTCGATCGGAGCCTTGCGCTCCTGGGCTTCTGAAACCATCCGGCGGATCTGGCCCAGGGTGGTCTCCTCGCCCACCCTGACAGCACGAACCTCCAGCGCCCCGTCGCTGCTCAGCGTACCGGCATAGACCTCGTCGCCGGCGGCCTTGGCCACGGGGACGCTCTCCCCGGTGATCGCCGCCTGGTTGACGCGCACGTCGCCGGTCATCACGACGCCGTCGATGGCGATGCGCTCCCCCGGGCGGATGAGAACGATTTCGCCCACGCACACCTCGTCGAGGGCGACCGTCACGTCTCCGCCAAGTCGGCGCACGGTGACCGTGGACGGGAGCAGGGCTTCCAGGGCGTCCAGGGCGTGATTGGCGCGGGCGGCGACGAGCTCCTCCAGCAAACCGCCGACGAGCAGCAGTACCGCCACGATGGCCGCCGCCGAGAACTGGCCGGTGGCCATGGCCGCCGCAGTGGCCACCGACACGGGTATGTCGGCGGTGAAGTCATGCTCACGGATGCCCTGGAGGGCCGAGAACCAGATAAATGCCGAGCCGACCAGCGCCGAGGCGACGTACAGAGGCGCGCCCTTGCCGCTGTCGCTGAACACCCCAGACGGGGTGACGATGATCGCCGCGATGAGCAGCAGCCCGGCGAGCAGCGTGAACAGCGTGCCCGGCTCGAGCAGGAGCTCGCGATAGCGTGCAGAGGCGTCGCGCACACCGCGTGCGCACGTCGCGCACACATGGCCGGCCCGGCCGACGACCGAGCTATCCGGGGAAGAACGCATGAGCAGCCGTTCAGACTAACATGCGAGCGGTTATGGCTCACGGCGTCCAAGGCGAGACTTCGCGCCCCGCGCGCATCGACGCGGACACCGCCGACGCGGTGGCGGTGACGATGCAGGCTCTGGCCACCCCGAGCCGCGTGCGCATCCTCGGCCGGCTGCGTGAGGGCCATTGCTCAGTCGCAGAGCTCGCCGCGGCCGTCGACATGGAGGCCTCGGCGGTCTCGCACCAGCTTCGCCTGCTGCGCCACCTCGGGCTCGTGACCGGCCGGCGCACCGGCCGCCAGGTCATCTACGCGCTGCACGATGACCACGTCGGTGCCCTGCTCGACGAGGCGGTCTTTCACACCGAGCACCGACGCCTCGGAGCCGCGCGGCCGCGAGGAGGACTGCGGGCGTCCTGAGGCGCCTGACGGGGTCAACCGGTCAGCGGAGCCGACGCGGTTGTCACCTTCGACGATCGACTCGCCCGTGCCGCCCAGACCCGGGGATTGAAGACACCCAAGCGGCCCGACCCGAGCCCCGACGCCAGCCCTTAGGCTGAGCCCGACAGCCGGCGCAAACCGACCCGGAGGGCCGATTCATGTGGCACGCCATCTTCGTGATCCAGGTTCCCGTCCTGGAGAAGATCATCCGCACCGTCCTGATCTACGCGATCATCCTCGCGCTGTTTCGCCTGACGGGTAAGCGCGGACTGGCCAATCTCAACACGCTTGACTTCGTCGTTATCTTCCTGCTCTCAAACGTCGTGCAGAATGCGGTGATCGGCAACGATACGAGCCTCACCGGGGGCGCGATCGGGGCGGTCACGCTGGTGGCGCTCAATGCGGGCATCAACCGCCTCGTCACTCATTACGCGCGCATGGCGCGGTGGTTTGAGGGCACGCCGACGACGGTCATCACCGACGGTGCACTGGTGCCCGGCGAGGTACGCCGACTCGGTCTGCGCGCCACCGAGCTGGCGCAGGCGGTAAGGATGCAGAACGGCGACGCGATCAGTGACGTGGCCTCGGGAGTCCTTGAGCCCGGCGGGCACCTGAGCCTGACCCTCAAGGCATCGGAGCAGGGGGCCACCAAGGGCGACATCCAGGAGGTCCTGGGCCGGTTAGCCCAGCTGGAGACGCGAATCGCCACCGACAGCCGGTCAGGCTCGCAGGCGCACCGACAGAGCTGACCCACGCCTAAGTCGGGGGGCGACCATCGGATTGCGATGATGCGACGATGTTCGAAGGCTTCGAGTCCCGGACGCTCCACACTGCCGGGGGTGGCCAGATCTTCGCCCGCGTCGGGGGGAGCGGTCCCCCGTCACGACGAGGCTGACCGAGGCCGACGACGGATCGGCTGCCCGCTGCTCACGCTGTGGGGTGCCCAGGGGCGCCTGGGAGAGTGGTATGACGTGCCGGCGATATGGCGCGACTGGGCCGATGACGTGAGCGGTGGGCCGATCGACGCGTCGCACTTCCTGGCCGAGGAGCGCCCTCGTGAGGTGGCCCGGGAGCTGCGAGGCGTTCTTTTGCGGGG
>JAABUU010001050.1_pt1 | contig 50986 bp, 45 predicted proteins | sample 5559301 | NCBI WGS metagenome assembly JAABUU01 (sample SAMN10711884, study PRJNA513360) | rock metagenome | isolation source: Antarctica rocks | place: Antarctica: Victoria Land, Richard Nunatak white | reverse complement strand
CCGCGCGAGGCTTTCGAAATAAAGCCAACTTCACCACCGCGATCTACTTCCATTGCGGCGGGCTCGACCTCATGCCGAAATCCACTTGAAAACCGGAAGAGCCTTTCTTCCAAGGTGCCGAGCGTCGGTTAGAACAGTCGTGTATGCGAGGGTCGGCGGTTGCAGGGCGGCAACGATGTCGGCTACGGTCGCGCATCGATCGACCCGATGCCCGACGCTCGATCGTAGCCTTTTTTCGCTGCGTAGCCGAAGTTATCGCCAAGTTGATGTCGCGTAGGGCGTGTAGCCGGAGTTGCTGAGCATGCCGTACAGCGACGGGTTCACGAGGCCGGCACGCGTGCCGCGCATTTGCGCGACCTGCGTCAGATAGGCGGTGAAGATCGGAGAGGCCACGACGTACCGTAGCCGGGATCGGCCGAGCGCGGGTCGGGTTGGTTGCGGGCGCTCGGGGATCACACTACCGATGCCGTGCTGATAGGAAGGTAGCGCGAAACGGTCGAGACGCCGCCCCCTCCGGCGCCCGCCGTTTCGACGACGGCGGACGGCTGAGCGCCGCGGCTCCAATTCGTGCTCGATTTGCGTAATTCTGATTGGGAGGGTATACTTTCCCAAAGAGGAGGCTTCGAGCGCCACATGGATGCCCTCGCCTACCCTGAGACCCGCTATGCACCGCCTGCCATCGCCCACCTGGCCTCGAAGGCGGAGCGTGAGCGGCTCAGTCCGTCGGCGGTGAAAGCCTTCTTCAATATTGTGAAGCATTGGCGCCTCCGCGACGAGGATGCCCGTGAACTGCTCGGCGGTGAAAGTAATGGACCGTACTACAATTTGAAGAGGGCGGCGAAAGGCTCCAGGATGCCGGCGCGCACTTTGGACGCTGACACGCTTCTGCGCATCTCTTATCTCATCGGTATCTTCAAGGCACTCAACGTCCTCCATGGCCGCGCACTGGCTGACGACTGGATCGCTCTTCCCAACACCAACCCGATCTTCAGAGGGACGACACCGGTCGAGTACATGGTCAAAGGCGGCATCCCCGCTATGCAGATCGTTCGTAGATTGCTCGATTCGAGACGAGCAGGCACATAGCACGTTTCTTCCCACCCACGTCATGGGTCAGCCGTAGAGACACGCATCGGCTTATTCCCTCTCGACCCAGCGGGGCAGGTGTAAGCGTTTTGGCGCGGATTGCGGAATCCGAGGCTCATCTGAAGGACGTCTCCGATTTGGGCGACGTGACGAACGATCGCATCCAGGCGGAGAACGACCTCCTTCCTGGGATCGGCTCTCATGAACTTGTCTTCGGAATCCCAAGCTACCGCGTCATCAATGCGGCTTTCACGCACGCACACCCGCTTGGCGGCAGATTCAACGGGCCGAGTCGGGGAGCGTGGTATTCCGCCTTCTCGCTCGCCACGGCGAAAGAATGAGGTTTCGTACCATAAGAGTCTTGCTCTCGCGGAGATCGCGCGCCTCGAAGATGCCATGATGTACGATGAGTATGTCGCCGACTCAGCGCAACGTTTGCAGACCTCCGCAACGCCCCAGATTTTGCGCAGTGCTTGGCGCCAAACAGCTACGTTGCATCCCAGCAGATAGCCCAGCGTCTTCTGGAAGCCGGTTCTCTTGGCGTCGTCTACCCCAGTGTACGTCATCGCGGCGGCACATGCATCGGATGCTTTCGCCCCGCGCTCGTGAACAACGTGCGGAAGCGCTCGACGCACTCCTTCGTATGGAAAGGACACAAAATGCCCACCATAACGCTGGTAAGTTCTTAACGCTCAAGCGGATTACGCCGATTCGCCAATTCTCGAAGCGAGGGGAGGCGCGCTTTTCCTATTGATCGCCTTCTAGCTCGGTTGCCCAAGGGCATGCGGTCTCAAGTCGACGCCACTCGAGCGCCTCAACGCCAAACGCACGCTACGAAGCAACCATGATCTCGACGGCCTTCGTGGTGACGACGGACGGCGCTGATATGTCGTGACCGTCTTCGCGCTCGGCCTCGATCCAGATTCGCACTCCCTCCATCAGGCTATGTTCAGCCTCTTCGACCGTATCGCCCGCGCCGTATGCGCCAAGCTCAGGAATCCAGCCCCAGATAGAGCCGTCGTCAGCCTTCTCGAAAACCGCGAAATACGTCATTTCAGTCCTGCGTCTTCATGATGTTGAGAACTCCCGGGCTAACGTCTCGCGACGCGTGAACGGGAACGACGACCGCCGGGAGGGTCGGGTGTTTGAATTGTGGTCCACGTTGAGCGATAGTTTATGCTCTTCACCAATAACCACACTCGTGAGCGCCCAGCTTATTGTGATATTCTATGTAAGTCACAATAACGAGCGAGAGGGTTGTGCGTTTTGGGCGAGCTCGTCAGGCGGTTCTGGCTGCCGACAGTTGGAGGGATCGGCGTGTCCCGCCGGGACCGCCGCGGCGGCGCCTATGACGCGTATGTCCCCGACCGCTTAGCCGATCTCCGCCTCACCCTAGACGGCGACGTTGCGGCTGACGTGGCCGACGCTGAACGGGCGATCATGCGGCTGGACGAGGCGGCGGCCGCGCTGACGAACACCGAAGGGCTGGCTCGGTTGCTCTTGCGGGCCGAGTCGGTCGCCTCCTCGCGCATCGAGGGGCTGCGCGTATCCGCGCGACGGCTCTTGCACGAAGCGGCCGCGCGCGCCGACGGCGCCCCCGATCGCGACCCGACCGCGAGCGAAGTGCTTGCCAACGTGGATGCGATGACCTACGCCCTTGAAGACCGGTCGGGTCCGGTAACGCGCGAGCGCATCGTCGAGGTGCACCGGCGGCTGCTCGCCGGATCGGCTCGCCCCGAGCATGCCGGCGTCCTGCGCACCGAGCAGAACTGGATCGGCGGCAACGACTTCAACCCGATCGACGCGGCGTTCATCCCGCCGCCGCCCGAACTCGTGCCTGAGCTCGTCGAGGATATGTGTGCATTCTGCAACGACGATGGACTGCCGTCGATCGCGCAGGCCGCGATCGCGCACGCGCAGTTCGAGACGATTCATCCGTTCGTTGACGGCAACGGGCGAACAGGCCGTGCGCTGATCTACATGGTGTTGCGGCGCCGCGGTCTCGCTGAACGCACGACCCCGCCGATTTCGCTTGCGCTCGCGACGCAGGCGAAGACGTACATCGGCGCGCTTGCGGCGACCCGTGTCATCGGCCCGTCGGCGGCGGCGCTGCCTGCGCTCAATCGCTGGATCGCGATCTTTGCGGCTGCGTCCCAGCGCGCGGTCGCCGACGCCATCGAGTTCGAGCAGCGCATCGAAGCATTGCAGGCGACCTGGACCGAACGGCTCGGCTCCGCGCGAGCGCATGCTTCCGCGCGGCGATTGCTCACGCATTTGCCGGGGATGCCGATCCTGGGCGTTGATGAAGCGGCAAAGATGCTCGACCGAGGCTTCTGGGCCGCGAATCAGGCTATCGCGCGACTCGTCGATGTCGGCATTCTGACGCCGACGAGCGGGTCCCGGCGCGGTCGCCGTTTCGAGACGCGCGAAGTCCTCGAGGCCTTTACCGCGCTAGAACGTCAGCTGGCGAGCCCGGACAGAAACACGCACGTGTCCGCGCCGGTGCGAGTCGTACCGGCTCGGCCGCGACGCCAAGCGCCCCACACGCCGACGCCGAGTTGAACTTGTGAGCGACGGAGCCGATCGTGTCTAGCCGAGCCACGCGATCGTCGACAACAACATCCGAGAAGTCGGAATTTACCCCGCCCGCACTCCGGTCTTCATGTTGGATAGTCACGAAAGCAAAGGGTGAGCGGCGAGACTTTCATCGACGTGAGAAAGGCAGCGCTACGCCGGCAAATCTTTCGGTCGGTCGGCGTAGATGAGTGCCGGCTGCTCCTTCTTTTCGATGACTTCTTTGTTGATGATGCACTTCTTGACGCCTTGCAGGCTCGGAAGGTCGTACATCACGTCGAGCATCACTTCTTCGAGGATGCTGCGCAAACCGCGAGCGCCCGTTTTACGGCCCTGCGCTCGGTTCGCAATTGAAACCAGCGCCTCTTTGGTGAAGGTCAAGTCGACGCCGTCCATGCTCATGATCTTCTGAAACTGACGCACGAGCGCGTTGCGCGGTTCGACGAGGATGCGGCGTAACGCAAGTTCGTCGAGTGCGTCGAGCGTCACGACGATCGGCAGTCGGCCGATGAACTCGGGGATCAAGCCGAACCGCAGCAGATCTTCAGGCATCAGTTGCCGCAGAAGTTTGCCGGTGCGCCCGTCGCGCTTGGATTCGGGGACGCTGCGGAAGCCGAGGGCGTTCGAAGCGGTGCGTGACTCGATGATTTTTTCGAGACCGTCGAAGGCGCCGCCGCAGATGAACAGCACGTTGGTCGTGTCGATTTGAATGAATTCTTGGTGGGGATGCTTGCGGCCGCCCTGCGGCGGCACGTTCGCGGTCGTCCCCTCCAAAATCTTGAGCAGGGCTTGCTGCACACCTTCGCCGCTCACGTCGCGGGTAATCGAGGGGTTCTCGCTCTTGCGCGCGATCTTGTCGATCTCGTCGATGTAGACGATGCCCTTCTCGGCACGCTTGACATCATAGTCGGCAGCTTGAATGAGCTTGAGAAGAATGTTCTCGACGTCCTCGCCGACATAACCGGCTTCCGTCAAAGACGTGGCATCGGCCATGGCGAGCGGGACGTCGAGAATCTTGGCGAGCGTCTGCGCGAGGTACGTTTTGCCCGAACCCGTCGGACCGACGAGCAGAATGTTCGATTTCTGCAGCTCGACTTCGTCCGTCGTACCGCCCGCGTTGACGCGCTTATAGTGATTGTAGACCGCGACCGCGAGCGATTTCTTCGCCCGCTCTTGGCCGATCACGTACTGGTTGAGGATCTGATTGATTTCTTTGGGCTTCGGAATGTTCCGCAGGCGAACGCTCTCGTCGACGTTCTTGTAGAGTTCCTCTTCGATGATCTCGTTGCAAAGCTCGATGCACTCATCGCAGATATACACGCCCGGGCCCGCAATCAGCTTGCGAACCTGCTCCTGCGATTTGCCGCAAAAGCTGCACTTGAGTTGACCCTTGTCGTCGCCGAATCGGAACACGAACGATCCTTATGGTTCTGGGAAGCTAAACCGGTGTAGGAGCGCCGCTGCGCATCTCTTTGCTGAAGATCTGATCGACCAAGCCGTACTCGCGTGCCTCTTCGGCGGTCATGTAATAGTCGCGGTCGATATCCTTGAGAATCTGGTCGATCGGCTTCTTCGTCGTGCTCTCGTAGATGCCCGCAACCGTCCGGCGAGTCGCGATCAGATCGCGTGCCGCAATCTCAACATCGGTCGCTTGGCCGCCGATCTGCTGGACCCACGGTTGATGGATGAGAATCTTTGCGTGCGGCAGCGCAAAACGCTTCCCTTGCGCACCGCCCGTCAACAGGATCGAACCCATCGAAGCAGCCATCCCGGCGCAGATCGTGGCGACGTCGGACTTGACCAACTGCATCGTGTCGTAGATTGCCAGTCCCGCCGTAACGCTCCCCCCGGGGCTATTGATATACATGTCGATATCTTTGTCGGCGTCCTCGCGTTCGAGGAAGAGGAGCTGCGCGATGACGAGGTTGGCGAGGCCGTCGTCGACGACGCCGCCAACGAAGATGATGCGCTCCTTGAGCAGACGCGAATAGATGTCGAACGCGCGTTCTCCGCGCGCGCTCTGCTCGACGACCATGGGGACGAGGTGACCCAATTCGTTCTCCGATGCCGGTGGCTAGTGTCTATGAAAATCGACCGCCGACCGGCGGCCCCTCCGTTTGACTACGCTTGGGAGGCGGAAGTTGCCTCGGGGTCGCCCGGCGCGCCTTGCTCCAGAGGCGCAGCAGGGGAAGGGGCCTCCCGGACGACGTGCGCCTTTTCAATCAAGAAATCGACCGTCTTCGTGCGCACGATGCCGTCGACGAGCGCACCGTAGTTGGAGCGCAGCATTTTGAGGATCGCCTCGCGCGGTTGGCGGTGCTGCTCGCTCAGTTGGCGGACTTCGGCTTCGATATCGGCGCTGGACGCCGTGATATTCTCCGCTTTGGCGATTGCTTCGAGCAGGAGCGACGTCTTGACCCGGCGCTCCGCCTCATCGCGCGACTCCGCTAGCAGGAGATCGTCGCTCTTGCCCTGCCGCTCGAGGTACTCGGCCCACGTTAGACCGGCCCGTTCGACGTAGCTGCGGGCCTCGCCGCGCAGGTTCTCGCTCTCGCGGTCCACGAGCACCGCGGGAACGGCAAATTGATGCGCTGCCAGCAGGTGCCCGAGTAGCCGGCCCGTGAGTTCGCGCCGTTCGACGTTGCGAGCGTCGGCTTCCAGCCGATTGCGCAGCGCGTCGCGCAGGCTCGCGGCGGTCGCTGCCGCATCACCGAAACGTTTGGCAAAATCATCGTCGAGCGTGGGCAGCTCGGCAACCTTATTGTCGAGGACCGTCACGCGGAACACGGCGCTTCGGCCGGCGAGGGTTGCGTTCGCGTAGTCGTCGGGGAAGCGGGCCGCGACATCCTTGGTCTCGCCCGGCGACATGCCGATAATGCCGGCGCCGAAGCCCGGAATGAAGCGGCTCTCTTCGATCGTCGTCGCCTGATTTTCGGCACTGCCGCCTTCGAAGGGTTCGCCGTCGAGCGTACCGGCGTAGTCGAGCGTGGGAACATCCCCGCTCTGCACGGCACGTTCGGCGGGCACGAGGGTCGCGGCATTGCGGCGCAGCTCTTGCAGCGCGTTTTCGACATCGTCGTCGGAGACGGCGACCGCCGGCACGTGCAGCGAAACGCCCGTATAATCGTGCAGCTCGATCTGCGGCCGCACGGAGACCGTCGCCCGCACGCGCAGCGGCTGACCTTCTTCCTCCGGAAGCATCTCCATTTGCGGCTGGTCGAGCGGATCGAGGTCGTTCTCTTGCAGCGCACGCGAATAGACTTGCGGCACGACCGCATTGAGCGCGCGTTCTTCGATCTGCGAGCGTCCGTATTGCGCTTCGTAGATTTTGCGCGGGGCTTTGCCGGGACGAAAGCCCGGAATGCGCACGTTGCGGACGAGCTCGCGGAAAGCGCGCTCGCGCGCTCTATCGAGTTCGTCGTTTGCAATCTCGATCTCGAGTTCGACTTGCGTTGGGTCTAGGTGTTTGACGGTAGCGACGCTCACGTGAGCCTCTTCGAAGAAGCCCGGCTGCTCCGGGCGTGGCCCCCGTTGCGCCTCGGGGCAGAGAGTGCGACGCGTCGCTCGTGCGCGTGGAGCGGAAGACGAGATTCGAACTCGCGACCCTCGCCTTGGCAAGGCGATGCTCTACCGCTGAGCTACTTCCGCGAACGACCCGAGCGGGTTCGGTGCCGCCGGACGACTTCCTCGGATATCACCCGCACGATGCGAGACGGCGTGGGCGAGCAGAGACTCGAACTCTGACGGGTCACCCCACTGGAACCTAAATCCAGCGCGTCTACCAATTCCGCCATTCGCCCCCGTGCAAGGCCGTCTCTGCGGGCATTGGATCGTAGCGCACATGCGGACCTGCTGCCGCGGGCCGATACCGTCAGGTAAGGAGGTGTCGGAGGTCCGTCGTGATCCAGCATACCAGCCGCCGGCTCGGGTTCCTTTGCGCGCTCACCTTGGCGTTCGCGTTCACGATCAGCCTCGCGGCGCTGGCCGAGTTTCGGCACCTGAGCGACCAGATCTATGCCGGCGATGACTTGATCGGGCACGAGCTTGCGCAACGCGACGCGTTGCTTGCGCTTGTGAACGAAGAAACGGGCGTGCGCGCCTATGTGGCGACCGGTAACGAGAACTTCCTCGACGTTTACCTGGCGGGCCGGTGACAATTCGCGGCGGATCAGCGCTACATCGGTGCCGCTGCAGGTCGCGTCCGCATAACCAGTGACGAGGTTGCGCTCGGAGCCGCCGGCTCCCATGATCTGCAAGCATACTTTTCCCGGGAGATCGCTTTGGTTGCGCGCGGACAACGTGCGCGCGCTACGCGCGAACTCACGCTCGGAAAGATTCTCTTGGATCGCTATCGCCGCCTCGATGCCGACGTGCAGGCTCGCATACTCGCAACGTCGCTGCGCCGAACCGCCGCGACGCGCGACGCGCTCCGTATTGCCGAGGAGCTAACGCTCGCGACGATCGCGGTGCTCGCTCTCATCGGTATTGGGTTCATTCCACTCGTGCGTAGCGGCGCCGGGTTCGAACGCGATGCACTCAGCGATTCGGTCACGTCGCTCGGCAACCGTCGCGCGTTCCTCGAGCGCCTCGAGCAGCACCGCTCAGCAGACCTGCCGTTCTCGGTCGTTCTTATCGATCTCGACGGCTTCAAGAACGTGAACGACACGTTCGGACACGCGACCGGCGACCGCGTGTTGTATTTGGTGGGCGAACGCTTGCGGGCCGAGCTACGCGCCGACGACTTCGCGGCCAGGCTCGGCGGAGACGAGTTCGCCGTTCTGCTCGACGGCGTCGGCGCGCGCGATGCGGCCGAAAGCATCGTGGAACGCCTGTGCGGCGTGATCGAACGTCCCTCGAGCGGCGCTAACGGCGCAGTCGCGCGCGTCGGCGCGAGCGCCGGCGTGTGCGTCTACCCCGAGGACGGCTGTGAAGCTGCCGAGCTGTTCGGATGTGCGGACCGGGCGATGTATGCAAGTAAAAACCGGCGTCGCGCCGCAGCGGACGCCGCACTGCCGAGCGGAGGGCGGAGCTCCCAGTACGAACCGGCGCGTCTATGAAGCGCCTCGGATTTACACTCGGGTTCATCGCCGTGCCGCTCGCCGCGAACGCCGCACAGCTCGCTTCCATGCGCGCGCCGAGCCGTTCGATGCGCGCGCCGAAAGTCGTGTCGCTGCGCGACGGACTACGCTACGTCGACCTGGTCGTCGGCAAAGGGGCGCGCCCTAGAACAGGACAGCTCGTGACGGTCACGTACGTCGGGACCTTGCAAAACGGGCACACGTTCGATGCTTCGGCCGACCACGGCGGAACGTTCGCCTTTCCGCTCGGCGCAGGGCGCGTGATCAAGGGCTGGGATGAAGGCGTCGCGACGATGCGCGTCGGCGGAAAACGCAAGCTGATCGTACCACCCGAGCTCGGTTATGGAGCGCAAGGCGCGGGCGGCGTCATCCCGCCGAACGCAACACTAACGTTCGTGATCGAACTGTTGAAAGCCGAGGGTTGAGACGTATTTGGGTCAGTCTTCCGATACTTCTTCACATCGCAATGAAGACGCCGCGGGCTGTCAGGTCGTCGATGTGGCCTTCGATTTGGGCTGGTACGCGGGAGCCTTCAAAATAGGTGCCGAGTTCGAAGTTCGAATCGACGCCGCGTTCGGTGAGGTTTGCGCTGGTTACGAGTGCCGTGCGGCCGTCGGCGACGGCGCACTTCCCGTGCATCACGGCGCCCGGCGGCCGCAATGCGTGCGGCCAGACATAGAATGCCGCACGGCCACGAAGCCGCGCAAACGGAGCGGCAGCATCGACGGTAAGGCGATTGCCGCTATCGAGCGCGGATTCGAGAACGAGTCGTACTGAGACGCCGCGGTCACATGCCGCCTGCAACTCGTCGACGAGGCCGGGGATCGGAAAGGCGCTGTAGCTCATCAACAGCAAGCGCTTTTCCGATCTTCGGATGATGCGAAAAAGCACGGCGGTCGTATTGAGCGTAGCTGCGGCATCACTGGCTGGCCCGGTCCAAACGAGCTCGACCGAAGAAGTCGCAGCGTCGCGTGCCTTTAGAGCCGCTTCGAGAGCGAAGGCGAGGGCATTCGGCTCGATCGCGGGTTCCGCTCTCCACGCCGACAGTAACGGCGCCAATGCATCCTCGAAGCTGCTCGCGCCGACCGAATCGTTTAACTCGGCGTGGCTACCCTTCTTCATCATCTTCTGCTCGTACAGTTCGTGCACGAGCGCGTGCACTTGCGAGGCGGGAAAAACGGCCACGATGCGCGCGACCTCGGCGGCAAGCGCGTGCGCACCCGTTTCAGGGCGCTTCGAAATAGCCTAGCTCGTTTTCCGCCAGCGTTACCTGCAACACGCTGCGATCCAGATACCGGTTCCCACATTCACAGCTGGTTTCGGGCAAGAACAGGCACGCGTGACATGCAGCGCCGTGCAAACTCGGATCGTGCTCGTTCGGGACGTGTTCGGCGCACATCGGATCCGAGGCGCAGATGCGCGCACGTTCGAGGGCCTGATCAAGGATGCGGCCAAGCCGTTCGGGTTCTGCGAGGGACACGAGTCCGCCGAGCGTGCCTTCCGCGTCGGGGGCGGCCGTGTAGAGCAGAATGCCGGCCATCGGGTCGGCATCGAGGGCTTCGTCCGACGAGTAGATTCGCTCGCGGATCGACGCGGCGCTGTAGCCGCAGTCGAGTGCGACCCCATTGATGATGAGGTGCGAAAGCGAATGCAGCAACAGGAAGCGAGCCGAACGCAGCTGCGTTCTGCCTCGCCCCGCCAGGACGCGCGCGATGCGCTCGGAACGCGACACGCGCGAGGTCCACGCCGCGACTGCGGGCTCGGCCAGGCGAATGAACAGACCTTCTCCCCGCATCTCGGCGGCTGGGACCCACCGCGGTTCACGCTCCGACAGGCGTGCGCGGTTTTGGTTTGTGTCCGCATCTTCAACTACGCCGGAGTCGGGCGCGTCGATACGCGAAAAGCCGATCAGCGCGACGACTGAGCGTAGCCGCGTAACGGCAGTGACGGCGGCGATGGTTTGCCCGTATCCCGTCGGCACCGGCCGGCTGCGGATGTCGAACTGTTCCGACGGCTCGGTTTCGGTTGGGTCGATGAAGCGTTCCCACTCCGGCCGTTTGAGGTCGATCGGCGTGCCCGTAGCGGCGTCGTCAGTCGCGTTGCGGCGGCGTTCGATCGCAGCCCACACGGCATCTGCGGGAAAATCGCGCAATGCGGCGAGTTGCGGTGTGTTGGTCACCGCGTATTCGTAAACGACTCGCTGCGCGATCGCCGCGAGATGGCCCCACGCATCTTCGATCGCCCGTTCGATCTCGTCGTCGAGGCGCGACGGTAAGGCGAGGGCGCTGCGCGTTTCGGGAAACCACATGTTGGAGGCGCCGAGCAGCATCGGCGCGGCCGGCAAGGTGCAGCCTTTGGGATCAAACGATCGCAAGTGAACGTGGCGGCCGCGACAGCGCGGGAGCATCCGCCGGCGGTGATCGCCGCGCGTAGATCGTGCTCATCGAGGCTGCGGCATCGCAGCGGGTGCAGCGAATCGAGACATCGGTCGAACGCATGCCGCTGCCGACATCGTACATCTCGAGTGCGCCGTCAACGTCGCGTTTTTTGCAGGTGCCGAATTTGTGAACGAACTCGTTCCAGGGAAAGTCGTCGAGATGGCCGTTCGCACATGCCAAAACGAAGCGGGCGGGAACGACGGTCGGGTTCTTGATCTTCGGGTTCTTCAGGCACGTCGCATGGACATAGCGCGTCCGTTGCGGGCGATAGCGATTCTCGTTCAATTTGAAGTGGCCGCCGTCGCAGGTGGAAAGCAGGTTGCATGCCGTGCACCGCATCCAGCGTGGAAACGGCAGGACCGGCACGCCCACGAAGCGGGACGGGTCACCCCCGCCGCCGCGGACTTCAGGAATCCAAGGCAGTGCCGCGAGGTACTCGACCTGAGTGCCCAAGCGCTCTTGCACTGCGGCAAGCAGACGCGGTTCGACGACGATTTCGCGTGGCTTATCCCAAGCATCGAGTCCCGCGATGACAACCGACAGGCTTGGCAGATCGACCTGCGCGCCGACGCCATAAGCGAACATCATCTGACTGGGGCGTGCGCCGCCGACGGCTGGGCGTGATGCGACGCCGTTTGCTTGAGACTGCACCGGCCTGTTCATGCCAACGCCTGGATTGTGGAGATCACGATAGCTGCCTGCGCCATCGGCGGTGGAGCGTCAGCGCTCGCTTCATGGCGACGGCTGCACGCCGCTTGTTGTCGCCGCGTCGACTGGATCGTCTTCAAACGCACTGCTCGGGACGCTCGCGCTCGATCCGTCGAGCGCGTATTCCGGCGCGGCATCGCGGTTCGGGTCGGTAACATCCAGCAGAAAGTTTACTTCGCGTTCGACTTCGCGCAACGAATTGGGAACCGACCATGCATCCCACAAGCGGCTTACGCCATCGTTAAGAAGTTCGACGCTGGGTTGTTTGCGGCCGATGAACGACAAGGACGCCTCATCGCGTTTGGCGCGGCGTTGTCGCACGAGCCAATGGCTTAGGCGTCCCCGGACGAGCGAACCGACGCGCCGGCGCGTCGCTTCATCGGAGGGGACGTTGCCGGCGCGTTCTGATACGATGTCAATGACGCGCTCGATCTCGATGTCGTCGGTCGGGACGCGCTGTGCAGCGATATCGGGATTGGTCGCGCGGCCGAGGGCACGATCGGCGAGGCGGTGGCGGACGAGCGCGACGACCACGGCGGTCAGTCCGCGATCGAGGGCGCGATCCGCGAACGGCGTCACTGACAACGGTTCGACTTGCTTGTAGAAGGTCGCGTGATCGTGCTCGAAGCGTTCGTAGTGCGAGACGTCACGCGGTCGCGACCAGTTGTAGAGGGTCAGGACGAGTCCGGGTCCTTCGGCAGAACGGCCGACGCGGCTAGTTGCCTGGATGTACTCTGCAGTCGATTTCGGTTGGCCGGCGACCATCATCAGGCCGAGGCGTGGCACGTCGACGCCGACCGAGATCATGTTCGTTGCGAGCGCCACGTCGAGCGGGCGTTTGAATTTCTCGTATTTGCCGTCGGCTTCGTGGCGGAAGCCGAGCCGATCGAGGATTGCGACAATGTCATCGGCGCTGACGCGGCTCGTGAGCTCGTCGATCTGTAGAGGCGTGCGGCGGCGTCCGAGTCCGCGGCGCGCCGCCATCGGCAGGCGCGTCTGCACGTCGTCGTCGAGCAGGCGCTTCATGCCGGCGAGTTCGCGCATCGAGCTGAAGTATGCGAGCAAGGTCATGTACGGATCGGCGCTGCTTCCGTAACGCTCGAAGATCGTTTGCGCCGCGGCGAGGACCGTGATCGCCACGCGCGCTTCGACCGCCTTCATGCGTTGGCCGCGCGCGCAAATGCCGAGGTAGCGGCGTCCCGGAGTTGCATCGCTCGGCTCACGCGAGCGAGCGAAGAAACTGTCGCCGACATCCAGTCCCGGTGGCGGGAAGACGCGGACGGCGCGATCGAAGACGCCGCGTACCTGATAGGCCGCGCGCCGAATCGTTGCGGTCGAAGCGACGACTTTGGGACGCGAGCGGGCGCCGTCGTACGTCGCGCAGGCGAGTTCGTCGATCGCCGTTTCGTAGAGGCCGACGAGCGTTCCGAGCGGACCGGAGATCAGATGCAGCTCGTCTTGGATGATGAGATCGGGTGGCCGCAGACGTAGGCAGGGCGTGGTCGAGGCGGCGGGTTCACCGTGCGCGGCGGCGTGCGTATCGCCTTCGACCGATTCGCCGACCTTCGTGATGTCGAATGAACGAAAACCGTGACGTGAGCAGCGTTCGGAGACGCGTCCGAAGAGCGTGTGCAGCGGACCCTGGCGTGGGAGTTGCGCGAACTTATCGACCGTCGCGATGACGAAAGCTGGGAGGAGACGATAGACTTCCTCGTCGACCGTGACGATCGGCAGACCTTCGCCGTTCGAATTGCGCTTGGTGAACGCGCACGTGAAGGCCGGATCGGGACAGGCGAAGATCGTGCGGGCGCGCGTTTTATCCGCATCGACGTCTTTTTCGACGGTGAGTGCGGTGCCGCACCAGGGGCACGACGCGAGTTTGAGCGGGTCGGCGTAGCTGCCGGTCTTGCCTTGGCGCTGGCGCGCGGTACCGATTGCCTCGTGCGCTGCCGCGGTCGTATTCGGTGTCGACGAGCCGCCGATCCACAAACCGAGACGAAACGGCGTGGCGCCGAAACGTACGTCGCCGGAGCCGAGGCGCGAGCGCCGCAACACTTCACAGGCCGCAACGAGTGCGGCGGCGCGTTGGAATTGCTGCGCGGTCAACAGGCGCAACGTGTAACGCATGAGGACCGCGACGCCTTCGGAGCCGTCGAGTTCGCCATCGTCGCTGTGCAGCGGGCCTTGCAGTCGGCGGATCGCGAGCACGTACGCGGCAAGGCCGAGGTACGCTTCCGTCTTGCCGCCGCCCGTCGGGAAGAACAACAGGTCGACGATCGCGTCGCCGCTTCGTTCGGCGTGCCGCGGGTCGGTCAGCGCGGGAAGGTTGAGCAGCAGGAAGGCGAGCTGGAAGGGTCGCCACGTGCGATTTCTTGGTGCGTCTGCGGCGGCCACTGCCTTTTCCATGCTGATTGCATGATTGCCTCGACGGTTTTCGATCGCTTGTTGGCGGATGCGTTGTTGCCACATCGCTTCGTTGGCGAAATGGAAAGCCTCGCGCGCGAGGGCGTCGCGCTCCAGTAACGCGATGCCGGCGGCAATGCGGTCGGCGGCAACACGCGCGTTTTGGAGGTGAAGGCGTGCCGTCTCGCCATAGCCTGCGAGCCGTTCCGCTGGATTCGTAAGGCGCGTTTCTTGCGCGTCGATCCAGGCGCGGTACGCGACCACGAGCGGATGCAACATGCGCTGCAGATCGGTGTCGGGCGCGTTGGCAAGCGTTCGCATGTCGAGCGCGACGTCGGCGAGGAGCGGAATCTCATCGGACGTCGGCGGGTCGGTTCGCGTGACGTCGTAGTTCGGCAGTGCGCGCGTTTCGAGACGTGCGGCGCGCGTCGGCTCGCCGGGCGCGGGGACGGCGTGAACGGCGACGCCGTGGCCGACTGCGAAATCAACCGCGTGACGGTAGAGCATCGCGAGCGAACGCGCTTCGTGCTCGTCGGGATCGAGCGAGTCGGCGAGGCCGGCGACGGCGGTCGAGCGATCGAGGAAGATTGCGCTGTTGTCCGGCGCGCGGACGGTGAGGGACGCTTGGAAGAGCCACGCCTCGTCGATGTTTTGGTCGGGCGCGGTCTGCTCGTTGACGAGGAAGAGCGTGACGAGGGCGGCGTTTCCGCGGTGACGCACGCGGCCGCTGACGATGACGCGCTCGAAATTGTGATCCGGGGATTGTGTTTCGAGGGACCCGTCGGCGCGGGGAAGCGCGATGTGCAGGGTGCCGCCATAGGGCGAACGGCGCCAGATACGGATCGATTTGTCGGCATCGTCGGCGACCGTTTCGCGCGCGTAGTGACCCCACGAGGCGTCCACAACGAGCGCTGTCGTGCCGGCGGGAACGGCGAAGGTTAGGCCGAGCGCCGACGGGATCAGTTGCGGTGGCGAAGCGACGTGATCTTCGCTCACCGAGCCGCTCGGATCGGCAGCCGTCGCGGCGTCGAAGCGCGACGGTGAGACGTACGATTGCTTTGGTGCGAGCAGACCGACAAGATATCGATCGCGTGGCACCGGCTGCGTCGGAATCGTCTCGTCCGGACCACCGGCGGGTCCCAGCAGATCGGCGACGATGAGGCGCTCGAATTCGTCGCGAATTGCGGCGGGCGATGCGGCGATATCAGCCATCGAGGCGTCTCAGATCCACGTGCTCCACAGCGACGATTGACCTAACATGAGGATCGTCACGTTCATCTCTCACGTGGGTCTTTTGGCATCAAAGCGCAAAGTCGAAATCGGATTTAGCGACGCGAAGACGGACGAGGGCGACGGGCGGGGGGGTCCATGGTTGGGCTGGGCGTATTCGCGGCTTCGAAAACGAGCTGCGCGCCATCTTCGAGCGTAAACCCGACGCGCATCTTCTTGCCTGTCGAAATCGGAACGATATCGACGATACGTTGGCCGAACGCGCGTTGCAGTTCCGCATAGCGTGAGAGGTCGCGATACGACCAATGTTTCGCGAGTGCCGCTTGAAGATGCGCCTGCGCCAGCGAGGAAAGTCAAGCAAAACGCAACGTTTCGACATCCACGAGCGCCACATCCGTCGTCGAAATGCGGCGGAGGTCGACCCATGCCGCCGGAATCCCAGCCGACGCATTGGCCGGGACGGGGAACGTGCCCAGACGCGCGCAGGTTTGGACGCCCGTTCGGAGCTTCGGTGCGAGATCATCGTAGGCGCAGAGCGGTGCCAGCGCGACGAAGCGATCGAGCGCCGGATCGTCGTTCGCAAGCTGCTCGGCCGAGGATTGGGCCGTGCCCGCCGCAACTAGTTCCGCCACGCGTTCGTTGAATTCTTTTTCGAGTGCACAGGCATGCGGCAGGACCATCGCGAGACCCCAGCGCGCACGCAAACCGAGGCTTGGCGCCTCGGGCAGCACTCCGGTCGAGCCTCGCCACACTGAAACGTAACGCTCTTCGCCGAAGTAGAGCGGCGACGCCGGCGCAGTCTCACCTCCGTCTCCTTCGAACGTTCCGGTCGGGGCCACTACGATGTCGCCTTGGCTGAGGACGTCGCTCGAGCCCCCGAAGTACAGGCTCAGGTCATCGTACCACGGCACGCGAGCCCCTTGCCCGACGCTTCGGCGTGACAATCGTGGCGAATGCGAGCGCCTCCTCGTCCGACGTCAGGCGATCGGGCTCGACCGGCGCCGGCTTTTCGTTTCGGCCGTCGCTCGGCCGCATGCGGGATTCCGCGAACGCGCGCCATTGCAGCCTCCCACGGAGACGCGGACGCTGCAGGGATCGCGGCTGCGAGGCGCTGGGCTTCCGCGACTGGCTCAAGGGTCATGATCCACGTCCGCGGCGAGATCGGCACGAAATGCACGGATTGGCCGACTTCGAACCCCTCGGGCGTTCAAACCACGCGACCTTTCGTGACCTTTCGACTCAGCCCGGAACCCGACATCCTGCAGCTCCTATAAGCTGGAAACTAAATAAAGTTTACCGCAATGAATCGTCGCTGTCGAGGGCCGCTCCGAGTGCGAGGCAGGGATATTTGGCTATGAGGCTCTGCACCGTCCATGAGTCGCGCGGATTCGCTGACAGCAGGTGTTGCTCGATGTCGTCAACATTGCGCAAGAAAGCGTACCGCTTGCGAACGGCTTCGATCCACTCATCGATTTCGATGGGCGAGGTGAGGAACCCGATCGCCTCTTCTTGGAATTCCTTGCGACTGCGGGGCCGCAGTATCTCTTCAGGATCGAACGGTGCCCTGCCCAACCCGCTGACGTTGATATCGCGCCAAACTTTTAGGGGGCTAGACGTCGTACAAGCGCTTCGTCAAAGGCACGCGAGCTAAACCAGGCAAGATCGTAGAGGTCACGTGCCAAGCTGTCTCGGCGATAGCGAGCCAGTTTCTCCGCTAGCAGTTCCTCAACGCGAATTACAGCAGTCGCACGCATCGGAATCGTGTAGGCGCGATGGATCGGCATCACTACCGGCGCGATAACGTCCGCCGAAAGCCACGGTAACTCGTGCGTGATGTCGATACGCGCGGGAATTGTCGGCGAGCCGAGGGCTGACGATATGTGCAAGAGTGCGCGCCTCGCCGGCACTGTCTGCTCAACGGAAAACGTAAAGGCGTCGATGGATGCGCCGTGCAAGCGCTCAACCACGAGTTCTGCGAGTCCTTGCTCACCTACAGCGAAGTCGAGGTCTGTCGAGAACCGACCCGCGGCGCCGAGTCGAAATTTTCGTAGCGCCGTACCGCCCTTGAAAACGAGGCCAAGATCGAAGAGACCTGCCTCATGAAGCAGATATAGTGCGTGATCCTGTGCGATGTCGATGAGTGCGCCATCGCGAAACATACGCTGTCCCTGGCAGTGGCGGAGCAGCAGACCCTCTGTAATCACGTCTTCGCGCTGGGGACAAGCAGCGAGTCAATAAGGTTATATTCGCGAACGAAGCGGCTGCGCGTACGATCTCTGCCGAGATATGCGAGGCCGCTGGGACGCGCTTTTTGCATCAGATCGTTCGCAAGATGCTTGAAGTGCGCCCGGTCAGCAAGATACGCCAGCCGTACCCGTGCGGGGTTCGGCGCACCATCGAGTTCGCGTTCTAGATCCGCAGCATCAGCGCGTTTGAACGCTTCTTCGATCCACTCCATGACGTTCGGCCAATCGCGGTAGTAATGTGGAACGATCGCCATTTTGGAAAGAAGCGTTGCGACGCGCCACACCGGCAAGTCGTCGTTCCTTTCGGGTTCGAGGACACCCCATATTCGCGCGATACGAAAATCGCTCAACGCGGGCGGAAGTTTGCGCTGTCCCGGATGCATTGCCAGGACCTGTTTCTGGGGTTGCCGCGCGCTCAGCCCCTGGAGCCATGCGGCGGAGTCGTAAGCTAAGGCAACGGGCAGGCCGCGGCGCTGGAGCGTGGCCCTTAATTCGACGAATGGGTCACCGGACGGCAGCGCGCCGGCACGAGCGGCGGGAGCAAACTCCCATCGGCCTCGGGTACGCAGGGGGAGCAGCCAGCCATGCCGCTGCAGCTCGCGAGCGATCGCTGCGGGATCGTCGTCCATGCCGAGCTCCTGCAGATAGGACTTGATATCGCTCAGCGTGAGGATACTGGGCTGAAATAGCTCAAGATGCTGCACGACAGCGGCCAGACGAGACGGGATTGGCCTCGGTGACTGTCGTTGAGCACCTATTCGGTGAAATATCGACGAATTCATAGTGGTACGCACTGACAGTAGCAGCCTAACGGAGTTACTGTCAAGGCAGCCCCCATTCTGCCAGAATCTTGCGCAACAAGGGAGCCAGTTGACAGCCCGCCTCCAGATATTGGGGCTGGAGCGGGTCAGTCGGTTGAAGCGCGGCGGCCCCGAAGCATGCCGCACTGCAAGCCGTCCCCTCTCGCAGCCCCGAATCACCCACGATCGCGAAGAGCACTGAGAGGTATACTTCCTAAAATGTCTCGTCGGCACGGGACCACAGTGGGGGGCCGCTTGCCTAGCTATCCAGCGTAGGCCTACCAATAGGGCTGGCGACGAGCCACTCCAGGAGTTGCCGCAGTGACGTGAGATCGCCGTCCATCGCCATTTCATCGTACTCGATCGCCCCGTAGCGCACGGCGCGGTTCGGCGACACCTCGACCTGCAACGCTTTCGGGCCAAATTCCCACTCCAGGAGTAGGCCGCCATCGTCAAGGGGCGCGACGTCGGGCATGATCAAATCGGGAACACCGGCAAGCAATGCGAGCGTCGCCGATCCGGCGTTGCGCGTCACCGCTATGCCGCGGCCTTGGTTCCAGCCTGGTTCCAAGTGCTGAAGTTCGAGCATTTGTGGCAATAACGGCCTAGACTTTCGATGCCGTCGGAAAGGCGAAGCGACGGCGCAGCGCTCTGGGTACCCGTTCCCGAAACAGATGCGTCACGCTGTGAATCTCTCAGCCGGGAGGTAGGTTCCATTCAGTCTCATGATCTCAACGATTCGTTGGGCTCTTTTTCGTTTCAAGTGCCCTTCGTTTACGAGGTGCTTGAGCACGTCGATCGTCGAGACGCATTGTATTCCGAATTCTTTGGCAACGCGAGTGCCGGCAACCTCATCGATGAGCACGACGGCATGTAGGTGTTCGGCCAGAGCGATCGCTTGCGCCTCTCCGCCATCGAGGCGTTGGCGATACTCAGTGAAGCGCCGCAATGCCGCGGCGTCTTCGATATCCTGGATCTTGATCTGCGCCGGCTTAACTCGTACGCGGCGGCGAAAGACCTCGTCGTGCACGAGGGGCGGAATGACGATTGTCTGGTACCGTAGCAGCAGCACGTCGATTTGCATCAGCATCCAGAAATGCGATGAGCGGTCCGGCGTCGCTGACGACGAGCACTTAAAACCGCATCGCCGACGCCTGTCCACGCAGCTCCTCGTAGCGCTTGTGTGAGATCAAGTGTCGTTCTAGAGCTGCGTCGGTGAGCGAGATAAATTCCGGCGGCAGGATTGTGCCTTCCTCACCGCGTGTCGCCAGTTGCGTTCGATATTCAGACGCAATTTCTCCGCGACGCGTTCTAAGCTGATCGTCGTCCAGGGCTATTCCACAGTTGCGCAAACGCCAGAGCGTCGCATCATAACTCAGCCCAAACGTGACGGCGAGCGCAGCGATATCGTCGCCGGATTCGCCCCACGGTCGCTGCGGCTTCCAGCTTCCAATCGCTGCCTCAGGGAGCAGTAGTTCCGCCGCAAAAGCGTTTGCTCGGCGCTCTTCGGCTGTGCTTCCCCCCTCAAAATCATCGTCGACGACGACCGACTCCCGATCGAACCGCCAATGTCCGAGTTCGTGCGCTACGGTGAAGCGTTGCCGTACTAATACATCGCTAGAGTTCACCAGTACGAACGAGCGCCCGTCGCCCGGCCGGTGCAGGTAAACGCCCGCGATTCTGCGCTCCGCGAGGGGCCGGCGGACGACGACGATCCCAAGCTGGTGGGCAAGTTCAAAAGGGTCCACCCGCTGGCGGCCGTCTAAGTGAAGCTGTCGGCGAAGCGCTCGCGCTCCGCGGTAGCCCTCCGTAACGGGATTGGCCATGCCGTATAGCGTATCACCGTATTGCGATTATCGCAATGCGTGCTTGACGTGGGGATGTCAATTTGCGATAATGGTTCCTGTGAGTGAAATGGCCGCGCTGCTCCGTCAGCGCATCGCTCGGGCTCGCCACGAGGCCGAGCTTCCTCAAGCAACGGTCGAAAGCGAACTGAATCTACCGGCTGGGGCGTTCTCGAAAATCGAGAACGGCAGCCGGGCGATAACGAGCACGGAGCTGGGCGAGTTCGCGCGCCTGTCCGGGCGGCATATCGCGTGGTTCTTCGACTCCGAGCCCGCGCCGATCGCCAAGTTACGCGGATTGGCGAATTCGCCGGCCGGACAAGCCGACATCGCCTGGCTCCAAGAGTTCGCGGAAGCCTTCTGCTATCTCAAAAAGGAACTCGGCGAAAATTGGCCTTCGTCAATATGCTCTGAGCTTTGCTAACAACGAGATCGATCACGAGATTGAGCCTTCGCGAGATAGCATTTCCAATCGAGCGATGAGGCTTCAGACATCGATGGCCTTGAAGCGCGCGAAGCGTTCCTTTGAACTCAAGCTCATGTAAGGTGTTGACTATGAACACTATGGATGCGACCACGCCCCGGCCGGAAAACGTCCAAGGGAACATCTTCGGCGGATTCCTCAAGGATCACCAGGCTTTCGTCATGTGCCACGTGACGGATGCGGCCAAAGCCATAGCATGGATTCGGCAAGTCGCGTGCGATCAGATTGCGACCAGCCGGGAAGTCCTCGACTTCAATAGCCTGTTTAGTCAATCTCGCAAGCGGCGAGGTCGTGAGATCCTGCAATCGTCTTGGCTCAATGTGGCCTTCACGCGAGCCGGCTTGGCGACGCTCGGCGTGGCGGATGCTGACATTGCTAAAATGGATCCGTCTTTCGCCCAGCTTGATCACGCCGCACATGCGCGCTCCGTCTTGGGCGACCAAAGCGACTCCGATCCAAGCAACTGGCTCGGCACTTATCAAAGCTCGGATATTGTACACATGATCGCGATCGCCGCTGCCGACGATCCTGAAGACTTAGACGCCGAGGTTCGCTGGCTGACCGACTCCGCGACCACGAGCGGATTTGAAATCGTCGGGTTTGAGCGCGGCATCGCACGACGCGACCATCCTGGCCACGAACACTTTGGATTCAAGGACGGAATCTCCCAACCGGCGGTCGACGTCGCCGCAATAGGTGATGTTTCGGCTTGGCAGTTCGTCGTAAACGCGAAGGCGCAGCCGCCAGCTCCGTCCCCGCAACCGGCGCAGCCAGCCTACGTTCCTGGAACGCAACCGGTCCCCACGGTACCGTCAGGTCCACCAGCTTGGGCTCATGAAGGTTCGTATACCGTCTTTCGCCGTCTTCGTCAACGTGTATCGGCTTTTCGAAAGTATCTAAACGACCACTGTCCGGGTGGCATGCGGCCGGACCTCTTCGCTGCCAAGTTTGTTGGGCGATACCGTAGCGGAGCTCCGCTCGAACAGGTAGACGGCGTCGCTGATTACGACCCCTCAAAGGGCGAGCCAACTGAGGTCGGCGGCCGCGACGTTCTTGATGCTTCGAACGTCAACCGCTTCATGTACGATAAGGATACGAGTGGACTTTCCACCCCGCTCGCCGCTCACATACGGAAGGTAAACCCGCGCGACGCGGTCGCGCCCGGGCACCGCATTCTGCGTCGGGGAATCGCGTACGGCACACCCTTCGACCCCGACGCGGCGGACCCGTCGCCAGCCGCGGATGGGGCGGATCGCGGCCTCCTCTTCGTCTGTTGCCAAGCGTCGATTCAGAACCAATTCGAGTTCATCCAGCAGACTTGGGCGAACCGGCCTGACTTCCCGACGAGTGGCGCCGGCGTCGACCCCATCATTGGAGCCGCTAACGGCAGCGGCACGCGATCGTTTGCTATACAGATGACGGACGGGCCGTTCCCTTGCAATGACATGTCAGACTTCGTCCTGACGACCGGCTCGCTGTACTTATTTCAGCCGTCGATCGGCGCACTGAAGAGCGCCTTTACGACATCCGACCCGTAACTCGCACCGCGCAGTAACGCCCGAATGAACACTCCGGTGCCAGAGTCCGGCGCCGGGTATCCGTTGCCGGATCTCGACTTCGCGACTCGCGATCTCGTTTATAAGCGCTTTGCCGCCGCCTTCGCCGCCGACACTGTCGTACCGGACGCTCTTGTTTGGGAAAGCACGGAGACGGTCGACAACCGACCGGCTTCGTGGCGCGATTTGCGACGCGCGTTGCGACGCCTTCCGTTGAAGGCGACGCTTCAACTCTTGGGAACCATCGCGGTCGAGATCGAGCGGGGCCGACATCCCGTAGACGCAGCGCTACAGCTTCGCGTTGCACGTCGCTTTGGCGGGGCGACTCGTCGTGGTCGCGGGCTGATGCGGCGGCTCTTCGAATCGCCCAAGTCAGTCCTCGTCGCGGAGGAGCAGGTTGCGGTCTTGGCCGCGTACGCCATCGTTAACTGTGAAGCGGACCTGTGGCCGGCCGATGGCGACGAACTTTTTCTCGAGGCGCTCCTCGCGTACCATAGTCTCAAGGGCGGCGAGTTACACGATAACCGCGACGCACATGCCTCATTACGTCGGACGGAGATGCGTTCGACCGCAACCGACCCTGAATCGGTCCCCGATGTTCTGGCCCGCTGGCGAAATTTTACGCGATGGTCGGAGCTTCCTGAAGCCGAGTCATCGCGGAACTTTCTGAGGCTAGGGGAGATTTTCGAACGGCACTTAGGAATGGGCCAAATCGCATGGGCAGCTGCAACCTGGGCACTCGTTGCTTATTTTGCGCAGATTGCCGTTACGCCCGCAGGCCACCGGCGCTATGACGCTTTTCTTGACGTCGATGCGTACCTAGCGTCGTTAACCGATCGCACTCAGATATCGAGGTGGCTCGACCAAGTCTCGGTAGACCTGAGTGATGTCCGTCAAGCGTTCCAAGGGCTACGAACGACCTCACTGGCGGAGCTCGAACTCCTCATGGATCGGCCGCTGGTACGCACCCCTTGGGGCTTATGCTGCCCGGTGCACCGCTTCTTGCCGAATGTGGGCGGCAACGGTCTCCTATTTCGATTGGGTGACCACCTCGAGCGAGCCACTCCGGGAGCATCAGCGCGGCTCCGTGGGTTTTTTGGCGACTACCTCGAGACACACGTCGAGCAACTGTTTCGCGCGGCAGCGCGCAAACGGGTCGTGCAGATATTCCGTGAGCGACGATACGGACGTCCCGAAATGAAATCCAGCGATCTCGTCATAGTCGACGGCAAGCGTGCTGTGTTTATCGACGTGACAGCGACGCGTTTCCATCAGCGCGAGAGCGTGGTTTCCCTCGTTGACACGACCATTGAGCGTGATCTCCGCCGCTTCGTCACCGATAAGCTCACCCAAGAGATTGCGCGCTGCGCCCGCGATTTTCGTTCTGGGCTGCTGATGTACGAGGGCGTAGATCCCGATTCAATCGACGACATCTACGGACTTGTCGTGTCACCTCAGGGCCTGCCGCGGCTCGTCGGCCTGACGCAGATGATCGAGACGCTCGTCCCCGTCGTGCCGACAGGGTTATCCGAATGGGATTATTTCGACCTGAATGAGGTGGAAGCGCTACCAAGTGTCTTTGACGGAGCCCTAGATTTGAGCCAGCTCATCGTTGACAAGAGAAGCGATTACTTTGGCCGGCCGCGCTCCCTCATGAACTACATGTACTTTCGACGCAGGTCGCTAATCACCGGCAGCCGTTCGCGAGAAGACATCCTGCGCGATCCATGGATGGTTGACGTAATGGCGCAAGTTCGCGCATGGGGACTGAGGGCCGACTCGGCGCCTCTGCCGGAGCCTTAACCGTGCAGGCGGCAATATCGTTTGCGGTAATGTTCGCGAGTGTAGCGCCAGCACCGCTTCATGTTATCGTGGATGCGGTACCGGCTCCAGACAGCTGGGCTCGGGCAGGCATACGGTGGGTAATCGCTGGAACCATCGCGTCGATCGCGGTCGCCGTCTTTAACGCTGTCCTGGCAAAGTCCACATCGCAACTCGCGAATCAAACAAAACTTCTAGCCCTTGAGACCGCGAAGGTTGGCACAGAAGCAGCACTTGCAAGGCGTCTCGCCGATAAGCATCACCAAGAGTCGTTGATGCCGGTTCTATTGGTAGAGGCTGTCCTGTACGTGAACACCGACTTGGAAAGCGATACTCTCGGGTTCGAGCTCGTCGGGCAGATTCAGAACGTTGGGGCAGGGCCTGCGACAGAAATCGTCGTCCACATCACGGTACCCGAATTGACCTATAACCAATTGTACTTCGGTGCATTGGCGGGCAACGCAGACCTTACCATACGTCATCCGCGATGGACAATGAAGAAGCCAGAGAAGTGGTTCCGCGATGCGGGAAGTCGAGAGCCTCTATTTTTCAAGGCGAAAAGCGAATTCAAGTCGCTCTTTGGGTCGAAGGGCTGCGTTACGCAGCAGACGCTTGCGAACGTCGACTCTGGATTGCTGGTCAACGAGATACAGCTGCCGGAAGCGGTCGACCGTTTGCCGCAGTAAGCGGGTGCGCCACAAAGGCGGTGCGCACGTTAATCGCCACAACGCTGTCGAAGGGGTTCGGACAAGTCCTGCGGGCGACGGAATTGACGATGGCGGCCTGGCGGTGTCACCGGCTTCAAAAGGCGGCGCAAATCTGCCAAGGCGCGTTTACATGGGGGCACGCGCTCCGTCGCTGACCGCGGATGCGGTCCCACGCCTATCGAAGTTCGAGGAGTACCGGCGCCACGTCGGCATCCTTGCGACGGCGACTGGACCCGTTCTTGCGCCGGGGCACATCCAGGGCGCAGCTCGCGACCTCGGCGGCGTGGCGTTCGTGGTTGAGTTCCAGTAGGCGGTCGAGAATCTCGACGCGTGCGGCGTCGGAGATTGTGAAGCGCAGGCCCTCGTCGGTCTCGCGGAAATCGTGGTCGAGATCGACGTCCTGCCAGCCGTAGGCAGCAAGCACCGCATCGTCGAGTTTCCGATGTAACTCGCGCAGGACGAGCACCTCCGCTTCCGCCTCGCTAGGCGCGTGGACGCGGTTATAAGTAGCGGTTACGCCGCTTCCGCTCGAGAGCATCAGCGCCGTGCGTCGTTCGTGCAGCGTCCGCATGATTGCACCTATCGTATCGGCCCCGTCATCGGGGAGTGCAAAGGTTTCGAAACAGTCCGTTGGGGTGTAACGCGCTCGCGTCTCGAGCGTGCTGCCCCGTATGCGAGCCCATGCTCGATGAATTTGCGAAGAAATAACGCCGTACAGCGCGTCGGACTCCGAGGCGAAGACAGCCAACAGGTGTGCGTACACGTAGCCGGTGGGCAGGAGCATCGGCATCGAAAACTTGCTAACGAGCGGCATGGTGATCACCGTAGCTCGCTGCGCGATTGCTCGATAGAGAGCCGGCCGCTTGTCAGCGTATTGCCACCATCGATCCGGCAGCGGCTTACGCAGGACGTAGTCGCCAGCTAGGTTGCGCCGCTGCCTTTCCGGCCGGACTTTGCTGTCGACGATCGCAAAGCAATCGGTGTATCGCAGCGCCGTGTGCTCGCTCCAATCGTGAAAGTTAACAATCCAACGGCTGGGGGATATGTCGGAACGGTCGCAGAGATCCGCCGCGTTAATGTATGGGAAGAGCACGTCACGATTACCTGGATCGCGTTCTATCAGCTCACGAGCCCTGTCGGGAGTCATCGTGAAGCCAAGCCCCAGCACGTAGGAGCCGGTAAACGAGATACTGGCGTTGGCTTTCAAGCGATAAGGATTTCCCACAGTTCGGCTCGCGGGAAGCAGCAATGCGGAAATTCCAGGGACGAGCGACCCACTCAAGATGGAAGGCTCCGCGGTGAGATCGCGCCGACACCAGACCTCGGCAACGTGAATTGCCGCTGCGCCAGGCCACGGTCGGCTCTTTTCGGCCCGAGAGATTACCCAGGAAGCGTCGAGGAGTGCGTCCAGGGCGACTTCGCGGGTGTCGCCTTGACCGATCGTGTTTGTTGCGACGAACCCGAAGCGTCGCGCGACACTGGAAGCGAGGAGAAAGAAGTAGCCCACGAGGTCTGCGTGTCCGCGCCTTCCGTTCGCGAGCTGCTGCACGAGAAAAGAACGGTAATCTGTCCCAAAGCGGCCTGTGATAAATTTTCCGCCGAGGAACGGCGGGTTGCCGATGAGGAGATCGAAGCTGCCCGATTCGCGGACGAATACTTCCGGGAATTCAAGCGGCCAATGGAGCGGGCGTCGGAGCGGAGCATCGAGCGGCTTTTCGCGGTCGATCTGAAGTCGGATAGGATGCGTTGCTTCCGCCAGCGCCGAGACGGCACCGTTGACCATGGCACCGCCAGTGATCGTTTTCTGCAAGACGTCGCCTAAACCGGCGAAAGCGGCATCGTTATCGCGTGCCGACTTTTCGGCGCGCGAAAGAGCGAGCGCGCTGAGAGCGTCAGCGATCAGCCGCGCTGCTTCCGTTCGTTGGCGCGAGAGTTCGTCGAGGCGCGCCTTTTCCTTTGAGTCTTCGATGTCGCGCGTCGCATGATCTTCAAGTTGGAGGCGATAGCGTACCGCCTCGTCGATAAGGCCGCCGAGCGGTCGTAGGACATCAAAGAGCGCGCCGTCGTGCAATTCGCGGCCGCGTTCGGGGTCGAAGTGTAGCGCGCGAAGTTGGTCGAGTGAAGTGGTGCCGATGAGGGAGTCGCCCTCGCGAATCGCGTGGTCGAGGAAGCCGAAGGGCCGCTGGCGCGCGAAGGTTAGGAGCCATAGCGAAAGCTTCGCCATTTCGACGGCCATGGGATCGCGGTCGACGCCGTACAGACAGCGTTCGGCGATGAGGCGTTGGGCGTCGCGGATTGGGTCGTCATCGGGGATGCGGGCCTCGCGTTGCCATGCTTCGGCGACGCGTTCGGCGAGGTAGCGGCAGGCGGCGACGAGGAAGGCGCCGGAGCCGCAGGCGGGGTCGCAGATTTTGAGTGCGAGTAGTTCCGACGAAGGGCGCACCTGCCATGTGTCGCGGTGCGCGCCGTCGATGGGGCCGGGCGAATAGACCAGCGGCTCGAGCGCGTAGCGGACGATCTCTTCGGCGAGTACGCGCGGCGTGTACTCGGTGCCGGAGTCGCGGCGTGCGCGCGTCTTCGTTACGACGATGCCGCCGGCCGGATAGACCGTCGGTAAGCCTTGAAGGTCGTCGCGCAATAACGCGGTGTACGGCAGCACGCGACGGACGAGTTGCTCGTCGCCTTCGCAGGCCGTTATGACAAGGCGGCGTGTTTCGGGTTCCTCGCCCGCAACGAGCTTTTCGCCGCGGGCGAGGCCCTTGTCGATTGCCTTTTCGGTGCGGCCGAGTTTTTCGGCAAGGAACGTGATGAGTTTTGGTCGGCCTTGCGCTGCGATGCGTTCGAGTTCGGCGAGCGCGATCTCGCTTTCGGCGCCGCTTTTGCCGTCGAAGCCCAGGTGGACGTCCGCGACGCGGACGGCGTCGTGGTCGAGTAAGCCTTCGTAGACGTGGCCGATCTGTTCGACGTCGAGTGTGAGGAACGAGAGGCGGCGCGATTCGCCGCCGAGCGTTACCGTCTGCAGGGAGGTCAGGATTGCGCGCGTCGTGAGGTCGTCGACGCGGCAGCGGTCTAAGAACGGGAAGCGCGTCGGATCAAATAGGCGGCCGCCGTATGCAGGGAGGCGGAGGCGGTCGTGATCGATGCCGGCGTAGATTGCGTTGAACGTCGCGAGCAGGCGGCGCCAGGCAGTTGCGCGGCGTTCGAGTGGTTCGTCGCCGAGGCGGACCGTGTCGGCTTCGAGTTGGTCGCGTAACGTTGAGGCGGCGTAGTTCTCGGCGTACGTGATGTCGCCGATCGGCAGCAGATCGTGTTCTTCGGCGTATAGCATGAACACGAGGCGCATCATCACCGTCGCCGCGGCTTCGTAGACCGTATGCGGCGGCAAAGCGTCGAGCAGTTCGCCGCGGCGTTCGCGGTCGGAGCGTGAGAATGCACCAACCATCAACTCGACGGCTTTGCGGACTTGGAGTCCGAGCGTCTTGGTGAGGTCTTGCTGGGTGAGCGCGGAGCGTTCGAAGAGCGCTTCGAGTGTCTCGCGTTCGGTCGCGTTGAAGAAGCGCTGGGCGTGCAGCAGCGCGACGAAGGCGGCGAAATAGTCGCGCTCCGCGCCCTCGGCGAAGAGGGTCGTCTGCCAGACGGCGTGGCCGCCGGTGCCTTCGGCGGGTTGATCCTTGCGACCGATTGGGACGTTGACGAGCGCGATGCGGTCGCCGTCGGTCAGCAGCGCGATTCGAACATTGTGTGCGCGCGCGAGGTCGCCGACGCGTTCGAGGGGCGATGCGCTCCACTCTTCGCCCGGAAGGCGACCGTCGAAGCGCGTTCCGAACGGGACACGCACGAGGAGCGCGCGGAGCGCACCGCTGGTATCTCGTAGGATGCCGTCGGCGCGCAGCATCGTGCGGTACTCTGCGACTTCGTGCGTAATTGCCGTCGCCTCGTCGCCGGTGCGGTAGTGTTCGCCCCATCCCAAGACGACGCGCAACAGCCAATCGATCCATGTGTCGCGCGCTGCAGCATTGGGGACGACTATTGCCTGCGAGTCGGCAGTCGCGTGGCTTGTTTCAGCGAGCGCGGCAAGACGTTCGCGCGTCTCCAAGCGCAGGTCGGCCGGTACGGCCGGGAAGCCCTGTGGAAACGTGCTGCGCAACACCGGCGCGGTCAGGAACTGGCCGACCGGTTCGACGAGCGTAAGCCAATCGTTGTCGACCGGTCGCCGACGGCGACGTTGCGTGGCGCGGGCGCCGTTTGTTGTTGCCGCGCTCATCCGAACAAGCCCGATGCGGCGAGGCGGCGCGGAACGAGCAGTTCGAGCGCTGCCGGGAAGACGATTGCACGCGGGGAGGCGTAGCGGCGCGTGAGGCGCTCGGCTTCGCGGTCGGCTTCGGCCGGGATCGCGGCGATGCGGCGGCGCAGGGCGTCGACGTCGCGCGTGAACTGGCGGCGCTCCGATTCGCGCGCGTTTTCGAACAGGCGGAGTTGTTCGGCTTCGCCGCGTTCGACGCGGTCGAGTTCGCGTTCGATCGACGCGCGCAACTCGGCGAGCACTGCGCGTAACGCCGCTGCTTCGCTTTCACCGCGCTCTTCGAAAAGGCGCGCGAGCGATTCTTCACGCTCGCGCATGCGCACGTCGACTGCGGCGCTAACCGCGTCGACCAGGCGAGGCCAGGCGTCGACGAAGGCGACGTGATGGTGGCGCGGCAGCGCACCGACGCGCGTAGCATCGCGCGCACGCCGCGTTTCACCGACGTTGTAGCGCGCGAAGCCGCGGGCGCTGATCCGGCCGGCGGCAGCGAACAGTTCTTCATGTAAGCGAACGCCGTCAAGGCCTGCGACGACGAGACGTGCGTGGATGATCAGCGTCGGTTCAGATAGCGCGTCATCGGCGACGAGGGCGCCGGACACGCGCGCGAGGCGCGCCTCGTTTTCCGACGACCACATCTCGGCTCGGAGCAAACGCAGGGCTTGCGCGACGAGGGGATGGCCGAGGTGGGCATGGACGACATCGTCGCGCGCCTCCCGCACGCGTGAGTCGAAGGTGATCGGGAGGCGGCGCTCGCGGATGTCATCGTACAGGTCCACGGCGGCGCTCGCCCATGAGCGCGTCAGTTCCGGCACTTCGAACGCTTCGGCACGCGGGACGTGGCCGTTGCGCTGCAGTTGCGAAACGTCGGCGCGCGGCGCGCGGCCGTTCGTCGGCAGCGCGATGCGGCGAAGTGGGGCTTGGCGACCGAGTTCGAGGCCGAGTTCGACGGCGCGGGCGAGTGCGTCCGGGCTGATGCCGAGTTCGTCGATCGAACGGTCGATGCGGATTTTGAGTTCGTCGATCCGCTCGCGCAGTTCGCGTTCGAGGCGGCGTAAGGTCGCGCGCGTACCTGGGGTCGCGATCGCTTTGTCGACGTTCGCCGGGCGGCCGAGCATCGCGTTCTCGACTTCGCGAGCGAGGACGATGCCGGCGTCGCCGAGGTCGGCGCGAATCTGCTCGACTTTACGGGCTGCGCGCGAGAGGAATTCCAGATCGGCTTCGAGCGAGCCCGATGTCGCGGCGACGCTTTCTCGCGAACCCGCCGGTGCAGCGGCGCCTTCCAGCGGGGCCGCCGGTGCGGTGACGTTGGCGCCGATGAAATGGTAGATTTCGACCGACGGGCTGGGCTGGCCGTGGCGGTCGATGCGGCCGTTGCGTTGTTCGAGGCGGTTGGGGTTGAACGGAATCTCGGCGTGCACCATCAAGCGACAGTGGCGCTGCAAGTCGATGCCTTCACTGGCGGTGTCGGTTGCGAGCAAGATGCGAACCGGGCGCAGTGCGGGGTCGGCGCCGAACTCGGCGACGATGCGCTCGCGCTCGTCGTCGGGCATGCCGCCGTAGAGCAGCGTGAGCCGCTCTCCGCCGTCGCCGGCGAGCTTCGCATCGACGAAGATGCGGTGCAGCCACTTCTGGGTCGCGCGATATTCCGTAAAGACGATGACGCGCTCATCGGTCCAGGCGGGCTTGCCGGAAGGTAACGTGCGCTGGCACCAGCCGCGCAATTTCTCGACGAGTACCTTCGCTTTTGCGTCCGAACGCGTTCCTGCGCGCGTTGCCCAGGTGCGCAAACGTTCGAGCAGCGCAGCTTCGTCGGGCGCGAGCGTGGCAGAGGCGCGCGCCGCGACGAGTAACGCTTCTTCTGTCGCATCTTCGAGTTCGTCGTCAAGCGCGTAATCGTCGTCGGTCTCGTCGTACGCGGCGCGAATGCGTTCGCGCTCGGGACGATGAGTGGTGCGCGGTGCGGCGAGCGCGCGCAGATGCGCGTCGAGCGTCGTTGCGAACGCCGCGGGTGACGAGAACAGCCGCTTCTTGAGGAGCAGCAGCATTAGATCCCAGGCTTCGCTCGCGGCGTCGTCGTTATTGCGGTCGCGCGCGCGGTTGCGGCGGAGGGCGGCGTAGGCGGCGAGGTCGGCGTGGGCGTGGCGTTCGTCTTCCGTATAGGTGACGGGGAGGGCGATCACGTCGCGACGCGGGAAGCGCACGCTGCCATCGGGTTTTGGGCCGAGGTCTGCGTCGATCTGCGCCTTCATGCGGCGCACGACGGCGCGTCGCAGGGCGGCTTCGTTGGGCGGGACGCCCCGTTGGAAGCGCTGCGGGTCAAGCATTTCGAGCAGCGCCGAGTACGAACTTGGGTAGCCGTTGTGCGGCGTCGCGGAGAGAAAGAGGCGATGTTCGATGTGAGATGCGAGCAGCGAAAGCAGTTTCGTGCGCTTCGAGTCGGTTGCGTAGACGCCGTCGCCGGAGGGGGCGCACTGGTGGACCTCGTCGACGATCAGCAGGTCGAAGCGGCGCGGGTATGCGTTCGTGTCGGGAGGCAGTGTGGCGCGGAGCATTTCGAGGGGGCGGCCGTCTTTGAGCCAGTCGAAGCTGACGATCGCGCGCGGGAAGTGACGGAATGGGTCGGCGCCGATGCCGCGGCGGCGGCGCAGTTCGCGGATCTTGTCGGCGTCGATCACCTCGAAGGCGAGGCCGAACTTTTCGAGCATTTCGCGGCGCCATTTGTGGCGCAGCGCCGGCGGGCACAGGATGAGCACACTGCGCGCTCGATGGCGTAGGAGCATCTCCTGGACGACGAGGCCTGCTTCGATCGTCTTGCCGAGACCGACGTCGTCGGCGATCAGCAAGTTGACGCGCGGCATGTCGAGCGCGCGGACGACGGGGTCGAGTTGGTAGTCTTCGAGTGTGATGCCGGAGCGGAACGGCGCTTGCAACGCCTTGCTGTCGGCGGAGGCGATCGCACCCCAGCGCACGGCGTCGAGGAACGCGTGCAGGCGGTCCGGGTCGTCGAGGCGGTCGCGCTGCGGCGTGGGGAGGGTCGCGCGTTCGAGCACGCGCGCGTCGTTTTCGAGCTCCCAAAAGACGCGGAGTTCGTCGCTGAGGCCGTCGTCGTCGACGGATGAGAGCGTGACGAGGTGGTCGGCCTGTCCGTTGTCGCGCTCATTGCTCGGCGGAAGGGCGCTTGCGAGCACCGACACGACGATCCAATGGCGGTCACGGACGCGTACGAGCTGGCCTGGTTCAGGAAGCATTGCGGGTGCCGCGGCGACCGTCATCGCTTTCGGGTTATCGGCCGGTGTTTCGGTATTCCTATGGAACGGATCCGCTGAAGCTAGCCTTTGACGCGTAGCTGCACCGCTCAGGGCTGAAGTCCCGGCTGGAGCCGTATGGTGCGGTCGTGGTGCGTCGTGGTGCGAATCGCCGCCAGTTTATGCCGGACCGGTTAAAAGAACGAATAACGGATCGAATTCTGCCCGTTCAATCCCTGTCGCAGTACGCCAACGCCAAAAAACAGGCTGAGGAGCGGGAACGGCTCTCTAGGCGGTTGGAGCAGTACCTCCGAGAAACGGATGATCAGAGTCTGAAGCGGCGCGTAGCGTAAACGGTTTCACAATGATGCCGGCTGCGAGTTGTTCATCAGGCAACGACGTTGTCGGACACGCGGAGCCTAATACGGCATGCGAGGACGCGCCACACCTTGCCGGACGGGACAATCGTCGCGAAAGGCGACGTAGTGAACACTATACCGGCAGAGACGCACATCGCGCGGTGAAAGCGCGTGAACTTATCCGAACGCTGGAAGCGAACGGATATCGGTGGGACACGAGCCGTGGCCGCGGAGTCACCGCGTGTACGTTCATCCGCTTCGCCCCACGGTGGCGTTGTCCGTGCATGCTATGGGCCGGGACGTCTCGCAGCCACTGGCGAATGCCATCCTCCGAAAGGCGGGTTTGCGATGAGCACCTATACGGCCATCTTCGAAGGCGCAGCGGACGGCGCCATCTGGGGATGGGTTCCGGAGATTCCGGAGCGACGGGCATGGATGAAACGATCGAGCAGGCGGAGGCGAACCTAAAGGCCGGCCTCGATATTTGGATTGAGACTGAACGCGAACTGGGCCGAGGGACTCCGCCGCCGGCAGTCGTCGGTACGCGCACGATCTCGACCGACGCAGCGTCATCGACGTCGGCGCTGTGAAACCAGCGCCGCAGACGTTCCCAAACGCAGCCATCCCGTGCCAGTCGATATCAGAACGACGAGCTTTGATATCATCCGGAATGCGGCGCGATGCCTCCGAGATGATCTCGAGCGCTCGGACCACCGCGTAAACCGTCTTATGATCTGCGGCGTAGTCATCGAACGACAGGTCGACAGTGAACGAGCGGATCAGGTCGATGTTCGCGACTATAATACGAAAAGCCAAATCGAGCGTCGGGGTCGAGCTCTATGAGCACGTCCAGGTCGCTGAACTCCGTCGCATCTCCGCGAGCGATTGAGCCGGAAATAGCCACGCTCGCGATACCGCGAGCGCGCAATTCCCCCTCGTGTCCTCGGAGTAAGCGCAGGTAGTGGTCCAGCGTACTCTGTGCCATCTATCGGTAGCTTTCGACGTGAACCCCGCGACGCTTGCCGCCGCGTACTCCGCTGACTCAGACCAAAGCGTTCTAAGCCAGTTGTGATCGGCGCCGGGGAAGCCGCAAGTCCATGCTGACGGACGGCATCGCACGCGGCGCGCAGCCACCAGGCGTGCGCCCGGGGCAACGGCTACGTCGCAATCGTCTCATCCATACGGCTCACTAGTCTGAGCAGATCGGCGACTGGCACCCGTTGCAGTTCGAGGAACGCGGGGTTCTCGGCCCTTTGTATCAGTCGCTGAAACTCGCCCCCGGATCGCCGCGGCCGACGTGGTGATATCAACCACTTGCGGCGCGCGAAATATCCCTTTAGATCGCGCGGGCACCGTTCGTCATGCGACCGGATGAAGACCCTCATAGGCAGGAAGCGTGCCATTTGTGCCGAATAAAGCGTCGTGGCGATAGCAACGGCAAGCGCTAGAATCTGCGAGCCGTTTTTGCCCCGGTATGCATTTACGCCCTCGATTGTGCGATACCTCATGGACATCGAGGCATGCCGCCAACTCGTCGACGCTTTCCCGTTAGAGGAGGGCGTGCAGAGCGTGTTACGCCGCGACGCCCGCATCGACTCCGCACACTTCTCGACAAAGATCGAGGCGAATCCGCTTAGCCGCGACGAGGTTTCAGAGATAGAACAAAAGCACGATAGCTCTCGCTCTACGGAAACGCAGGAGGTTCGCAACTATCTTCGTGCCCTCCAGTACATCCACGACAAGCCTTCCAGCACGAAGCTAAACATCGACCTGTTGAAACGGCTACACGCGATCATAGAGGTTCGGCGCTATCCTGGTCGTCGGCCCACGCTGTCCGGCTTCCGAAGCACGCAGAATTCAGTCACCGACGATCGCACCGGCGCACTCGAGTATCTTCCGCCCGAACCGAGCGACGTGCCATGGCTCTGTGATTCTTTGATGATGTGGCTTAATGGTGCCGCTAAGGAGGAACCCGCTCCAGTGGCGGCTGCAATCGCGCAGTATCAATTGGTGACTATTCATCCTTGGATGGACGGTAACGGCAGAACTTCGCGGGCTTTCGGCACTCTGCTTCTCCGCCGCAGCGGCTACGATCTCAAAGGCTTTTTTTCGATCGAAGAACAGTTTGATCGCGACTTAGCCGGCTACTACGGAGCGTTACAGAACGATTTGCACCATAATTATTACTTCGGAAGGAACAAGGCTGACCTAACTCGGTGGTTAACGTTCTTTTTGCGAAACATGGCGACCGTTTTTAGCGCGGTTAAGGACGAGGTGTTGTCGTACGCGAAGGGGCCCGTCGCGGGCGTGAAACGCGACGTCTCTTACGAACGGGCCCTCCGTAGTCTACATACGCAGACGTTCACGCTCAAGGACATCACAGGGAAGCTCAACGTCGCCGACCGAACGGCGCGAAAGTACGTTCACCGCTGGCTCGATAGTGGAAAAGCTGAAGTTGTCGACTTTTCGAAGAAAAAGCGTAAGTATAAGTTCTTGAATTGAGCAGCCTTTGCTTGACTGACGGTGTTTCAGGGCCACGCCGCCGTGGGCACCGTATCTTTCGCACACTCGATCCGGCTAATGCTAATGGATCGGCGCCTCGCCCGATCAAAGCCGCGAAGCGTTGCGATTTCTCGGCGAAGCCGTTTTCGCGGTTCAAAACGCCGGCACTAGCTCCGCAATTATTGCCCCGTGGCGCTCGGGTCGAAGACTATCCTGCGTGCCGAGATCGACATCCCGTCCCAGCTGCGCCTGCCGGCGAATGCGAAGAGGCCAATCTGCCGCTTCGGATCGAGGTCGAGGATAAGATCGACGTCCGACTCAGGGACGTCGTCGCCACGGGCAACCGAGCCGAAAAGCGCAAAGTGGCGCACGCCCTCGGCTTCAAGGCAGGGCGGAGTATTGGCTGACATCGGCAATATCGACGTGCGCTTCAGCGTCGATGGCATCGGCGATTACGAGAAGGTCGTCGCTCTTTCGGAAAAGACTAGCTTCGGCGACCAGACTATTCGTTTACTCTCGCTCGATGGCTTAATTGCGAGTAAGCGCGCAATCGCGCGACCGCAAGATCAGCTCGCGCTGCCCGAACTCGAGATGATGCGAAAAGCTCGCGACGTTGCTCGCGGCCACGACGTCTTGAGTCTGCCAACTGACGAGCCAGCACCGCAAGAGCTCATCGATCACAGCGAAGCCGACCTGGAGCTGTGACGCTTTCGCGCGCGACCGCGTTACGATTTCACTGGAACGTCCTATGCTGATCGCTGTTGTCACGCTCGGCGCGTTGATTGCGTTCACCGGCGCGGCGCCGGCGGTTGCACCTCTGCGCCTACTACGTTCCATCGCAATCCCGGCGGCCGGGCAAGCGCCCCTGGCGGTCAGTCCCGATGGTCACTTGCTCGTAGACGACACGCCGGCGGGTCTGCGCGTTCTCGATGCGGCGACGTTCAGTGAAGTCGCGAAACTTGGCATGGTGAACTCCGCAGCCGCTTAAGTTTTCGCACGACGGCCGCGTTCTGGTCGCCGCCGGGCGAGGGCTTCAGGCCTGGTCCACGCAGACGTGGTCACGGCTTTGGTCGACGGGTAGCGACGGGGACTACGCGGCTTTGGCGTTTTCGTCGGACGCAAACACCGTTTACGCGGGCGGCACGAGCTCGCGTGTTGAGGCACGAGACGCCCGGACCGGCAAACTCGCGTGGTCCGTGCCTCATGGATCGCGGACAATTTCGATATCCGCGAGTGCTGACGGCGCGCTCGTGGCGGTCGGAAACGACGGCGGCGGCCTTCGTCTTTACGACGCGCCGACCGGGGCCGCGCGCGGAACGCTGGCCGAGCGCGAGCCGGGCACGGCCGCGTCCATGGCCGGCATCCTCGCATACCCGGGCCGCGTTGTTTCGCTCGCCTTCTCTGGCCAAACTCTGATAAGCGCGGGCGGCGACGGGACGATCAAAGCCTGGAACATCGCAAGCGGTAAGCCTTTCGGCCGCGTGTCTTGCCCGCGTGGTGCCGGGCCGCTGCTTGCGCTACCGGATGGAACCCTTTTCGAAGGATGCGGTGCGACGATTCGGCGCGTCGGTCCGGGCGGAACCATCAAAGCGGAATTGCTCGGTCATGATGGAGCCATTACTGCGCTCTCGGGCGTCAAGGACGGCGCGACGCTTTGGAGTGCCAGCGATGACGGAACGATCAAGCGTTGGCGATCTCCTTTTCGGCACGCGGATGCTACGTACGGATCGCCGGTTGCCGGAGCCTTCGCGCGGGACGGCCGGCGCGTCGCGATAGCTCGCGGCGACACGGAGGTCTCGGTGTTTGATACGATCGCGAATAAAACGGTCATTCTAAGCGGGTTTGATGCGCCGCTGGTTGGGGATTCGTTTTCGCGCGTCGTGCGTTCGCTCGTATTCGATTCGTCGGGAGAGCGGCTTGCCGCGGACGCGTACACGACCGAAGGTTTCGTCGACCATTCCGGAGTCGCCGACGCGCGGCTGTTTTATTACGCACTGAACAAAGGCGCGAGTCCCAGAAGGGAGTGGAACGGTGTGGCGGCGGATCACATCGCGTTTTCGCCCGACGGCGCGCGGCTGCTCGTGCGCTCAGCAGCATTGAGCGACACGCCCGACACCGTCTGGCATGTTGCCCTTGACGGCGGGACTCTGCAAACGTGGGAACCCGACGTGGGACGGCGCTATGCGTGTTCGGATGCAGATGGCTTTCGTCTGGCGGTTCCGCTCGTCGTTCGCGGTCGCGATGATTTGGCTTTTCCCGCCGGTGGGTGCGGCATCGGCACCGAACGAGCGACGGCTCTATGGAATATTCCAACGCGCAGGGTCGTCGTCGAATATGCAGGCAGCCGTGGTGCGCAGCCCGTGGCGTTCGATGCAGATCAGCGCAGTATCGGAGCCATCGTCGCCGGCAAGCTTCTATTTTGGCACACCGAGACCGGGCTGCTTCGCGCTGGAGAAAACGTTGACGATATGCCCTCCCCGGAATGGGTTGTGCCGGGTCAACCGTTCATCGTACTTGCTTTGCGGGGCGATTACGCGGCCACGGTTGTAGACAGGGGGCAGGCTTATGGTGGTTACGACTGATCGGTAGTGGTACCGGGCTCGGCAATCTCGTTGTCGTCGACGTGCTTGATGGTGGCCGGATCGGCGTCGTGACAGACCGTGGCGTCGACTTTTGGGAGCGTTAAACTGGGTGATGGCGCCGCGCCGAGGCGATTGGAGGACCGTTGCAAGCGAGGTCGGAGGCTTTGAGATCATCGGTCTCGCACGACGATCCCCACGCCCTCTCGATGGAAGACACATGGCACGGCGACTGCGGGCGTCGTAGCGCTTCGCACCGCATCCAAGGAAGGCGCCGGCCGTGCCCCGTAGCTGCGCGGATGATAAGGCTGGCGCTCACGCTCGTTGCGTTCTTACTATTGGATGGCGCGGCGGTCGCACGTACGATCGTGCCGGACGACCTCTATCGAATCGTGACCTTCGGCGATCCAACCTTTTCCCCCGATCACGCACAAGTCGCCGTGGTCGAACGACGCGTCGATGCGCGGCACGACAAACGACACAGCACGCTCTTGCTCGTCGACGTCTCTTCCGGTTCGGAGCGGCCGCTGACCCACGAGCGCGACGGATTGGCTTCTCCGCAGTGGTCGTCCGACGGGAAATCGCTCGCCTTCATCGCCGACGACAATGCTCACCACGGTCAAATCTTCATTTTGCCGCTCGACGGCGGCGACGCGCTGCAACTCACGGCGACCCACGACGGCGTGCAGCAGTTCGCGTGGCGACCCGACGGCGGCGCGCTTGCGTATGTGACGAGCGATGACGATCCGCGTAAGGCCGCGATCGCGAAGCATCACGACTTCTTCGATCTGTCGGACGATGACTATTTGACGCGAAGCGATGCACCGCCCTCACATGTGTGGCTGGTTGCGCGCAGCGGCGGTACGCCTCGCCGGCTGACGTCCGGCACATGGAGCGCGGTAACATCCTATCCGCCCTCGCCGCCCGCTTCGCCGCTGTCGTGGTCGCCGAACGGCCGGTCGCTGCTCTTTGCGCGCGTCCCGAACACGCGCGACGGCGATGCGTACCGCTCGCAGATCGTGCGGCTCGACATCGAGAGCGGCAAGGTCGTGCCCTTGACCGGACGGCACGCCTTCGAAGGCTTCGCATCGTATTCGCCCGACGGCACGAGAGTCGCGTATCTGTACAGCCGCGACGGCGATCCCAATAACGTCAACGATGTGTTCCTTATGAATGCGGCCGGCGGAGCCGGTGTCGACCTGAGCCGCAAATTGGACCGTGCGATCTTCCGCGCACAGTGGTTTCCCGACGGCAAGTCGCTGCTCGTCGGCGCGCACGATGGAACGCGCACCGCCCTCTGGCGTTTGCAGCTCGACGGCTCATTTCAGCGCATCGACACGGGAGACGTCGATCCGACATGGTTCTTTTGGATCGACGCCGCGATTGCGAGTGACGGTTCGATTGCGTTTCCCGGTTCAGAGTCGCGGCATCCGAGTGAATTGTACTACCGCACGGCGGCGGGTGGGGCGCCGAAGGCGCTGACCGATGCGAACGCGGCGACGGCCGCACTCGAACTCGGCAAGCCGCAGACCGTCAGCTGGCAAAATGAGGGTTTCAACGAGGACGGCGTTCTCGTGTACCCGCCGCACTATGCACCGGGACGCCGCTACCCGCTGGTGCTCGACGTGCACGGCGGTCCGCAAGCCGCCTCGGGCACCGCGTTCGACTCCTTTGCACAGATATTGGCAGCGCGCGGCTGGCTCGTTTTCGAACCCAACTATCGCGGCAGCGACAACTTCGGCAATGCGTACGAGCGCGCCATCTACATGGATGCGGGCGCGGGCCCCGGCCGCGACGTGATGGCGGGCGTTGCTGCCGTCGAAAAGCTTGGCATCGTCGATACGTCCCGCGTTGCGGTGGGTGGCTGGAGCTACGGGGGTTACATGACCTCGTGGCTCATGTCGCACTACCACATTTGGCGCACGGCTATCTCGGGCGCGGCCGTCAATAACTGGGTCGATATGTACAATCTCGGTGACGGGAACGTGCAGATCGGCTTTTCGTTTCACGGTTCTCCCTACGTCGCGAACAACATAGCCGATTATCGGGCGCAAAGCCCGATCACGTACGCGGGGCAGACGCGCTGTCCGGTGCTCGTGATCTCCGATGTAGGCGACGTGCGCGTGCCGATCGCGCAATCGTACGAGATGTTCCACGCGCTACGCGACAACAACGTTCCAGTTCGGTTCGTCGGCATCCCGGTCGGCGGACATTTCCCAAGCGACCCCGTCCGCGCGCACGACGTGCTGGCCCTGTGGTCAACATGGATGGCGGATCACCTGAAGTAAGCAGATTCGCATCGACGCCGCGTCGACGATCAAGCGCCACCCTAGTTTACGATCCGCGAGGTCGACGCCCGGATCCGAGCCGGCTTGACTGTCGTGGCGAGCGGCCCTACGGCTTCGATGACCATGCCCGGGACGGCGCCGGGATCGATGGAGCACCCGGCGAATTTGCGAGTTGTGAACGCGCTCTCTTACCGGGTCATCCTGCAGCCTGACGCAGATGACGGCGGCTTTAACGTCGTCATCCCTGCTTTCCCGAGAGCGCATACGCAGGGCGACGATGCCGAGGACGCCCTGAAAAACGCGCGCGAGATCATCGAGCTCGAACTCGGCTACCTCGCCGAAAAAGGTCTGCCCATTCCGCCGACCGACGCCGAGAATGTCCGCATCGAGCGTGTTAGCGTTGCGTTGCCGGCAGCGTAGCGCAAACATTGGTGAGCACCAAACTTCCCGTCGTCAGCGGGACAGCAGTCGTCCGCGCTCTTGAACGCGCCGGATGGACAAAGCACTCACAGGTGAGCTCGCACATCAAAATGACGCGAGGTAGCGCGCACGTCTCGGTGCCGCTACACGACCCGATCAAGCGAGGAACGCTTGCGAGCATTTTGCGGACGGTTGAAATGACCGCCGACGACTCCGCCGGCGCCTTTAAGAGCGTGGTGCTGCAAGGACCTGAACGCAGGAGATGATGCGCGTTGCTTCGGCTGAATCCTTGAGGCAAAGCAGCAGCGAGCGCGACAGTCCTGCAAAAGGACCCCTTCCGGAAACACTGTTGCTCCACTTTGATTGATTAGCCTGGGCGTCGAACTCGAGAAGTTCGAGATGGTCGCTGCTGTCGGCAATCAAAGGCATGCGGGAGCACGACATGAGAGTGAGCCGGCGTGCTGGCGTCGATTCTGTAGGGGCGCGGGGCTGATGCGCTTCAAATGCGCTGGCTGATATGGCGACGCGAACGTAGACAGCGGTGAGGCGGTCAGGTCAATGCGATGCCTCGAGAATCCGACGCAGTGTGACAAGTACCCCGCAGGGGATCAAGCAGGCGATCCGAACGATGTACGCGGTTTCGCGATTTGTAAGGATTTGGCGACATCGCGACCTGAAATTGCGGAACGCTTCAAAGCGGAATATGGGGGACATACGGATGAAGCCTCGCGTCCCTGCGCGTCAAAGCTTACTGGCGATCGCGCTCGGCTTATCGGCGTGTAGTGGCCAGTCGCAGGTTCCCAGCACGGCCGTAGACAGCAGCCTCGGAGCACGTCACATATCAGAAATTGCGGCGACAGGGAGCGTAAGCGCCGTCAGTACCGCATCCGTCGCACAAGCGAGGGCCATTGACGCTTCTCTACACTCTTCACTTTTCCGCGCAGCCCAGATTTTTGATTCCCGCAATGGAAACATTCAGACGACAAGTCGACAATTCCCCGACACGGGCACACCGAATTTTGCGAACGCACGGAATCTTTCGCTGACGCGTGCTCAGGTGGACAGTTCCATCGATCCGGCAATTACCGGAGCGGACCGCGAGTTCGTCTTAAATGCGATGGTTGAAATGCCGCCTGGCGCGCGGCACAACTTCGCTCTCACCGACGGAGTTCACGACTACGCCAACACTCTTGCGGGCTTAGCAGCTTTACGTCAGCAGCACTGCACCCCCATCGATGCATCCCGTTGCGTCGACGCTGCCGGCTCGATCCTGTACGCGCTTCCTCCCGATCACGACGCAGGTTCAATAGCCGCTGGCGAATCGTCGAGTGCGGGGCCTTTTGCAATCCTCGGCGGAACCGGTTTCTTCTACAAATTTACCGAAAGCTACTCCGGCACCGCATTTAGCGCCGCACACGGGTATTTTAGCACGCCGCAATGCAGCGAGCTGTCCGACCCAAAGAACGGCATTGTCACCGGTCAGCACGGCTCGCATCCCGACGTAAGGTATTATCTGGCCGGCGGCCTTTCTGCCGACCGTACTGAAGCAATCGATACTGGGATACAGATTAATTCCGGTACACTGACCATTTCACCATACTTCCTCTCGAACTATCTCAAGAAGAACATAATAGTGGCCGGGAGCCCTCCTCTAAAAGTGCCATGCGATCCGGGTTCTCCGAACGTTCAGCCGCAGCACTATTGGCTTATCTTGGCAGGCGTCTATTCGGACCCAAGCGGCAGCATGAAAGCGACTTGGGAAACGACGATTCAGGAATACAATCCGGACGGAACACCGACGATCGTCAACGGTAAGCCAGTCATCAGCACTATTGGTCCTGTCGCGCTCCGAGGTACATGGCACGTTATGTGCACGGCGTGCACTGTAAAGCGCGAAATCACGGTCGCTCAGGATGACAGTTCAGGGCTACACGGTATTACCGACACCAACGACTTCACGGGCTTCGACATGTACCGTAGAGTCTTGCCGGGCGTTGATCCGGAGGACGATACTCGTCAGCCGTTCGGTCAGCTGGTAAATTGGCGTTACGGGACTTTCGCCGGCGGTGTGGCCAACTTCCCGACAGCGCAGTATCTTGGGCAGACGTTATCATATTCGCCGCACGGTAAAACGGACGATCCCAACGGTTCTGGTCAATTGAGCAACTGGGAGATACTAACAAATCCCACGCCACCAAACGCGGGAACTAGCGGAGTTGGGATATTCGCTGCTACATGTCAAAACTTGAGTCATGTACGAATACTGTGCGAGACTTCCGAGAATGGTAACACGTATAGGGGCAACTAAATGAATCGCAGCGCCTTGCGGGCCGCGGCCCTAGGCGCCACGATTGTATTCACGGCATCGAATCGCTTGACACCAAGCGCTACCGTAATCTCGATACCCGCCGGCGGGAGCGTCAATCCGGAGGCGGCGGAAAAAGCCGTTCAAATCGGCCCGCACGGAGTTATTGCGGCGACTTTCGAATTGCCAAGCAGACACTCCGAGGTGCTGCGACGGACCGGCGTAGTTTCGATTTTGAGAGCTCCCGTGCCGGCCAATCGTCCCGACCTTCAATATGCCGAGTTGGAGCTCGGCGCCATTGCAGAGAATGGAACGGTCCTTGCAAACGCGCACGACTTCTTTGATGGCGCACAGCTTGAAGATGACTCGACTCCGCTGATTTTTCGAAGCGACAACCCGCCCCAAGCCGTGCCAGCCGCATCGTGCGGTAAAACCCTCGTCGAGTCGAATGCGCGCGTCCTTGCTGCGCAGGGCGGCATCCTCGCTATCACGATGCAGCCTGCTATCGACAATGCGGGCGACAAGGATAACGGCGATTTAGCGCCATACGCGGTCGAGTTTTCGAAGCGCGGTTGCTATCGGTTGGGGCGCGCTACCGTGCAGGCGCTTCGTGGTAGGTACGCGGCTGGATGGCGCGTCTATCATGGCAGGTATCAATCGAGCACAACGTTGGTTTTCGACCGAGCGCGGTATGTCGCCGTGCGCTGGTACGATCGACTGCTGCAGGAATTGGGCCCGGGCGTCGCGCTCGACGTCGCCGCGGATGGCACGGCGGTAGGAGCAGACCGTTATCCCGAGTTCGATCAAGGGGCATTCGAGCATGCCGTGCGCGCGAGACTCTGGCAGACTAATGGGCACGCAGTCGACATTGGGCCGGTCGGGTTCAACAGTATAGCCCATGCAGTCGACGAGCATGGGCGCGTCGTCGGCATGCTCGAGCACAAGGGCCGATTCGACGCGTTTCTCTGGCACGACGGACACTTGAAGACGCTCGACGATCTCCTGAGACAACCCGATTGGCATTTCGAAGCGGCCTTCGATCTCAGTTCAGACGGTCGTGTCGCGGGTGTAGGCCGCTACCACGGTGTCGACTCGATCTTCGTTGCAACGATTCCGTAGCGCCGGAGCACCCGAACCGGTCGCTTTGCGGATCTGCAACGGGTCACCGCGTCAAGCTCAACAGACAGCTGATTTTCATCCATATCGCCGTTCCGTTCACTTCGAAAAAGCTCGCGAAGTTGCAATCTATCCGCTTCTCGATCGACTGTCGTTCACTCGGGCCGCGACAATTGGGGCTTGCAATTCAGACGCGAAAGCTTCGAAATTCCAGGGGACGACCCGTTTAGGTTTTGAAATACCACGGACCGTCCAGATCGGGAACCAACGGAGGCCCGCTTGGGCGCCATACCAGTTGTTCCTGAGTTCGGTGACTCGATGCCGGATTGTCAACCCCGGCGAACATTCCCAACCAGCTAAAATAACCCGCTGCCTCCTCGGGGGTCTTACTGACGACTGGCACGCTCAAACGCCGGCCTATTGCGCCAGCAATGTCTCGAAACGGCACTCCTTCTTCGGCAACCGCGTGATACATCGCTCCCGCAGATCCCTTCTCCAGCGCCAACCGAAAGAGACGGGCAGCATCGAGCCGGTGCACCGCGGGCCATCGGTTGCGACCGTCGCCCACATACGCCGCTTCTCGCTTTTTCCGAGCGATCTGGATGAGCCGCGGAGCGAAGCCGGCGCGGTCGCCGTCGCCATGAACCACTGGCGGAAGGCGGATTACTGAGGCGCGGACGCCGAGCGAAGCCAGTGCCAGCATTGCGTCTTCCGATGCGCCGCGGGGGGCTCCGACGGAGTTGGGATCGTACGCATCATCCTCCGTGGCGAGTCGACCTGGCTTCATCGCCATGGTCCCAAACGCAGCAACCAAAGGGCCGTCAGGCCCTGCTAGCGCTTGGCCGAGCGTCGCAAGGGCACGCCTGTCCGTTCCGACGGCGGCCGCCATGAATCTTGAGACGATGCCGCTTGGACTTCCACCCAACATCACGCGAAGGCGCGTTCCAAGACCCATGTGCGTGATCGCGTGATAGAAGGCCGTGTGAATTGCACCGTCCGCAGCGGCCGCTCCGCGGCGCAGACAGTCGAGATCTTCAATTGAACCTCGAAGCACTTGCGCACCAGCAGCCGTCAACTTCTCGGCGGAAGCATCAGAACGTGCAAGTCCGGTCACTTGATGGCCCTTGCTGATAAGTTCCTTGACGATGGCAGATCCGATGAACCCGGTCGCGCCGGTGACGAAAACTCGCGTCGGCCTAGATGCTCGGGGTACGAGAGCAAAGTAACGCGCGTTCCACGGCCTGCCGATAGGGCAGCGGTCGTCGAGGCAAGGTCGCGCGTATCGGCGTGGGATGGCCGATGCTATCGGTCTCTACGCTATCCAGAATGCCTTTGATCGAACACCAAGGCAATATAGCCGTGGCCGGAATCCGGCTGGCGCTTGACATAGCGATGGGGAATCCGCCAATCGGCTCGAAGCTATCGCACGTTGATATTCGCACTATCGCGATCTCGCGAGCGAACTGATTGCGCATCACCGGCACTCTTTCAGCGGCCGGTCGCGGACCGGCTCAGTCGCAGCACTCTTGAGGACCAATTGCCACATGGCTTCGACGGTTCAGAAATGGAGCGCTGCGCTACAGGCCCACGCGACGCGCCCGACGGTGTACTCGATCGCTGTTCTCGACAACGTTTCGGGCTTTGTCCGCGGATTCGTGCTCGGTGGCATTCGTAAATCTGCCGGAAAATATGCTGGTTACCTTCTCCGGCACGCCGTTCGAGCAGCGCTTTCCGCCAGGAGGTGTCGGCGATCCGGCCGCGTTTATTGACGCGAAAGGCGTTGTCGTCCGAACGACCCGCACGCCATTTAGCGATGAAGCAGCCGCCGAGTGCAAAAGGAACTGCTTTGCCAGGTCTTTAGGGAACGGGTAAGCGCCGGCGAGAGGCGACTTTTCCAGTCCTGGAAAACGACCGGTTTTGAGGCAATGAAAGGACCGGTCATCGAATGTGCGGGCCGCATCCCGCCGGCGGATAGCAGCATTAGGAAAGGTATGGAAAGACCGCCGATCGCCTGCACCCTAAACGTCGCCGACTTCGTCGAGCGTTCTGAGCTGTGGCGTCAAGTGATCGAAGGTTGGGGAATTAAGCGCGAACGAACCTCAGACGGAATACACCTCACGTTCCGGCGGGATTCGGGAGTCGCCGCGACGCTCGAAGAGCTTGCGCGGCTAGAAGCTGAATGCTGCCCATGGATGCGAATTGCGATCTCCGAGCGGCAGCAGATTCACATGCGACTGTCTGCAGATGACCCCGCGGGAGCGAAGATGCTGGCGACGCTCTTCGAGGTGGCGTGATGGGGAAAGGGCTCCCGTATATCTATTGAATGGGGCTCTCGTGTCCGTTCTCAATCTGTTTGGTGCCTTGGCCGTTTTGGCAAAGCGCTGGTGGAATTGACGCGCTGCCGTATCGACCACGTCGGCCTGAGCGAAGAGCGTTCTGAACCGTCTCGTTTTTCAAAATCCCTCCGTTCCCGCTAATTGCAATCGAGGTCCAGAAAGACGATCAACGGTGTGCCGGTCAACTCCTCACCGTCGTATGTCCTGAAAACAACCGACAATCGATGCCGGATCACTCGACGTTTTCCAAAAACCGGCACGGCCGCTTTCGCGACTCATCAGTCTTGCGCGATCTCTTCGAGACCATCGTGCAGCAATGCGTCAACGTCGGACTCGTGCAAGGTGAGCGGCTTTCGGTCGATGGCACGATCATCGCGGCGGACGCCAGCAGTAAGAGCCGCGTATCGCGCGAGCAGCTTCCTGAAGCCGCCAAAGTCTCGCGTACCCTTCGCGAATATCTGGTCGAGGTGGAGACCGCAAATCCCACGCCATCCTCCGAAACCGAAGTCCGCCGGAGGACAGCGGCAAAATCTCGTCAAGCGATCCTGACGCGACATGGGCAACCAAGGGCGGCGTCCCCGAGAGTAACATCATCCTTGACGTTGAAGCGACGCCGGCGCGTTTTTCGCAGGAAGTGGCTGCGGCGCGCACGATGGTCGAGCGAGTGGAAGCAACGTTTGCTATCGAGCCGCAAAGTTTAGGCGCCGACAAAGCCTACGGCAGCGGCGAATTCCTTGCATGGTTATTGGAGCGAGACATCGCGCCGCACATTCGGGTTATCGATCGGACGCGGCAAAATGCCGAATTCTTCACGCGCGACGACTTCGTCTTCGAGCCCGAGATCAACGCGTATCGCTGCCCGGCCGGCAAGCTCCTGACATACCGCGGCATCGGCCGAGCATCGAGGGTATACACGTACAACGCTTCGCCAAAAGACTGCGCAGCGTGCCCGCTTAAAGCACGATGCACGGCAGCTCGCGGTCGGCGTCTCGTTGCGAACTTTGACGAATCGGCCCGCCAGCGTGCTAAGGACCTGTGCGGAACCGAGGCATATTGGCGGTCATGGCGGGAGCGCAAGAAAGTCGAGGTGCTCTTCGCTGAACTCAAAACCGTGATCAAGTTGCGCCGATTCCGCTTACGAAGACTCTGGAACGTAGCGGAACAGACGTTGATGGCAGCCACGGCGCAAAACGTTCGACGCTTGATCCGCTTCCTCGCTACGCCGGCCCCTGAGCCGGCGTAGCAGCCGCGGCCAACCCTGCATAGCGGCTCACCATTTTTCCACTGGCTTTCGCAACCCGCTCGTCTCAAAGCGCTGTCGCGGCTTTTCAACAGCGTCGACGGTTTATGGGACTCCCATGGGCGTGATCGGCTCGATGACGTAGGCGCCGAAAGGGGCGCTTCACCGCACCGTGGAGTGTGATGCAACGCACGATGCTACGGTTCTGATGAACCGTTGCATAATGCAGCCGCGTTTCCATGACGAAGTTCAGGTTCAGAAGTTCATTTAATTTTAAGTGGACTGCCTTGGAGACTCTATGGAACACGCGTCTGCTTCACATAAAGCGCTTTTTAGCTATCTCTTCGCTGGGACGATTGCACTTTCGGGCTGCGGTGGCGGAGACTCGACGTTGACGCGTCAACTTCCCAACCTGGGGAGCGGTGCAGGCGGCGGGGGGGCCTCCGGCACCGGCGGCGGGGGAACGGGCGGCGGAGCGTCAGCCCATCCGAGCAGCTCACCAAGTAGTTCGCCAAGTGGCTCACCAAGTAGTTCGCCGAGCAGCTCACCAAGTAGTTCGCCGAGCAGCTCACCAAGTAGTTCGCCGAGCAGCTCACCAAGTAGTTCGCCGAGCAGCTCACCAAGTAGTTCACCAAGCAGCTCACCAAGTAGTTCACCAAGCAGCTCACCAAGTAGTTCACCAAGCCCGACTGCCGCAATAAGCGCCGGCCCTGGAGCCATCGATGCGAGCGTCGGAAACGTGGCTCAAATCGGTATTTTAGATCCGGGCAACGCTCCGTTGACGGTGACGGCGAGCGGCGGGACGTTAGCGAGCATATTGAATACCATCGACGGGCTGGCGAACGGCGTTCTGATGCCAAGCGGAAACGGCACGGCGGAACTCACGCTCACCGCGCCTATCGGAACAGCTCTTGCCAGTCTCCTTGGTCCGAACGGTAGCACGCTGCAAATCTGTGTACAAAACACGACCAACTGTACGACGGTGCAGCTATCGGGCAACGCCTTGAACCTTATCTTCAACTCGAGCCTCGCAAGCGTGGCGCTCATGCCGGGGAATTCGACGAAGCTCACGCTGTCCGCGTTACCGGGAGTCAATCCGAATAACTTCACTCTCGTAAGCTCGAATGCGAACGTAACGACACAAGCGATCGGGAACGGTTCGTTCACCATCAACGTCGCAGCGAACGTCGGCGTACCGACCTTAGTGATCTTAACTGCTTCCGATGGCGCGGGGCATGAGTTGCAGATTCCGGTTCAGATATTCTGAACCGTTAAGATTCTTCCGTTTACACCAAAAAGAGGCGTCGGGAAGTCGACGTCTCTTTCATATGCGGAGCTCTGAGCGAGACTCCGCGCAATTTCGGCAAGGTCGGACGGGCCTTCCCGAAAACGACCGACGCTGTTGAAAAACGCTTGTTCCGTGCTGCAGTGTAAGCTATAATCATCGCAACAAGCGACGCTGCGGAGGCCAACGCAACGCGATGATGGGTAGTCGATTACAGACGACCGCGATGTTCCAGTATTTCTGTCTTGATGATTGGGTCCCAGCGGATCATCTGCTGCGCGCCATCGATCGTCACATCGATCTTCGACCGATCCGCGAGCAGCTGCGTCCTTTGTACAGTGAGATCGGCCGGCCGTCGATCGATCCGGAAATCTTGCTGCGCATTCTGCTGATCGGGTATCTTTACGGCATCACGAGCGAACGGCGATTGCTTGACGAAGTCGGTATGAACCTCGCATACCGGTGGTTTACGGGTCTAGGCTTCGATCAATCGATGCCGGATCACTCGACGTTTTCCAAAAACCGGCACGGCCGCTTTCGCGACTCATCCGTCTTCCGTGATCTCTTCGAGACCATCGTGCAGCAATGCGTTAACGTCGGACTCGTGCAAGGTGAGCGGCTTTCGGTCGATGGCACGATCATCGCTGCGGACGCCAGCAGCAAGAGCCGCGTGTCGCGCGAGCAGCTTCCTGAAGCCGCCAAAGTCTCGCGTACCCTTCGCGAGTATCTGGTCGAGGTGGAGACCGCAAATCCCACGCCATCGTCCGAAAACCAAAGTCCGCCGGAGAACAGCGGCAAAGTCTCGTCAAGCGATCCTGACGCGACATGGGCAACCAAGGGCGGCGTCCCCGCTCAACTCAGCTACTACGACAACTACCTCATCGACAACGAGAGTAACATCATCCTTGACGTTGAAGCGACGCCGGCGCGTTTTTCGCAGGAAGTGGTTGCGGCGCGCACGATGGTCGAGCGAGTGGAAGCAACGTTTGCTATCGAGCCGCAAAGTTTAGGCGCCGACAAAGCCTACGGCAGCGGCGAATTCCTTGCATGGTTATTGGAGCGAGACATCGCGCCGCACATTCGGGTTATCGATCGGACGCGGCAAAATGCCGAATTCTTCACGCGCGACGACTTCGTCTTCGAGCCCGAGATCAACGCGTACCGCTGCCCGGCCGGCAAGCTCCTGACGTACCGCGGCATCGGCCGAGCGTCGAGGGTGTACACGTACAACGCTTCGCCAAAAGACTGCGCAGGGTGCCCGCTCAAATCACGTTGCACGGCGGGTCGCGGTCGACGTCTCGTTGTGAACTTTGACGAACCGGCCCGCCAGCGTGCTAAGGAACTGGGCCGAACCGAAGCATACTGGCGGTCATGGCGGGAGCGCAAGAAAGTCGAGGTGCTCTTCGCGGAGCTCAAAACCGTGATCAAGTTGCGCCGATTCCGCTTACGAAGACTCTGGAACGTGGCTGAACAGACGTTGATGGCAGCTACGGCGCAAAACATTCGACGCTTGATCCGCTTCCTCGCTACGCCGGCCCCTGAGCCGGCGTAGCAGCCGCGGCCAACCCTGCATAGCGGCTCACCATTTTTCCACTGGCTTTCGTAACCCGCTCGTCTCAAAGCGCCGATCGCGGCTTTTTCAACAGCGTCGACCATTTTCGGGATTACGGTCACCGCTTAAATCGCTGTCCGACGATAGGGGCGCAGATATCGTCCGGGCGAACGCGCAAGGCCGGGAGCGGACGAACCATCACTGTGAACTTCGGTAGGCGCCTTTTAACCACATGGGGGTCAGCGCTGTGACTTGTGGTGGGCCAGACAGAAGCGGCTCAACGTCTTCCAAGTAGGCGGCATAACTATCCGTCTTAACGAAGTCATGAGAGGTGGTCCCGCATTTTCGGACAGCAATCGCCTTTCGCTAAGTGACGACTCTGCGGGTAGTGCGGTTCTTCATGCGGCAATGCCAGCCGGCCTGGCATCCGGTAGGTGATTCGTGCCTGGCGTCGGGGTATTCGAGATTGACGTTGTAGCGT
>JAABUU010001047.1_pt1 | contig 51084 bp, 51 predicted proteins | sample 5559301 | NCBI WGS metagenome assembly JAABUU01 (sample SAMN10711884, study PRJNA513360) | rock metagenome | isolation source: Antarctica rocks | place: Antarctica: Victoria Land, Richard Nunatak white | reverse complement strand
ATCGCGTTAAATCTGTTACGTCAGGAGCAAACCCACAAGCGTGGCATCAAGACCAAGCAGAAGCGGGCGGGCTGGGATAACGGCTATTTGACCAAGCTACTCACAAATTAAGATGCGCTCGCCCTGGCCCGCAGGCGGTGAGCATCCGCCTAAAGCCCCCGCGGGAAGAAGCGCCGCCGGAGGCCGGCGAGGAGCGCGCCGCAGTACGCCCCGGCTAAAGCGGCGAGCAGGCCGACCGGGGCCAGGAGCAGCCGGGCCGCGTAGGTGTCCGGCTGAATGTGGTCGTGATAGCCCAGCGCCCTCGCGGCGATGTGGACGACTGATAGACCCAGGCCCACCGGGATGGCCCAGCGCCACGCCTTGTGAGGCTCGGCAAAGCCAAGAACGCCGGCGGACACGACCAGCAGCAGGAGCGTCACCAGCGCACCGTCATCGCTGACGGAGCGAGCATCCTGAAGACCCACGAGAAGCCCCAACAGGCCGCCCGCCGTCCAGAGAACAGACGAATGGTTCCGCATGATCCCAATCCCTTTCTGCAAATAACTTTGTAATACAAAGTAATTATAGTGGTTCTATAGTCGTTTGTCAAGCGGCCCGGAAGATAGCCCAGGGCATTCGCATATGGAAGGCACGGGGGCAAAAAGGGCAGGCACGGGATCAAAAGAGGGCAGGCACGGGATCAAAAGAGGGCAGGCACGGGATCAAAAGAGGGCAGGCACGGGGGCCTGCCCCCACGTCCCCCGGCATTGGTCGTCATGGGTAGGGGCAACCCCCCGTGGTTGCCCTCCTGCCTCTGCGTGGTTGCCCTTCTGCTCCTCTTATATGCGATTGCCCTGGAAAATAGCCTTCTCCCACGCCGTCTCACCAGCGAAACGGGGCAGTGAAATACGTCACAGGGTAAAGCGAAAGAAGTAAAACAGGCGCGGCCTGGGGCGTCCATGCAGCAGCGGCAGCTCCAGGCCGACCGAATTGCTCTCGTCCAGGCTGACGGACGGCGCGACGGACAGGCCATGCAGCGTCAATTGCCCGTCCAGCGAAAAACGGGCCGCGCGGTCGAAGTTGATGACCTGATACGCGAGGGCGGGGCTGACGCCCTCCCGTCCGCCGATCAGCAGCCCGATCTTGATCGTCGGCGCGGACAGCGAAGACGGCGGGTTGTAGGGGGCGGGGTCCATGCCGAAGCGGGAGCGTAGGAACTGGATGCCGGTCGCCTCGATCTGCTTCTGCGCGAAGACCGCCCCGTAATGCCCCGTCGGCGTCCAGACGATGCGCGCGCCGCCCAGCGCTTCCGCCAAATGGCGCGCCTGCTTGGGCGAGATGAAGACGTCGTAGCGGCCGTTGAACAGCAGCGCATTCTTGGGATCGAAGCCGCGCAGCCAGTTCGCCGGTTCCACCGGGGCCATGTCCCGCTTGAGCGAGTCGTAGGTGACGCCGTGGTACAGCAGAGCCGGATGCAGGCCCGACGTGATGGCGCTGTCGAAGATCACGTCGGACACATCCGTGCCGCCGACGATGGTCACCAGAAACTGTGCCCTTCTGTCCACGCCCGCGATCAGCGCGGCCAGCACGCCGCCCAGGCTGATGCCGCTGACGCCCATGCGCGTCGGGTCTATGTCGGGCCGCGTCGAGAGCCAGTCCATCGCCCGCCGCGCATCCAAAACCGCCTGCCGCAAGGCGCCTACCATTTGGGGGACGTCTCCCGACAGCAGCTCGACGCCTTCGATCCGGGGCAGCGGGCGCCGGTTGTAGCTGTAGGGCTGGATAATCAGAAACGCCGCGATGCCGGCCTTCGCCAGACGCGCCGACATCTCGAACTCCGTCGCCAGCGTGGTCGGCAGCCACTCGTGCTCGACCAGCATGACCGGGTGCGGGCCGGGCGTATCCGGCAGGAACAGGAACCCGGTGACGGTGTTGTTGACGGGGTAGGGCGTCACGACCGGCGAGGGGAAGGTGATGCGGAGGGCACGAAAGCCTGTCCCGGTCGCATACGGCGTCGAGAACGGTTCCTGCGTGACCGGGAACGGGGCGCGCGCGTTATAATCGTAGAAGTGCGGATCAACCGGGACGGGCTGCGGCGCGGCAAGCGCCGCACCGCCCAGGGACAGCAGGGCCAGGAGCGGCATCAGCGCCCAAAGAAAACGCGCGGCGGGGCGCGGCGAAAAGACGTTAATCGGAGACTCCCAGCAAACAGTGATGGTGTTGAGTATACCCGGCAAACAGTGATGGTGTTGAGTATACCCGGCGGCGGCCCGTTTTTCGACCGGCAGGGCGATTGCATATGGAGGGCAACCACGGGGGGTTGCCCCTACGCGCCCCGTGATCCGTAGGGGCAGGCCCCCGTGCCTGCCCTTTTTGCCCCCGTGCCTGCCCTTTTTGCCCCCGTGCCTGCCCTTTTTGCCCCCGTGCCTGCCCTTTTTGCCCCCGTGCCCGCCTTCCATAATGCAATCGCCCTGTTTCGACCGGCCGCAGGCTTGACAGCGGTTTGCTGGGCGTGCTATACTATCCGGCGTCTTTGAAAATAGCAGTGCAGTAGGGAGCGTGAAATAACTATGGCAAAAGTGTGTGACATCACCGGGCGCAAGGCCCAGGCGGGGCGGTGGACTCGCCACCCGCACTCCGGCTCGTGGGCGCATCGCGCCCCGCAGAAGGCCCGCCGGTTCAATGTGAACCTCCAGAGCGTCACCGTCCAGACGCCGAAGGGCAAAAAGAAGATCAAGGTCGCCGCCCGGATGCTGACCTCCAAGAACTTCCTCGCCATCGTCGCCGGCCAGAAGCAGCTTCCGGCGCACCTGATGAAGTAGGCCAATTTAGCAAAGAATAGCGGGCGCGGGAGATTGCTCCCGCGCCCGCTTTTTGTTTGTCCTAGCCATCCTCCACATCAGGAGAAAGACAGCCCGAGGCGTAATGAAGCCTGAGTACCCTGCCAGTCGCGGTCACTGAGCCTGCCGATCAAACGCAGATCGTTTCGATGAGCAGTGACCAGGTAGACTCGAAAAGCGGAAGGCTGTCGCAGGCCCGCTTGCACCCAGTCTTGCAGTAGGTAATCGGTGGGAGCGGTTGCTCTGCTGAGTTGTGTGGTCAAAACAGACACCACAACATCCGGCCTGTGCGCCTGGTAAAGAGCTGTCGAGACCACGACGGCAGGACGGCGCTTGTTGTCAACCGCGCCTGCAAATGCCAGGGTAACAACGTCTCCAGGGCTAAACGGCATCATCTTCGCCTTCGCCAAAACTGGCAGCAGCTCTTGACAGCGAGTAGCGCGTCGCGTCGCGTAGATCTTCCTCGCTCCACTTTTCACTATAATCCACGACCGCTTCCGCAGGGAAATCCGTCAGAATCAAGGCCGCTAGTTGCAACCGCTCCGATGCTGATAAAGGCTTGACCGTTTCTTGATAAATTTGGCTGACACTCATCGGTAAACCCTCCTGTTGGGCGTCATTATACCCACAATTTCATCAAGTAGGCTATCGTGCGGCGACCGTCGCCTGCGCCTGCCCCTTCGCCTTCTGCAAGCGCCGCCCGAACTCTTGCACATCCAGACGCCCCGTGACGCGCAGCGGCTTGATCTCTTTCCCCGACGGGTCCAGAATAACAATCGTCGGCAGGCTGCCGAAGCCGTACTGCTTTTGCAGGGCGACGCTGGCCGGGCTGCCCCACTGGGTCAGGTCGGCCCGCAGGGTCACGAAGTCGCGGGCGAGGGTGGGGGCGACGGCGGGGCTGTCGAACACGTCATGCTCGATCTCTTTGCAGTTGACGCACCAGTCAGCGGTGAAGTCAATAATAATCGGCTTGCCCCCGTGCGTCGCGGAGGCGACCACCTGTGGGCTGTACGCGGCCCAAGCCGGTATCGCAGGGGCAGCCGAGGCCAGCCGTGACTTCGCCAGAAAGTGCGTGAAGCCGGGGGCATCCGTGATCGTTCCAGCATATTGGTCTACCACGGCCCCCGTCTGCGGGTTGACCACGCCGTACAGCGGCAGCGCCACATCCCCGAACTTCGCGAGTTGAAGCTGCTGGTTTGGCACATCGCCGGGCCGATCCGTATAAAGCTGCACTCGGACGTACCGGGATAGTTCCCCGCGCACATCGCCGCGCGGGAAGACGTTCTTCTCGTTCCAGCGGCAGTTGGTGCAGGTGACGCCCGTGAAGTCCACGAACAGCGGCTTGCCCTCCGCCTTTGCCTGGGCCAGCGCCGCGTTGTAGTCCGTCAGCCAGGGCAGCCCGTCTTCCGCACCGCTCCCCGCCCCGCCGTAGCCCGCCGGCGGCAGGAACGCATTCAGCAGCGCGACTTGCCGGCCCGCCAGCCCCCAGAAGCAATACAGAGCGAGCGCAAAAAACAGGCCCGCGAAGGCGGCGCGCGGCGCGGGAACGCGCGCGCCCGGTTTCTCCGTTTCGGCCACGACGCCGAAACGCAGCGTTCCCCAGAGATACAGCGCGGCGCAGACAAAAATCACGGCCCAGGCCGCCAGCAGAACCGGCTGCGTCAGCAGTCGCCACTGCCAAACCTGGTCGGCATTGGACAAAAACTTCAGCGCGGCAGCCAGTTCGACGAAGCCCAGCGCTGCCTTGACCCGCGCCAGCCAGACGCCGCCTTTGGGGATGCGCGCGATCCACTGCGGGAAAGCGGCGAAGACCAAAAACGGCGAGACGAAGGCCAGCGCAAAGACCAATGTTCCCAGCAGGGGCCGGAACCGCTCGCCCTGCGCGGCGGCCACGAGCAGCGTCCCGACAAAGGGCGCGGTGCAGGTGAAGGAGGCGAGGACGAAGGTAACGCCCAGCAGCACCAGCCCCAATGTGCCCCCATGCCGCCGCCCCGCCGCCTGCAAGGCCGTCAGGTTGGCCGGCAGCGTCAGTTGGATCGTCTCAAAGAACGACAGCGCGAAGACGACGAAGACGACGAAGATGCCCAGGTTGACGTATGGGTTCGCGGCGACCTTGTTGATGCCCGTCGCCCCGACCGTGGCCGTGACGATGCCCCCCAGCGCCACATAAAGCGCGACGATGCCCAGCGCGTAGCCGCCGGACAGACGCACCAGCTTTCCCCTGTCGCCACCCGCCTGCTTGACGAAGTTGGTCAGCGTGATGGGAATGAGCGGGAAGACGCAGGGCGTGATGAGCGCCAGAAGACCCGCGCCCAGCGCGGCGAGCAGGAACACCGAAAGCCCCCCGGCCCCCATTTTTCGTGCTGTAGGGGCGCTGCTTGCCGCGCCCTCTTCCGTTGCATTTCCGGCTCCCCCAGAATTGGGGGCGGGGGGGGCGTACTCCGGCCGCACCGCGCCCGGCACGACTTGGAGCGAAATCGGCAGAGCCGCATCGGTCGGCGGCAGGCAAACGTGGTCATTGCAGGTCTGGTAATGGAGCGAAACCGAAGTCGCGGCGGCTCCAGCGAGGCGAAACTGCCGCCGGAACGTCGCCGTCCCCTCGTGGTAGGCGACCTGCGTCTGGAAATTCGGGTCGAACTTCTGGATCGGCGCGTCTTCGGTCGTCGGACCGACAGGTTCTGCGCCCTGCCAAGTGGAGATCGCCGTCGTCGCCGGGCCGGTGGCGGCGGGAACGACCGAATAGATGTGCCAGCCGGGGTCCACACTCGCCTTGACCGTCACCGTCACCACTTCCCCGACACGCGCCGGGGAAGGGCGAACGGACGCCGCGAAGTGGACCGGCGTCGGCGTCCCCGCCCGCGCTGTCGTCATGAGCAGCATCAGCAGCAGGCTGAAAAGGCCGCGCAGAGTGGTTCTCACTTAATCGTCACCGCCGCCCGCACCTGCGCCGAGGCCGGCGGGTAGCACGATTTGGCGTCACAACCCTGGAACGAGACCGTGCCGGTCAGCGCCGCCCGGCCCGGATGTGCAGTCTTCGCCACGGTGAAGGGGACCGAGATGACGGCCTTGCCCGTGTAAACCAGCAGCGGCTTGGGCGCATAAGACAGCTTCATCGCCTTGGGGGTCGGGTAGACCGCCGGGCCGAACGTGATGCCGGGCGTCTTCTGGCCCGCGAACACGGTCGCGATGTAGGCTGGGTCGTTCGGCGCGTGGGCGTTGATGTGGTACTGCGGCCCCACGGCCACCGTCACCCGCAGGACTCCCTTGCCGCCGGGCGCGACGGTCGCGGGTTTGGCCGTGGCCGTCACCGTTGCCACCTTCGGCCCGCCGAACTGGGCGTGGGCCGGGACGAGCAGGGTCAGCCCTGCGAGGCAGAGGGATGGAAGCATCTTGATCGCGTTGTTCATGCTTGTATAAACCGTTGGGGGACAGCGTTAAGTTCCGTAGGCGGCCCAGTGAAACATTTCGCTGCCTGCGGCGTAACATCCTTGAATGCTCAGGCAGGCAAGGGAGCCGAAATCAGTAAGTAACCGCTCCCTAAAGGAAGCGGCTTTGCCACTCACCCGGAGGCGGCGACAATAGCGCAACTTACAGATGCGCCGTACTCACAATCGTTCTTGGGCAAGCCCTGGGCCGATTGAGTCATAACCCTTTCTCTGGCAAGCCAGAGAAACCGAAACGTCCTGAGATTTTACGCGACGAGACGTTTGAATCGCCGCAACCTGTTATCCCAATTTTCAAGGTGGCTGTTTGGTGATAAATCACTTGGAAACCGTTGGCTCACTGTTTAGTGAGTGCCTTACAGCCGCATTTATTTTACCCGTTTACGGGTGCTTTAAATCTTTCTATTACACACAAAGAAAGGACGGGGGGAGCCTTCGGCAGAAAGGGTAGCATTCCTCTATCGCCTAAAGGCGGCAGTCTCCTGCTACGATTTTATGACTATTGGAGACATACTGGCGGTGATCGCCGCCGTCCTGCTCGTCGGCGCGTCGTGGGCGGCCACGATTTTGATGATCGCTCTGGCGTTCCCGACGCGGATCGCTGCGGCGCAGGCCAAGCTGATCGGGGCACCCGGCGCTTGCCTGGCGCGCGGATTTGCGACGCTGCTGGTCTGCGGCCTCCTGGCAATCGCGCTGTCCAAAGCGGCGGCGGGACCGGCGCGTCTCCTGGCGCTGCTCCTCCTGGGCGGCCTGGGAGTCGTTGCGGCGCTCGGCAGCGCCGCGATTGTCCGGCTCCTGAGCGCGCGGATTGATGCACTGGGATCGCCCATGACGCCGTTCGCCAGCCTCACGCGCGCCTCGGTCTTGTATGTTGCGGCGGGCTTCCTGCCCGTCATCGGCTGGGCCGCCGTCCTGCCCGCCGCGCTGCTGCTGTCCGTGGGCAGCGGCGTCGCCGTATTGTTCCGGGCCAAGCCCCAAGCGCGCCCCGCCCCGCCCCTGCCCGCGCCTGTCATGGACACGCTGGAGACGGCGGCATGAACACGCGCCGTCAAATCTTGGGGCTGGGGGCCGTTTCGCTTGCTGCTGGATTGCTGACCGGGTGTGAGAGCCTGGAGCAGCGGCTGACCGGGGAGGCGCTGCCTGCCGACGCCCTGCCGCCCGCGCTGCCCGTGCAATTGCCCGTCCTGCGCCTGCTGAACCGCGCGGCCTACGGCCCGCGCCCCGGCGACGTGGCGCGCGTTGCCCGCCTCGGCGCGGCGGCCTACATCGAAGAGCAGCTGGCCCCGGATGTGCTCGACGAAGAGCCGGTCCTGACCTGGCGGCTGCGCGCCCTGGCGGACACCCTGGACCCTGACACGGGCCTGCTGTTCGACGAGGACGACAAGCGGCTGGTCGCGGCCCTCCGCCAGTCCGCGATCCTGCGCGCGGTCTATAGTCGGCGGCAGCTCCAGGAGCGGATGGTCGAGTTCTGGACAAACCACTTCAACATCTATGCGTTCAAGGGCCAGGGACCGCAGCTTAAGGTCGTGGACGACGGGGAAACGATCCGGGCGCACGCCCTGGGCAAGTTCCGCGACCTGCTCGGCGCGTCGGCCCGGTCCGCCGCCATGCTCGGCTACCTCGACAATACCGCCAACCGCAAAGGCGTCCCGAACGAGAACTACGCCCGCGAGCTGATGGAGCTGCACACGTTGGGCGTCCACGGCGGCTACACGCAGCGGGATGTGAAAGAAGTCGCGCGCTGCCTGACCGGCTGGACCGTCGAAAAGCACTGGCGCCGGGGCCGCTTCCGGTTCGATAAAGACGCCCACGACGACGGCGTCAAGCATGTTTTGGGCGTCACGCTCCCGGCCGGAGGCGGCGCCCAGGACGGCGAGCGCGTTCTGGACATCGTCGCCGCCCACCCCGCCACCGCGCGGCACTTGGCGCGCAAACTGTGCCTGCATTTCCTGGGCGAAGCGCCGGAGCCTCTGATAAGCCGTCTCGCGTCCGTCTACGGTCAGACCGGCGGCGACATCAAATCGGTCCTGCGCCCTTTGCTCCTGTCACCGGAACTGCTCCGTGCGCCGCCCATTTTGAAACGCCCCTTTGACTATACCGTCAGCGCCCTGCGCGCCTTCAATGTGGATACGGACGGCGGCGCGGGCGTGCAGCGGCACCTGGAAAAGATGGGGCAGCCCCTGTTCGCCTGGCCGATGCCGGACGGCTTCCCCGAGGGGACGCGGGCCTGGACCGGCGCGCTGATCCCGCGCTGGAACTTCGCGCTGGCCCTGGCCGGCAAGAAGGTCGAGAACACGACCCTGGACACGGCGGCGCTGGCCGCAGCGGGCCGCAAAGCAAGCCTCAGCCCGCAGGACACGCTGCTGGAACTGGCCTTCGGCGCGCGGGCCGACGACCCGGCGCTGGCTGGCCTGCGCGCCTGCGGCCACGCTTACCCGGAGGCACACGAATGGGCGGCGGTTGTCCTGATGTCGCCTGCCTTTCAGTGGCGATAGGTCTTCCGAGAAACACACCATGCAAACGACACGACGAGGATTATTCGCCCTGGGCGCGCTGTCCGCATTGGGCTGGGGGGCGGGGACGCGCAGCGCCTTGGGCGGCGTGACGGTCAGCCCACGCCGGCAGGGGACGGCGGGCGACACGCTGGTTTCGATCTTCCTGCGCGGCGGCGTGGACGGCCTCAGTGTCATCGTCCCGCACGGCGACGACGATTATTATCGTAACCGGCCTGTCCTCGCGCTCGCGCGGCCCAGCAATGGCAAGACCAAAGCGAAGGATCGCGTCCTGGACATTGACGGCTATTTCGGCCTCCATCCCGCCCTCGCGCCCTTACTTCCCCTTCACGCGGCGGGGCAGATGGCGATGGTTCATGCCTGCGGCTCGGATGACCAGACGCTGTCGCACTTCGAGGCGATGGCGACGATGGAGCGCGGCGTCGCGCGGGACACCGGCCCCGCTTCGGGTTGGCTGGCGCGGCACCTGGAAACCGCCCCCTGGAACAACCCCTCGCCGCTGCGCGCGGTCGCCCTAGGCAGCCTGCTGCCGCAGTCGCTGCGCGGCGCGAGCCAGGCGACTGCCCTGGAAAGTGTCGCCGATCTGCGCCTTCAGTCGCCCTTCCCCGCCGGGGCGGACCGCTTCGAGCGGACACTGGCCGGATTGTATACACGGGACACCCTGGCCGAAGCGGGTCAAGAGGCGCTGTCGGTGTTGAAGACGCTGAACGCCCTGCCGCCCGCCGCGCTCTCCCCGGCCAAGAGCGCCTATCCGAAAGACGATCTGGGGGAAGGGCTGCGTCAGGTCGCCCTGCTGATGAAAAGCGAGGTTGGCTTGGAGGCCGCCTGCCTGGACCACGGCGGGTATGACACCCATGTCGTGCAGGGCGCCGCGCAGGGCGTCCTGGCGGGCCGCCTGCAAAGCCTGGCCGGGGCGCTGGCCGCCTTTGCCGCCGACTTAGGCCCCGCGCGCTGGGCGAAAACGACGGTGGTGGTCATGTCCGAGTTCGGGCGGCGCGTGCCCGAAAACAGCGGGCTGGGGACCGACCACGGCCGCGCGGGCGTCATGCTCGTTCTGGGCGGTCATGTCGTGGGCGGGCGCGTTCACGGCGTCTGGCCCGGACTCTCGGCCGCCCAGCTCGACGGGCCGGGTGATCTGAAAGTGACCACGGATTACCGGGCCGTGCTGGCGGAAGTCATCACGCGCCGCCTCCAAAATCCGAACACGGACGTGATCTTTCCGGGCCTGAACCCGGCCCCACTGGGTGTCGTCCATGCCTGAACTGGCGCCGGCCTGGGGTATCATCACGCGCATGGCGGGCAGCCGACAAGACGCGGCGGGGGACGGGGCGAGCGACGAGGCGCTGGCCGAGCGCGTCCGCGCCACGGGCGATGTCGCCGCCTTCGGCGTCCTGGTGACGCGCTACCGCGCCCGCGTCGTCGCCCTGGCCCGGCGGATGCTGACCACCCAGGCGCCCGATGAGGCAGAAGACGTCGCGCAGGAGGCGTTCGTCGCCGCCTACGACAAGCGGGCTTCGTTCCGGCGCGGCGAGCCGTTCCGCCCCTGGCTGTACCGCATCGCCGTCAACCGCTGCCTGGACCGCCTGCGTGCGCGGTCCCGGCGGCCCGCCGTGCTGGACATCGCGGCCGTCCCCGAACCCGCGCTTGCGGGCGGCGACCCGGTTGACGCTCTGCTGACCGAGGAGGGCGAGGAGTGGTTGTCGGCGGCGGTCGCCGCCCTGCCGCCTAAGCTGCGGGCCGTGTTCCTGCTGCGTCATCTGGACAATCTTTCCTATGAGGAGATCGCCGCCGCTGCTGGCGTCCCGCTGGGAACGGTGAAGACGCATCTGTTCCGCGCCCGCGCCCAGTTGCGCGCGGCGCTTGCGGGGTATTTAGAGACATGACCTGCCAATCCGCCGAAGAGGAAATCCAAAAGTCGCTGGACGGCGCGATGACGCCGGGGGAGCGGGCGCGGCTGGACGTCCATCTGGCGTCCTGCGCGGCCTGCCGCCAAGCCCGAGACGCCCACCGGCGGCTCGCCCGCGCCGCCGGGCGCTGGGCACGGCCCACGCCCGAAGACGATCCCGGTGAGGCATTCACCGCGCAGGTGCTGGCGCGGATCGCCGCCCGCCCCGCGCCCATCCCCAGCCGGCCCCTGGTCTGGCTGCCGCTGGCGGCGACGATTTTGCTGCTGGCTCTCTTTGCCTGGCTGCCGAGCCTGATTTGGCCTGGCCTGGACACTTTGGGCGTCGCCGTCCGCCGGACGCCGGGCTGGCTTCTGACCAATCTGCGTGCCGTTCCCGGCGATGCCTCCGGCGCATGGGCAGCGCTGACGACGTGGCTCCCGATGCCGGACTGGATTTGGGCCGTCCTGCCGACGATGGCCGTGTTGAACGGGATGTTCTGCGTACAGGCGAGGCTGTCACACGCGCGGAGGAGCCTCCCATAAGCCATTCCGATCCCGGACGCCTGTTTCTCAGTGGTCCTCTTATCGTCCTGCTTCTGATTGCCTGCCTATGCGCCCTCGGCCTGCTGGCCCTCCTGCTCGGACGCGCCCATCCGCTGGCGCAGTTCGGGGAGCGCGCGGCAGCCCGACTCGACGGCGGGCGCGTCCTGCCGACGCTCTGGGGGATGGCCGCCGCCCTGCTGGTCCTGATCCTGTCCAGCGTCCTATTCAAGACTCACGCGCTGGCGCTGCTGGGTGTCATCGTCCTCCTGTCGGGTCTTGCTCTGGCGAGTTTGGGGGCGGGCGTCGCTGCCCTCTCGCTGGGCTTGCGGCTGACGGATGCGCTCACGACGATGGACATGGAGACGCTGCCCGCCCTGCGGCTGGGGCTGTGGACCCTGCTGCTGGCCTCCTGCGTCCCCCTTCTCGGCTGGCTCCTCGTCCTTCTCGCGCTCGCTTCCGGCATCGGCGCCGTGCTTGAAACGCTGCTGAGGCGCCCACCGTCAGGCCATGCTGAATAGCGCCCGCGCCGTCGCCGTGGTCGCGGCGGCCACTTCCTCCACAGTCAGGCCTTTGGCGGCGGCGACCGTTTCGGCGACGGCGGGCAGGTACGACGGCTCGTTGCGCCGCCCGCGCTTAAACTGCGGGGCGAGATAGGGGCAGTCCGTTTCCAGCAGCAGCCGGTCCAAGGGAGCATAGGCGACGGCGGCGCGGACGGCGTCGGATTTTTTGAACGTCGCCACCCCGCCGATGCCGAGATAGCAGCCGGCGTCGAGGCAGGCGCGCGCCGCCTCCGTGTCTCCCGTGAAGCAGTGCATCACGACCGGCGCGGGCGTGCTGGATGCACGCAGCGCGGCCAGGATGTCGTCCTGCGCCTCGCGGTTGTGGATAATCAGCGGCAGGGTGGGAGAGAGGCTTCGGGCGAAGGCAATCTGGGCGGCGAAGACCGCCTGCTGGCGCGGACGTGGAACCGTGTCCCAGTGATAGTCCAGCCCGATCTCGCCATACGCGGCCACTTTGCCCGCCCCGCCGTCGTACAGCCGTGCCATCTCCCCGCCCGCTTCCTCGTTCCATTCCTCCGCCGACTCAGGATGGATGCCGACGGCGGCGTAAAGGCCCGGTTCGGCGGCCAGTTCCGCTGCGCGGCGGCTGCTCGCCCGATCATAGCCGATGCACAGCAGGCGCGTCACACGGGCCGCGAGAGCGCGTTCCCGCACCTCGTCCCGGTCCTCGTCATAATCTTCATGGTTCAAGTGGCAGTGCGTGTCAACAAGTTCGAGTGTCATAGCGTTGATTATGACCGTATTCAGCCCGCCGCAAGCACCCAGGCTTCAGCGGGGCGTTCCGCTTCGGAACTTTAGTTAGGCGGGCTTCTCAAAGCCTCGCGGAATGGAGGCTTTGGAAACCTTTGGTTAGCCCGAACGAAGTGAGTTTGCTTTTTGTTTCACATGAACAGGGTTTTGGGTACAATAAGCCTGTATGTCCGATATGTGTTAAATAGTTGGAAATCGGCACCGTCGGCGGATTGTATGCTTGTTTTAGCCTTCGTGATGAACAGGTCTAGCAGTCCGCGCCTGATGAGGGCGTTAGTCCACACCTCTGTCAATCCAGGACACAGAACGTGCAGAGAAAGGCACTAGTGGCTGTGGGGCAACACAGCTTTCGTGAAACGCGATAGAAGCTCACGAGCTTTAGCCGTGAGAGTTGTCACAGGTTTAAGTCATTAGCAAGCAAGGGAACATAGACGATATCCACTTTCCCGAGGTACTCCTTCCAAATGGCAACCGAAATCGGCCCGGAGCGGCGCGTGGCGTACCGCGCGATTGTCTTTCTGGCCGCCCTCGCCGCCGCGCTGGGTTTTGGCCTGCTGGCGCTCCAGTCGCCGGAAGCCGGCCCGGAACTGAAGGCGCAGGACGCGCTGGCCCGACTTGCCCCACGCCCGGCCCGGCCCGATGTTGTCCTCGTCGCCCTGGACAGCAGCAGCGTGAGCCAATACGGCCCCATCAAAACGATGCCGCGCTCCGTGCTGGCGGCGGGCCTGCGCCGGATCGAAGCGGGCAAGCCCGTGTCCGTGGTCTTCGACCTGGCGCTGACTCAGCGCACGCACACGGGCGACGAGAGCCTGTGGCGGACGATGGCGAACCGCCGGAACGTCCTGCTCGGCATGGCCTACGATGCCGACCGACCCCAGCGCTACACCCCCGACGACATCCGCTCCCTGGTTTTTCTGGAGAAGTTCGCGCTGGCTGGCAACCTGACGCTGGACTCGCAGCTTCAGGAGTTCCCGTACTCCCTGTTCGAGCCGCCCGTCTCGGACTTCACCGGCTCGGCGCGCGGCGTCGGCGTCTTCGACCGCGAAACCGATGCGGACGGCGTCCTGCGCCGGTCCCGGCTCATCTACCGCAGCGTCGTGGAGTACCCGGTCGCGACTAAGCCTCTGCGCGGCAAGTTCCCGCAGTCCCAGCTCAACGACGGCAAGCCCGTCGCGCTCGCCAATCTTTCGCTGATGGCGGCCCTCAGCACCTTCGGTGTGGACAAAGACCGGGTCGCCGTGTCCTCCGGCAACAATGTCCGCGTTTTAGGGAACCTGACCCCGCCGGTTAACATCCCCATCGGCAGGCAGAGCCGGATGCTGATCCGTTACGCCGTGCCCGGCAGCCTGCCGACCTACTCGTTCCGCGACGTGGCGACCGGCAAGGTGAAGCCGGAGAACTTTGCGGGCAAAGTGGTCTTGATCGGGGCGACCGCGCCGGACGACCCGGCGACAAGCCTCGCCGCGACGCCCGTGGGCCGCCTCCCGCGCGTCGAAGTGACGGCGGACGCGCTTTCGACGATCCTCGACCGCTCGTATGTGCAGGTCGTGGGTGACAGCCGCTACCGGCTGCTGGGCGTGATGATCGTGGTGGGTCTGGTGACGGGCCTGCTGCTGATGCTGGTCAGCGGCGGCCGGGCCGCCATTCTGACGATAGCGCTCCTTTTGGCGTATTTGCTCGTCTGCTGGGGCTTCTTCACCTCCGGCCACCTGCTGCTGCCGATCTGGCCCGCCGCGCTGACGATCTTGACGACGTTTCTGGTCAGCTTGCTGCTGTATTTCGGCCCGCTGCGGCCTCGGACCTTGATGCAGCCGGCCGCCTATGTGCCGCCCCCGCCGGACATGGTTCGCTAGTCTTTCAGGGCAATCGCCTATAGATGACAGATAGAGGGCAACCACGGAGAGGAAGGAGGGCAACCACGGGGGGTTGCCCCTACCCATGACGACCAATGCCGGGGGACGTAGGGGCAGGCCCCCGTGCCTGCCCTCTTTTGATCCCGTGCCTGCCCTCTTTTGATCCCGTGCCTGCCCTTTCTCCCTCCCCCCGTGCCTGCCCTCTGTCCCCCGTGCCTGCCCTTCATAATGCAATTGCCCTGGCTAGTCTTTCCCCCTCTTTGCAGGGACGCCGCCCTTTGTGCTATACTGAGACAGAGGGAGCAAGCACAGAGGGAGCAAGCAACGAACGTGGCGCTAGTCCGTCCCACTTCCACACCCGCGAGTTTGAACCGGCTGTCGGGAGCCGCGCGCTGTGACCGGCGCACCAAGAACCTGGTCAAGCGGCTGCGCCCCGGCATGGTCGCCGTCATTGACCACGCCGACTTGGACGCCCTGGCCGCGCGCGCCCTGGCCGACGCCGGGGTCGGGGCGGTCATCAACGCCCAGCCCTTCATCAGCGGCAAGTACCCCAATCGCGGCCCCGCCGTCCTCCTCGCCGCTCAGACGCCGCTGTTCCAGTTGTCCGACCCCGCCCGCTTCGCCCGGCTGCGCGAGGGGGCGCACCTGGTCATTGACGAGGCCGGCGGCTTGTACCAGGACGACCGGCTCCTCGACTCGCTGACCGTCTGGGATGAGGCGCGGATCGCGCGTGAAACGGCGGCGGCGCGGGCCAACCTGGGCAGCGAACTGGAAAAATTCGCCCGCAACACGCTCCAATACCTCGACGCCGACAAAGACCTGCTGCTCGACCCGACGGACGTTCCCGCCCTGCGCCGGGTCAAGCTGGCGGGCCGCCACGCCCTCGTCGTGGTGCGCGGCGAAGGGTACAAGGAAGACCTGGCGATGCTGCGCGGCTACCTGCAAGACCTGCGGCCGGTGCTGATCGCCGTGGACGGCGGCGCGGACGCGCTGCTGGCGATCGGCCGCCGCCCCGACATCATCCTGGGCGACATGGACAGCGTCTCCGATGCCGCCCTGCGCTGCGGGGCGCAGATCATCGTCCACGCCTACAAAAACGGGGCCGCGCCCGGCATGGACCGGGTGCGTGCGCTGGGCCTGGACGCGGACCTGTTCGCCGTGCCCGGAACCAGCGAGGACGCCGCCCTGCTGCTGGCCTACGAGCATGGCGCGGACCTGATCGTCGCCGTCGGCACGCATTCCAACTTGGAAGACTTTTTGGATAAGGGGCGGGCGGGCATGGCGAGCACTTATTTAGTGCGCCTGAAAGTCGGGCCGCGCCTGGTGGACGCGCGCGGGGTGTTCAAGCTGCATCAGCCCAGCCCGCCGTTCATGGCGCATCTTGCCCTGCTGCTTTCCTTTTTGTTTGCCGTCATGGTTTTGCTGCGGTACTCGCCGATGTGGGAGAACCTGGCGGCTTTGTTTCACATCTGGTGGCGTCTTCACGTTCACTGAGCGGCTGCCGGAACCCGTTGCCCATGCTTGATGCCCGCTACCATATTTTTTATCTGATTGCCATTTTTTTGATGCTCGCCTTTGGGATGCTGATTGGGGCCTCGTATTACGGTCCCATTCAAGTGAGTCAGCAAAAGAAGGTTCTGCTGTCGCTCGCTGATCAGACGAACAAGGTCGTACAGGAGCGCAACGAGGCGCGCGACCGTCTTGCCAAGGACGAGGCCGTACTGTTTTCGCTTCGGCCCGCGCTGGTTCGCGGCAAGCTGGCCGGCAAGCGGGTGATCCTCATTCAAACAGGCGACTACCCGGATGCCGTCCAGACGGCGAATACGGCCGTGAGCGACGCGGGGGCGACGGTCGCCGCTACCATTGTCTTGACCGACAAATGGGGAGCGCTCCTGCCGAAGCAGCGCGCGGCGCTTTCCGCCATTGCCGACCCCATGGACGCCGCAACCCAGGATAAGGCGCTGTTCGCCGCCCTGGCGACCGCCCTGGCGACCGGGGATGAAGGGGGCGCGGGGGGCATTGCCACCCTCGAAACTTTGAAGGAACAGGGGTTGATTACCGTTTCCGGCGAGCTTTCCCAGCCCTGCACGCTGTTCGTCCTCGTCGGCGGCAAAAACGACGACGCGCCCGGCCCCTCGCTGGACGGTCAGGTGCTCGACAGCTTCAAGGCGACGTCCGCCCCTGTCACCCTCGTCGGCTGCGAGCCGTTCGCCGCCGTCACCTCATCCATCCCCGCTTACCAGAGCGCCGGGATCGCGACCGTGGACTGCGTGGACCTGCCGCTGGGCCAGATCGCCCTGCCGCTTGCCCTGCGCGGGGAAAAGGGCGACTACGGGCTGAAGCCGACCGCCAAGCAGCCGCTTCCCGACTCGCTGACGGGGGCGTCCGGCCCATGAAGGAGCCGATGAAAGTCTGCGTCCTGCTGCCCGCCTACAACGAGGCCGAGCGGATCGCCACCACGATCCAGGCGCTGCGCGCCCGCCCGGAGATCGGCGAGATCGTCGTGCTGGACGACGGCTCGACGGACGGCACGGCGGCCCTCGCGCGGTCGGCGGGCGCGTCCCAGGTCATTACGGAAAAAAACGGCGGCAAAGGGGCGGCCCTGCGCGCCGCGTACCTCGCCGCGCGGGACCGAGCCGACGTCTTTCTGCTGCTCGACGCCGACCTGGGCGCCTCGGCGGGCGAGGCCGTCAAGCTGCTGCCGCCGCTGGGGCGCGGCGAGGCGGACATGACCGTGGGGATGCTGCCGCCCGACCCGGACTTCGCCGCTTCGGGCCGGTTCGGCGGGCGCGGCTTTGTCGTCCGGCTGGCCCGCTGGGGCATCCGGCGGCGGACGGGGCAGACCTTCCGGCAACCGCTTTCGGGCCAGCGCGCCGTGCGGCGTGAGGTGCTGGAAGCGCTGGGCGGGGCCTTCGCCCCCGGCTTCGGCGTCGAGGTGGACCTGACGGTCCGCGCCCTGCGGGCGGGCTTCCGGGTGCTCGAAGTGGAAACTGATTTTCGCCACAAGGTCACGGGCGGCGACTGGGCGGGCCTGCGCCACCGCGCCCGCCAGTTCCGCGACGTGGCCCGCATCGTCCTGGCCCCCGTGCCGGCCTGAACAAAGTGAATGAAAGGCAACGAGATACCGATGTCTCTGCAAGCCAAAACTTTCCTCAACCTGCTCGCCGGCGGCCTCGCCGGCATCCTGGCCTGGACCCTGACCGACCTGACCGGCTGGTTCTCGGACGTGCTGGATGCCTCCACAGTTATCGTCGGGGGTAAGTACCTCCTATACGGTGCCATCTTCGGCCTGTTGCTTGGGCTTTTGCTGGCAGTGGTAGATTCGCTCTCACTAGAGTCGCGCCGTCGCCTGATGCAAACTCTAGGATTGGGAGCGGGAATCGGGGCATTTGGCGGCTGGGCAGGGTTATGGCTTGGGCAGACCGTTTACGCGCTGATTTATCCGCTGTCTGGTCTTAAGCCGGGCGAACTATTCCATACGCCGGGCCAGTTTTTCGTATTGCTCGTCGGACGTGCGTTCGGCTACGCCTTCATCGGCGGCATCGCAGGCGCGGCGCAAGGTGCGGCCAGTCGCTCTCCGTTGGTCGCGCGGCAAGGAGCGTTCGGCGGTTTCATCGGCGGTTTTTTGGGGGGCACAGCCTTTCAAATCCTAAACGGACTGACTTTCGATCCCCGCGCAAGCCGCTTGATTGCTCTCGTCGCCGTCGGCGCGCTGGCCGGCTTTTTCGTCGGGGTCGTCCAGAACCTGTTCAAGCAAGCCTGGATACGGGTCGTCCTGGGCAAGAACGAGGGCAAGGAGTACCTGATCTCCAAGCCCATCACCACCATCGGGCGCGGCGAGCTGTCCGACATCGGCCTGTTCGGCGACCCCAACATCGCCCCGACCCATGTGGCAATCGAATCGCTCGCTGCTCAGAACCGCCACCGCCTGCGCTTCGTCGGCGAGGGCGGCAAGCGCGGGACGACCTACGCGCCGCCCCTGGTCAACGGCCAGCCCGTCGCGGGTGAATTGTGGCTGGCGGACGGGGACACGATCCAGCTTGGCCGGCGGACGCTGCTGTTCCACGAGAAGGCGACGCGCCGCGCCAGCCCCCCCGCCCCCAATAATGGGGGAGCCAGAGGAGAAGTGGCGGCTGGCCGTCCTACTCCTCCATTATTGGGGGCGGGGGGGGCTTCCCCGCGCTACGTCGGCCAGGAACTCTCCGGCGCCTCGGCGGTTCCGGCGCGTCCGCCCCTGACCACCCCCGATGAGATCGTCGCGCAGATGGCCGCCGCCCCGGTCAGCGACGCCACCGTTCTCAGCCCCGGCATGAGCGGCGCAGGGATGGGCGGGGTGGGGACCCGGCTGGTCTGCATTCAGGGGCCTTACACCGGCCAGTCCTTCCCCCTCAGCCACGCCCCGGCCACGATTGGCCGCGCGCCGGAACAGACCATCCCGCTGCCCGCCGACACGTCCATCTCCCGCCTCCACGCCCGCATCACCTACGCCGACGGCCGCCACCTCCTCGCCGACGGCGGCTCCTCCAACGGCACCTTCGTCAATGGCTCCCGCGTCGCCGACGCCCGGCCCCTGTCATCGGGTGACACCATCGTACTCGGCGACACGGCCCTGCGGTACGAATAGCCTCGCTTGACTACCGCCCGCAGTGCGATAGGAACCGGCACTGGAAGTGCCGGTCTACTCTGGAATGAAAGCGCCTCCGGCACTGAGGAACAGCATTCGCAAGCGTTTCCTCAGTCGCGGAGCGACTTTCACTGAGAGTAGACCGGCACTTCCAGTGCCGGTTCCTATTCACTGCCGGTTCCTATTCACTGCCGGTTCCTATTCACTGCCGGTTCCTATTCACTGCCGGTTCCTATTCACTGCCGGTTCCTATTCACTGCCGCAGGCTGTCCAAAAACTCCAGGCTTTTCAAGTCCCGCTCCAGCCGGAACCGCAGGGAGCGGCGCAGGGCCAGCCGCGCCTGGTCCAGACTTTTCGGCCCCGCCGGAGGCAGGGCGGCCAGCGCTTCGCCGCCCTCCGAGCCGAGGTTTTCCAATGTTTGCAGGAGCCGCAGGGCACCCATCCCCAGGCCGCTGTGGTCTTCGTTGGATTCGGGGTGGGCATGGCGCGGGCAGAGCGCGCCGCCGAGCGAGGCGGACAGGGCGAACACTTCATCGCGGGCGAAGTCGCCGGGCAGGGGCGTCTGGCAGGCGGCGCATTCGGCGAGGTTGGGGGCGTAGCCCAGGTCGCTGAGGACCTGGACCTCGAACCAGCGCGCGGCCAGTTCGGGCGGGTCGAGCGTCTGGGTCTGCCGCAGACCCGCCAGCAGCAGGTCATAAAGGACGAGGTTCGGGGCGTGGTCCTCGACCGAATGGTCTACCAGGTCGGCCAGGTACAGGCCGTGGGCCAGCCGGTTCAGGTCTTCACGCAGGTGGGCGAACGACTCCTGCACCTCGACCTGCGTGACGATCTCCAGCGACTTGCCGGTCGCCAAACCGAAGCGCGTGCAGGTGAGGACTTCGGTCGCGCCGGACAGCCGCGAAATGGCCTTGCGCGCGCCCTTGGCAATGGCCGAGAAGCGGCCCTTGTCGGGCGAGTAGAGGGTCAGGATGTTGTCCGTCTCGCCGTAGTGCAGGCGGCGCAGGACGACGGCGACGGTGGTGTAAGCGGGCATAGAAGAATTATACCCGCGTCTGTTTCCTAGCCGAAATCTTGGGGGTCGTAGGCATCGTACAGAGCGCTGCCCGATGAGGTGCCGAGCCGGTTCGCGCCCGCGTCCAGCATCTGCAAGGCGGTTTCGACCGTCTTGATGCCGCCGGAGGCTTTGATACCGATGGGGGAGGGGCCGACCGCGCGGCGGATGCGCCGGATGTCCTCGACCGTCGCGCCGCCGCCCGCCGTGCCCGTCGAGGTCTTGACAAAGTCCGCGCCCGCGTCGCGCACCAACTGGCTCGCGACGTCTTTCTCCTCATCGCTGAGGTAACATGTCTCGATGATGACTTTCAGGAGAATGTTTTTGGACTCCTCGGTCCGGCCCGGCGCGCGGCACGCCTCGACCAGCCCGCGCAGGTCCTCTATGACGGCATCGAACTCGCCCGACTTGAACCGGGCCAGGCTCAGGACGGCATCAATCTCCTGCGCGCCGTTGGCGATGGCGTTCTTGGTCTCGTAGACCTTGGAGAGCTTCGTCGTCGCCCCGAAGGGGAAGCCGACGACCGTGCAGACCTTGACGTCCGAGCCGTCCAGGGCGCGCGCCGCCGCCCCGACCCAGCAGGGGAGGATGCAGACGCTGGCGAAGTGCCGCTTGGCGCTCTCCTCGCACAGCCGCAGCGCCTCGTCGCGGGTGGAAGTCGGGCGCAGGAGCGTGTTGTCTATCGTTTTGCCGAACTGCTCTTTGGTGTACATCTTTTCCTCAGAATCGGCGATTAGGCCCGGCGCGTCGCCTTTTTCCAGGACGCGACCAGCCGCGTCAGTTCTGCCGCCTGGTTGGGATTATCGGCATGGGCGTGTAAGAAATCTACCAACGCGCTCCCAATCGCTGCGCCGTCGGCGTTCTCGATGACCTGCCTCACATGCTCTGGCTGGGAGATGCCGAAGCCGACGCAGACCGGCTTGTCCGTCGCCGCCCGGATGCGCGCCAGCAGCTCTTTCAGCTCGGCAGGCAGCTCCGTCCGCGCGCCCGTCACGCCCGTCCGCGAGACGCAGTAAACGAAGCCGGTCGCGTTCTGGGCGATCAGCGCGATGCGTTCCGGCGTGGATGTCGGCGCGACCAGGAAAATGGTCGCCATCCCGTGCGCGTCGGCGGCGGCTTTCCACGGTCCCGCTTCTTCGGGCGGCAGATCGGTCAGGATCGCCCCGTCCGCGCCCGCATCGGAGAAGACCTGGGCGAACCGCTCCAGGCCATACTTGAGGGCGAGGTTGTACGAGGTCATCAGGACCAGCGGCACGGGCGTCAAGGCCCGGATGTCCCGCACCATTCCCAGCACGGTGTCGGGCGTAACGCCTTTCTCCAAAGCGCGCTGCGAGGACGCCTGGATGCTCGGCCCGTCGGCCAGCGGGTCGGAGTAGGGGATGCCGAGTTCCACCACGTCCGCGCCGGCCCCCGCGAGCGCGGCCACAAGGGCGGGCGTTCCTTCGGGGGACGGATCGCCCGCCGTGATGAAGGCGACAAGCGCGCCCTCACGGGCTTCTTTGAGGCGGGCAAAGGTCTGGTCTAGTCGGTGTGGCATGGTATGGGAACCCGGCACTGGAAGTGCCGGTCTACTAGGGAGTGGAAGCGCCTCCGGCACTGAAGACAAGCCTGCGCCCACGGCTCCTCAGTCGCGGAGCGACTTTCACTAGGAGTAGCCCGGCACTTCAGGGCCGGGTATCTATAGCAGCCCCAGCCGGGCGGCGACCGAGTCCACGTCCTTGTCGCCGCGTCCGGACAGGCAGACGATCAGCGTCTCGTCAGGGGACATGGCAGGCGCGGTCTTGCGGATGTGGGCGAAGGCGTGGGACGTTTCCAGAGCGGGGATGATGCCCTCCGTCCGGGCCGTCCACTGGAAGGCGTCCAGGGCCTCATCGTCGGTGATGGACACATATTCGGCCCGCCCGATGTCCTTGAAAAAGGCGTGTTCGGGGCCGACGCCGGGGTAGTCTAGGCCCGCCGAGACGCTGTGCGTCGCCAGCACCTGCCCGTAGTCGTCCTGGAGCACATAGGACGCCGACCCGTGCAGGACGCCCTTGCTCCCCGCCGTCAGCGTCGCCGCGTGCTCGCCCGTGTGGACGCCGCGCCCCGCCGCCTCGACGCCGATGAGCCGGACGCCTTCGTCATGGACGAACGGGTAGAAAATGCCCATCGCGTTCGACCCGCCGCCGACGCAGGCGACCACGGCATCCGGCAGGCCGCCGGTGTCCTCTAAAATCTGCTGCCGCGCCTCAATGCCGATGACGGATTGGAAGTCGCGCACCATCGTCGGGTACGGGTGCGGCCCGGCCACTGTCCCGATAATGTAGTGCGTGTCCCGGACGTTCGTCACCCAGTCGCGCATCGCCTCGTTCAAGGCGTCTTTCAGCGTCTTCGTCCCCGACGAGACGGGCCGGACGGTCGCGCCGAGCAGTTTCATCCGCACGACATTGAGCGCCTGCCGCTGCACGTCCTCCTCGCCCATGTAGACGATGCACTCGTAGCCGAACAGCGCGCAGGCCGTGGCGGTGGCGACCCCATGCTGCCCCGCGCCCGTCTCGGCGATGATGCGCGGCTTGTTCATCCGCTTGGCCAGCAGGATTTGGCCGAGCGCGTTGTTGATCTTGTGCGCGCCGGTGTGCGCCAGGTCTTCCCGCTTCAGGTAGATGCGCGCCCCGCCCAATTCGCGCGTCATCTTTTCGGCAAAGAACAGCGGCGTCGGGCGTCCGACGTAGTTCTTGGCGTAGTAGTCGAACTCGGTCTGGAACGCCGGGTCGGCTTTGGCCGCCGCATACGCCGCCGTCAGCTCGTCCAGGGCCGGGATGATCGTTTCCGGCACGAACCGCCCGCCGAACTCGCCGCCGAACCGCCCCTGCGCGTCGGCGACGTAACGGTTTTCCGCCCGCTCCGGGGCCTGCTTTTCTGGGGCTTGCTGTTCTAGAGTTTCCAATGCCATCGGGGGTACTTCTTTCTCAAAACGTGGCGTATTGTAGCACCGCGCGGGGCGCTTGTCAACGGGCCGGGGCGCAGCGTCCAGGGCAATCGCATATTAGAGGCAGGCACCGGATAGGCAGGGCAGGCACGGGGGCCTGCCCCTACGCGCAACGCCATCGGTAGGGGCAACCCCCCGTGGTTGCCCTCCCACTTCCCCCCGTGGTTGCCCTCCGGCAACCCCCCGTGAGGCCCCTGCCTCTCCGGCTCCCCCCTGTCAACGGTGGTAGGGGCAGGAGGGCGATCCGACGCCTTTTTTATGCCCACGCCTCCCGCGCCGCCTCAATCGCCCGCTCGACGTCGCGCGCCGAAACGTCCAAGTGCGTCACCGCCCGCAGCGCCCCGTAAGACCCGCTCATCTGCACGCCCCGCGCTTCCAGCCGCGCCCGCGCCTCCGGGGCGGCCAGCCCATCCACTGAGAAGAACACCAGGTTGGACTGAACCCGCGTCAGGTCTATCCGAACCCGCCCGATCTCCGCCAGCCCCTCGGCCAGCCGCCGCGCGTTCCGGTGATCCTCCGCCAGCCGCCCGACGTTGTGCTCCAGCGCGTACAATCCCGCCGCCGCCAGCACCCCCGACTGACGCAGCGCCCCGCCCAGCAGGTGCTTGGGACGCCACGCCGCCTCCACGAACGCCCGCGACCCGGCCAGAATGGCCCCCACCGGGCAGCCCAGCCCTTTGGACAGGCACAGGGTCACGCTGTCGAACGGCGCCGCGATCTCCCGCGCGGGCCGCCCCGACGACGCCGCCGCGTTCATCACCCGTGCCCCGTCCAGGTGCAGCGCCAGCCCGTGCGCCCGCGCCGCCCCCGCCACGTCCTCGATCTCCTCCCGCGTCCACACCGTCCCGCCGCCCGCGTTGTGCGTGTTCTCGACGCACACCAGCCGCGTCCGCGCATAGTGCGGGTCATCAGGCCGGACCGCCGCCGTCACCTGCGCCCCCGAAAAGACCCCCCGCTCCGTCGTCAGCGCCTGCACTGCCGCGCCCGCCACGGCGGCATACCCGCCGCCCTCCCAGACGACGATGTGCGAATTGTGCGTGGCGACCACCTCGTCGCCGGGCCGCAGATGCACCTTCAGGGCGATCAGGTTGCTCATCGTCGCCGACGGCAGGAACAGCGCCGCCTCCTTGCCCAGCAGGTCCGCCGCCCGCTCTTGCAGCGCGTTCGTCGTCGGGTCCTCGCGCCGCTGCTCGTCCCCCACGTCCGCCGCCGCCATCGCCCGCCGCATCCCCTCCGAGGGCCGCGTCGCCGTATCACTGGATAAATTAATCATCGCCTTGCCCTGTCCCCGTTCGCGCCTGTGAATTGGGAAGATTATATCCCACCCCCACCGAATCTCACACGTTTTCGCAAAAGCCCTCACTAACCCCGCGCACGCTCTTTCTCCTCCCCTCTCCCTCTGGGGGAGGGTGGCGAGGAACGAGCCGGGAGGGGTCTCTCTGAGGTATACTGAAGCTATGCCCGCCCAATCCGCTGCCGCCGAATCCATCATTACCGACTACGCTCCCCACATGGCGGCGGCGATGCTCAAAGCGGCTCAGAATGCTCAATCCGAAGAGGATGTCCGGTACGCCTGCAACAAACAGATTGACGGGTTTCTCAGCCGCGCCGGGTTGGAGATTGTGGGCAAGCACGAGTACGGCCTGAAAGGTGGTCGGGTGGACTCGAAATACGGCGGCGTCGTGATCGAGTACAAAGCCTCCAAAGGCAATGCGCGGATCACGCCCAACTTGGATGCGACCGGAACCAAGGCCGTCGTGGCGCAAATTGAGCAGCGGTTTCGAGACTTTCAGACCGAAGAAGGCACGGCCAAGGAACGGCTCTTCGGCGTTGGCTGCGATGGGAACATGCTGGTGATTGTTCGCTATCGCGGCGGGAAGTTCGAGATTGAGACTCCCCAGCCCGTCTCCGCGCATTCGGTCGAGCGCCTGCTGCGGGCGCTCTGTTCCGTCGGTGCGCGTGGGGCCTCGTATACCCCCGAACAACTCACCGAATCCTTCGGCTCCGCCAGTGGATTGGCGCAGAAAGGCATCGCCGGCCTGTATGCCGTGATTACCGGAACGGCGAACCCCAAGGCCCTGACGTTCTTCAGCCAGTGGCGCATTTTGTTCGGCGAAGTCTGCGGCTATGACGTTCACGGGAAGAACCTCAAGATCAGCAAGCTGGCGGATCACTACGGCCTCACCGATGCCGCGCCTGCCGCGCTCCTGTTCGCGATCCATACTTACTATGCCATCTTTATCAAGCTGCTGGCGGCGGAGATCGCGTCTTCCTTCTCCCCCCTCGGCGTGAGCATCCTCAAAAAGTGCATCGCCGCCCCCACTTCGGCCAAGCTGCGTGACGAGCTGCGCGGGCTGGAGCAGGGCGGCATCTGGGCACAGCTCGGCATCACGAACTTCTTGGAAGGCGACCTCTTTTCCTGGTATCTGCCCGCCTGGGACGACTCCCTGGCCTCGGTCATTCAGGCGATGGTCACGGAGCTGGACGGCTACGATCCGGGAACACTGAGCGCCGAGCCTGCGGAAAGCCGGGACCTGCTTAAGAAGCTGTACCACCACCTCTTTCCCAGGTCCGTCCGGCACGACCTGGGCGAATACTATACCCCCGACTGGCTGGCCGAGCAGACCCTGGACGAGATGGGCTACGACGGTAATCCCGACAAACGTCTCCTGGACCCGTCCTGCGGGTCGGGGACGTTCCTGGTCATGGCGATTGGTCGCGCCCGCGCCTGGTTTGAAGAACACCGGCATGAATGCCACTACGATGAGAGCGGCTTGGTGGAGCGCCTTCTGCGTAACATCATCGGCTTTGATCTCAACCCGCTCGCCGTCATGGCCGCCCGCACCAACTTTCTGATTGCCATTCGCGGCCTCCTGAAAACGGCGGGGGCTGTCGAGCTTCCCATCTACCTGTGTGATGCCGTTCTGACCCCTTCCAAGTACGGCGACCTGTTCGCCGGGGCCGCCCTGGACAAAGTCCGCAAGCTGCGGACCGCCGTCGGCGATTTCAATATCCCCGCCGAAGTCACCGATGACCGGGAGCGCATCGGCAAGTACGCCGAAGTGCTGGAAGAGTGCGTCCGGCAGAAGTATTCCCCGGAGGACTTCCTTGCCCGCTGCGAGGCGGAGGGGCTGCCGACGGCGGAAGCGGGCCTGCACCGCCTCCTGTACGAGCAGCTGCGCGACCTGGACGCCGAGAACAAGAACGGCATCTGGGCGCGCATCATCAAGAACGCCTTCGCGCCCTTGTTCATCCGCAAGGTGGATTTTGTCGCGGGCAACCCGCCCTGGATCAATTGGGAAAGCCTGCCGGATGACTACCGGGACGCCATGAAGCCGCTGTGGAAGGACTACGGCCTGTTCAGTTTGGGCGGCTCGGCGGGGCGGCTGGGCGGCGGCAAAAAAGACCTGTCCATGCTGTTTGTCTATGTCTGCACGGACAACTACCTGCGCGACGGCGGGCGGCTGGGCTTCGTCATCACGCAAACGATCTTCAAGACCAAAGGCGCGGGTGACGGCTTCCGCCGCCTCAAATACGGGTTTATCACCCGGCCCACTTACCTCAAGCCGGTGGCCGTGGCGGACCTGAGCGCCCTCCAGGTCTTTGAGGGGGCGACCAACCGCACGGCGATCTTTGTCTGCGAGAAGCAGAAGACCAAGTTTGAATATCCCGTGCCTTATACGGTCTGGCGGGGGCCGGGGCGCATCGCGCAGGAGGAGACGCGCGAGGCGGTCTTGGCGGCGACGACGCGCCACACTTTTGGGGCGGTTCCGGTCAACGCCGAGCAGCCGAACTCACCCTGGCTGACGGCTCCGCCCGCTGCGCTCATAGGCATTCAAAAGGTGATTGGGCAGAGCAAATACAAAGCATATGCTGGCTGCTGCACCTGGATGAATGGCGTCTATTGGGTGAAGGTCTTGCAAACGCTGCCAAACGGCCAACTTCTAATCGAGAACTTGTGTGATGTCGGCAAGATTAAGGTGGAGTGCGTCCAGACGGTAATTGAGCCTGATCTGATCTATCCGTTGTTGCGCGGGCGCGACGTGAAGCGCTGGCACGCAGAGCCGTCCGCGTATATTATCCTCGCCCAAGACCCTGCGACACGGGCAGGCATCCCCGAAAGTGTGATGAAGCGTAAGTATCCAAAGACTTACGCCTATTTGCATCAGTTTGAAGAACAATTGCGAGGACGTTCCGGGTTCAGGAAGTACTTTGAACCCTCCGATCCATTTTATTCAATGTATAACGTTGGACCTTATAGTCTTGCGGAGCATAAAGTCGTTTGGGCGGGACAAGTGGCTCTCTCATTGGAGGCTTCTGTGGTATCCGGTCTTAAACCCACTAAGCCTGATCTCAACGACCAAACGGCGTATCTCATCCCATTCTCGTCCCAAGACGAGGCTTTCTTCTTCAGCGGACTATTAAACTCAGCACCCATAAGGGCTTACTACCAGTGTGTTGCGTACAAGCACACTTCTATGGACTTTATTCAAGATGTTGCCCTGCCGACGTTCAAGCCGGGCAACGACGCCCACGCCCACCTCGCCGATCTGTCCGAACGATGCCACCAGGCCGCCGCGCAGAATGACGCGGCGGCGCTCGCCGCCCTGCAAGGCGAGGTAGACCAGGCCGCCGCCGCCCTGTGGGGCATTGACGGGCCGGAACTGGCCGCCATCCGGCAGGCCCTGGACGAGATGCAGAAGGTCAAGCCCGTGGCGAAGGGGGCCGACGAAGAGGACGAAGCTGCCGACGAGGACTAGCCTTGTTCACTCTCCTACCCCCCAGAATTGGGGGCCGGGGGGCGATCTTCTCACCCTCCCTTAACAGGGGAGAGTCGGCGCTCGCGCCGGGGAGAGGTTCCTCAGTCGCGGAGCGACTTTCACAGAGAGTAGGCCGGCACTTCCAGTGCCGGTTCCCCCTTGACATCTTCCACGCAAACACGCTATAATAGTAGACAAGAGTTCTTCCCGCTGGAGGGCCGGGAGAAAGAAGGCCAACGCCATGTCTACCAACGCCATGTCTACCAACGCCATGTCTACTGCCGCTCCGTCCCAGGCCGCCTCTCCCCAGGCCGCCTCTCCCCAGGCCGCCACCGGCCCCCGCACGACCGCCGGCAAAGCCGTCGCCAGCCGCAACGCCACCACACACGGACTGTTCGCCCGTGACATCGTCCTCCCCTCCCTCGGCGAAGACCCCGAAGGCTACCGGCAGGTCGCCGAGGAACTCATCCAGCAGCTTCGCCCCGGCAACCTCCTCGAACGCCACTATGTCGAAAAGATCGCCGCCGCCTCCTGGCGACTGCGACGATTGCACCGCTGGCAGGCCCAGATCTTCGAGGACGACACGCTCACCGAGGACGAGCGCCTGGACAAGCTCGACAAAGTCCTGCGTCACGAAACCCACCTGCACCGGCAGATTGACACCGCCGTCAAGATGCTGAACAAGGATGTGCCCCAATTGTACGCCCGCCGCGTGCGCGACCAGGTGCTGCTGGACATGATGCTGTCGGAGCGCGAGTGCCGCGAAAGCGCGCGGGACGAGACCGAGGTAGACCTGGAAACGCGGGGCCGCCTGCACCGCATCCGCAAGGCGACGGAGGGCGCCGTGGGCGCGCTGTCCCACGCCCCCCTGGACACGCAAGAAGCGGCGGAAGGCGCCGGAAACTGCCAAAACGAACCCGTCGGGGCGCCGCTTGCCGCGCCCTCTTCTATGCCCGCGCCCTCCCATGCACCCGCGCCCTTCCCTCTGGCTCCCCCCCCGTCAACGGTGGTGGGGGCTGGGGGGCCTCCTTCTTCCGACACGGACGAAGAAGAAACGGACGAAGAGTGGGAAGCCGCGAACGGGCAAAAACGCCAAAACGAACCCGGCCCGTGGATAGATGACGACCGCCGGGCCTTTCTGGCCTCCTTCCCCAGCGCAGCCGCTTCCGACTCAAGGCAAGGATGCCGCGCGCGCGCGACGGGATAAGCCTACTCAGCCCCGGAGGGGCTTCCACTGGGAGTAGCCCGGCACTTCAGTGCCGGGGCAGACACGGGGGCGCCTTCCGTGGGTACAATAGCCGACATGTCCGACACCGCTTTGGAGCAAACGCGCGCCGAAGTTAAGCGCCCCGCTGATTTTGACGCCTTCTGGCAGGGCGTCCGGGCCGAACTCGCCGATGTGCCCCCCGAATGGGAGCGGCTGCCCGGCGCAGCACTGGCTACCGCCCCAATAACCGAGACGCGGAGGGCGGGCGGCGAGACGGCGACGCATCGGGTGGACTGGCTGCGCTTCTCCTCGCTCGACGACCGGCTGGTCTACGGCTGGCTGGCCGTGCCGAAGGACTTGCCGAAGGACCAGCCCACTCCCGGCAGTCGCGGCTATCTGTGGCTGCCGGGCTACTCGCTCGGCAGCCCGCCGCCCGGCCCCGAAGCGCTGTACCCGGACACCCTCACTCTGGGGCTGAACCTGCACGGCAACACGCCGGACGCGCCCTACGCCCACCCCAGCGCGTCGGGGGCGGACTACATCACGCAAGGCATCGAGTCGCCGCAGACGTACATTTACCGCGCCATCGTCGCCCATTGCCTGCGCGCGCTGGACGTGCTGGCCCGGCAAACCGAGGTCGGCCCGGACCGTCTGATGGTCGGCGGCATGAGCCAGGGTGGGGGACTGGCGCTGGTCACGGCGGCGCTGTCGCCCCAGGTGCGCCTGTGCCTGGCCGACATGCCCTGGCTGGGTGCGCTCGATCTGGCCCTATCCCTGCTCGACCGCCCCAAATACAAGCGCATGAAGACGGGGCGCTACCCGGACGCGCGGGGGTTGATCGCCGACTACGCCGAGGCGCACCCGGACCAGGCGGCTCAGGTCTACCAGACGTATCGCTATTTCGATCCGCTCTCCCACGCCGGCAGCATCACCTGCCCGACCCAGGTGAGCGCCGGGGGACGCGACCCAAGCTGCAAGCCGCCGACGGTCTACGCCCTTTACAACGAGTTGCGCTGCGAGAAAGAAATGCTGTACCTGCCCCAAACCGGCCACGAGATCGTCCCCGCCATGCACGAGGCGCACCTCAATTGGGTACAACGAGTCTGAAGGAGAATGTTATTATGGCGGACGAACAGACGGTGGACCGGATCGAAGACCATGTGGGCTTGACCCAGCCCGATGCCTTCGAGCAGACGACTACGGGGGACAGCGTGACGACGCGGCACGTCTTCGCCGACGGCGGCGACGGCAAGGAAAAGGAAGTGAACCTGCGGAGCCACCACGCCGGCGCCAGCAGCGACGCCCCGGCGAATAGCGGCATCCCCAGCGCCGAAAAGCAGCACGGCCTCAAGGGCGAGGCCTTCGACCGGCAGACGGACGAGACCCCGATGGCGGACCATATCCTGCCGCGCACGCAGAACCTGGAGCCGTAGTTGGACGCCCTGCTCCTCGGCCTGGACATCGGCGGCACCAAATCCGCCGCCGTGGTCGGCGATGCGGACGGCAGCGTGCTGGCGCGCGTTGCGGCCCCCACGCCGCGCGACAGTTGGCAGGAAGCCGTCGCCCTGCTGTGCGACCTGTGCCGCCAAGTCTGCCGCGAACACGGCGTCCCCATTGCGGACATGGCCGCGCTGGGCGTCTCCTGCGGCGGCCCGCTGGACTCGGCCACCGGGACGGTCTACGCGCCGCCCAACCTGCCCGCCTGGGAGGCCGTGCCGCTGCGCGGTCTGCTGGAAGCCGAGTTCGGACTGCCGACGCGCCTGGAAAACGACGCCAACGCGACCGCGCTGGCCGAGCACCGCTGGGGCGCGGGGCAGGGCTGCCGGGACATGGCCTTTCTGACGATGGGGACGGGCATCGGCGCGGGCCTGATCCTGGACGGGAAGCTCTACCGGGGGCGGCGCGACCTGGCGGGCGAGGTCGGCCATGCCGTCGTCCTGCCGAACGGCCCCCCCTGCCCCTGCGGCAAGCGCGGCTGCCTGGAAGCGCTGGCGTCGGGAACGTCTCTCGCCCGCATGGGCCGCGAGCGCTACGGCGAGGACGGCCTTTCCGCCCACGATGTCTGCGCCCGCGCGCGCCTGGGCGAACCGATCGCCCAGGGCGTGGTCGCCGATGTCGCCCTCTACATGGGCATCGGCCTGGCGAACCTCCTGCACACCCTCAATTTGGAACGCATCGTGCTCGGCACGCTGGCCGTCCACGCCGCCGACCTGCTGCTCGACCCGATCCGCGCCGCCACCCAAGCGCACTGCTGGCCGCGCGTCTGGGAGGGCGTCTCCCTCCTCCCCGCCGCCCTGGGCGACGCCGCCCAGGACAAAGCCGCGCTGGCCGTCGCCCTGCTGTGAAAACGGGCCGTAAAGAATCTTACGAAACCGCTTGACAGAACGCGGCGGCAGTGTTATAATCGTATCAACCCCGGACAATCTCCGGCTGCACATGGGACTCTCCGTAAAGAGCAAGCCCCGTGCAATGAAAAGCCGTCCCGCGTCAACCTCGGTTAACAGGCACGGCTTTTTCCTTGCCCTACTTCTTTCCTTGCGCTGCTTCTTGCATTACTTCGTCAGGTACTCCTTCAAGACTTTCCCCGTCCGCTCCGCAACGACTTGGTGATGGAGCCAGGTCGGATGGTTCGCCACTTCGCCGAGGTAGAACTGTTCCAGGTCAATCCGGCCCCTGCATGACTTCTCGGGATCAAAGGCTCCGAGTCCCGTCCAGAGCAGTTTTCCGGTTCGGCGGTCGAGGGCATCCGTGACCGTGTGCATCCCCGCCCCTTCCGTGAAGCGTTCAAGCAGCACGAGTTTAGGGGTCAGGTTGACGTTCATGCTGCCGGTATCCTCCGGCGGAAGGGTGATCCGCCACAGTTCATGGCCCGTCGCGGCGTCATAGACGGTCAAACCGTGGAAATAGGCAGTGGCAAGCAAGTTCGCGTCCCCATCCATTGCCACGAGATTGAAGTTCCTCCAAGTGCCGTACTTGTTCTTTGTAACGTCCACGGCTTGCCGGGAGACTTCCGACCACAACATTCTGCCGCTCTGTGCCGAAACCGCGTAGAGGCGGCCAAAATGAGAATGGGTGAAAACGCGGCCGTCTGCGGCAAAGACCAGCCCCGTTACCAAACCCCACTGACCATCCGCGTCGCGGTAAGAGCCGCCCCCTAAGCCATGGCCAAACGCCCACAGGCGTCGGCCCGTTCTTGTATCCCAAGCGACAAGCCGCCCGTGCCGCAGAGCCACCGCTCGGCGATCCCCGGCGAGAATGGGCTTGCCAGGTGGGTCGTAGTAAGAGACAGGCTTTCCACTCACGGATGAACCCGCTATGATGTAAGACAGAAGCAGAAGCCAGGCCATGCGAAACGGCATCAGAGTATCCTCCGAACCCGTGTAGGGGCGCGATTCATCGCGCCCTGTTGCTCTTCTGTCCGCGAAGGCAGACAATCGCTTCTACAGACGATGTCAGAAGTTCTTCTGGAAGGCGTTCTTGCCGGAAAGGATGCGCGTTCGGGTGCGCCGCCAGCCGTCCTCCGTTTTGATCCAATGGTCGCGGGATATGTCATCCGCCGTGATCTTGACGGCACGGTGCGTGGTGGTGTTTCCGACACGGGCGACCACATGCTCCTTCACCGTGACGGTCGCCTCCGTGTCGGTGCCTGTAAAGCTTTGGATGACGGTGACGGCTCTGAGCGAGTCCACGATCTCTAAGGCCTGTTCCATCTCCTGACGCCCTTCCGAGGCGTCATGGACATGGCCCTTCCGGTCAATCAGGGTGTAGTCGTCGCTGTCAAACTCGTAAATCCCATCCACTTCCTTGCGGGCCGCCGCCGCGTTGATCTTGTTGTAGATGGTCTGAAGCGCGGCTCGCGCGGGCGGCGCTTTCGGAGCGGGTTTGGCCGCCGCCGGGAGCGCGAAACACAGCGCGAGGGGCAGGAGCAGTCGGGTCTGTTTCAAGGTCGGCATGGTCATCCTCCGCCGGGATGTTCACCGGGCAGGCTCAATTGTCCTGCGTACCGGGCAGCCCTTGACGCCACGCGGCGACCTCGAACCGGTTGTCCCAGTAGCCGTGCCCCGTCCGCAGCCACTGCCACAGCGACTCCAGCCCATACGCCGGCAGGAACAGCGGCCCCCACGCCCGGCCCTGCCGCACATGCACCATCTCGTGCGCGTGCAGCCGGGGGATCAGCCGCGCGTCGGCGTACAGGATGACGTCGCCCAGCGTGATGGCGCTCGCCCAGCCCGCCCGGCCCAGCAGTCCGATCAGCCAGCCGCCCGCGACCTCCCAAACGGCCTCCTCGGTGCGGAAGCGCCCCGTCCCGCCCACCGCGCCCAGCAGCCCCAGGAGGCTGTTGCCGACGTTCCAGACCCTCGGCAGCCAGTGCGCCATGCGCCAGGGCGATTGCCTATGGAGGGCAACCACGGGAGGAAGGAGGGCAACCACGGGGGGTTGCCCCTACGCGCCCCGTGATCCGTTGTCACCCGTAGGGGCAGGCCCCCGTGCCTGCCCTGTTTGCCCCCGTGCCCGCCTTCCATAATGCGATTGCCCTGGACGCTGCGCCGTCCCTCTTGTTCCCCTGCGCCCGTCATGGTATAATAACCACCAGTATCGTCGCCCGTGTCCAAAAAGGATTTCCCATGCGAACCGCCCGTTTTTCTCTGCGCCCTTTCGCCCTCGGCGCGGCCGCCGCGCTGCTGACCGGCGCCCTGTCCGGCTGCCACATGTTCCATCGCGGCCATGCCGAAACCGGCGGCAAGCCCAAAGCCACGCTTGCCGGCCAGGTCCAGCCGATGCTGCCTGTGGACCTGACTAAAGTGCAGCCGAACGAGGCCGGGCTGGTTCCCATCCTAGAATACCACAACCTCGTCAAGAGCCTCAAGACGAAGGACTATGACTATCCCGCCTCTGCCTTCCGCGCGGACATCCAGTGGCTGTACGACCACAACTATCGCCCGGTCAGCCTGCACGACTACGCGCTCGGCAAGATAGACTGTCCGGCAGGCATGTCGCCCGTGATCCTGACCTTTGATGACGCCCTGCGCGGCCAGTTCAACTACACCGCCGACGGCAAGATCGACCCGGACTGCGCGGTCGGCATTTTAGACGATTTCCATGCCAAGCATCCCGACTGGCCGCTCAAGGGAACATTTTTTGTCTTGACCGATGTCGGCACGACGCTGCCGCCGCCCTTCTACCAGGCGCAGTACGCCCAGGGCAAGATGGATTATATCGTCAAGGAAGGCTACGAGATCGGCAACCACACCATCCACCACCTGGCGGGCATCCGCCACTGGCCCGATGCCCGCGTCGAGGCGGAGCTTGCCGGCGCGGTCGCCAACATCCACCACTACGAGCCAAGCTACGTTGTGGACACGCTTGCCATGCCCTACGGCGTCTTCCCGAAGAACAAAAAGCTGGTCATCAGCGGCGCCAGCGGCGGCGTCACCTACCACAACCTCTGCGCCCTGAAAGCCGGCGCGGACCCGGCCGCCTCGCCGATGGGCAGGGACTTCGACAACAAGAACTTCAATCCGTATTACCTCCCGCGCATCATCCCCGGCGCGGGCAAGTATACCATCCATTACTGGCTGGAGTTGATGGAGAAACAAAAAGCGCTGAAGTATGTCAGCGACGGCGACCCGAACACCTACACGGTGAACACCATCGCCAGGGGCCAGATCAACCTTGCACGGCTGAAGAACGGCCGCTTCCACCTGCGAACCTACAACGGGACGCAGGTGGTCGCGGGCAATGAGGTTCGATGACAGACGCGCAAATCAAGGCGCGTGTCATGGCTGCCTGGCGCAAGAGACAGCGCATCAGGTCACAATTTGATCCCCTAGGAGTCGAGCGCATCGTCTACCGAGGGACAGCCACCCGTAACCGGGAAGTGATCGAGTTCTGGTACAATGTCCAAACGAAGATTGTGGAGACGGCCTACCCCTTACCGTGAAGGCAGAGCAATGAACCTCAACATTGGTTTCGATGACGCATTAATCAAAAAATATGTAGGACCTGGCAGAAGCCCCATCTTTACGATCTACTGGACACAAGATCAGGTGGCTTACCCAGAAGAACAGTGGCTAGACTTCGGCGCGGTGCTCCTGAGTTGGTGGCTAATCGCCGCGAGATCACTGCTGGAAGGTGCGGCAGAGGCCGAACTTTCTTTCATGGACGGGCCATTCCGTCTGAAAGCTCGCCGTGTTGGTAATCTGCTGTACGTTTCAGCAGACGATCAACCGTGGCAGTGGCGGACGCCGCTCGAAACTTTCGTTGCCGAACTGCTCAGGGCGACCAGCCAAGTTCAGCAAAAGTTTCTTGACCTAGGGGTTCCCGATAGAGAGGGATTACAGGTGGGTGTTGAGCAGCTGAGAGCTGCGATGTCACGAGCAAAGGCCGGAGCTGTCGTCAGCCGCACCGTTGTCGCGGAGCGCGTCGCCTAATTGTGCCGCCGGGCGCATCCATCCCCTCACGATTTGTCAGGGCGATTGCATAGGGCAACCACGGAGGGTTGCCCCTACGCCTGCGGTCGTGGCCGGTCCTGGGAGCGTCGCCCCTGGGTAGGGGCAGGCCCCCGTGCCTGCCCAATTCCCCCGTGCCTGCCCAATTCCCCCGTGCCTGCCCTCTCTGTATGGGACTGCATGGGGTTGCCCTGCCCTTCCTGCTATATGCAATCCTATATGCAATCGCCCTGCAAGATTTGTCAAAAGTCTTGACAGCCTGACAACACAGAGGGTATACTACGCCCCACAAGTGAATGACATGGAACTGCATTGACGAGGACAATGTCCGGGTGTGCGCGTTGACAGAGAGCCGTCGGCGGGTGCGAGACGGCAGCAAGCCACCAGGAACCTCCCCTCCGAGCAGGCGTCCCGAACCATCGCTCTCGCCTTCAATGGCGACGCGAAAGTAAGGCCGCCCGATTCGCGCCCGTCACCGCGCTCCAAGTGCGGCCCGTCGCCTCCCAGGATGAACTGGATGGGGTCTCTGGCCGAACAAGGGTGGTACCGCGTGACGCTTTTCGCCGATACGAAAGCCTCTCGTCCCTTGCCTGTGGGCATCTTTGCCCGCAGACATTTAATGGGTGGACGAGGGGCTTTTTTGGGCCTGATGCGTCCCCCCAGCCCCCAATTCTGGGGGAGTGATACGGAAAACAGACCAGGATTGTCCTGTTCCCCAGTATTGGGGGCGAGGGGGCTTAAAGGAACAACAGCGATGAAAATTAATGGCAGCCGCGCGCTCTTGGAGTGCCTCAAGCGCGAAGGCGTGGACACCATCTTCGGCTACCCCGGCGGGGCGGTCATTCCGATCTACGACATGATCTACCAGTTCCCGGACATCCGGCACATCCTCGTCCGCCACGAGCAGGGCGCGGGGCACATGGCCGAGGGCTATGCGCTCGCCACCGGCAAGGTCGGCGTCTGCCTCGCCACGTCAGGGCCGGGCGCGACCAACCTGGTGACGCCCATCGCCGATGCCATGATGGACTCGGTGCCCCTCGTGGCGATCACCGGCCAGGTCAAAACGTCCGCCATCGGCACCGATGCCTTCCAGGAGGCGGACATCACGGGGATCACCATGCCCATCACCAAGCACAACTGGCTGGTGAAGGATGTCACCAAATTGCCGGAAATCATCGCCGAGGCGTTCCACATCGCCCGCTCGGGACGCCCCGGCCCCGTCCTGATTGACATCCCCGTGGACATCTCGCGCGCCGAATTCGAGTATACGCCCATCGAAGAGGTCAATATCCCGACCTACAAGCCGACCACGCGCGGCCACTCCCGCCAGATCCAGCGCGCCGCCGAACTGATTGCCGAAGCCCAGCGGCCCGTGCTGTACGTCGGCGGCGGCGCGATCTATTCGGGCGCCCAAGAGGAAGTGCGCGCGCTGGCCGAGCGGACCGACACGCCCGTAACCACGACCCTGAAGGGGCTGGGCGCGTTCCCGGAAACGCACTCGCTCTCGCTGGGGATGCTGGGGATGCACGGCACGGCCTATTCCAACTACGCCGTCAGCGAGTGCGACCTGCTGATCGCCGTCGGCGCGCGCTTCGACGACCGCGTCACGGGCAAGGCGGACGAGTGGGTGCCCACGGCGAAGATCATCCACATTGACGTGGACCCTGCCGAGATCGGCAAAGTGCTGGCCGCCGATGTGCCCATCGTCGGCGACGTCCAGGCGGTTCTGGCCGAGCTTTTGAAGATCGTCGCGCCGATCCAACATCCCGAATGGAACGCCCGCGTCGGCCAGTGGAAGCAGGACTATCCGCTGCACTTTCCCGCCGACGGCGTCCTGCACGGCCAGTACGTCATCGAGCAGATCGGCGCGGTCTCAGACCACGAGGCCATCGTCGTCACCGACGTCGGCCAGCACCAGATGTGGGCGGCCCAGTTCTACAAGTGCCTGCGCCCGCGCCAGTTCGTCACATCGGGCGGCCTGGGCACGATGGGCTTCGGCCTGCCCGCCGCCATCGGCGCACAGTTCGGCCAGCCCGACAAGCCCGTCTTCTGCGTGACGGGCGACGGCTCGATCCAGATGTGCATTCAAGAGTTGATGGTGGCGACTATCTACAAGCTGCCCATCAAGATCTGCATCCTGAACAACCAGTACCTCGGCATGGTCCGCCAGTGGCAGGAATTGTTCTGGGACTCGAAGTATTCCAATGTGGACCTCGAAGCCTCCCCGGACTTCGTGAAGCTGGCCGAAGCCTACGGCGCCCATGCCATCCGCTGCTTCCAGCCCTCCGGCGTCCAGGCCGCCCTGGAAGAAGCCATGAGCGTCACCGACCGCCCGACCGTCCTGGACTTCCGCATCGCCAAGGAAGAAAACGTCTACCCGATGATCAAGTCCGGCGGCACCATCCACGACATGGTCGTCCAGCGCCCCCCGGAGATGGTCCCGCTCGACACCTACATGGCGAGCGAGACCTACATGGCCGAGGACGAGGCCCGTCCCGCCCGCGAAGACGAAAAGACTGAACGCGAGCCGGTGAGGGTGGAGCAGGAACTTCTCGGCTGAGGGCAACGGAGGATTAAGGCAATGCTGACTATCAAAGGCCGAGTCAAAGACGGCATCGTTTACCCAGCCGAGCCAGTGGAAGGTTATGATGAGGAAGAGGTTCTAATCACGTTCCTGAACGAACGGGTACAGCCGTCGGCTCCCGAAAACGCTCAAGAAACTGATTATGATGCTTTGACCAAGCTGGTCAACGATTGTCAGGTGGACACAGGCATTGAAGACCTGGCTCACCAGCACGATCACTACCTTTACGGGACACCGAAGAGGGTCGGGCCATGATCCCGGTATTCGTGGACACGGCAGCCTGGATCGCCCTGATTAACGTCAGAGATGCGCTTCATGTACGGGCGCAGTCGGTCTACGATGGGCTGGTGCAGCAAAGGGTGCCACTGGTGACATCCGATTTTGTGCTGTTGGAAGTGGCTGATGCTCTCGGTGCGCCGTTCTTGCGTCCATATACTATCGCTTTCATTAACCGGTTGCGCCGAGACGTAGTCGAAATTGTTCCGCTGAGTGAGGAACTAATGAGAAAAGGCTGGTCACTCTATAGCCAGCGTGCCGACAAGGAGTGGGGGCTGACTGACTGTACCAGCTTTGTAATCATGCTTTGTAATCATGCAAGGTCGCGGCATCGTGGAAGCATTTACATCAGATCACCATTTCGCACAAGCAGGCTTTCAGCGTTTGCTGTAAAAGGCAATGGCCGATGAACTACCTTGATATTTACAATCTGGAGACCTATCTCTTTGAGACGGTGCGTAACCGCTTCTACGAGCAAGGCTATTTGTCAGCCTTTGACTTCTTTTGCATTGTGATTTGGAAATCCAATAGGGCTAAATCTTTGGCTGCAAAGAGATTGCTGTCAAAGGGCTACGATGACCTAGATGCGGCAGTATACGCTCTAACAGCGGGCCTTAGCAAACTAGTTGCTGCCAAAGACAGACTCCAATACTTGTGGGATTGGGGCCAATGGGAACTTCGGTTGCCCACGGCTTCTGCAATCCTATCAGTATTATATCCTGATGAATTCACGGTTTATGATACAAGGGTTTGTGGAGTTCTGGGTGGTTTTCATAACCTCGGCGACATCTCTAACTTTGAGAAATTATGGCCTAAATACCTGGAGTTCAAAGAAGCAGTGGAGCAATCTGCTCCTACCGCACTGTCCTTGCGTGACAAGGACCGCTACCTGTGGGGCAAATCGTTCAGCGCCCAATTAGTCATGGACATACAACAAGGTTTTCCCAAAACCTCAACCGATGACTGAACATAGCCACACATGAGGAGCGACGACGCTTTGCAGCAGCAGCATACGATCACCGTTCTCGTGGACAACAAGCCGGGCGTGCTTTCGCACGTTCCACGGCTGGTTTTAAGGTGTAGTGCAACGGCATTGCTTGAGGAGGGACTGCTATGTTATCTGTGAAAGGACATTTCGCTGATGGGGTCGCTCGCCCCGTCGAGCCGGTAGAAGGTTATGACCAGGAAGAAGTCATTATCACCTTTCTGCGGGGCGATGACGAGGCGGAAAGGGCGCTTTTCGCGGAGTGGAAAGGCGCCTCCATGCGTTCCCTACAAGAACTCTGGGACAACGATCAAGACGCCGTTTATGACACTTTATGAGAACCACCTACCAACGCGGGGATGTCATTCTGGCAAACGTCGTGTTCAGCGGCGGTCTCGGCAGTAAAAACCGTCCCGTCGTTGTTCTCAGTACGGAGGTCTTCAACCAAGCCGGCATCAAGCTCATCGGTGCCGCAATCACGAGCAATCTCGCCGCGCCTTCCCGTCCGGGTGACGTCATCCTGCGGGTGACGTCATCCTGAATGACTGGGGAGCGGCAGGACTTGCCTTCCCATCCGCCGTGCGCGGCATCGTGGTGACGGTTGACAGGATAGATGTCCGGCGCATCCTCGGCGTGATGTCTCCCGAAGACTTCCGCAATGTAGAACAAGCATTGATTGCAATCATGGGGTTTTGATTTTCGCCCTATTCGTTTAAGGAGCGACGCCGCTTTGCAGCAGCAGCATACGATTACCGTTCTCGTGGACAACAAGCCGGGCGTGCTTTCGCGCGTCTCGGGGCTATTCTCGCGCCGGGGCTACAACATCGAAAGCCTGGCCGTCTCGATCACCGAGAACCCCGAACTTTCCCGCATGACCCTGGTCGTCAACGGCGACGAGCAGGAGGTCGAGCAGATCACCAAGCAGCTCCACAAGCTGATTGACGTTTCCAAAGTCCAGGACTACATCAATATCCCGATCATCGCCCGTGAATTGGCCTTGATCAAGGTCAACGCGCCCGTGGAGCACCGGACGGCCCTGCTGCAACTGGTGGAAGTCTTCCGGGGCCGCGTCATTGACATGTCCGAAAAGACCTTCGTCATCGAGCTGACCGGCGGGGGCGACAAGATAGACGCCTTCGAGAAGCTGCTGGAAGTCTACGGCGTCCGCGAGCTGGTCCGCACGGGCCGCATCGCCATGGCGCGCGGCGTCCGGGGCATCTAAGACATTTGGGGGCATCTGAGGCGTCTTGTGAAAGAGCTGATTGACGAACACCAAGCCCATCTGCTCATGCTCGGCGTTCTCCTCCTCGCGCCGCTGGTCGGCTTGGTCTGGGGGGCACGGTCGAAGCGGATAGGGCCGGGCCTAGCCCTCGGCCTGCTGGTCGGCGCGGGCAACTACGCGCTCTGGACGGTATACAATGCCATCACCGAGGAACTAGGGCTGGATACCGTCAAAAACCTACTCGTCAACCTCGGGCTATTTGTCGTACTCGGTATTGTGGCCGGTCTGGGAGCAGGGTTTTTCGCCGCGCGTAAGCAAAACAGGCAAGGCATTCAAGGAGGAGAACATGGCGACGTGGCGGGAGATCGGACAGGATGATTTTCGGGCGGCACACGACTTGTACGACTTGAAGCGCTACCGAAGCAGTGTCAGTCGTTTCTACTATGCAGCTTTTTCGCTCCTAACCTATGAACTGGCGCGAAACGGGATTGTCTTTCGCTTGGGAAGACAAACGCCTGCCCATGCGGAACTCGCCGAGCTAATCACGGAGAACCTGACGCAGTTCTCTGAAACACGTCGCACAGCTATTGCGCTGCTGACGCTTCGGCTGTACCGATCTCGGCTTGACGCGGATTACTTCGACCAGCGTATTGATCGCCGGGCCGCTGAGAGAGCAATGCGCGATGCCGAGAAACTCTTTCGCTACTTCGGAGTGGACCATGAATAACACGTTGGACAAACCGAATCGTACGGCTCAAGAGGTCGTCAGCCTCGTTCAAGAGCGTTTGGCTCCCTATCAGCCGGCTGACGCTGCGCTCGAAGCGCTGCCAAAGGCCGTGCATCAAGAAGGGCGCTGGTGGTACGTCGTCGTGCCCCCCAGCCGGAGCATTACCAACGCCTCCGACTACAACGGGCGCGTGGAGAAAGCGGAGCGCGACCTCAAGAAGATGGATGACCTTCATGTGAGCATTCTGCCCGTCGTGCCGGACTGGATGGATACTCAGAAATGATTGGGTGACTATCATATTCAACGCCCAACAATTCGCTGCCCATCTCGCGGAGCGGGAAGATCGCTGGCCTTTGCTAGAAGGTTGGGCAGACGCCTGGTGCCAGTCTTTCCACAAGCAAGATGGATATTTAGAGGTTGAACTTGACCAGGCTGAAGATCGCCTTTCTTTGAGGTTGCCAGCGTCACTAAAGCAACTCTATCGCTTTGCTGGTCGTCGTCTGTCAAAACTGAACGATCCTCTAGTAGAGCCGGAAAGCTTGGAAGTTTCACAGAACATACTCCCCTTCTGGGCCGAAAACCAGTATGTAATGACTTGGGGTGCCAAAATTGATGATTTGCCTCTGGATGACCCTCCCATTTACGTTGACCTCAATGGCTGTGATTCATTTGGCAGCAGTTTTATGACACCAAACCGCCTAGTCCAGCAGAACGAAACGCTTTCGGAGTTCGTGTTTCAGATGGTGGTCTGGGGCTACATGCAATGGGAAGTAGTCCACGACGATGCTCAAGGTGAGGAGGAAGTGACAAAGCTGCTCCGAGCCTATCGGGCTTTGGGCTTCCCAGATTGGACGCAAGAAGTTTTTCAACGGGAACAGGGGTTTAGGAACACTGCCGTAAAGTTTTACGGGAATGAAACAGGTCTTGCCTTGGTTACATCGGACAGCTATGCGCGGTGTGTGCCAAGAGACAAAGACCGCTTTCTGAGACATAACACAAAAGGGAGATAATGACATTGCCAGCGAAGGTTTATTACGACAACGATGCCGATTTGACACTGCTCGAAGGCAAGAAGCTCGCCGTGATCGGCTACGGCTCACAGGGCCATGCCCACGCGCTCAACCTGCGCGACAGCGGGATGGATGTCCGGGTCGGCCTGCGGCCCGGCTCCAAGCGGTGGAACCAGGCCGAAGAAGCGGGGCTAACGGTCAAGACCGTGGAAGAAGCCGCCAAAGAGGCCGACGTCATTATGATCCTCATCAACGATGAGGTTCAAGGCGATGTCTACCGCGAGAGCATCGCGCCGAACCTGGAGCCAGGCAATGCGCTGGCTTTCGGGCACGGTTTCAGCATCCACTTCGGGCAGGTCAAGCCGCCGGAAGGCGTGGACGTCTTCATGGTCGCCCCGAAAGGCCCCGGCCATCTGGTGCGGCGCGTCTACCAGGAAGGCAAGGGCGTCCCCTGCCTGATCGCTGTGCAGAAGGACGCCACGGGTAAGGCGCGCGACCTGGCGATGGCCTGGGCCAAAGGCATCGGCGGCAGCCGCGCGGGCGTCCTGGAGACGACCTTCAAAGAGGAGACCGAGACGGACCTGTTCGGTGAGCAGGCCGTGCTCTGCGGCGGCGCGACTTCGTTGGTCAAGGCCGGTTTCGAGACATTGGTGAACGCAGGCTACCAACCCGAGATCGCCTACTTCGAGTGCCTGCACGAGCTGAAGCTGATCGTGGACCTCATGTACGAGTCTGGAATCGCGGGGATGCGCTACTCGATCTCGGACACCGCCCAGTACGGCGACATGACGCGCGGCCCGCGCATCGTCACCGACGAGACGAAGGCCGAGATGGGCAAAATACTCAAAGAAATCCAGACCGGCCAGTTCGCCAAAGAATGGATTCTGGAAAACAAGGCTAACCGCCCGTCGTTCAACGCCCTGGCCGCGATAGACAACGCCTCGCAGATCGAGGAAGTCGGGCGCACCCTGCGCGGCCTGATGTCCTGGGTCAAAAAGCCCGACGCCGTCGGCGACTAGAATCCCGAAACCGCGCGGACAGCCCCGGCCTTGAAAGGCCGGGCTACTCGGAGAAAGTCGCTCCGCGACTCCAGAGTCTTCAGCCCCGGAGGGGCTTTCACTCACCAGTAGCCCGGCCTTTCAAGGCCGGGGCTTCAGGAAACAGCAACATGCCCAGCAACCGCGTACAGATATTCGACACCACCCTGCGCGACGGCGAGCAGTCGCCGGGCGCCAGCCTCAACGTGGACGAGAAGGTGGAGATCGCCCGGCAGCTCGAACGGCTCGGCGTAGATGTCATCGAGGCGGGTTTCCCCATTTCCAGCCCCGGCGACTTCGAGGCCGTCCGCCGCGTCGCCGCCGCCGTGGGGGACCGCGTGACCGTCTGCGGGCTGACCCGCGCCGTCCCGAAAGACATTGATGTGGCCTGGGATGCCCTCAAAGGCGCGGCCCGGCCGCGCATCCACACGGGCCTGGGGGTCAGCGAGAGCCACCTGCACTTCAAGCTGAAAAAGAGCGGCGAGGAGGCGCTGGCGATCGGCGTCGCCGCCGTCAGGCACGCCCGCGCTCTGGGCTGCCAGGACATTGAGTATTTCACCGAAGACAGCGGGCGGGCCGACCCGGAATACCTGTACCGCGTCATTGAGGCCGTCATCAAGGCCGGCGCGACGGTCATCAACGTCCCGGACACGACGGGCTATATGTCGCCCGACGAGTACGGTGCGCTCTTCGCGGGTATTTTAGAGCACGTCCCCGGCAGCGAAAACGTCACGCTCTCGGCCCACTGCCACAACGACTTAGGGATGGCGACCGCCAACGCCCTGGCCGCCGTCAAGGCCGGTGCGCGCCAGATCGAATGCACGGTCAACGGCATCGGCGAGCGGGCGGGCAACACGTCCCTGGAAGAAGTCGTCATGGCCCTGCACACGCGCGGGGATGTGTACGGGCTGCAAACCGGCGTCAATACCGAAGAGATTTACAAGACCTCCCGCATGGTCTCGACGATGACCGGCATCCTGGTCCAGCCGAACAAGGCGATTGTCGGCGCGAACGCCTTCGCGCACTCATCGGGCATTCATCAGGACGGCGTCCTGAAGGAGCGCTCGACCTATGAGATCATTGACCCCAAGACCGTCGGTATCCACGAGAGCAAGATCATCCTCTCGGCACGGTCGGGCCGCGCGGGCGTCCGCCACCGGTTGAACGAGTTGGGCCACACGTTCGCCGGCGAAGACGAATTCGAGAAGGTCTACGCGCGCTTTTTGAGCGTCGCCGACAACAAAAAGGTCGTCTATGACGAGGATTTAGACGCCATCGTCTCGGATGAAGTCTCGACCGTTCCGCAGACCTACGAATTGGTGCAGGTGCAGGTGTCGTGCGGCGATCAGGCCATCCCGACGGCGACCGTCAAGCTGCGCCACCAAAACCGGGCCATCCTGATGGACGCGGACACGGGCAACGGCCCCGTGGACGCCGTCTACCGGGCCGTCAACCGCATCGTCGGCGTCCCGAATGACCTGATCGAATACACGGTCCAGAGCGTCACCGAGGGCATTGACGCCATGGCCGATGTGACCATCCGCATCAAGGCCGAGGGGGACATGATCTACACGGGCCACGCCGCCCACACCGACATCTTCGTCGCCTCGACCAAAGCGTACCTGCAAGCCCTGAACAAGCAGATCGCGCGGTCGGGTGGCCGTGCCCAAGCCGAACGCGTCTTGGAACATGTCTGAGGCCCCCCAGAATAGGGGAGCAGGAAAGAACCTGCCAACAAAATCCGGCTCCCCCCCCGTCAACGGTGGTAGGGGCAGGGGGGGCATTCTGATCCGCCCCGCCCGGCCCCTGGACCTTCCGGCCGTCATCACGCTCTGGCGGGAATTGCAGGACATCAACGCCTCATTCGATCCGCGCCTGACGCTGAACGAAGGCGCGGCGGACTGGTTTATCGGCTATCTGGGCGATCAGCTCGACAACCCGCACATGGCCGTCCTGGTCGCCGAGCACGAAAAAATCGTCGTCGGCTACACCTTCGGCCAGATCATGCAGCGCCCGACCCTGGCTTCGGGCGACTGCGGCTACGTCGCCGATGTCTGCGTCCGGGACGGCTGGCGCGGGCGCGGTGTCGGACGGCAGCTCTACGAGCGCCTGCGGTCGTGGTTCCTAGCCCACGGCGTTACGGCAATTGAAGTGCAGGTCGTCCGGGCCAACCCGGCGTCACAAGCGTTCTGGCGCAAGATGGGGTATATCGAGTTTTTGCGGACGCTTCGCGTGGACATGGAGAGCATCCCATGATGACCCGGCTGCAAGACCTGCTCGGACTGCGCTGCCCGATCTGCCAGGCTCCGACCGGCAGCATCGCCGGGCCGGAACTGGCGGCGGCTGTGTCGGGCGCGGGCGCGTTGGGGGCAATGGCGCTGACCTGGGCGTCTCCCGAAGTCGCGGCGGAGCAGGTGCGGCTGGTAAGACAAGCGACCGATGCGCCTTTTCAGGTGAACTACGTCCTGTATAAGCCGCCGGTCTCGCTGGCGGCGGCTTTGGCCGCCGGTGCGCCGGTCGTGACCTTCTCCTGGGGCGACCCGGCCCCGTATCTGGCCCAGGTCCGCGCGGCGGGCGCACGGTTTGGCATTCAGGTCGCCAACGCCGCCGGGGCGCGGCGTGCCTTCGACTTAGGCGCGGATTTTCTGATCTGCCAGGGCATTGAGGCAGGGGGTCATGTCCAATCCACGACGCCGCTGGAAAACTTGCTGCCGCGCGTCCTGGAAGCGGCGAACGGGCTGGCCGTCGTCGCCTCCGGCGGCATCGGCGACGGCGCAGGGATCGCGAAGGCTCTTGCCCTGGGCGCAGACGGGGCGATGCTGGGAACGCGGTTCGTCGCGACGCGCGAAAGCCGCGCCCACCCCGCCTACAAAGAGCGCCTGACACAAGCGACAACGGGCGAAACCGCGCTGACCGTCTGCTTCGACGGCTCCTGGCCCTACGCGGCCCACCGCGTCCTGCGGAACGAGACCCTGGAAGGGTGGGAGGCGTCCGGCTGTCCCCTCGCAGGCCAACGCCCCGGCGAAGGCGAAACGGTGGGGCAAACGGCTTCCGGCGAGCCGATCCTGCGTTATGACGACACCGCCCCGCGTCAGGGCATGGGTGGGGACGTGCTGGACATGGCCCTCTACGCAGGCACGAGTAGCGCCGTCATCCGGGACATCCCCGGCGGCGCCGCTCTCGTTGCGCGCCTGTGGGAAGAGTGTCAACGAGCGCAAGCAAGGGAAACCAAGTAACATGGCAAAGATCGCGGTTTTGGCGGGCGACGGTATCGGCCCGGAGATCATGGCGGAGGGCCTGAAAGTCCTCCATGCGGCGGCGCAGAAGCATGACCTGACCCTGGACTTCACCGAAGCCCTCGTCGGCGGCGCGGCCTACGACGCGACCGGCCACCCGCTGCCGTCCGAAACGCTGGCCCTGGTCCAGTCGTCTGATGCCGTCTATTTCGGCGCGGTCGGCGGGCCGAAGTATGACGCCATCCCCGACCCCAATTTACGGCCCGAGCGCGGCGCTCTCCTGCCCCTGCGCCAGAAGATGGGCCTGTACGCCAACCTGCGCCCGTGCGTCCTGTACCCCAGCCTGGCCGCCGCCTGCCCCCTGCGCCCCGATCTGGTGCAAGGCGGCTTCGACATCCTGGTCGTCCGCGAGCTGACCGGCGGCCTGTACTTTGGTCAGCCCAAGTCTTGGGAGGGCGACCGCGCCGTGGACACCTGTGTCTACACCAAGGGCGAGATCACCCGCATCGCCCGTGTCGGCTTCGAGGCCGCCGGGAAGCGCAGTCGTCGCCTCCTGAGCGTGGACAAGGCCAACGTCCTGGAAACCTCCCGCCTGTGGCGCGAGACCGTCACCCAGATTGCCCAGGACTATCCTCACGTCGAGCTTTCGCACCAACTGGTAGACGCGACCGCGATGGACCTCGTCCGCCGCCCGCAGTCGTTTGACGTGATCGTGACTGAAAACCTGTTCGGCGACATCCTCAGCGACGAGGCCGCCATGCTGACCGGCTCCCTCGGAATGCTCCCCTCGGCCTCCCTGGGCCAGCAGAAAACCGAAAACGGCACCTTCGGCCTGTACGAGCCGAGCCACGGCAGCGCACCCGACATCGCGGGCACGGGGAAAGCCAACCCGCTCGCGACCATCCTTTCCGGCGCCCTGCTCCTGCGCTACTCGCTCGGCGCGGAGGAAGCCGCGCAGGACATCGAGGCCGCCGTCGCCCGCATCCTGCAAGGCGGCTACCGGACGTCGGACATCCTGGAAGGCGACGGCATGAACCACGTCACCTGCCGCCAGATGGGTGATCTGATCGCCGGGACAGTGCTGCGTGGGAGCGATCCGAGGGATTAACCCCGGCCTTGAAAGGCCGGGCTACTCCCAGTGAAAGTGCCTCCGGCATTGAGGAACAGTCCTTGTAGGGGAGCGATTCATCGCGCCCTCTCCGTAGTCGCGAAGCGACTTTCATTTTGAGTAGCCCGGCCTTTCAAGGCCGGGAGGCAATATGCAAAAAATCGAAGCCATCATCCGCCCGATCCGCTTAGACCAGGTCAAGCAGGCCCTCGAAGACCTCGGCGTCGTCGGCATGACCGTCACCGACGTGCGCGGCTACGGCCATCAGCGCGGGCACACCGAAAAGTACCGGGGCAACACCTACGTCGTCAATCTTCTGCCCAAGATCAAGCTGGAACTCGTCGTCCCCGACAAGGTTGCTGAGGCCGTCGTCGCCGCCATTGAAGACGCCGCCCGGACGGGCGAGATCGGCGATGGCAAAATCTTCGTCTACCCCGTCGAGCGCGCAATTAGGATACGCACCGGCGACGAGGGCGAGGAGGCTTTATGATTTGGGTTGAGGTTACTAACCAAGCTGACTTGGACATGCTTATGGATACATTTGGTGCGTTCCATGATGCCTGCATCAAAGAGTTTCACTTATGGACCGAGAGCTATGTTGGCAACGACTTGTCTATGTCCTGCCCGTCGCATCTTGACAATCATGTGCGTCTTCTCATTCAGAGGCAGTTCAGAGACCCTTCTGCTATTGAGTTGCTTTTCGATCAGGTGAGGCACATCAATGTTGCTCCCTCACCGGATAACTATGACAGCATAATTTTTGACGCGACTCTGTTGCTTCAGGACAGCGTTTTCTATTGGGCAAATGTTGGAAGATGGCTGCCGGACCAAGAAGACAGCATGAATACGACTTGGATAGCTGCCAACAAGCTAAAGTGGCGGGACGCGAGCGAGTGGATGGGTGAAGAACTGCGATACGGCCCCCAAGAGACAACAACGAGCGGCTGAGAACCATGACCACACGAATAGACATCTATGACACTACCCTGCGGGACGGCTCGCAGGGGGAGGGGATCTCCTTCAGCGTTGAAGACAAGATCCGCATTGCGCGCCGTTTGGACGCCTTCGGCATTGACTACATCGAGGGCGGCTGGCCGGGCAGCAATCCCAAAGACATCGAGTTCTTTGATCGCATGAAGGGCATCACACTCAGCCATGCCAAATTGACGGCCTTCGGCAGCACGCGCCGGCCCAATCGCAAGGCGCAGGACGACCCGATGCTGCGGCAGCTCTTGGACGCCGAGACGCCCGCCGTGACGTTTGTCGGCAAGTCGTGGGACTTCCACGTCACCGAGGCCCTGCGCCTGCCGCTGGAAGTCAACCTGGCGATGATCGCCGACACGGTGCATTTCTTCAAGGCGCACGACCGGGAAGTGATCTTCGACGCCGAGCACTTCTTTGACGGTTACAAGCGCAGCCCGGACTACGCCGCGCAGTGCCTCGACGCCGCCCTGTCGACGGGCGTGGACGCGATTGCGCTCTGCGACACCAACGGCGGGACGCTGCCGGGCGAGATCGGGCGGATCGTCGCCGAGGTCCGGGAGCGGTTCCCCGCCGGCCGGTTCGCCATCCACACCCACAATGACGCCGAGTGCGGGGTCGCCAACAGCCTCGTCGCCATCCAGGCCGGCTGCCTTCAGGTGCAGGGGACGATCAATGGGCTGGGGGAGCGGACCGGCAACGCCAACCTGACCAGCATCATGCCCGCCCTAGCCCTGAAACTGGGCTACGACCTCGCCTGCGCCCCGCACATGGGGGAGCTGTCGGACCTGTCCAACTACATTGACGAGATCGCGAACCTCCCGCCCCAGATGTCCGCCGCTTATGTAGGCCGCTCGGCGTTTGCCCACAAGGCGGGCTTGCATGTGGACGCCATGCGGAAGAACCCGGAGACGTACATCCACCTGGACCCTACGCTGGTCGGCAACGAGAACCGCATCCTGGTTTCCGAGCACTCCGGCTCCTCCACCATTCTGGAAAAGCTGCAAAAGGGCGGCCTGGAACTGCAAAAGGGTAGCCCGGAGATCAAGGAAATCTTGAAGCAGGTGACGGCGCTGGAGCATCAGGGCTACTCGTTCGAGGGCGCGGAAGCCTCGTTCGACTTGCTGGTCAAGAAGGCGACGGGCGGCTACCGGCGGCTGTTTGAATTAATCGGCTACCGGGTCATCGTCGAGAAGCGCGCCGATGACCGCGAGGCGATCACGGAGGCGACGCTGAAGCTGCGCGTCGGCGGCGAGGAGGTGCTGACCGTGGCCGAGGGCGACGGCCCCGTCAACGCCCTGGACAGCGCCCTGCGGCTGGCTCTGACCAAGCATTACCCGGAACTGGCCTTGATCCGCCTAACTGACTTCAAGGTGCGCGTGGTCAACGTCAAGGAAGGCACGGCGGCCAAAGTCCGCACGGTCGTGGACAGCGCCGACGCGGGCGAAACGTGGAGCACGGTCGGCGTCTCCACCAACATCATTGACGCGAGCTGGCACGCCGTCGTGGACAGCATCGAGTACGGCCTGCTGCGAACCGCCAAACCGTAGGGGCGCGATGAATCGCGCCCTTACGCCGCCGGAACCTGCGCCTTGACTTCCCGCAACCCTTCGGGTACAATCCGCTTATCCCCCTGTGGGGAGGCATTGCACCCGTAGCTCAGTGGATAGAGCATCTGTCTTCGGAACAGAGGGCCGGGCGTTCAAATCGCTCCGGGTGCATTCTCCATAAAAACCCCATAATTTAGGTCGCCGGAACGGCCCTGTACGCAAATGAGTGCGTACGGGGCCGTTTTTCGCGTTTCCCAAAATTCACAGTAATTGCGGCGAGAAGCCCAGGTGCTTTAGCCCTGGGAGGACAGCCGCCGCGCCTTTCCGAAGGCGTGATATTTTCAGGATACATTGACAAAATAGCACAATGCGCGGTATAATATCTTTGTGAAGCAAACGATAGCCGTCAAACTGGAACCCTCGCCGCGGCAAGCCAATGCCCTCCGTACCACAATGGAGGCGTTTAATCGTGGCTGTGACTATGTGGTCGAGCTTGCCTTCAAGAAGCGGCTTGCCAACAAGATTGCCATTCAGCCGTTTGTCTATGGTGGTCTTCGCGCCGACTTCGGCCTGTCGTCTCAAATGGCTATCCGAGCAATCGCCAAAGCCATTGAAGCCTGTAAAGAGACTAAGAAGCGAAACAAGAACGTCCAGCCCAAGTTTGACCTGCACGGGGCGATGGTCTATGACCACCACATCATGTCCTTCCGCGGCCTGTCGCACGTTTCCTTGCTGACACTGACGGGGCGCGAACTCCTGCCCCTGCGCTTCGGCGCATACCAAGAAGCCCGCATGGACAGGGTGAAAGGACAAGCGGACCTCATCCTGAGGGACGGCGTGTTCTACCTGTACCTGACGGTGGAGATGCCCACCCCGCCGCCGATTGACCCCGTGGACGTGCTGGGCGCTGACCTGGGCATCGCCGTCCTTGCTATGGACAGCG
>JAABUU010001045.1_pt1 | contig 51153 bp, 45 predicted proteins | sample 5559301 | NCBI WGS metagenome assembly JAABUU01 (sample SAMN10711884, study PRJNA513360) | rock metagenome | isolation source: Antarctica rocks | place: Antarctica: Victoria Land, Richard Nunatak white | reverse complement strand
ACCACCGACACGAGGCCGAAGTGGAAACGCCGGGCAGACCGGCGGACCGCCGCTGCCCGGACACCATCAGAGATCCGAAAGCCTCAAGCCCGAAGATCAACTACCGGGACGGTGGATCCAGGCTCAGGCGGCTCGTCAGCGAGATCGCCGCGCAGAGCCCACGCTTCGTCGAGCTGTGGGAGTCCCATGGCCCCGATCCGCGCCAGGACACGTCAAGACGAAAGACCATCGACCACCCCGCGGTCGGGCGCATCACACTCGATTGCGACGTGCTCATCGTCGCTGCCGACGACCTGCGCGTCATGGTCTACACCGCCGAACCCGGAACCGAGGATGCCGAGAGCCTTGCCTTGGCGGTCGTCCTCGGCACGCAGGAACTCGTTGATTAGCTCGGATTCGAGCCGTTCATCGGGCCGCCCGGCCCCCTACTGCTCAGGCAGCTCGGGAATGAGTGCGAGCTTGCCGCCGGGGTGTCCTGACCGGAGCGCCGCGAACGCCTCTTGCACGCCCGGGACTGTCAGCGGCAGGGTGCGCGCCATCGGCACCTCGAGCGCGCCCTCGGCGGCCATGTGCACGAGTCGGGGCCGCTGGGCGTTGCGGTAGGCCAGGCTCTCCGGGTCCCTGCCGTCCAGGAAGCGGGTCCCGAGCTCGCGTGCCCGGTCCGGGTCGTGGTTGGCGATCGACACGATCCGGCCGCGGTCGGCGACCACGGCGAGCGAGACCTCCATCGCCTCGTCCGTGCCGACGCAGTCCAGCGCTGCGTCGATCCCGTCCGGTGCTGCGGCGCGGACGCGCTGCTCCAACCCCGGGCCGTAGGTCACGGGGTCGGCGCCCAGGGAGCGGAGCAGGTCCATGTTGCGTTCGCTGGCTGTCGCGACGATCCGCACGCCCAGATCGGCCGCCTGCTGTAGCAGGCTCACGCCGGTCGCGCCCGAGGCGCCGTGGACAAGGACGGTCTCACCCCCGCGCACCCTGCTGGCGTAGAGCATCTCGGCGGCTGTGGTGGCGACGAGCAGCAGGTTGGCCGCTGACGGGAAGCTGAGCCCCGAAGGCTTGGCGATCACATCGTCGCCGTCTGCCAGGACCGCGGACGCGTACGCACCCAGGATCGGGTAGACGATGACGTCGTCGCCGACGGCAAGGGTCCCCGCGGCGGCAACGCCCGCGCCGAGAGCGGCGACGACGCCGGCGGCCTCGAACCCCACCACCATCGGGGCGGTACGCGGCCAGGACCGGTCCACGCTCTTGTAGTCGGTCGGGTTCACCCCCACCGCGCGGACCCTGACCAGGACCTGGTGCGGCCCCGGCACGGGCAGCTCCCGCTGGCGGATGGTGAGCATGCTGATGTCGCCGTACTCCGGCGCGATGATCTCCGTAGTCATGAGGTGGCCCCGTGATTGCTGACGCCCTGGGGGTGGCCGCCGGCCCGGTCAGGGCTGCGGGCTTCGGGTGGTGCGTCGGCGAGCTCGGGCACCGGGACCTGGAAGCACACCAGGATCGAGCAGATCGTCTGGTACTGGCCGACCAGGGACAGGATCGCCACCACCTCGGCGACGCCGAACGCGGCGGTCGCTTCGCGGTACAGCCCGTCCGGCACCACGTGGTCGACGACCAGGCTGGTGGTGAGCCGATGGGCGACATCGACCTGCTCGCTCAGGCCCCGCGGCGGCCGGCGTTGCACGATGGCCTCGATCGCCGCGTCCGGCACCCCCACGGCTCGGGCGGCGGAGGTGTGCGCGTCGATCTCGTACGCGGCCGACCACGCGGCACCCACGGTGAGGATGACGACCTGACGGACGTCGGCGGCAAGCCCGGCCCGGGCGATCTGGCTGGTCCACTGACCCATCCCGGTCGCGATCTTCGGGGCACGGAGCAGCGCGTTGAAGGGGCCGACGAACCGCCCGTCGTCGAGCCGAGCCGTGAATCCGCTTTCCGCGGCTTCCGGCACGACCGTGTGCGTGAGCGCGTCGTACACCTGCCGCTGTTCGTCGTCGAGGCCGCTCGGCGCGAGCAACGGAAGCCGCCCGCCGAGCCGGTCTGCGCGCCCCTGGGCCGCGCTCCCCGTGGTGTCCGTGATATCTGAGTTGCTCATGGTGTCCGTCCGTCAACAGGGGCAGGTGAGTGATCGGCGAAGGGTCGGCGTGCTGACCGGTCGCGCCGGCGACATGCGTCGCTAGCAGGGCTGAGGCGGTTTCTATGCTGGCTGGTCATGGAGTGGTCGTCGACGTCCTTGCGGCTGTTGCGAGCGATCGCCGAGAGTGGGTCCTTCACGGCAGCCGCGGTCGCGCTGGGCTACACGCAGTCCGCGGTATCCCGACAGATGGCGGTGTTGGAGCGCGCCGCTGACGCCCGACTGTTCGAGCGTCAGGCCGGCGGGGTCCGGCTCACCGCCGCGGGCCTGACCCTGCTGCGGCACGCCTCGGCGGCTCTGGACGAGGTCGACCGGGCCGCACAGGTCCTGCAGGGAGCCGACCCGGACGGCGGAACGGCGCGGCTGGGGATCTTCACCAGCGTCGGGGCGGTTCTCGTTCCCGAGGCCCTGGGTCTGATGCGACGACGAAGGTCCGACGTGCAGGTGGTGACCCGGGAGGGCTCCACCCCCGCGCTCGTCCGGAGCCTGCGCGCCTCCACCCTGGATCTGGCGGTCATCTCCGCCAGGCCCCCGTACCCTGCCCCTGACGACCAGGACCCCCCGCTCGAGCTCGACGTGCTGCTCGAAGGCGACCTGCTCGTGGCGGTGCCCGCACTCGGTGACCTCGGGCGCGACGGGTCGGTGAGCTTGGCCGACCTGCAGGACGCGACGTGGATCTCCAACCCCCAGACCCCCAACGAACCTGGCCTGGGGGTCTGGCCCGCTCTCCCGCGACGGCCGACCATCGGCCACCAGGCTCGCGACTGGCTGACCAAGCTCGCCCTGGTCGCCGGAGGGTGGGGCATCACCACGCTCCCGTCCTACCTCGTCGCGCTGGTGCCGGCCGGGGTACGGCTCGTCCGCGTCCGGGACGGCGCCCCCGTGTCCCGCCGCGTGCTGCTCGCACGGCCTCCGGGGATGGTCACGCCGGCCGTCGTGGAGTTCGCCGACTGCCTGCGGGAAGCCGCGACTCGCCTGCCGCTGTCATGACCGGGCCCACCCGGCCGCGACGATCCGATCCGTCAGTCGTCCGATGTCCGCGCGCTCAGCCGCTTGTGGGGACCTTGTCGGCGGCGATCCGCTCATCGAAACCTGTAGCCGGGTCGAGCCGACGCCCGTCGGCCCACCAATTCGCCGAGGCCGACTCGACGACGTTGATGTAGATGTCCCTGCTTTCCAGACCGGTGTGCTCGATCAGGTTGGTGACCAACTCCCGGTAGAGCTGCTGCAGCACCTCGACAGGGCGGGCGCCGAAGTACGTCTGAATAAAGATGGCCTCGGCCCGGCGCTCGAGGCCGAAAGCGACCGGCGCCGTGATCAGGTTGTCGGCGTCCAGCTCGTGGAAGATGTGGTACTTGTCGTCGTCCGGGATCCCCAGCACGCTGACGAGCGACTCGTGGATCGCGTCGGAAATCGCCCGACGGTGCTCCGGCGTGCTTCCCCGTCGCAGATAGACCTTGGTCATCGGCATTGCTTGCTCCTCGAGGATCGCGTCGACCGGCCCGGTCGACTGACGTCAAGTCAAGCCCGCTGTCCCTCATGCGTCCAACGACGATTCGGCATGACCGGCATGACCGATGCACACCGGCGGGTGCGACGGTGCGCTGCCGAGGGCATCAGCCGGTTGCGGCGCGGGCGAGGACCTCGCGGTACAGCTCGACATAGCGGCGGGCCATCGCGGCCGGCGTCCAGTCGGCGACCGAGGCCCGGCAGGCATCCGGGTCCAGCTGCCCGACCCGGGCCAGCGCGGCGACCAACCCGGCCTCGTCCGCGGCCAGCAGGCCGGTCACCCCGTCGGTGAGCAACGACGGCAGCACCCCCAGCGGTGTCGCGACGACCGGCACGCCCCGGCCGAGCGCCTCGACCACCCCGGTCGCACCGGGCTCGGCCCACCTGTTCGGGGCCAGCAGCACGCGGGCACCCTGCAGCAACCGCTCCTTCTCCACCCCCCCGACACCGCCCACCCAGCGGACGAGTGCGCCGTCGACCAGCGGGGCGACCTCTTCGCGCCAGTAGGCGGCATCCGGGTGCGACTGCACGGGGTCCCCAGGGTCGGCCAGCCGGGCTGCGAGCTCCGCCGGGTCGTCGATCCCCGCCACCGGCCCGGCCAGCACCAGCCGGTGCCCGGCCGTCCGGCACACCCGCGCCGCGACGTCCTGACCCTTGTCCCGGGTGATCCTCGCGAGCACCAGCGCGTACCCGCCGTCCTGCCCCGTGGGCAGCGTCACGGGCTGCGGCGGCACGGGTGCCGGAACGGCCAGCGGCACCGCGCCGAGCACCTGCGCCCGCAGCGCGGCCGGCGCGCGCGCGACCTGGTCCTCGGACACGCCGGCGAAGAAGACCCGCCCACCACCGTCGAAGCTGCCGTAGAACTCGGGGTGCTTACGCAGGTCCCAGTGCAGCGTCTGCAGCACCGGCGGCGCCTGCGTCCCCATCGCGGCGAGGACGGCCGGCCCGACGACCTCCAGGTGGTCGTGCACGATGTCGATCGGTGGGTCGACGGGCCCATCGCCCGGCCGGTCGGCCCGCAACGCGCGGACCACCGCGGCCATGTGCGCGTGTGGCAGGCCGGAGCTCTGGTTGTACGGCGCCGCGACCCGGGGGAGCTGCCCGTCTGGCAGCGTCCGGACGTACCCGTCCGCGGCCAGCGAACTGGTCCCGACCGTTGCGAGGACGACCCGGACGCCGAGGCGGCGCAGCTCCGGCACCAGCGTGGCGATCACCGTCTCGATGCCGCCGTACCCGGGTGGTGGGACCGGCAACCAGGGTCCGGCGTTGACGAGGACGGTGAGCGTCATCCGCCCAGGGCGGCGAAGCGGTCGCGGTACTCCGGGACACTGCTCATCGGCGGCCGCTCGGTCACCGACACCTCGGTGCTGTAGGGCTGGTAGTGCCCGCCGACCCGGCGGAACTGGGTCAGGGTGGACCCGGGCCGACCGGTGAGCACCGCCCGGTTGTGGGTCTCCAGCCGCAGCAGGACGGTGTGCACGATCTGTGCCGCCATCCGCCCGAGGGCGAAGTCGTCCTGGTTGCGGTGCAGCCGGGCGCCGAGGTCGACCTGGGCCATCGCATCCAGCCCGACCAGCTCCAGCAGGTCGATGAGCAGCCCGATCTCCACGCCGTAGCCGGACACGAACGGCATCTGCTCCAACACCCGACGCCGTGCCGCGTACTCCCCCGCCAGCGGCTGGACGAAGCCGGCGAGATCGGGCCAGTGCAGGCCGAGCAGCGGCCGCGCGACCAGTTCGGTCACCCGTCCGCCACCGGCGGGCAGCACCTGGTCCAGGGTCGACACGGGGCGGTCGTAGAGGCCCTTGACGAAGTCCACGCCGGGGTCGGTGAGCAGCGGCCCCAGCAGCCCGACGACGAACTGGGGGTCGAAGTCGCGCAGGTCGGCGTCGACGAACACCAGGACGTCACCGGTGGTCGCGAACAGCGACTTCCACAGCGCCTCACCCTTGCCGGGAACGTCCCCGAGCCGGGGCAGGACCCGGTCCTGGCGGACGACCCGGGCGCCGGCGGCGGCGGCCACCGCGGCCGTCGCGTCGACCGAACCGGAGTCGATGACCACCACGTCGTCGACGAGCGGCACCTCGGTGACCAACTCGCGCCGGATGCGTTCGACGATGGGCCCGACGGTGGCCTCCTCGTCACGCGCCGGCAGCACCACGTCGACCCGGAGCAGCCCCTTGGCGCCCACCAGCTCGGCCCGGTCCCACCTGCGCCCGTCCGACGTCCGGCCGGCCAGCCATCGCTGCACGTGTTCGTCCACACCGTCCTCCGGTACTCGCGCCAGGTAAGGCTTGTGTCACCGTCCACCCGGCGGCCCGGGGACTGGCGCGAGCGTACGCAGAGCCGGCGGTGTCCGCCAAGACCGGTCCCGGCTCCCCGCACCGCCGGCCCGGCCCGGCCCGGGCCGGCCTGGCGACAACGAGGCCTCAGCTGACGACGACCTCGACCCGCTGGAAGTCCTTGACCTCGGTGTAACCGGTGGTCGCCATCGCCCGCCGGAGGGCTCCGACGAGGTTCATCGTCCCGTCGGCCACGGTGGACGGCCCGAACAGGATCTGCTCCAGCGTGCCCGCGGTACCGAAGTGCACCCGCGATCCACGGGGCAGCTCGCTGTGGTGGGCCTCGGTGCCCCAGTGCCAGCCCCGGCCGGGCGCCTCCGAGGCCCTGGCCAGCGGTGAGCCGATCATCACCGCGTCCGCACCGCACGCGATGGCCTTGGCGATGTCGCCGGAGCGCCCGACCGAGCCGTCGGCGATCACGTGCACGTACCGGCCGCCGGACTCGTCGAGGTAGTCCCGCCGGGCGGCGGCGACGTCGGCGACCGCAGAGGCCATCGGCACGGCCAGGCCGAGCACCTGCCGGGTGGTGTGGGACGCCCCACCGCCGAAACCGACGAGAACCCCGGCCGCCCCGGTGCGCATCAGGTGCAGGCCCGCCTGGTAGGTCGCGCACCCACCGACGATCACCGGGACATCGAGCTCGTAGATGAACTGCTTGAGGTTCAGCGGCTCGGCCTGGCCGGACACGTGCTCGGCGCTGACGGTGGTCCCCCGGATCACGAACAGGTCGACCCCGGCGCCGACGACGGTGCCGGCGAACTGCTGGGTGCGCTGTGGGGACAGGGATCCGGCGACCGTGACGCCGGCGTCGCGGATCTCCTTCAGCCGCGCCGCGATCAGGTCGGCGTGGATCGGCGCCTCGTAGAGCTCCTGCAGCCGCCGGGTCGCCGCGGCCTCGTCCAGCCCGGCGATCTCGGCCAGCATCGGCTCGGGGTCGACGTAGCGGGTCCACAGGCCCTCGAGGTTGAGGACCCCGAGGCCGCCCGCCCGGCCGAACGCGATCGCGGTCGCCGGGCTCATCACCGAGTCCATCGGCGCCGCCATCACCGGCATCTCGAACCGGTACGCGTCGATCTGCCAGGCGGTCGACACCTCGCCCGGGTCCCGCGTCCGCCGCGACGGCACCACCGCGATGTCGTCGAAGGAGTAGGCGCGCCGCGCCCGCTTGGCCCGCCCGATCTCGACCTCGGTCACCGACCGGACCCTACCGAGACCGGCCGGGGCACCTACCCGACGGTGCGGGGGCGCCTACCGGACGGTGTAGTTGGGCGCCTCACTGGTGACGGTGATGTCGTGCGGGTGGCTCTCCTTCAGCCCGGCGGCGGTGATCCGGACGAACCGGCCGCGTTGCTTCAGGGCCGGCACGTCGGGGGCGCCGACGAACCCCATCGACGCGCGCAGCCCACCGACCAGCTGGTGGGCGACCGCGGCCAGTGGACCGCGGTAGGGCACCTGCGCCTCGACGCCCTGCGGCACCAGCTTGTCGTCGGAGAGCACGTCGTCCTGGAAGTAGCGGTCCTTGGAGTAGGACTTCGACGGCTGGCCGGACCCGGACAGCCGCGACTGCATCGCGCCGAGCGAGCCCATGCCGCGGTAGGCCTTGTACTGCTTGCCGCCGATGAATACCAGCTCGCCCGGGCTCTCCTCGACGCCGGCCAGCAGCGACCCGACCATCACCGAGTCCGCGCCCGCCACGAGGGCCTTGGCGATGTCGCCGCTGTGCTGAAGACCGCCGTCACCGATCACCGGCACACCGGCCGGCCCGCACACCGACGCGGCCGCCGCGATCGCCGAGATCTGCGGAACCCCGACGCCGGCGACCACGCGGGTGGTGCAGATCGACCCGGGCCCGACGCCGACCTTGACCGCATCCGCACCCGCGTCGACCAGGGCCGCGGCACCTGCCCGGGTGGCGACGTTGCCGCCGACGACGTCGATGCCGTCGAACGCCGAGTCCGCCCGCAACCGCCGGACCATGTCCAGCACCGCCCGGGAGTGTCCATGCGCGGTGTCGACCATGAGCACGTCGACCCCGGCGTCGAGCAGCAGCCCGGACCGCTTGTACCCGTCCTCGCCGACACCCACCGCGGCCGCGACCAGCAGCCGGCCGTCAGCCGCCTTGCTCGCCTCCGGATACTGCTCACGCTTGGTGAAGTCCTTGACGGTGATCAGCCCGCACAGCCGGCCGTCGGGGTTGACCAGCGGCAGCTTCTCGACCTTGTGGGACCGGAGCAGGCCGAGGGCGGCATCGGGGCTCACCCCGGACGGGGCGGTGACCAGTGGCATGGGGGTCATGACCTCGCTGACCGGCCGGGAGTGGTCGGTGACGTAGCGCATGTCCCGGTTGGTGACCAGCCCGACGAGCACGCCCGTGGAGTCGGTGACCGGCACCCCGGAGATCCGGTAATGCGCGCAGAGCCGGTCGACGTCGGCGAGGGTGTCGGTCGGTGAGCAGGTGACCGGGTTGGTCACCATCCCGGCCTCGGATCGCTTGACCAGGTCGACCTGGGTGGCCTGGTCCTCCACCGACAGGTTGCGGTGCAGGACCCCGAGACCGCCCTGGCGGGCGATCGCGATGGCCAGCCGCGCCTCGGTGACGGTGTCCATGGCCGCGCTCATCAGCGGGATCCGGATCCGCAGCCGCCGGGTCGCGTGGGTCGTGGTGTCGACGCTGGAGGGGATCTCGTCGGACTCCTCGGGCATCAACAGGACGTCGTCGAAGGTCAGGCCCCACGGAATGCCCGCCCCTGCGGTGCCGCCCTCGGCCCTCGGGTACCCGTCGACCTCCGGGGAGACGTGGTCGTCGATCAGGTCCGGCGTACTCATCGGTCCTCCGAGGGTCTGGCTGCGCGAGCTTCGATCCTAGGCGCGGCGGCTCAGGCGGCCAGCGTGGCGAGCAGGTCGACCGCCCGGGCAAGGTTCGTGGCCAGCAGCGCACCGGGCGGCAGCGCCGCCGGGTCCCAGCCCGGCCCGCCGAGGACGAGTGCGGGCGGTGGTTCGGCGGTGAGCAGGCGGCCGGTGTCCACCTGCGCGGTGGCCGGCCCGTGCGACCACAGGAAGACCGCGCTCGGCGTCAGCCGCCGGACCGCGGCGGACAGTGCGGGACCGGGGACGCGGGCGCCGAGCAGCCGGGCGTCGATCCGCCGCTCGGCGAGCGCGGCGGCGAGGGCGTGCATCGCCAGCACGTGCATCTCGTCCGCGGTGGCCGCGAGCAGCAGCGGGCGGGTGTTGGACGAGCGACCGGCCATCGCCGCCGTCCGGGTGGCGAGGACGCCGAGCACGGTCTCGGACAACAGGTGCTCCATCTCGATCCCGCCTCCGGACCGCTGCCACCGCCGACCGACGGCGACCAGCACCGGCGCGACCGTGTCGTCCCAGGTCGTCACGACGCCCTGGCGTTCGACGCTGTCGGCGACGATCTCGGTGATCGTCGGGCCGTCCATCTCCAGCACCGACCGGGCAAGGCCGCGGGCCTGCGCTGACACCCGTCCCAGTTGGAATGCCGGCGGACGGTCCACCCGGGCCGACCGCTCGGCGGCCGGGGGTGGCTCCGGGGCCGCCGGTCCCAGCGCCGCCGGTCCCAGCGCCGCCGGTCCCAGAGCCACCGGTCCCAGCGTCGCCGGTCCCAGCGCCGCGCCGGCGAAACGGTCGGCCGGGGTCGCGAGTGCGGCTGCGGCAGCCTCGGCCGGGGCGACGCCGCGCAGCGTCAGCTGGCGCATGTGGGCCAGCCGGGCGACGTCGACCGGGGTGTAGCGGCGGTGGCGGCCGTTACTGCGTTCCGACGGAGCGAGCCCGTACCGGCGATCCCAGGTCCGCAGGGTCGGCGCCGCGACGCCCAGCAACCGGGCGACCGCTCCGACGGACAGGCGCACACCTTCGCTGCCGCCCTCGCGCGTCTCCGGCGCTGCCATGAACTCCACTGTCGACTCGGTGTCGCCCGACCGCCACCGGTGGTCAACCGGCGAAACGTCGTCAGCAGACGGGGGACGTGTCGCCCGCGACCGGCTGACCTGCGCCGACCTGCCCCGGTCACCGGGCCAGACAGATCACGGGCGGGGCCTTGAACAAGTTCTGAGCAACTTGTACGTTGCCGGGGTACGAGTGCCTCGAGACCACGGGCACGACACAGCGAACCTGGGGGGGTTCTTCCGATGGCCGACCTGTCCCGTCTACCCGGCCCGATCTCCGACGTCTGGGAGTGGCAGCTCAGCGGCGCCTGCCGGACCGCGGACCCGGACCTGTTCTTCCACCCGGAAGGCGAACGCGGGCCGAGCAAGAGCGGCCGCGACGACTCGGCGGTCGCGGTCTGCCGGGCCTGCCCGGTGCGCACGCTCTGCCGCGAGCACGCGCTCCGCGTCCGGGAGCCGTACGGCGTCTGGGGCGGGATGACCGAGGACGAGCGCGAGGCGCACTACGCCGCGCAGCGCGGCCCGGGCGAGCCGAAGGTCCACGCCGCCGCCTGACAGCGGCGGCCGGGCGGCGACGGCCGCGCGAACGGCCGGCACGACGAACGGCCCGGCACGACGAACGGCCCGGCACCCCTCTCGCTGGGGTGCCGGGCCGTCCTGTCTGCCGGGCCGTTCCGTGTGCCGGGTCCGATCAGTGGCTGTGGCCACCGTGGTTGTGCGTCGGGGTCTCCTGGTCGTCCTCGGGCTTGTCGATGACCAGCGTCTCCGTCGTCAGCATCAGCCCCGCGATCGAGCCGGCGTTCAGCAGCGCCGAGCGGGTCACCTTGACCGGGTCGATGACGCCCGCGGACACCAGGTCCACGTACTCGTCCGCCGCGGCGTCGTACCCGCTGCGGTCGTCGGCAGCCGCGACCCGGGCGGAGACGACCCCGCCCTCCTGGCCGGCGTTCTGCGCGATCCAGCGCAGCGGCTGGTCCAGGCTCGCCCGGACGACGCGGACGCCGACCGCCTCGTCACCTGTCAGGCCAAGGTCGCCCTCGAGGGCAGAGGCGGCGTGCACCAGGGCGGCGCCGCCGCCGGCGACGATGCCCTCCTCGATCGCGGCGCGCGTGGCGGACACGGCGTCCTCGATGCGGTGCTTCTTCTCCTTCAGCTCCACCTCGGTGGCGGCACCGACCTTGACGACGCAGACGCCCCCGGACAGCTTGGCCAGCCGCTCCTGCAGCTTCTCGCGGTCCCAGTCGGAATCGCTGTCCTCGGCCTCGGCGCGCAGCTGTGCCTTGCGGGCGTCGACATCCGCCGGCTTCCCGCCGCCGTCGATCAGCGTGGTGGCGTCCTTGGTCAGGACCGCCCGGCGCACGGTGCCCAGCAGGTCCAGCCCGACCGTGTCCAGACTCAGTCCGACCTCACCGGACACGACCGTCGCGCCGGTCAGCACGGCGATGTCCTGCAGGACCGCCTTGCGCCGGTCGCCGAACGCCGGCGCCTTGGCTGCGGCAACGTTGAGCAGGCCCTTGATGCGGTTGACCACCAGCAGCGAGATGGCCTCGCCGTCGACGTCCTCGGCGATGATCAGCAGCGGCTTGCCGGCCTTGGCGACCTTCTCCACCAGCGGGAGCAGGTCGGCCAGGGAGCTGATCTTGCCGTCGTTCAGCAGCACGTAGGCGTCGTCGAGGACCGCCTCCTGGCTGTCGGCGTCGGTGACGAAGTACGGGGAGATGTAGCCCTTGTCGAACTGCAGGCCCTCGGTGAACTCCAGCTCGGTGACCATCGTCGTGTTCTCGTCGACGGTAATGACCCCGTCCTTGCCGACCTTGTCGAACGCCTCGGCGAGCAGGTCACCGATCTTGGTGTCCTGGGCGGAGTTCGCCGCCACGTAGGCGACGTCCTGCCGGCCGTCGACCGGGACCGCGACCGACAGCAGCTTGTCGCTGACCGCGGTGACCGCCTTGTCGATGCCGCGCTTGAGGTCCATCGGGTTGGCGCCGGCCGCGACGTTGCGCAGCCCGGCGTGCACGATCGCCTGGGCGAGCACGGTCGCGGTGGTGGTGCCGTCGCCGGCGATGTCGTTGGTCTTGGTGGCGACCTCCTTGATCAGCTGCGCGCCGAGGTTCGCCCACGGGTTGGACAGCTCGATCTCACGGGCGATCGTCACGCCGTCGTTGGTGATCGTCGGGGAGCCGTACTTCTTGTCCAGCACGACGTTGCGGCCACGCGGGCCGAGGGTGACCTTGACCGTGTCGGCCAGGGCGTCGACGCCCTCCTCCAGGTACTGGCGGGCGGAGTCGGAGTACTCGATGAGCTTGGGCATGCGTGCCTCTCGGTTCGACAGCGGTGTTCGACAGCGACGTAGTTGTTCGACAGCGAGGTAGTGCAGTGCGCTGACCAGGTGTTCGGTGCCTCAGCGCGCTCCGCCCCGGCGTCCGTGAACGGACCTGCCGGGGCGGAGAGCGGGTGTTCCAGTGCTGTGCTGCTGGTGCTGTGCTGATGCCGGGGTGGCGTCAGCGGGTGACGACGGCCAGCACGTCGCGGGCGGACAGAATCAGGTACTCGGTGTCGTCGTACTTGACCTCGGTGCCGCCGTACTTGCTGTACAGGACCTTGTCGCCGACGGAGATCCCCAGCGGGATGCGCTTCTCGCCCTTGTCGTCGAACCGACCGGCGCCGACGGAGACGACCTCGCCCTCCTGGGGCTTCTCCTTGGCGGTGTCCGGGATCACGAGGCCGGATGCGGTCGTCTGCTCCAGCTCGACGGGCTTGACGACGATCCGGTCCTCGAGCGGCTTGATGGTGACCGACACGTGTGACCTCCCCTTTCCAGGGCTCCTCGCGCGACGCGGCCCGGTGCGGGCGGTGTCGACGCGATGGGTTGACAGGCAGTGGTTGGTGAGCAGTGTTCTGGCTTCGATGGTTTGCGACACCGTCCCGTCGTCGCGGGAGCCAGGACCGTGTCGCGTTGGCACCCGCACGCGGCGAGTGCCAGCCTCGAATCTAGGACGCGGCTGGCACTCGGTCAAGCAGAGTGCCAGCGGCGGCGGCTCGGCGACCAAGCGGTACGGGGTCAGGCGAAGCCGGTGGCGCCAGCACGGGCAGCGCCGGTGAGCCCCCGAAGCACCAGCGCGGTGTCCAGCGCAGCGACCGTCGCCTCGGCGCCCTTGTCCTCACCCGCGCCCGGTCCGCCGGCCCGGTCCACCGCCTGCTGCTGGGTGTGGACGGTGAGCACCCCGTTGCCGACCGGGGTGCTCTCGTCCAGGGCCACCCGGGTCAGGCCCGCGGTCACCGAGTCGCAGACGTACTCGAAGTGCGGGGTGCCGCCCTGCACGACGGTGCCGAGCGCGACGACCGCGTCGTGGGTGCGGGCCAGCTGCTGGGCGACAACCGGCAGCTCGACCGCGCCCGGCACCCGCACGACCGTCGGGTCGGGCACGCCGGCCTCGGCGAGGGTGGCCAGCGTCCGGGCCAGCAGCAGGTCGACCACCTCGGCGTTCCACCGGGTCGCGACCACCCCGACGGTCAACCCGGTGGCGTCCGGAACCGCCAGCGCCGGCCGGCCCTCACCACTCACGACCGGTTCCCCGTGGTGGCGCCCCCGGCGTCCGACACCGACCCGACATCGACGGGCCGATCGGCTGTGCCGGCATCGGGCGGTACCTCCACCCCGACCGCGGCACGCTCCAATGACGCGCCGTCGAGCGTCGCCAGGTCGTCCAGGCCCTCCAGGCCGTCGTACTGGTGGCCCATCCGGTCCCGCTTGGTCCGCAGGTACCGGGCGTTCTCCGGGGTCGCCCGGACGGCGAGCGGGACCCGGCCGAGGATCGACAGGCCGTACCCGTCCAGCCCGGCCCGCTTGGCCGGGTTGTTGGTCAGCAGCCGCATCGAGCGGACGCCCAGGTCGGCGAGGATCTGCGCGCCGGTGCCGTAGTCGCGGGCGTCGGCCGGCATCCCCAGGGCCAGGTTGGCCTCGACGGTGTCCGCGCCGGCGTCCTGCAGCGCGTAGGCCTGCAGCTTGGCGGTCAGGCCGATCCCGCGGCCCTCGTGCCCTCGCATGTACAGCACCACCCCGCGGCCCTCGGCCTCGACCGCCTCCATCGCCGAGTGCAGCTGCGGACCGCAGTCGCAGCGCCGGGAGCCGAACACGTCACCGGTCAAACACTCCGAGTGCACGCGCACCAGGACATCGCGCCCGTCGTCGCCGTTCGTGCCGACGTCGCCCTTGACCAGCGCGACGTTCTCCGACCCGTCGATCAGGCCGGCGAACACGATCGCCCGGAACGTCCCGGAGTCGGTGGGCAGTACCGTCTCGGCCCGGCGCTCGACCTGCCGCTCGAACCGGCGACGGTAGGCGATCAGGTCCGCGATGGTGATCAGCTTCAGGTCGTGCTCGGCGGCGAACACGGCGAGCTCGTCCCGGCGGGCCATCCCCTCCTCGGACTTCTGGCTGACGATCTCGCAGAGCACCCCGGCCGGCTGCAGCCCGGCCATCCGGGACAGGTCGGCCGCCGCCTCGGTGTGCCCGGCACGGCGCATCACCCCGCCCTCCAGCGCCCGCAGTGGGACGACGTGGCCCGGCCGGGTGAAGTCGCGCACGGTGGCCGCAGGATCGGCCAGCAGCGACAGCGTCCGTGCCCGGTCGGTCGCGGAGATGCCGGTGGTGATGCCCTCGTAGGCGTCGACGCTGACCATGTACGCGGTGCCGCGGCGGTCCTGGTTGGTCCGGTACATCGGCTGCAGGTCCAGTCGTTCGCAGACCTCCGCCGGCAGCGAGACACAGATGTAGCCCGAGGTGTAGCGGACCATGAACGCGACCAGCTCCGGGGTGGCCTTCTCGGCCGCGAAGACCAGGTCGCCCTCGTTCTCCCGGTCCTCGTCGTCGACGACGACGACCGCCTTGCCGGCGGCGATGTCCGCGATCGCCTCGGTGATCGTGGCGAACCGCTGATCCCGGGCGGCCAGCACCGCAGCCGGGCCGAGGTTGCCGGTGGTGGTCACGCGCCAACCCCCGCCGGCACGGGTGCAGCCGGGGTTGCGTCCGCCGGCACGATGCGGGCCGTGCCGGTGACGTCGGGCTGCCGCGCCGCGGCGTGCGGTGCGACCAGCTTCTCCACGTACTTGGCGACGACGTCGACCTCGAGGTTGACGTCGTCGCCGATCGCCCGGCGGCCCAGGGTCGTCTCGGCCAGCGTGGTCGGGATGAGACTCACGGTGAAGCTGTCCGGCTCCACCGCGACGACGGTCAGCGAGACACCGTCGACGGTGATCGAGCCCTTCTCCACGACGTAGCGGGCCAGCTGCGCGGGCAGCCCGACCGTCACCAGCTCCCAGTGCTCGCTGGGTTCGCGGCCCAGTACCGTCCCGGTCCCGTCCACGTGACCCTGGACGAGGTGGCCACCGATGCGGTCGCCGAGGGCGGCCGCGCGTTCGAGGTTGACCGCCGTCCCGGCATGCGCCTTGGCCAGGCTGGACCGGATCAGCGTCTCCCGCATCACGTCGGCGGTGAACGCCGCGGCCGCGGTGTCGGTGGCCGGCAGCAGGCCCACGACGGTCAGGCAGACGCCGTTGACGGCGATCGAGTCGCCGTGCCGGGCGTCAGAGGTCACCAACGGTCCGGCAACAGTCAGCCGCACCGCGTCCGTCACATCGGTGACGTCGACGACCTCGCCGAGCTCCTCCACGATTCCGGTGAACACGGTGCACACCCTCCCTGGCCGTCCCGGGCAGTCGCCCGGGGTCGACCTGCCCGGTTGTCCCGCCGACCACCACGTGCCTATCCGGTGCGTCCGACAGGGACCGCGTCGATCCTGATGTCCGGACCGACCCGCGCCAGGTCCTGGACGTGCAACCGGTGGATGCCGGCGATCGTTCCCGCCCCCGCCGGTCCGAGCGCGGCCGGTCCCGCCCCGAGCAGGGCCGGTGCCAGGTAGGCGACGACGCGGTCGACCAGCCCGGCGCCGACGAACGCCCCGGCCAGCGTCGGGCCGCCCTCGAGCAGCACCGAGACCACGTCGCGGCCGGCCAGGTCGGCCAGCACCTCCGCCGGGTCGTGCGTGCGCAGCGCCACCGTGGGCGCCGTGCCGTCGAGCAACCGCGCGTCGGGGCGCAGCTCGCGGAACCCGACGACGACCCGCAGGGGCTGCCGCAGCGGCACGCGGTCACGGGCGGACGCCCCCATGGGCTCGCCGGCGGCCGGCAGTCGGACGGTCAGCGCTGGGTCGTCGGCCAGCGCCGTGCCGGTGCCGACCACGACCGCGTCGACGGTCGAGCGCAACAGATGCACGTCCGCGCGGGCCTCCGGTGAGGTGATCCACCGGCTGGTGCCGTCCGCGGCCGCCGCCCGGCCGTCCAGCGTCACCGCGGCCTTCCACGTCACGAACGGCCGGCCGGTCCGGGTCCGGTGCAGCCAGGCTCGTAGCGGGCCGGCCTCGACGGCGGCCGCCCCCGTCCCCACCTCGACGTCAACCCCGGCCGCGCGCAGGACGTCGGCTCCGCCGGCGGCGACCGGGTCGGGGTCGGCGACCCCGACGACGACCCGGGCGATTCCCGCGGCGAGCAGCGCACGGGTGCATGGCGGCGTGCGCCCGGTGTGCGCGCACGGCTCCAGGGTGACCACCGCTGTCCCACCGGCCGCCCGGTCCCCGGCCGCGCGCAGCGCGACCACCTCCGCGTGCGGGCCGCCCGGCGGGCTGGTCGCCCCCACGCCGACGACCCGGCCGGCGGCGTCGAGCAGGACCGCACCGACCGGCGGGTTCGGGCTGGTGGTGCCGAGGACGGTGGCCGAGGCCTGCACCGCCCGGTCCATCGCCGCCCGCTCCATCGCCGCTCCCTCGGTGGTTGCGCGGTCCCCGGTCACGCTCGGACCCAACCACGTCGGCCGACCGACGCGCGCGGCCCGGTTGGATGGCGGGGTGACCGACGCCGACGACGGGACCGGCGTCGCGACCGATGTCCTCGCGTGGCTGGCGTCGCCGGGCGGCCGGCTGGTGCTCGCCGAGGCCGCGACCGTCGCCGCGACCACGGACGCGGTGGCAGCGCCGGCGGTGCTGCGCCGCCGGCACCCCGACCTGGACCCGCGGCTGGTCACCGCCGCACTGGGCCAGGTCGACCTGCGGGCGCGGGCGACCGTGCGGTTCGGCGACGACGCGGCGGCGATGGTGTTCACCCGCGACGGGTTGGAGCAGGCGACCCGGCGCACCGTCGCCGACCACCGCGCCGCGTCACTGCGGGCCCGGTCCGGCGGGGACGTCCGGTCGGGCGGGGATGTCCGGTCGGGCGGGGATGTCCGGACGGTCGCGGACCTGTGCTGCGGCCTGGGGGGTGACCTGGTGGCGCTGGCCCGGGCCGGCTACGCGGTCACCGGCGTCGACCGGGACCCGGTCGCTGTCGCGGCGGCCCGGGCCAACCTGGCGGCGCTCGGCCTGGCGGGGTCGGTGCGGACGGCCGACGTGACCGCGATCGACCTTGGGAGCTTCGACGCCGTCGTCGCCGACCCGGCCCGGCGATCCGGCCGGGGCCGGGAGACGGACCCGGCCGCGTTCAGCCCGGACTGGGACTGGGTGCGGACGGTGCTGACCGCGCCGGGCCGGCGGGCCGTCGTCACGACGACCCCGGCCCTGCCACACCGGATGGTCCCGGCCGGCTGCGAAGCGGAGTGGGTCGGTGACGGCGGTGAGGTCGTCGAGGCGGCGCTGTGGTCCGGTGCGCTCGCCGCCAACGTCCGGCGGCGGGCGACGCTGCTGCCCGGCGGGCTCGACTCGACCGGGCGGGCGCCGTTGACCGTCACCGACGTCGAGCTGCCGGCACAGGCGCCGCCGATTCGCGACCCCCGACCCGGGGACTTGCTCGTCGAACCACACGGCGCCGTGGCCCGCGCCGGCCTGGTCGGGGTGGTCGCGGACCGGCTGTCGGGGTCGTTGCCGGCGTCCGGGATCGCCTACGTCCTCGCCGACGAGCCGTCCACCGCCGCGCTGGCCTCGGTCGACGGACTGGGCACCGCCTTCACCGTCGAGGAGGTGCTGCCGATGCGGGACCGCCCCCTGCGGTCGCGGCTGGCCCAGCTCGGCGTCGGGCGACTGGAGATCCTCAAGCGCGGCGTCGACGTCCGGCCCGAGGCGCTGCGCCTGCGGCTGATCGGCGCCCGGCCCGCCGGCACCGCTCCGGCGACGCTGGTCCTGACCCGGACCGCGACCGGTGCCGCCGCGCTGCTGGTGTCCCGTCGTCCGGTGCCGGTGCCGGTGCCGGTGCCGGTGCGGGTGCCGGTCAGAGGACGGGAACCGTGACCGGCAGACCGGGGTCGGCACCGAAACCGGCTGGGGACGGCGCCCTGCCCGCGGCGACGACGGCTGCCCCGAGCGCCGCGATCATCGCTCCGTTGTCGGTGCACAGCCGGACCGGCGGCACCCGCAGGGCGATTCCCGCCGCCGCGCACCGCTGTCCGGCCAGCTCGCGCAGTCGGCGGTTCGCGGCGACCCCGCCGGCGACCAGCAGCGTCCGGGCGCCGACCTCGCGGCAGGCGTCCACCGCCTTGGCGGTCAGCACGTCGACGACCGCCTCCTGGAAGGACGCCGCGACGTCGGCCGGGGCGAGGGCAGGTCCGGCCCCGACCGCCCGGGACACAGCGGTCTTCAGCCCGGAGAAGGAGAAGTCGAAGCGGTGCGCCGCCCGGTCCTTGGCCGCGGTCAGCGCGCGTGGGAACGCGATCGCCCCCGGGTCGCCGTCCACGGCCGCCATCGAGAGCACCGGCCCACCCGGGTACGGCATGCCGAGCAGGCGGGCGACCTTGTCGAAGGCCTCCCCCGCCGCGTCGTCGAGGGTCTCCCCCAGCAGGCTGACGCCGTCCACCAGCCCACCGCGCACCGCCAGCAGGGAGGTGTGGCCGCCGGACACCAGCAGCGCGACCGTCGGGTCCGGCAACGGCCCGGTCCCGGTACCGCCTGCTGCGCCGTCGTCGTCGAGCGTGGCCGCGGCGATGTGGCCGACCAGGTGATTGACCCCGTACACCGGGACGTCGAGGGCGACGCCGAGCGCCTTGGCAGCGGCGACCCCGACCAGCAGCGCACCGGCGAGCCCGGGGCCGGCGGTGACCGCGATGGCGTCGACGTCACCGAGCGCGACACCTGCCGAGTCCACCGCCCGCTGCAGCGTCGGGACGAAGGCTTCCAGGTGGGCCCGGCTGGCGACCTCGGGGACGACGCCGCCGAACCGGACGTGCTGCTCGACGCTGGAGGCGAGGGACTCACCGTTCAGGGTGTTGCCCCGGACCAGCGCGACCCCGGTCTCGTCGCACGACGTCTCGATCCCCAGGATCAGCGGCACCCCCACGGGCGCCCATCCTCGTCGGCCCCGCCCGTGGTGGCGTCAGAACCCGGTCGACGAGCGGCACACGCCGCCGAACGTGCGGCCTGCGCCGATCGGGGCGTCGGTCAGCGGCGCGTAGGCGTACCAGCCGAAGTCGTACGGCGGGACCAGCCGCCACCACAGCAGGTAGGCGACGCTCAGCAGGCCGACGACGATGCCGGCCGCCAGGCCCACCACCGCGAGCTCTCTGCCGGGCGCACGGGTCCGCCGGATCCGGCGCAGCGCCCGGACGCTGAGCACGACCCCGGCGGGCCAGAAGCCGAACCCGAGGACGAGGCCGAGGATCGCGCCGGTGTCGACCGGTGGTCGCGTCGAGGGGATGTCCGGGCGGGTGTCGTCGTCCATCCGCTGATCGTCGCCGATGCCCACCACGCCCCTCAACTTGTTGCGTCGGTGCCGCCGTCAGCCGTGGTCGGCGGACCCGAGCGGACGCGACAGGACCAGGGCGTCCACCGTGCCCGGTCCAGCCGGGCCGGCGTAGTAGCCCCGGCGACGGCCGAGCATCGCCAAGCCGTGCCGGGCATACAGCGCGATGGCCGCCGCGTTCGTCTCGGCGACCTCCAGGACGACGGCATCCGCCCCGCGTCCGGCCGCCTCCGCGAGCGCTGCTCGCAGCAGGGCGGTACCGACGCCGCGCCGTCGTGCCGCCGGCGAGACGGCGAGCGTGGTGACGTCCGCCGGCCCGACCGTGCTGCCCAGTCCGGCCATCACCCCGACGTAACCGAGCACCTGCTGCGGCAGGCCCGGTGGGTGCGCAACGACGTACCAGCGGGCCTCGGGCACCTGACGCAGCTCGGCGGCGAACGCCTCCCTGCTCCATGCGGTCCATGGAAACGCCGCGGTGTCCACCGCGACGACCGCGTCCAGGTCTGCGGCGGTCATCGGCCGGACGACGACCGCGCGGGGCGAGCCGTCCGGCAGAGCACCGCTCACTCGCGCGGTGCCGCCGGCCGCGCGTCCGGCCGGCGCAGGTAGAGCGGGTCGGTCGGCAGCAGCTCGACGGTCCCGTCCATGACCGCAGCCGCCAGCACGGCCGCGTCCGGGTGCACCGGGGCACCGTCGACCATGCGGGTGAAGACGTCCGGGTAGAGCACCGCTCCGTGACCGACCGCCGGAAGGTACGCCGCGCCGGGGACCGCCGCCGGCTGGTCGACCGCCGGCCCGGCGACCCGCTGCGGTCGTCCGGCGACGATCGCGTAGCGGGCCCAGTAGACCTCCCGCCGGCGTGCGTCGGCCACGACGAGGAACTCGACCGCGACCGGTCCGGCACCGGCGGCCAGCACGTCGAGCGAGCACACGCCGAGCGAGGCGGCCCCGGTGGCGACCGCGAGTGCCCGGGCCGTGATGATTCCGATGCGCAAACCGGTGAACGGACCCGGCCCGACGCCGACGGCCACCGTGGTCAACGCCGCCGGCAGCACCCCGGCCTCGCGACAGACCTGCTGCACCAGCGGGCTCAGCAGCTCGGCATGGTGACCCGCGTCGACCCGCGCGCCGGACGCCAGAACCCGGCCGCCGCGCCCGGGCGCGCCGTCCGCGACCGCGACGGTGACCGACGCGGAGGAGGTGTCCAACGCGAGCAGCACGGACTCAGCCTAGGGACGCAGGTGTCCCGGCCTGGTCCAGTGCCCGCCGAAGTCCGGTCAAGGCCCACCGGCCGCCGACTGCATCCACCCGGACGGTGCGCAGCTCGTCCCCGGCGTCGGCGTCGGCGTCGTCCCCGGCGTCGGCGTCGTCCCCGGCGTCGGCGTCGGCGTCGGCCTCGGCGTCGGCGTCGGCGTCGGGGTGGGGGGCACCGGCCGGGGTCGCCGCATCGGCGCCGGTCCCCAGGGCGGCGTCCCGGTCGATGGTGATCTGCACCCGGTCCGGCGCCAGCGACTCGGCGAGCCCGCGCCCCCACTCGACGACGGTCACGGCGGCGGCGGTGTCGAGGTCCAGGTCGCCCAGCTCGGTGGCGCCGGCCAGCCGGTACCCGTCGACGTGCACCAGCGGTGGGCCGCCGACCAGCGACGGGTGCTCTCGCGCCAGCACGAAGGTCGGGGACGTCACCGGTCCGCGGACCCCGAGGCCGGCGCCGATCCCCTGCGTCAGCGTCGTCTTCCCGGCGCCGAGGTCACCGTCGAGCAGTACCAGGTCGCCGGGGGCGAGCAGGTTCGCCAGCCGGTGTCCGAGCCGGCGCATCGCCGCGGCCCCGGCCACCTGCACCGGGAACGGCACCGCCCGCGCCAGCGTCAGGTTGTGCGGCCGACGGTCGACCTGCGGGAACGACGCCGGATCGACCTCCCCGTAGCCGAGCGAACGCCAGAACGCTCCCGTCGAGGCCAGCTCCCGGCGTGCCACCAGGGACACGGTCGGCTCCGACCGATCGGCCGCGACGGCCTCCGCGGCGCGGACGAGGCTGGCCGCAACCCGCTGTCGGCGCTGGGCCGGGTCGACCGAGACCCGGGTCAACCGGAGCCCGGGGCCGGTCCCGAACAGCAGCGACCCGACCGGCGTCCCGTTCCTGGTCGCGACCAGGCCACCGCGAGCACCGATCTCGGCGGCGATGCTCTCCGGGGTCTCCGACAGCGCGTCGGCCGGCGGGTCCAGCGGTGGGCGGGACCGGAAGGCGGCGACCACCAGTCGGTGGATCTCCGCTGCGTCGGCCGACATCGCGGAACGGACCTGCACCCCGCCGGCCGGGCGGCCCGGGTGGCCCGTGGGACGTCCGGTCACCGGGCCGGCTGCCCGGCCCGGGCGATCAGGCCCTCCAGCAGGCCGGTCACCTCGTCCGCGGCCTCCAGGAATGCCATGTGCCCGGCCTCGCGCAACGCGACCACCTCGGCGTCCGGCAGCCGGGCAGCGATCTGGGCGCTGTGCCACGGCGGCGTGACCCGGTCGGAGTCGCCGCTGATCACCAGGGTCGCCACCCCCCGCAGCACCCGGACGGTGTCGTAGAGGTCGAACTGGAAGAAGGACAGGTAGAACCCGGCGATCACCGCCACCGGCGTCGAGGCGATGACGTCCCCGGTGAACCGGGCGAGCTCGTCCGGCACCGGCCGGGCGAACGACATCCGCCGGGTGATCGCCGCCTCGAGGGAGGAGATCGCCCCGCGGGCACGCGCCGTCAGCCCGGGAGCCTGCCCGGCGAGCTGCAGAGCCGAGTTCGTCACGACGTGCGAGGCCTTGTTGACCCCCCGGGACAGCGCGATCGCCGCCGCGGCGAGGTTGTCCAGCGGACCGAACGCGGCGATCGGCCGCCCGGTGACCAACGGGGCGTCCCCGGCGGAGGAACACACCAGCGCCACCCCGGTGACCCGCGTGCCGAACAGCTCCGGACGCTGACTGGCCAGGGCGAGGGTGGCCATCCCGCCCATCGAGTGCGCGACCAGCACGACCGGCCCGTCGGGCACGACCGCGTCGAGCACCTCGCCGAGGTCCCGGCCGAGCCGGTCGATCGTGGACGAGCCGGGCGGCGGCATCCCCGAGCGCCCGTGACCGCGCTGGTCCAGCAGGACCAGGCGGTGCCGGCCCCGCATCGCTGCCCGCTGCAGGTGCCAGATGTCGATGTTCAGCCCGAAACCGTGCACGAACACGACTGTCGGGTCCCCCGCCGGGGCATCCGGCGCCGGGTCCGTCTCGACGTGCAGTCGGACCCCGTCATCGGTGGTGACCGTCGTCGGTTCACCGCGCAGGCTGCCCAGCGGCTGCGGCTCGCCCGGAGCAGCCGCCTGGCCGGTGTCGACCGCGGAACCGACCCGGTCCTGGGCGTAGGGCGGCCTGCCCACCTCGACCGGTGCGTCACCGTCCCGCACTCCGGCACGTTGCGCGGCGATCCCGGCCCGCTGGGCGGCGACCCCGACGGCGACGCCAGCGGCGACCACTCCCGCGGCGGCCCCGACCAGCCCGGCCGGCCCGAGTCGCCCCGGCAGCCCCACCAGCCAGTCGGGGACGTGCAGCATCGACGGCCGCGCCGCTCGCCGGTCCCGGTCGCTCACCGCTGGTCTCCCGTCCGGCCGACGCCGCCCGCGGCCAGTCCCGCAGCGGCCGCGGCCGGCCCGCCAGCGACGAACAGCCGGCCGAGCCGCGACGGGATCCTGGTGACGATCTCCCAGCTGATCGAGTCCGCCGCCTCGGCCTGCTCCTGCGCGGTCGGCCCGTCGACGCCGTCCCCGATCAGGACCACCTCGTCGCCGGGTGCGGCCGCGCTGTCCGGCCCGAGGTCGACGACGAACTGGTCCATGCAGACCCGGCCGACGACCGGCCGCCGGACCCCGGCCACCCCCACGGTCCCCCGGTTGGACAGCGCGCGGGGGATGCCGTCGGCGTACCCCGCCGGCACCAGCCCCAGCGTCGTCGGCGCCGCGGCGTGCCAGGTGAGGCCGTAGGAGACACCTTGTCCGGCCGGCACGGCCTTGACCGCGGCGAGCCGCGCGGCGTAGCGCATGGCCGGCCGCAGCCCGAAGCCGGCCGGCCCGGACTCCGCGGGCACGGGCGAGAGCCCGTAGACCGCCAGCCCGACACGGACCACGTCCAGATGCGTCCGGGAGTCGGTGAGCGCGGCCGCCGAGTTCGCGGCGTGCAGCAGCGAGGGACGCAGCCCGGCCGCCCGTGCATCGGCCACCGCGGCGGTGAACGCCGACAGCTGGCCGTCGGTGACCGGGCTGCCCGGCTCGTCGGCGCACGCCAGGTGGGTGAAGGCCCCCACCACCTCGACGGCGTCCGCGGCGTCGGCCGCGGCCCGGACCAGCGCCGCCCACCCGCCGTCCCAGACCGCGGCGCCGTTGCGGCCCATGCCGGTGTCGGCCTTGAGGTGTACCCGGGCCAAGGTCGCCACCGACCGCGCGGCGGCGGCGACCTCACCCAGCTGCGCGGCCGAACTCACGCCCACGTCCACGCCGGCCGCCAGCGCCGCGGCCCAGTCGGCACCCGGGGCGGCCAGCCAGGCCAGGATCCGACCGGTGTCGCCGGCGGTCCGCAGCGCGAGGGCCTCGGCGAGCACGGCGGTGCCCAGCCACGCCGCCCCGCCGGCGCGCGCAGCGCGCGCCGCGGGCACCAGGCCGTGCCCGTAGGCGTCGCCCTTGACGACCGCCATCACCGCGGCCGGGGCGACCCGGGACCGGATGGCGGTGACGTTGTGCCGTATCGCCGTGAGGTCGACCCGCACCTGCAGGTGGGGCCGCGTCGGCGGGCAGGGCTGGACCCAGTCAGTCTCCGGCTGCACCGATCCAGTCTCCCCGCCCCGGCAGCGCGTCACCGCAGCGCGGCGACGACGGCGGGCAGCGCGGCGGCGACCTCGGCCGCGACGATCTGCCGCGCCGGGCTCCCGGTCGCCCGCCGCGCCGCACGCCCGTGCAGGTGGGCGCCGAGGGACCCGGCCGCCAGCGGCTCCAGGCCCGCTGCCAGCAGCGCGCCGGCGAACCCGGACAGCACGTCGCCGGCGCCCGCGGTGGCCAGGTACGGGGTTCCCGCCGCGGACACCCGGACCCGTCCGTCCGGGGCGGCCACCACGGTGGTGTTGCCCTTGAGCAGGACGGTCGCCCCGATCCGCCGCGCGGCGGCGGTTGCGTGCTGCAGCCGCCGCGCCTCCACGTCGGCCCGGTCCACGCCGAGCAGCCGGGCCAGTTCCCCGGCGTGCGGGGTGAGCAGGACCACCGCGCCGTCGGGCACCCGGGGGCCACCGTCGCGCTGGGGCAGGAACCGCAGGCCGTCGGCGTCCACCAGCACCGGGACTCCCGAGTCGAGGACCGCCGCGACCTCGCTACCCCGGTCGCGACCCAGTCCCGGCCCGACCGCCCACGCCTGCACGCGGCCCTCGCCCGGGACCACCTCGGGGAATCGCTCCACGACGGAGCGCCCGACGTCATTCGGGCCGACGAACCGGACCATGCCCACCGGCCCGGCCAGGGCGCCGGCCGTGCACAGCACCGCGGCCCCCGGGTACCCCGCCGAACCGGCCCTGATGCCGAGGACGCCGCGGCTGTACTTCTGGCTCTCCCCGTGCGGGGCGGGCACCGCGGCCACGTCCTCGTCGGTGACCAGCTCCAGCACGCCGGTCGGCGGCAGGTACGGCCCGAGCCCGATGTCGACCAGCTCGACCTCACCGCACGCGGCGGCACCGGGGTCGACACAGTGCGCGGGCTTGAGGGTGCCGAACGTGACGGTGCGGGTCGCGGGGACGTGGTCCCCGTCGACCGTTCCGGTGTCGGCGTCGACCCCGGACGGCAGGTCGACGGCGAGCATCGGCACACCCGCCGCGACCCCGACCGCGACCAGTGCCACGGCGGGCGGGCGCAGCGGCCCACTGCCGCCGATGCCGACGATCCCGTCCACGACGAGGTCCGCCGCCCGGACCAGGGCGGCCGCATCGCCGGAAGCGGCGCTGACCGGGCGCCCACCCCCGCGGAGCAGGGCGGCCAGCCCGCCCCGGTGCACCCGGTCCGGCGTCAGCGCGACGGCATCGACCCGAACCCCCCGCGCGGCCAGCGCCGCACCTGCGAAAAGCGCGTCCCCGCCGTTGTCGCCGGTCCCGACCAGCAGCAGCACCCGGGCACCGGCGACGCGCCCCGGTGCGGCGCGCAGCATCCGCACCGCCGCGAGCGCCAGACCGGTCGCGGCGAGCTGCATCAACGCGCCCGGCGGGACGCGGGCCAGCAGCGCCTGCTCGGCGGCTCGGACGGTTGTGACGTCGTGGGCGGCAAGCACGCGCCCACCCTGCCCCGTGCGCCGCCTGCCCCTTCACCCCGGTCCCGCCCCGGGGGATGACGGCCGTCCCCTCGGCCGGCGGTGGACGGGCACCGGAATCCTTGTCGGTCGGCGCCCGTACGGTCGCTGCTCACCGGACCCGGCCGATCGGCGGCGCGGGTACACCGGTCCGCCGAGGAGGAGTCGCCAGATGGCTGCGTCGAGTGAGCAGGACGTCTTCGTCCTGGCGGACCGGGAGTTGGACCGGGTGGTCGGGCGGATCCGCGCCGGACAGTGGGAAATGCCGGTCCCGACGGACATCAGCGGCCGACCCGACCGGGAGACGACGTTGCGTGAGCTGGTCGACACCCACGCCTACGACGACGCCTGGGTGCCGGACCTGGTCGCCGGACGGTCGATGGAGGAGGTCGGCGCAGACGCGTACGACGGGGACCTGCTCGGCGGGGACCCCGCGGCCGCCTTCTCCTCGATCGTGGACCGCGCCTGCTCGGCCGTGCTGGAGGTGACCGACGCCGACCGGGTCGCGCACTGCTCGTTCGGGGATTTCCCCGTCCGGGAGTACCTGTGGCAGGTGACCTCGTTCCGCGGCCTGCGCGCGTGGGACATCGCGGGGCTGGTCGGTGCGGACCGGACGCTGCCCGCGGAGCTGGTGTCCGGTATGTGGGAGCAGTTGTCGCCGGTCGCCGACCAGTGGCGGCAGATGGGTGTGTTCGGGCCGGCGGCGCCGGTTCCGGCCGACGCCGACCTGCAGGACCGCCTGCTGGGCCTGACCGGCCGGACCCCGGCCTAGCCCACGACTGCGCCGCTGGAACCCGAGATTCGCGTGGTGCCTGCCAGCGAGGCGAGCTGGGCACTGGTGCGCGCCGCGGTCGACTCCGCCCGCCGACGCGCCGACCCGACGACCCGGCGCCCGCGCCGTCGAGGGCTACCCGATGACCACGACGAACGTGCTCTCGCACGAAGTCCACGCCGGCACCGAAGGCGTGTTCGCCGACGCCGGCACCGGCCACTGACCGGAGTCGTCCGAGCGCGGCGTGGCGGCGTCGAGCGGTCCCTGCGTGCCTCCGGCGGCGCAACTGACCCGGCATCGAGGCGGTGGGACGGCACCGCGGCTCCGGTGGTGGACCCGGGCCCGGTGGGTACCGTTCACCGAAGTGGCGCGCGATGCCGCCGCTCGGCTGACGTCCCGTCGCGGTGTGCAAGCGCCGATCGCATGAGACGTCCGTCCCCGCACCGATTCCCGACGTCAGGAGAACCGTGTTCCGTCACACGAGCAAGTTGCAGTTCGAAGCCAAACCGTCGAAGCCGGACGCGCTGTACGCCCGCAAGCTGCAGGAGCTGATCGGGGGCGCCTACGGGGAGATGACCGTCGCGACCCAGTACCTGTTCCAGGGGTGGAACTGCCGGGTCGAGGGCAAGTACAAGGACCTCATCATGGACACCGCGACCGAGGAGATCGGTCACGTCGAGATGCTCGCCACCATGGTGGCGCGGCTGCTCGAAGGCGCGCCGGCAACCGAGACGGCGCACGCGGTCAAGGACCCGGCGATCGCCGCGGTGCTCGGCGGGCAGAACCCCCAGCACGCGATCGTCGCCGGCGGCGGCGCACTGCTCGCCGACAGCAACGGCAACCCGTGGATGGGCTCTTACATCGTCGCCAGTGGCAACCTGCTGGCCGACTTCCGCACGAACGCCGCGTACGAGGCACAGGGACGCCTACAGACTGCGCGGCTGTACAACATGACCGACGACAAGGGCGTGCACGACATGCTCAAGTTCAACCTGGCGCGGGACACGATGCATCAGCTGCAATGGCTCCGGGCGATCGAGGACCTGCAGGCCGACGGTTTGGAGGGCACGCTCGTGCCGGACGCCTTGTTCGACGTCGAATACGGCGACCACGCGTCCACGCTGTGGCACCTCTCGGACGGACCGGACGCGGACAAGGGTGGGTGGGCACATGGGACCGCTCCCGACGGGGCCCACGAGTTCAGCTTCCTGGCCGACCCGCAGGCCCTCGGCGGCCCCGGTAGCGGACCGAAGCCCGATCCGGAGCTGTACGCGACCTACAGCCCCACCAGCCTCATTGCCAAGGTGAAGAAGGCCGTCAGCCCGGGAAGCTGACCGCGCCACGGCGCCCACGGTCGGCTGATCATCAGCCGACCGTGGGCGCCCGGGGGCCGGGCGGGGTCCGACCGCTCAGCCGGGGCCGGTCAGCTCAGCGGTCGTAGGGCTCGCGGCTGCCGCTCTTCGCCAGCCCGCGGCTGATCATGTACCCGATGGTCAGCAGGGTGATGTAGAGCCATGCCCGGTCGGCGCGGAACGTGTCGCCGATGGCGCCGTCGGGGCCGATCGTCTTCGAGGCGATCAGCACACCGATCACGGCCAGGATGTAGAAGATCAGCTCGGTGGTCTTGAACGAGGACTTGGTCTCGGTGCTGACCCGCTCGGGACGGCGCTCAGCAACAGTGGGCAGGGTCTCACCGGCGCGTGACGCGCCGGCCTGGTAATCGGACATGAGCCCTTTCGGTAGAGGGGCCCGGACGAGTGGCGCAAACAAGCCGGAGCACTCCGGCCGCTGTCTCGTCCGGGGACGAAGCGGCACAGCCGGACAAATATAGCTCAAGGCACCGTTGCGGGCCTAAACGGCCCGCGACGACTACTGTCACCGCGCCCTTGCCCGACCCAAACCGTCAAGAGAGGCCCGAATGAGCCCGCATCCGCATCAGCACTCCGACAAGGACGACCCGTAGGACGACACGTACGACGACAAGGTCGAGGCCGGCCAGGACCAGCTGTAGCCCCCGTCCGAGCAGAAGCTGCCTGAGATGGCGGAGGGTCGCCCGCGGATCACCGGCCGGTGGTGGCGCCAGGCTCAGCGGTCCGGTCACGTGCCCCCAGCCGCAGCCGCGGGATCGTCAGGTGGGTCAGCGGCCCGATGGCCGTGGCGTAGAGGACCGTCCCGATGCCGACCGTGCCACCGAGCAGCCACCCGAGAGCCAGGACCACCAGCTCGACGGCCGTCCGGACGACGCGGATGGAGCGCCCACGCGCCGCCAGCCCGGTCGTGAGGCCGTCGCGGGGTCCGGGGCCGAGCCCGGCCCCGATGTAGGCACCGGTCGCCAGTGCGTTCAGCAGCACCCCGCCGACCAGCATCCCCACCCGCGCCGGCCAGCCGGTCGGCGGGTGCGCGACCGCCAGCACCGCGTCGATCACCAGGCCGACGACCACCGCGTTCGCCAGCGTCCCGAGCCCGGGCCGCTGCCGCAGCGGGATCCAGGCCAACAGCACGACTCCGGACACCAGGATCGACCAGGTCCCCACGCCCAGGCCGTAGCTGCGGGACAGCCCCTGGTGCAGCACGTCCCACGGCCCGACCCCCAGCCCGGCGAGGAGCAGCATCGCGTTGCTGAGCCCGAACGCGACCAGCCCCGCGAACAACAGGGTGAGTCGTCGCAGCGGCCGGTCCCGCAGGACACCGAGGCCGGACAGCGGGCTGCGCGGCATCCCGGTCAGCCCTCGGCGACGACGACGGCGGCCGCCAGCCCCGTCTCGTGGGACAGCGACAGGTGCCAGTGCCGCACGCCGACCGCGTCCGATGCGGCGGCCACCGTCCCTCGGACGGCCAGCGACGGGCGCCCGTCGGCGGCCGTGACGACCTCGGCGTCGTGCCAGTGCAGGCCCGCGGGTACGCCGAGTGCCTTCGCCAGTGCCTCCTTCGCCGCGAACCGCGCCGCGAGGGAGAGCAGCGATCGCGGAGCGCCGTCCGGCTGCACCCGTTCGGCCGGGGTGAACAACCGGTCGCCCAGCGCGGGCGTCCGGGCGAGCACCGCACCGAACCGCACGATCTCCACGACGTCGAGCCCCACCCCGAGGATCAACGTGCCGGCAGTGTCGAGAGCGGCACTCTCATTCGACCGTCACCGACTTCGCGAGGTTGCGCGGCTGGTCGACGTCGTGGCCGAGGGCGGTCGCGATTTCCCGGGCGAACACCTGCAACGGCACGGTGGTCACCAGCGGCGCCAGCAGTGTGGGCAACGCGGGGACCCGGATGATCTCGTCGGCGAAGGGGACGACGGTCTCGTCGCCCTCCTCGGCGATCACGATGGTCCGCGCGCCGCGCGCCCGGACCTCCTGGATGTTGGAGACCACCTTGCTGTGCAGGCTGGCGCGTCCGCCGGGGCCCGGCACCACCACCACCACCGGCAGGCCGTCCTCGACCAGCGCGATCGGGCCGTGCTTGAGCTCGCCGGCCGCAAAGGCCTCGGCGTGCAGGTACGCCAGCTCCTTCAGCTTCAGCGCACCCTCCAGCGCCACCGGGTAGCCGACGTGCCGGCCCAGGAACAGCACCGTCCGCGAGCCGGACAGCTCGCGGGCGATCCGACGCGTCCCGTCCAGGTCTGCGAGCAGTGCTCGCAGGTGCTCCGGGACACGGTGGAGCTCCGCGACCGTCGCGCCGACCTCGTCGTCGAACTTCGTCCCGCGAACCTGAGCGAGGTACAGCCCCAGCAGGTAGCAGGCCACCAGCTGGGCAAGGAATGTCTTCGTCGACGCCACGGCGACCTCGGGCCCGGCGAACGTGTACAGCACCGCGTCGGACTCGCGCGGGATCGTCGACCCGTTGGTGTTGGAGACGGCGACCGTCCGGGCGCCCTGCTCGGCAGCGTGCCGCACCGCCATGAGGGTGTCCATCGTCTCTCCGGACTGGCTGATCGAGACCACCAGCGTCCGGTCGTCGAGGACCGGGTCGCGGTAGCGGAACTCGCTGGCCAACTCCACCTCGACCGGCAGCCGGGTCCAGTGCTCGATCGCGTACTTCGCGGTCATGCCCGCGTGGTAGGCGGTGCCGCAGGCGACGATGAAGACCTTGTCGACCCGCCGGATGTCCGCCTCGTCGATCCGCAGCTCGTCCAGCTGCAACCGCCCCGCGGAGTCGGTCCGCCCGAGCAGGGTCGCCGCGACCGCATCGGGCTGCTCGGCGATCTCCTTGTCCATGAAGGAGTCGAAGCCGCCCTTCTCGGCGGCCGCGGCATCCCAGTCCACGTGGAAGTCCCGTCCGGCAGCGGGCACGCCGTCGAAGCCGGTGATCGCCATGCTGTCCGGGGTGATCTCCACGACCTGGTCCTGGCCGAGCTCGACCGCGGACCGGGTGTGCTCGATGAAGGCGGTGACGTCGGAGGCCAGCCAGTTCTCGCCGTCCCCGCGGCCGGCGACCAGCGGGGAGTCCCGGCGGGCGCCAACCACGCGGTGCGGGTCGGATTCGTGCACCGCCAGCAGCGTGAACGCGCCGTGCAGCCGTCGGCAGGTGACGCGCATCGCCTCGGCGAGGCGGTGCGGAAGGTCGTCCGGCAGCGCGTCCCAGGCCGCGGCGAGCAGGTGAGCAGCGCACTCGGTGTCGGTGTCAGAGGCGAAGACGACACCGGTCGCGGTCAGTTCCGCGCGCAGGTCGACGAAGTTCTCGATGATCCCGTTGTGGATGACCGCGACCTGTCCACTGCTCGTGCGGCCGCCGGAAACGGGTCGGCCGCCGAGGTGAGGGTGGGCGTTGCGGTCGGTCGGCGCCCCGTGGGTCGCCCACCGGGTGTGCGCAATGGCGGTGGTCCCGGGCGGGAGCGGGCGCTCGGCGAGCTCCTTCTCCAGCATCGCCAGCTTGCCCGCGCGCTTGGCCACGACCATTCCGACACCCGCCGACACGACACCCACGGACACGACACCCACAGGCGCGGCACCGACAGGTTCGACGCTGTCCTCATCCAGCAGGACCGCGACCCCGGCCGAGTCGTACCCGCGGTACTCCAGGCGCCGCAGGCCGTCGACGACGAGCTCGAGCGCGGGTCGTCGGCCGGCATATCCCACGATCCCGCACATGCCGGTCACGTTAGCCGCGCCACCAGGCCCAACGCCGACCCCGACGCCGACCCTCACGCCGACCCCGACCCCGACCCCGACCCCGACCCCGACGCTTCCCTGACGTAGCACTCCCGGCGGTCGGTGAACGGTCGCGCAGGACGACGGTCCACCGATGGTCGTGCAATGGAGGGGTGGCGACCCACCTGACCGACCGTCCCGGAGCAACCACCGGGGACCCCGCGCGGCGCAGGCGCCGTGGTGAGCGTGGTGAGCGTGGTGAGCGCGGCCGGCTGGACGCGGGGCTCGCCGGCGTCGTCGCCGCCGTCGCGGCGATGGCGGCCGCTGAGTTCGTCGCCCTGCTCACCGGCCCCGGGAGCGTCCCGGTGGTCGCGGTCGGGACCGCGGTGGTCCCGCTCGTGCCGGAGCCGGTCAAGCAGGCGGCCATCGCCGCGTTCGGCACCAGCGACAAGACGGCGCTGCTGATCGGCACCTGCATCCTGCTCGCCGCGGCGGCGTTCGGGTTCGGGCTCGCCGCACGGCACCGGCCCGCGGTCGGCGACGCCGGAATCGTGCTGTTCGCCGGCATCGGCGCCCTGTCCGCATCGCGGGCCGGGGTCGGCGGGACCGGCAGCGTGCTGCCGTCGCTGGCGGCCGCGGTCGTCGGCGTCGTCGTGCTGCGCGGCCTGCTCACCCGGGTGCGCACCGCCGGGCCGTCGGACAGCGCGGTGGAGCGCCGGCCGAGTCGGCGGGCTGTGCTGGCGACGCTGGGGGCCACCGCAGCGGGTGCCCTGGCGGTCGGGGCTGCCGGCCTGGCGGGCATGCGGCTGCGGTTCGGTTCGGACTCCGCTCGCGCCGCGTTGCGACTGCCCGTCCCGGCCTCCCCCGCACCCGCCCAGCCGGCCGGGGTGGATCCGGGCGCCGTCGGTGCCCTCCCGTTCCGGACGCCGAACGCCGACTTCTACCGGATCGACACCGCGCTGTTCGTCCCGCACATCGAACCCGGGACGTGGCGGCTGCGCATCCACGGGATGGTCGGGCGCGAGCTGACGATCGACCTGCCCGCCCTGCTGCGCCGGCCGATGGTCGAACGCGACATCACCCTCGCCTGCGTCAGCAACCCGGTCGGCGGCTCCCTGGTCGGCAACGCCCGGTGGCTCGGCGTCCCGCTGGCGCCACTGCTCGCCGAGGTGGGGATCAGCCCGGACGCCGACCAGCTGGTGTCCCGGGACTCGGGCGGGACGTCGATCGGGACGCCGATCGCGACGGTCACCGACGGGCGCGACGCCCTGCTCGCGGTCGGGATGAACGGGGAGCCGCTGCCGTTCGAGCACGGGTTCCCGGTCCGGATGGTGGTGCCCGGCCTGTACGGCTACGTGTCGGCGTGCAAGTGGATCACCGACATCGAGGTGACCCGGTTCGACGCCTACGACGCCTACTGGGTCCGGCGCGGTTGGGCGCCCCGCGGCCCGGTGAAGGTCAGTTCGCGCATCGACACACCGCGCGACGGCCACCGTCGCCCCGCCGGGCCGGGGGTCGTCGCCGGGGTCGCCTGGGCGCAGCACACCGGAATCGCCCGGGTCGAGGTCCGGGTCGACGACGGCCCGTGGGCGCAGGCCGACCTGGCGCCGGCGGCGACCGCGGACACCTGGCGGCTGTGGACCTGGCCCTGGAACGCGCCGGCGGGCGAGCACGCGCTGACGGTCCGCGCCGTCACCACCGCCGGGCAGGTGCAGACCGCCGACCGCGCGGACACCGTCCCGAACGGCGCGACCGGCCTGCACACCGTGCGGGTCGCCGTGACCGGGTGAGAGCCACCGGGTGACCGCGGCCCCGGCCATCTCGACCACCCCGGCCACTTCGACCACGGAGCGTCCACTCAATCTCACGCTCCGTGAAGATCCGGGATATGGTCACCACACCTGCCAAAGATCACCCCACCGATACGGGCCAAGCCGGGTCGGTGCGGGGAACGAAGGCAGGGCGTAGGGCAACGAGCGTCGGCACCGACGCCGAACACAGTCGGACCCTCAAGGGCCGCGGAAGAGAGGTCGTCTCAGCAATGAGTGACAAGAAGCTGTTCGGAGGAGAGTCCGTGCTCTCCTTCCGACTCGAGTCGGACAGGCGGGACTTCCTCCGCTGGGCCGGCGCGGTCGGGGTCGGCGCGACACTCGTCGCGGGCGGCGTCGCAGAGGCACCACTGGCATCCGCAGCCGGGCGGGCCGCAGCGTCCACCGACGGCGACCTGGGCATCCTGAACTACGCCCTGACGCTGGAGTACCTGGAGTCGGACTTCTACAACAAGGGCGTCGCTGCCGGGATCGTCTCCGGCCGGGAACTGTCCCTGGTCCGCCCGATCCGGGACCACGAGAGGACCCATGTCGAGGCGCTGCTGGCGACGATCAAGTCCCTCGGCGGTACGCCGGTCGACAAGCCGGGGATCAAGTACCCGGCAGGCACGTTCGGCTCGCGCATGTCGTTCCTGACGTCCGCCGTCACGTTCGAAGAGGTCGGGGTCACCGCTTACCACGGCCAGGTCCCGCTCATCAAGAGCGTCAAGATCCTCGGGGCCGCTGCTTCGATCGCCGGTGTCGAGTCGCGCCACGCAGCCGTGATCCACGACCTGCTGGGCACGAACCCGTTCCCGAACGACATCGAGAAGTCGCGCACGAAGTCGCAGGTCCTCGCCATCGTCAAGCCGTTCCTCGCCTGAGAGGGGTCGAAACATGTCACGTTCGGAGTTCGTCTCGGGTGGATACACCCACGTCCAGGCGCCGCTCGCCCTGGGCGCCCTCAACAACCGCTGGGCCCTGGCAAAGGCCGCCGACTTCAATTCCGACGTCGACGTCCTCAACTACGCCCTGACCCTGGAGTACCTGGAGGCCGAGTTCTACCGCCAGGGCAACGCCGCGGGTCTGGTCTCCGGTAAGACCCGCACATACACGCGGGCCGTCCAGCAGGACGAAGAGGCCCACGTCGCCGCGATCACGGCGACGATCAAGCAGCTGGGCGGCATGCCCGTCAAGGCGCCGGGCGTCGCGTTCGGTAACGCGTTCGCGTCGCGCACGTCCTTCCTCACGACTGCCGTCACGTTCGAGAACGTCGGCGTGGGCGCCTACCTCGGCGCGGCGGGATTCATCAAGAGCAAGGCCGTCCTCTCGGCGGCAGCCGGGATCTTCGGTGTCGAGGCCCGGCACGCCGCGGTGCTGGCGAACGTGCTCGGCCTCACCCCCGAGGGCGGCGTGTACAAGGGCGCCTTCGAGACGCCGATCGCCAAGGCGGCCGTGCTCTCGGCGGTCGCGCCGTTCCTCACCGGCAAGGCACCGACCGGCGGTGTCGGCACCGGTGTCGGCGACTCCGGCACCCTGCAGACCGGCCTGGTGACCGCTGGTGGGGTCGCCCTCGTCGGCGCTGCCGCCGCGGGGTACCTCGCCCGCAAGAAGGCCGCCGGCGGCAACGCCGACAGCTGAGCGAAGGCACCGCACCCCGGGAGGCCGACCGGCCTGTCCAGCCGGGGACCACGACGGCCACCTCCCCATCCCGGGGCGGTGGCCGTCGTGGCGAGCAAACAGCGCGCACCCGGGCTGCCGGGTGGGCTCCCGTTAGCGTGCCGGACATCGTCCGGACTCCCGACCTAGGCCAGCAGGAGGGCCCGGTGAGCGTCAGCGCCCCGCCGCGTCCGGCCGCAACGGCCGCACCGCGGCGCCGTCCCCGTACCGCCGCCGACCTCGCTCGGGGCATCGCCCGGGTGACCGGCGAGCTGATGCTGACCCTCGGAGCGGTCGTCCTGCTGTTCGTCGGCTGGCAGCTGTGGGGAACCGGCATCGCGACCTCGCACGCGCAGGCGACCCTCCGCGATCAGTTGGCCCAGCAGTGGTCGCGGGCCGCGTCCGGCCCCCGGGCCGCTCCGGGCCCGACCAGTCCTGGCGCGGCGCGGCCCGGGCCGCAGCAGCAGCAGCAGCAGCAGCAGCAGCAGCACGATCCGGGCACGAGCACTCCGGCCGGCGCACCTCCGGCCGCGCCGGGCAGCGTAGTACCACCCGGCCCGCCCGTCGCCGCACCGCCGCCGGCCGGCCCGGTGTCGCGCCTGCTGATCCCGGCGATCGGCGTGGACTGGGTGGTCGTCCAAGGGGTCGAGCTGACCGATCTCGCCGACGGGCCGGGGCACTACCCGGACTCGGCGATGCCCGGTCAGATCGGCAACTTCGCCGTCGCCGGGCACCGGACCACGCACGGCGCACCATTCTTCCGGATCGCCGAGCTGCGCGAGGGCGACGTCGTCGAGGCGGAGGTCGCCGACCGGATCTACACCTACCGGGTCACCTCCCATCAGATCGTGGCGCCCCAGGCGGTGTCGGTGGTCGCCCCGGTCCCGGGCCGGCCCGGTGTGCGGCCGACCCGGCGGCTGCTGACGCTGACCAGCTGCAACCCGCGGTACTCGGCGAGCCAGCGGTACGTCGTGCACGCCGAGCTCGCCACGACCCGGGCCCGTTGAGGCCGTGTACGGCGCGATCTGGCGGTTGCTCCCCGGCCCGACGGCGGTCCGGGTCGTGCTCGCCGTGATGCTGCTCGCCGGTGTGCTCGCGGTGCTGTGGTTCCTGGTCTTTCCCTGGGTGGACAGCCGCGTCTCGCTCAGCCCGGGCACGGTCGACTGACGCCGGCCCGGCCGGGGCGGAGCTCCCGGTCACGTCGGGCTCAGCGCAGCTGGTCGGCCAACCGGCGCAGGACCGCCAGGACCCCGGTCGGCCCGTCGACCGTGATGTCGGCCGCGGCCTCGACGCGGGGGTCGGTGTCCTGCTGCCCGCTGGCCAGGCCCACGGTGGCCGTCCCCGCCGCGCGGGCGACGGAGAGGGCGGCGAACGCCGGCAGGTCGCCGAGGTCGTCCCCCGCGTACAGCACGGCAACGGCAGCCGCGGCGTCGATCAGCCGGCCCAGCGTGGCTCCCTTGTCGACGCCGGTGGGGCGGATCTCGCGCACGTAGCGCCCAGCCTCGGTCTGCAGGCCTTCCCGGCCGGCGAGTTCGACCAGGGCCGGCGCGATGGCGTCGATGGCTCCCTGAGGGTCCGCCGCCTGCCGGGTGTGCACGGCGATCGCGATGACCTTGTCCTCCACGACCACCCCGGCCGGTGCGGCCAGCCCCCGCAGCAATGCCGGCAACGCCGACCGCACCCGGTCGACGGCAGCGACCGCGACGGGGTCGGCAGCCGAGGTGAGCCCGCCCTCGGCGGACCAGGACTGCAGTCCGTAGTGACCGTGCACGACCAGTCGGCGCAAGCCCGCGTCGGGCGACATTGACGCTGCCGCGTCGGTCAGCCCGGCGAGGCGGGCGGCGACGTCCGGCGCGCGGCCGGTGACCACCGCAACGACCACTCCGGCTGCGCCCAGCGCGGCGAGCACGTCCAGGGCACCGGGCAGCGGCCGGGAGTCGGCGGGGTCGGCGACGATGGGCGCGAGCGTGCCGTCGAAGTCGAGCGCGACCAGGGTGTGCCCGGGGTCGGTCCGGGCGAGCCGGAGGAACGCCTCGAGCCGCCCGGCGCCGCCGTCGGTCAGGGCTCCACGCCGAGGCGACGTGCCGACCGGGCCCGCTGCCGCGTCTGGCGCATCCGCCGCAGTCGCTTGACCAGCAGGGGGTCGAACGCGAGGGACTCCCGGCGGTCGATCAGCGCATTCAGTACCTGGTAGTAGCGGGTGGCCGACATGTCGAACCGTTCCCGAACCGCCTGCTCCTTGGCCCCGGCATACCGCCACCACTGCCGCTCGAACAACAGGATGTCGCGGTCGCGCTCGGTGAGTCCGGTGTCGACCGGCACAGCCGGGGAACTCTGGTCCGCACGGCCTGCTGCGTCGCTCACCGGACCCACCGTAACGACGAACCACACCGGTGTCATTCGCCACGCCCCCGGGTGCGGTCGCTCTGCGTGCGAGAGTTGACCGGCGCCGCGCCGGGCGCGCCGCCGCCCCGATCGGCTCGACCCGAGGGGCGTTGGCCGAACACCGCCAGGTGCCGCCGGCGGCCGACCCCGAGGAGCTCCGTGGCCCAGACCCTGCCCGACACGCCGGTCCCACCGGTCCCGGACGGCAACGCCTTCATCGTCGTCGCCAACCGGCTCCCGGTCGACGAGGTGGTCGCCGAGGACGGGGCGAGGTCGTGGCGGCGCAGTCCGGGCGGCTTGGTCAGCGCGCTGGAGCCGGTGATGCGCCGCCTGGACGGTGCGTGGGTCGGCTGGGTCGGCACCCCCAGCCCCGAGCCCGCGGCCGAACCCGGTGAGCCGGCCCGCCACCCGGTCGCGCCGGAACCGTTCGACGACGGCGGGTTCCACCTGGTCCCCGTCGGCATGACGGCCGGGGAGGTCGCCGCCTACTACGAGGGCTTCTCCAACGGCACCCTGTGGCCGCTCTACCACGACGTGATCGTCGTGCCGCAGTACCACCGGACCTGGTGGGACGCCTATGTCCGGGTCAACCGCCGGTTCGCCGAGCAGGTGGCCTCGATCGCGGCGCCCGAGGCTGTCGTGTGGGTGCAGGACTACCAGTTGCAGCTGGTCCCGTCGATGCTGCGGGCGCTGCGGCCGGACGTGCGGATCGGCTTCTTCCTGCACATCCCGTTCCCGCCCATCGAGCTGTTCGCCCAGCTGCCCTGGCGCCGGCAGGTGCTCGACGGCCTGCTCGGCGCGGACCTGGTCGGCTTCCAGATGCCGGGCGCCGCGGACAACTTCGTGCGGATGGTGCACGACTACCTCGGGCACGAGGTCAAGGACCTGACCGTCGCGCTGCCCGACGGCCGCGCCGTCCGGGCCGGGGCGTTCCCCATCTCCATCGACGCCAAGGAGATGGAGGACCTCGCCCGCACCCCCGAGGTACGCCAGCGGGCCGCCCAGATCCGCACCGAGCTGGGGAATCCGCGGCACGTGCTGCTCGGGGTGGACCGCCTCGACTACACCAAGGGCATCGTCCACCGGCTCAAGGCGTTCGGGGAGCTGGTGCACGACGGCACCCTGGAGCCGGGCGACGCGACCTTCGTGCAGGTCGCCACGCCCAGCCGGGAGCGCGTCGAGGAATACCAGCTGCTGCGTGACGAGATCGAGCTGATGGTCGGCCGCCTCAACGGCGACCTGGGCAAGCTCGGCGCCCCGGTCGTGCACTACCTGCACACCTCCTACGGGCGGGAGGAGATGGCGGCGCTGTACGCGGCCGCCGACGTCATGGTCGTCACCCCGCTGCGGGACGGGATGAACCTGGTCGCCAAGGAGTATGTGGCGGCCCGGTACGACCTCGGCGGCGCGCTGGTGCTCAGCGAGTTCACCGGAGCGGCCGCGGAGCTGACCGAGGCGTTCCTGGTCAACCCGCACGACATCGCCGGACTGAAACGCACGATCATGGACGCCCTGGCGGCCGATCCGGCCGACCTGTCCGCGCGGATGGCGTCGATGCGGGCGCAGGTCGAGCAGCACGACGTGGACGCCTGGGCGGATGCCTTCCTTGCAGCCCTCGGTGCGGTCGACGAGCCGTCCGCATTCGACCGGGTGACCGGTATCCCTGCCTCACTGCACGACCTGATGCGCCGCTGGCGGGACTCCCGGCCGGCGCGCGACGCGGACAACGTCGACACCCGCGGCTGACCGGTCGCGCCGGTCGCCCGCCCCGGGGACCGCGGCACGCCAGACAGGCGGAATCGCTAGGGTCGCCAAGTGCTCACGGAGGCTGCCACCGACCTCGCACCGCAGGTCGGTGAGCTGGTCCGGGTCCGCGGCCAGCAGTGGGTCGTCAACCGGCGCAGCACCTCCACGCAGCCGCGGGACGAGCTCGCCCCCGAACCACCGGGCCGGACGCTGGTCACGCTCACCAGCGTCAGCGACGACGACCTCGGCGAGGAGCTGACCGTCGCCTGGGAGATCGAGCCGGGCCGGGAGGTCCTCCCGGAGACCCGACTGCCCGACGTGACGCCCACCGGTTGGGATGACCCGCAGGTGCTCGGGGCCTTCCTCGACGCCGTGCGCTGGGGAACCGTCGCGAGTGCCGACGACCAGACGCTGCAGGCACCGTTCCGTGCGGGCATCACCATCGAGGACTACCAGCTCGAGCCGGTCGCCAAGGCCCTCGGGATGCCCCGGGTAGCGCTGCTCATCGCCGACGACGTCGGGCTGGGCAAGACCATCGAGGCCGGTCTGGTGATCCAGGAAATGCTGCTGCGCCACCGGGCCCGGCGCGTGCTGGTGGTCTGCCCCGCCCCGCTGACCGGGAAGTGGCGCGACGAGCTGGCCGAGAAGTTCGGCCTGGCGTTCACCGTCCTCGACGCACCTGCACTCAAGGCGCTGCGCCGTAGCCACGGCCTGGAGGCCAACCCCTTCTCGGTGTTCCCCCGGACGATCGTCAGCCTGCCCTGGCTGCGCACGCCACGCGTGCAGCGGCTGCTCGACGAGGTGCTGACCCCGCAAACTCGGCACCTGGGCTTCTTCGACATTTTGGTGGTGGACGAGGCGCACCACTGCGCCCCGCCCGCTCCCGCCGGGGGCAGGCACTTCGCCGTGGACAGCCAGCAGACCCAGGCGGTCCGGCGTCTCGGCGAGCACACCCAGCACCGGCTGTTCCTTTCGGCGACCCCGCACAACGGGTACCCCGAGTCCTGGCAGGCGTTGCTGGAGATGCTGGACCCCCGGCGGTTCGCCCGGGGCGTCGAGCCGGACGCAGCCGTGGTGCAGCAGGTGATGGTCCGACGCCTCAAGGACGACCTGCTGCTCCCCGACGGCGCCCGCCGGTTCCCCGGTCGCAGCTCCCGGGCCATCGAGGTCGTGTACACCGACGACGAACGCGCGGGGCACCGACTGCTGACCGAGTACACCCGGTCCCGCCACCGGGTTCCCGGGGCGACCGCCGTCCGCGCAGGGGACCTGATCAGCCTGCTGCTCAAGAAGCGCCTGTTCTCCTCCCCCGCCGCGTTCGCCCGCACCCTCGCCGCCCACCGCGCCACGGTCGCCCGCTCGGTTGCCGGTGGTCCGGACGCCGACGAGGCGATCGCCGGGGACATCGACGAGGCCGTCCCGGAGTGGATGCTCGACGCGTTCGGCTGGGAGGACGACCCGGATCCCGAGGGCGCGGAGAGCGATGTCCTCAGTCGCGCGGGAACCGCGACGGGTGATCTCGACGTCGACCAGGCTGCCCTGCTGGACCGCCTCACCTCCTGGGCGGAACGGCGCGCCGAGCCGGCCGACGGCAAGGCCGACGCGCTCGTGGCCGAGCTCCGGCGGCTGTGCCCACCCGGCACGACCGAGCGGGTCATCGTCTTCACCGAGTACCGCGACACCCAGGTCTGGCTGGCCGGCATCCTTGCCGCGCGCGGACTGGGTGGTGAGCGTCTCGGTCTCCTGCACGGCGGCATGGACCCAGACCGGCGCGAACACCTGAAGCAGGCGTTCCAGGCCGCGCCGGACCGCGACCCCCTGCGGATCCTGCTGGCGACCGACACGGCGAGTGAGGGCATCGACCTGCAACGGCACTGCCACACCGTGATCCACTACGACATCCCGTTCAACCCGAACAGGCTCGAGCAGCGGATCGGCCGGGTCGACCGGTACGGACAGCACCACGAGGTGGACGTGGCCCACTTCGTCGGTGCCGGATGGCAGACGGCGGCGGCGGGCTCCCACGACGGGGACCTGGAGTTCCTGTCCCGGGTGGCGCGGAAGGTCGCCGCCGAGCGGCGCGACCTCGGCAGCGTCAACCCGGTGCTCGCCGGTGCCGTCGAAGCGCGGATGCTCGGCCGTCCCCTCCTGCTCGACCCCTTGCAGGTCGCGCCGAAGACGAGCACCGGCGTCCTGCGCGCCGAGCGCGACCTGCGGGCACAGGCCCAGCGGCTGCGAGCCCAGCTGGACCGCTCGATCGAGCGACTGCACGTCGCCCCCGTCAACGTCCGCCGCGTGGTGGACACCGCTCTCGACCTGGCCGGGCAGCCCGCACTGGCCGACGGCGAACCCGGCGAGGTACTTACTCCGGAGCTGCGGGCGGGATGGGAACGGACGGTCGCGGACCTGGCAGACCCGCTGTCCGGTCAACCGCGTCCGCTCACCTTCGATGCCGCCATCGCGCGCGGCCGCGACGACGTGGTGCTGGCCCATCTCGGACACCCGCTGGTCGCGCAGGCCACTCGCCTATTGCGCAGTGCTGTGTGGGGTGGGCGGGCCGACCTGCACCGGGTGACGGCTGTCCGGTTCACCCCGCCACCGGAGCTGGAGCTGCGCGGCCCGCTGGTCGTGGTGGTGGCCCGCCTGGTCGTGGTCGGAGCGGACGGCGGCCGCCTGCACGAGGAGATCGTGCTGGCCGGCCGGGACCTGCCCGCCACCGGTCGCGGACGCCGACTGGACCTGGAGGCCCGTGGGTACGCCGCGGTGCGGGCCACGCTGGAGGCAGCACTGGAACCCGGTGCGTGTCGGCCGGCCCCGGCCGCCGACCGGGAGCAGCTGGCGCAGCGGTGGGAGGAGCTCACCCCCCGCCTCGTCGAAGACGTGCGCGCGCGGGCGACCACCCAGAAGGACGCGCTGGCGACGGACCTGGCGCGCCAGCTCGAGCGGGCCCGGTCCACCACACGGGCCGTCTTCGACCAGCTTCGCGCCACGCTGGCCGGAGCGCTGCAGGCGCCGCCGGAGGACCTGCAGTTGTCCCTCGACGGGTTGGACCCTGGCGAGCGACAGCAGTACGACCGGGACCGCCGGGCCTGGCAGGACCGCCTCGACACCCTCGACGAGGCGCGCGACGTCGAGCTGGCGGCGCTGGACCGGCGGTACGGCGGCGCCCGGGAGCTCGTCTTCCCGTTCGCCGTCGTGCTCGCCGTGCCCGACGGTGCCGCTCCCGTGTCAGGGCCGGTCTCAGCGGAAGACGCGTGAGCGCGATGCGGCAACGGCGTCGCCGGTACTCCGCGGGTGAGGCCGCCCGGTGGCGCCACAGCTGGCTCGAGCTGATCCAGACATCCGGGCCCTTCCTGACGCTTCCGGTTGTCGACCGGGTGTTCCCGGACGGGCTGCCCGAGGTCCCGTCAGGCGCGCGACGCGCCGTGCGCACCGCTGTCGCCGACGCCCTGGACAACCGCGGCGCGACCCGGCACCAGGCGATCAGAGCAATGCTCTGCGAAGCCCTGAACTGGGACGAGCACCTCCGGCTCGACGCCGAGCTCCCCGCTGCCCTGGCCGAGCCCGTCGTCGAGCACGGACTGGCGTTGCGACCGGACATCGGCTTCTACGCCGAGCCGAAGGTGGACGTCGAGTCCCCCGAGGTCGACCCGGGCGACGACGTCGAGGACGGCGAGGATGACGCGGCCGAGGCCGTGCCGCCGACCACGGGCAGCGGTCCGTGGCGGCTGCTCGGGATGGTGTCCGAGTGGGGCACCCACCCGCTGGCTCGGACGTCGACGAACGGGTGGGCGGCCAGTCCCGTCGAGCGTCTCGCGGTGCTGCTGCGCGCCCGGGGTGTCCCGATCGGTCTGGTCACCGACGGCCGGTGGTGGGCCGTGGTGTGGGCACCGGCCGGTGGCACCACCGGGGCCGCCGTGTGGGACGCGAGCCTGTTCGGGGAGGAGCCGGAGTCGTTCCGGGCCTTCGTCGCGCTGCTGACCCGCGCCCGCTTCCTGGCTGTTGCTGACGCCGACACGCTGCCGGCGCTGCTGACCGAGAGTGTCAGCGCCCAGGAGGAGGTCACCGACAACCTCGGCCGCCAGGTCCGCGACGCCGTCGAGCTGCTCGTGGGGACGCTGGACCGGCTGGATGCGGACTCGGGCGTCCTGGCCGGGGTGAGCGACGACGACCTGTACGACGGGGTCGTCACCGTGATGATGCGGCTGGTGTTCCTCCTGTTCGCCGAGGAGCGACGCCTGCTCCCCAGTGACGACGACGTGTACGTCGCCGCGTACAGCGTCGGCCGCCTCGTCGAGCAGCTGGAGGCCGCCGAGTCCCTCGCCGGTGCGCAGGCGCTGGAGCACCGCACCGGTGCCTGGCACCGACTGCTCGCGGTCAGCCGCGCGCTGCACGCCGGCATCGCGCACGAGGACCTCCGCCTCCCCGCCTACGGCGGCGGCTTGTTCGACCCGGACCGGTTCCCGTGGCTGGAGGGTCGTGTCGCGGGTGGCGCCGAGGATGCCGCGGCCCGACCGCCGGACGTGGACGACCGGACCGTGCTGCGACTGCTCCGCGCCGTGCAGTACGTCGAGGTGAACGGCGAGCGGCGGCGCCTCACCTTCCGGGCGTTGGACGTCGAGCAGATCGGGTACGTCTACGAGGGGCTGCTGGAGCTGGAGGTCCGGACGGCGCAGGAGGTCACGCTCTCGCTGGTGCGCCCGGCGGCGTGGCCGAAGGGCAAGGCGCCGGCCGAGGCCACGCTCACCGAGGCGGTCGAGCGGCTCGGGAGCCCGACCGGGCCGACGATGGCCGAGTGGGTGGCCGTACGCACCGGGTGGTCCGCGACCCGGCTCGCGAAGGTCTTCCAGACCCCGCTGGAGGCAGAGCGCCGCTCCGGTCTGCTGCGGGCCACCGGGGGCGACATCGACCTGGTCGCCGCCCTCGAGCCCTACGCCGGCGTCCTGCGCTGGGACGAGCTCGGCCGGCCGTCGGTCACGATGCCCGGCCGCCGGTACATCGCCCCGAGCACCCGGCGGGCAGCGACCGGTACGCACTACACCCCGCGTGCTCTCGCCGAGGACGTCGTCGGCAACGCGCTCGAACCGCTCGCGTACCGGCCGGGACCGCTGGAGACGGCAGACCGGTCGACCTGGCGCATCCGCCCCTCGACGGAGCTGCTCGACCTGCGGGTGGCGGACATCGCCATGGGGTCCGGCGCGTTCCTGGTGGCCGCGTGCCGGTACCTGGCCGACCGTCTGGTCGAGGCATGGGAGGCGGAGGGCCGACCCGGAGCGGTGCTCGCTGTCCGGCACCGCGAGCAGGCGCGGCTGTCCGCCGATGCCGAGGTGGCGCAGGTCGCCCTCGACGCGCGCCGCCTCGTCGCCGAGCACTGCCTGTACGGGGTGGACATCAACCCCCTCGCCGTGGAGATGGCGAAGCTGTCGCTGTGGCTGGTCACCATGGACCGCGAGCGACCGTTCGGTTTCCTCGACGACCGCCTGGTCGCCGGGGACAGCCTGCTCGGGCTCGCCTCGGTGGAGCAGCTGACCTCGTTGCACGCCGACCCGGACGGTGGCCACGGCGGCGCGCTGTCGTACGCCGACGGCTGGTCCGACCAGCTCGCGCGGGTCGCCGACCTGCGCCGGCGGATCACCGCCCACCCGGTGACCAGCGGACGTGACGTCGCCTTCAAGGCCAGCCTGCTCGCCGAGGCACGGAGCCTGACCGCCCAGCTCGGCGCGGTGGCGGACGCGGTCACCGGTGTCGGCCTGCAGGCAGCAAGCCTGTCCGTCAAGAAGGCGGAGACCTCCTTCGTCGCCCTGTCCATCAGCGTCGGCCACGCCGCCCCGCATTACGCCACCGGACTGGTGAACCAGATTGCGCTGGTGCAAGCCGGCCGTCCGGCAGGCGTGGTCCCCCGCTCCCCGCTGCACTGGCCGCTCGCCTTCCCCGAGGTCTTCGCCGATGCGGACACCCGGGGCTTCGACGCGATCATCGGGAACCCACCGTTCCTGGGTGGCAAGAAGATCAGCGGTGCCCTGGGGGACGACTACCTGGCATGGCTGGCCCGGTGGGACGGTCGGCGCATCAGGGGCAACGCCGACCTCGCCGCCCGCTTCGTCCTCCGTGCGGAACGCCTGCTCTCGCCACGTGGCCAGCTCGGGTACATCGCGACCAACACCCTTGTGCAGGGAGACACCCTCGAGGTGGGGCTGGCCGAAGCCTGTCGCCGCGGCATGACCCTGCGGCGGGGGCGTCCGAGCCATAAGTGGCCGAGCGCGAGTGCGAACCTGGAGATCGTCGACGTCTGGGCGAGTCGGGCACAGGTCGCGTCGGCCGGCTCGCGCTGGCTCGCCGGCGAGGAGGTCCCGGAGATCGGCCCGGACCTCGAGCCGGTCGGCCGGGTGAGGGGCCGCCCTCAGCGCCTTGCAGAGAATGAAGACATCGCTTTCCAGGGATCGAACGTGCTCGGTCTGGGCTTCACGATGACCGAGGACCAGGCGACCGCCCTGATCCAGCACGACCCGCGGAACGCGCAAGTCCTCCAGCCGTACGTGATCGGCCAGGACCTCAACCAGCGCCCGGACTGCTCGGCCAGCCGCTGGATCATCAACTTCCGCGACTGGACACTCGAGCATGCCAGTCAGTTTCCCGATGCACTTGACATCGTCGAACGTCTGGTCAAGCCCCAGAGGAGCCTGCTGCCGAACTACAAGAAGCGGGTTCGGGACAACTGGTGGCGGTATGAGCACCAAGGTCCGTCGCTCTACCGCGCGGTCGCGGGCCTCGACCGCGTGCTCGCCATCTCGCTGGTGGGAAGCGCCGTCATGCCCGTACGCGTACCGAGCGGCCCCGTTTTCGCCCACAGATGTGCTGTCTTTGCGCTCGACGACTTCGCGAGTCTGGCGGTGCTGTCGTCCAGCGTCCACACCACCTGGGTCGTGCGCTACACCTCAACGCTGGAGACACGGATCAATTACGCACCGTCGGACGTCTTCCTCACCCTGCCCCGGCCCCAGCCGACGCCGACCCTCGAACGCCTCGGCCGGCGCCTGGACCACGAGCGCCGTCAGCTGATGCTGAGCCGCGGATGGGGCCTGACCACGACCTACAACCACGTCCACGACCCGGCCGACCGTGACCCGGCGGTCGTCGCGCTCCGCGACCTGCACACCGAGATCGACGGAGCAGTGCTCGCGTCCTACGGCTGGGACCTCGACCTGGGGATCGGGCACCACCCCACGAAGATCGGGACCCGCTGGACTGTCAGCCCCCACGCCCGCTTCGAACTCCTGGACCTCCTTCTCGAAGAGAACCACCGCCGCGCCGGCTACACGCCGCCGGACCGGTGACGTCGAGTCAGCCTGACCCGCGGTGGGCCGCCTCGGGCTGGGGCCACCGCGTCGGGAACCAGGACGAATTGTTCCGTGCGGTTTCCCGCATCGGCTCCCTGCAGGCCGGCCGCCGGTATGTGTGGCGCGGTGTCTCAGACGCCCGCTACCGCGTCCGCTCTTCGCTTCTTCGACACCTACTCGCGGAACAGGGAGCCGCGGGACCGCCGACCGAGCAAACTCTCCGCGGCCGCGAGCGAGCAATCCTGCGGGAGGCGCGGTCGTGGGGGCTCGGGTTCGGCGCGACCGGCTTCGTGCCGGACCTGCACCTGCTGACGGTTGTTCAACACCACGGTGCCCCGACTCGACTGCTCGACGTGACGACGAACCCGATGACGGCCATGTGGTTCGCCTGCCAGTCTCCAGGCGGCGGAGCCACCTCCGGGGCTCTGTTCGCTTTTGACGTCACAGCGGTGCCCTGGTACGAGACGCTGGAGTTCGGTCCCACCGCGTACGGCGCGATGTCAGACCCACCGGGTTGGTCACTTCGGTACGCCCTCGCCGTGTCGGCTCGCGACCACAGGCCGTTCATCGTCCGGCCGACCGTGCGGGACGCGCGGATGCACGCCCAGGAAGGCTTATTCATCAGTGGAGCACTGCCCTCGGACCCGACGCCGCCGGCTGCGCTCGAAGATTTCGACCTCGCTCGCTCCATCCTCAGCGCCGGGCCGCGACCGTTTGTCTAGGCTGTTTGCGCCTGACGACCGGCCCGCTGGGCGACCGATGTCCTTGCCCTTCTGCGCCCTCGTCATCCCGCCGGCGGTGAAGAGCAAGGCTTTGCCGCACTTGCTCGGGACCTACGACCGCCGATTCGCCACGATGTTCCCCGACGTGGAAGGCTTCGCTGCAGCGCTTACCCAGGGCGAACTGGACCTCACCCCGCCCTCGGTCCCGGACAAGCCGGTCTCCCCACAGTCGACGCAGGACGTGGACTGATCAGCCCGAGCCTCAGGCCGCGAGGTCGGAACGGCGGCGGACGTGAGCGACGGTCGCCACCGAGTGCATGTGGGTCAGGTCGATCTGCGGAGCGCCCTGGGTCGCGGCCACCCGGTTCAGCCGTCGCCCTACCACCGCGGCGGCTTCGGCTCTCTCGGCGAGCAACGACCAGCGCCACGTCGGAGCCGCGACCCGGTCGAGCTCGGCGAGCGGGCGGCGCGCCGGTGCATCGCGTGAAGGGGGCTGGTCACGCCCGCGCCCCCGTCGGGACAGCACGTGCCGTCCAGACAGGCGAGCGAGACTGAGGTGCTGCGTCGAGCCGCGATCGCGGCACGGGTGGCCGGAAGGACGCCCGCGTGCACTGATTCCACGTAGACCGCGGCGCCCTGGCCACCTGTCCGGTCACGGCGTCGAGCCGCCACCTCCTGCGGAAGGTCACATCGTTCCCGGGATCCGAGACCCGTCTCGTATCCGGCGGCACCCGCCGCCACCATGGCCTCGCCAAGTCGACCCTGCCGCCACCCGATCACCGGACCGATGCGGCTGAGCCGGTCAGTGACGACGAGCAGGTCGGACAACCGATCCTCGGGGTGAACGCCGCGGTCGACCTTCGATGCGGCCAACGCAATCGTCATCGGCCCGATCTCAGCTGTCGCTCCGGCCAGCGGATCGAGAACTGCCGGCCACAGCGGCCGACCGAGCAGGCGCCACGACACGGCGACAACCGCGAGAAGCGGCACCTTGTAGTCACCCGACAACGCCAGCCGGCGCGCCGCCGCCAGGAACGCGAGCTGCACCTCCAACCACCCGTCGTCCGCTCGATCGAGATGGACGTAGGGGAGGACCAGGCGGGTCGCGCCCAGCGAGAGCTGATGTGCCAGACACCGGGCGACGAGCGCATCGGCCACGCCGCGCGCCAGGAGGTCCTCGGGCGAGCGACGACGCTCGGGTGTCCACGACAGGGAGGTCCACCGATCGGTCGGCGGTTGGGTGCTGCGCAGCAGGTGGGTCTCCGGGTCGACGACGAGCGCGATGCCGCTCCGGTGGGCCAGGGCGCTGATCCGGTCGACCGAAGCGCTGGAGCTGTCGACGACCACGGCGCTGGGGAGCCGGATCGTGGGTCGAGTTCGGGTGAGCCCGGTTTCCAGGGCAGCCACGAGCGGCGTCGTCGCCCGGATCAGCAGATCAGACACGTCCGTCCTCCTGTCAGGCAGTTCAGTGGGAAGTCTATTGACAACTTCGGTGTACGGTCGGGCCGACGACTTGGAGGTGTGCGTGAGCCAGCCAGCGGAGTCGACCGCCGGAACGTCGTACCGCCGGATCATCGAGGACCTGACGTCGGTCGGCCTGACGCAAGAGGACGTCGGCCGCGCGGTCGCGGTGTCGCGCCGGTCGGTTGCCGGCTGGGCGTCCGGAGAGACCGTCCCGCGCGGTCTACGGATCGAGAAGCTTCTCGACCTGCGCGACCTCGTCGAACGGCTGAGGGAGGTTTACGCCCCCGAGGGAGTCGAGATCTGGCTGCACGCCCGGAACCGAAACCTGGATCGCAAGCGCCCCGTCGAGCTCCTGGCGGAAGGTCGCCTCGATGAGGTCATCGAGGAAGTCGACCGGGTGGTCGGCGAGGGATGAGTCCGCCGACGGCACAGGACGTCGCCACCGCCGCGAGAGCGACTGTCACGGGACGGTGGTACCGCCACTGTCCGGCGAAGTTCGCACGGGAACCACTCAGCGGCTGGCGGGCCAACGGACGGTGGAGTTCGAGGAGCGGGTTCCCCGTGCTCTACCTGGGCGAGCCTGTCGACGCCGTCGTTATCGAGGCCGACCGGCACCTGGTCGACCCGGTCGAGGGGCCGATCCCGCCACTGGCGCCCCGGGTCCTCGTCACCTGTCCGTCAACGTCGACCGGGTCCTCGATCTCAGGAGCGCCTCGGCACGCTGGACGCTCGGGCTCCCATTCGAGGTCCTGACATCGACGACGGCGAACGTCTTGGCCTACCAGCGCTGTCGTGAGGTTGCCAACGTCGCTCACCAGCTCGGACTCACCGGTGTCGTCGCGCCCGCCGCGGGCGGCATCGGCTCGACGCTCGCACTGTTCCCGGACCGGCTCGCAGCTTCCGAGCGGCCCGTTCGGACAGCTGACGACGTCGTGTGGACGTCGTTGCCGCCGGACCCGCGTCGGGCGCCCGCCCGACCGCAGCTTCGAATCGCCCGCGCCGACGACCAAGGCAGCTGACCGACGTGCTCATTGCGCTGATCGGCGTCCTCGGGATCCTTCTGGGGTCCGCCCTCAACGGTTGGTACAACCGCCGAACGAGCCGCGAGGTGGCGAAGACAGCGACGCTTGAAGCACGGAACACCGCCGCCATCGCGGCTCGTGAGTCGCGGACTGCAGCGGCCATTGCTTGGAACCGTGAGCACGCACATGCGGTGATGCTGAGGTTTCTGGAGAAGGCTAAGAGGACCGAACGTTTCCTGTACCAAGCGCACATGGAGCGCGAGAACCCCGCTGACGAAGGTCACGACCTCAGCGACCCTACTGATGGCTGGCTGGATGAGGTGTGGGACGCAGCCGAGGCGATCGGGCTCTACGGGAGCGAGGAGGCCGCGGCGGCCGCTCTGAACGTCGGCTTAACGCTTCAGTCTTTCGGAGCCGCCCTGCCCGATGTCCCAGTGGACCTTCGCGCGGCACTGGCCGCAGCGCTTGAGGCTTGTCGCATGGCCGTCCGTCTCGACCTAGGGATCGATCAGCCACAGTGATGCCGCTCGCCGACCCCAACTCGTCGACTTGGTCACCGTCGCCGCCGCAGCCGTCATGGACCCGAGAGCGCAGACGCAGCGAGGTGACGGCTTGGACCTGAGCCGGACGACCGAAGTGTCGATCACGACCGGGCCAGGTGTTCATGTCCCGGGCCCGTTCTGGGACGAAAATATCCCCGCCAGTTCTCGACGAGGCGGAGGACGGCGGGGAGGAGTGCTCCCATCGTGTGCCACGACACGTCACCCGTCAACCCGTGACGGCCGCCCAGCGGGACGCGCCTGTGACAGGGCCCTCACCTGCGGAACGTCGCGTCGGTGACGCTGCCCTACCCGGATGATGGACTCGAACCCCCAGCCCGGACGGCAGGAGCCGCTGAACCCCGATGCGCATCACCCACCTGACCCTGCGCAATTGGCGGACGTAACCTCGACGTCGACGTCGGGCACCGCCTGGTGATCATCGGCCCCAACGCGTCCGGCAAGTCCAACCTGTTGGACTCGATCCGCTTCCTGCGCGACCTAGCCACGCCGGGCGGCGGCCTGCAGGACGCGATCCGGACCCGTGGCGGTCTCAGCCTGGATCCACCGTCCCGGTAGTTGATCTTCGGGCTTGAGGCTTTCGGATCTCTGATGGTGTCCGGGCAGCGGCGGTCCGCCGGTCTGCCCGGCGTTTCCACTTCGGCCTCGTGTCGGTGG
>JAABUU010001042.1_pt1 | contig 51251 bp, 41 predicted proteins | sample 5559301 | NCBI WGS metagenome assembly JAABUU01 (sample SAMN10711884, study PRJNA513360) | rock metagenome | isolation source: Antarctica rocks | place: Antarctica: Victoria Land, Richard Nunatak white | reverse complement strand
CTGACCGACAACGGCATGGCCTTCGCCGACCTGCCCAGGAACCGGAACGGGCCGACCAGGCGATACCTGGGCGCCCACATCTTCGACCGCGTCTGCGCCGAGAACGCGATCACCCACAAGCTGACCAGGCCATACCATCCCTGGACCAACGGTCAGGCCGAGCGGACGGGACGAACCGTCAAGGACGCCACCATCAAGACGTTCCACTATCCCAGCCTGGAGAGCCTCAAGGCACACGTCACCGCCTTCGTGTCAGCCTGCAACTTCGCCAGGCACCTGAAGGCACTCAGGTGGAAGACGCCCTTCGAAGCCGTGTGCCACGCCTGGACCACCACCCCAGACATCTTCAAGCTCAATCCCCGTCACCTCACTCCGGGACCAAACACCTAAGTATTGGATTCCAAAGGCCTGCCTTTGGCGGAGTTTGGGGCAGAGCCTCAATCTTGCTTGCCTGACCGCTTTCGGGCGCGGCGCCTGGGGCTACTGCCGGGCAGGCTCGCCGTCCAGCAGCCGCTGCATCACCCGAACCGCGTCGCGCGTCACCGCCGGGTCGCGCCCCGGCCTGGACAGCATGTCGGCCCAGGCGAACAGGTCGGCGATCCCCGCAATCCTCTCCCAGCCGCTCGGCAGCGGGCCGCCGGCGTCGCGGTAGCCCCGCGCCAGCCCGGCCCGGAAGCCCGCACGGTCCGCGACGCCCGGCCGCAGCAGCGTGGCGAAGTCCAGCGCGGGCACGCCCGCCAGGGCGAACTCCCAGTCCAGCAGCGCCGCGACTTCCCACCCGCCACCCTGGGCGCGCAGCAGCAGGTTCGACGGGTTGCAGTCCCCGTGCACCAGGCAGCACGGCGCCGCCCACTCGGCGAGCCGCGCCGCATGTCGCCGCGCATATGCCAGCACCGCCGACGCGAACGCCTCGCCGAGCCGTGCCGCTCCCTCGCCGTGCAGCAGGCGCTCGTCGAGGAACGACAGCAGCGCCGCGGCGTCGAGGTCGATCGGGTGCGCCACCGCCAGCGCCGCGTCCAGGAAGCCGGGCCGCGGCATCCGGATGGCGTGGACCCCGGCCAGCGCCGCCCCGACGGCGGCACCCATGCCGCGCAGCGCCGCGACGTCGCCCCGCACACCCGTGTCGTGCGTCTGCCCCGCGGGATGGCGCGACGCGAGGTGGTCGAGACGCTCGCCGTCGACCCACTCGCACACTGTCGCCGGGCCGCCGGTGAGGGCGCTGTGCGCCTCGGCGTGCAGCACCCGCGCCGCAGCGACCCCGCGCGACAGCAACAGCGCGGGCAGCGCTGCCTCCTTGCCGGCCTGGGCGACGTCGCGTTGCGCGAGGCGCAGCACCACGCGGTGCGGCGGGCAGTCCAGCGTCACCTCGAGGTTGGTGTTGGACAGCCCGCCGGACAGCGGCGTCACGGCCAGCACCTTTGCCTGTGGCAGCGCGCGGGCGACGAGGGCTGCGGCCTCGGGCAGGGTCGGGGTCAGTTCCGGCACCGCGCGCTGCCACCCCGACCGCAGCGGCACGGGCGATTGATCCGGTCTCATACCAGCGGCTCCTGATGACGACCGGTCGGGAAGCAAGGCTGGGCTCTCCCTCCGCTGCCCCTTCCAACGACCCAAGCGGGTCGTCGGAACCTTTGGGCAGCTCCGCCCAGACCTGCCAGGGGCGAGCCGCCCCTGGACCGGCTTTACTGAAGTAGCGGCTTCCAAAGGCGAGCCTTTGGCGGAGTTTGAGGCAGAGCCTCAACCTTGCTTGCTTGGCCGGTCGTACCCAAGAAATCCTCGTGTCACCACGCTGCCGGATCGCCGGCACCGGTGACCGCGTCGCCCTCCAGCAGACGCAGCCTGCCAAATCCGTAGGCCAGGAGACGCCGCGCCAGGTCCCTGGGTCTGGCCGGCGGCGCGGTGACGAATGCCGTGGCGCCGATCGCCGCGCCCCCGTGCCGCGCAGCGCCGAAGGCGCGCCGGCTTCCTTCGCCCGCAGCCGCGAGCACGTCGGCCGCTGCCCGGCTCGCCCCCCGGCTTGCCATCGTGTCGAGCACGAACGCCGCCTGCCGGGCCACCGCGGGCGCCGGGTCGAGCCAGGTGATGCCACGCGGCGCCGCGCGGGCCAGCTCCGGCAGCAGCAGCCGGTAGTGCGTGCAGCCCAGCACCACGGTGTCGATCCGCGCCGCGCCGGCCTGGCCGAGCAGCCCGTCCAGTTCCGCCGCGACCCGTGCCGCCGCCGGCGCGGCGCCATGGAACCGCGCCTCCGCCAGCGCCGCGAGGCTGCACGCCCCATGCGACAGCACGACGCAGTCCGACGCGAACCGCGCGACGAGGTCGGCGACATAGGGCCGCGACACCGTCGCCGGCGTCGCCAGCAGGCCGAAGCAGCGGGTGCGGCTCAGCGCGGCGGCCCACTTGACCGCCGGCACGCAGCCGACGAACGGCACGTCGAAGCGCGCCCGCAGCGTCGCCAGCGCCGCGACGCTCGCGGTGTTGCAGGCGACCACGACCAGCGACGGCGAGACCAGGGCGATCGCCCGGCCCAGCAGCGACACCAGATGGCGTGCGAGGTCGTCGGCGGGCCTGTCGCCGTAGGGAAAGCCGGCGGTGTCCGCGAGATAGACGATCGGCAGGCCGGGACGCAGCGCGCGCAGTTCCGCCACCACGCCGAGCCCGCCGACGCCGGAGTCCAGCACCAGCACCGGGGACGGGCGTGCCCCTTTCCGCCACGCGGGACGGGCGTCCGGGCTCCTTGTGCAACGATCGCGGCGCGTGGGCTCAGCCGGGCTGACGGAGCGGCTCCATCGCGAGGCTGCGGCCCTGCGACAGCCGCATCGGCCGCAGCACCAGCAGCGCCAGCAGCGCCGCCGTGATGTTGAACAGCGCCGAGACGTAGAACACCGACACCCAGCTTCCGGTGCTGTCGTGCAGGTAGCTCGCCAGCGGCACCACCAGCGCGGCGGTGCCCTTCGCGGTGTAGAGCATGCCGTAGTTCGCCGCCGCGTGGCGCCGGCCGAACAGGTCCGTGCACAGCGCCGGGAACAGGCTGTAGATCTCGCCCCAGGCGAAGAACACCATCCCGGAGATCAGCACGAACGCCACCGGGCTGTGCGCGAACATCAGCAGGGCGAAGATGCCGATCCCTTCCAGCATGAAGGCGACGAACATCGTCACCTCGCGCCCGATCAGGTCCGAGACCCAGCCGAAGAACGGCCGCGTCACCCCGTTGAGGACGCGGTCGATCGCGAGCGCGAAGGTCAGCGCCGGCAGGCTCAGCCCGAAGATCGAGACGGGTGCCTTGTCCACGCCGTAGTCCGACGCGATCACCGCGAGCTGCGCCGTGGCCATCAGCCCGCCGGAGCCGACCAGGACGAACATCGCATACATCAGCCAGAACGCCGGCGTGCCCAGCACCTTGCGCGGCGACATCCCGCTGCTGACCGCGACGTACGAGCCGCGGCCCGCGCCGTGCACCGGGTCCTCGCCGAAATCCGCACCCGGCTGCGCGGCCACGCCCACCTCGAAGCCGGGCGGCGAGCACAGGAACAGCGCCGCGATCATCAGGATCGCGCCCTGCACGCTGCCGAACACCATGAAGGCGGACTGGTAGCCGTGGGCCGCGATCCAGTGCGAGATCGGGATGATCGTCACCGCGGAGCCGGCGCCGAACCCCGCCGCGGTCAGCCCGGTGGCCAGGCCGCGGTTCTCGGTGAACCAGCGCAGCGCGTTGCCGACGGTGGCCGCATACACGACGCCCGCGCCGATGCCGCCCATCGCCGCCGCGACGTAGAGCATCGTCAGCGACGTCGCCGCCCCGTTCAGCAGCCACGAGCCGCCTACCAGGATGCCACCCACGAACACCAGCGGCCGCGGGCCGAGGCGGTCGATCACCCAGCCCTCGAACGGCAGCAGCCAGGTCTCGGCGAGCACGAACACGGTGAACGCCCACTGCACGTCGGAGCGCGCCCAGCCGTGCCCATCGCTGATCGGCAGCACGAACAGCGTCCAGCCGTATTGCAGGTTGGCGATCATTACCATGCAGAGGATGCCGATCCAGAGCTGGACCCAGCGTGTGCGCAAAACAGCCATGACTACCTCCCTCGGCTTCCGTGGCCTGGAGCTACTGAAAGTAAATTAAGGAAACAAATGTAATGTCTGTAAATTGAGATGTCAGGAAAGGGCTTGGCGCTGTGCAGGCTCTGACCACGCAGTAGCGCCGGGCATGGGAGGCAGGTAAGGTTGAGGCTCTGCCTCAAACTCCGCCAAAGGCAGGCCTTTGGAATCCAATATTTAAGAAAAGCCGGTCCAGGGGGGCTTCCCCCCTGGCGGGTCTGGGCAGAGCCCAGCCCTACTTGCTGCCTGACAGTCATGGGCCGGTTCAAAACTGGCCCACTACCGCCGGTCCTGCGTGCCTGTCGGCCGTCTACCCCTGCGATTGCGCCTTGCGCCGCGCCGCCTCCTCCGCGCTGGCCGCCCCGCCGTGCGCCGCCGACCAAGCGACAGGGTTCTCCAGGAAGCGGTGTACCTCGACCATCGCCTGCGGAGTGAAGTACGGCCGCTCGCGGCACGCCTCCAACACGTCCCACCAAGTGCACAGGTGGTGCAGGGTGATGCCCATCGCCGAGAGCGTCTCCAGGCTGCCCGGGAACACGCCGTAGAAGAACACGACGAAGGCGTGCTCCACGATCGCACCCGCCTCGCGCAGCGCGTTGGCAAAGGCGACCTTGGACGCGCCGTCGGTGGTGAGGTCCTCGACCAGGAGCGTCTGACGGCCTACGGGCACGTCGCCCTCGATCCGGTTGTTGCGGCCGAATCCCTTCGGCTTCTTGCGGACGTAGGCCATGGGCGCGAGCATCCGGTCGGCCATCCAGGCGGCGAACGGGATGCCCGCGGTCTCGCCGCCGGCAACGGCCTCGATGGTCTCGTAGCCGACGTGGCGGTTGACCTTCTCCACGCCCAGCTCGCAGATCCTCGACCGGGCGCGGGGGAAGTAGATGATGCGGCGGCAGTCGATGTAGACCGGCGACGCCCAGCCCGAGGTCAGGATGTAGGGCTGCTCCGGGCGGAAGTTGACCGCCCTGATCTCCAGCAGGATGCGCGCCGTGATCAGGGCCGCGTCGCGGTCCCAGTCGGTGGCCATGCCGGCCTGGGTGCCGGCGGGAGAGGACAGGGCCATGGGCATGGGCTCCGAGAGACGGGCCGCACCTCGCGGGCAGGGCCAGCCACCCTGCTTAGCGGCGCACCTGGGCGCCGTCCATGGCGTGACGCGACAGGCAAGGGAAGCCAGGAAGGTTGAGGCTCTGCCTCAAACTCCGCCAAAGGCTCGCCTTTGGAATCCACTTCTTAAGGAAAGCCGGTCCAGGGGCGGCTCGCCCCTGGCGGGCCTGGGCAGAGCCCAGCCTTGCTTGCTGTCGCTGACCTGGTCCGACCGGCTGCCGCCGGGGCGCTCGCCTTGCCCGGCATGGCCGGCAGGCGTAGAATAATTGTTCTGCGCGCGTGTCGCAGCGAGGGGATTGCCGTGGTTCGTGAGTCCAGTCCGATTGCGCGTCGCTGTGAGCGTGCCGTCGTGACGGCGTACCGGGAGTTGCGCGGACACGGCAACGCCGATCTTCACGCCTTCCAGGCCTGCACCACGCTTTACCGCATCCACCACCCGGAGGCGTCGCTGAACGAGGCCCGCCGGCTGGTGTCGGAGTGGATCGACCACCACGTCGTGCGCCAGGACGCAGGCCCGACGCCGGGCTGCGAGTGCGACTGAGGCCGCGCGCGGCCGGCGGACCGCCGCAGCATTCTTCTCCTGAAGGCAGGCCGCGGGACTGCCGTTCCGAGACAGGGGCCGTCGTCTAGCCGCGGCCGGCCTGCGCGCTGTAGTAGCGCTCCGCATGGCCCGTATAGATCTGGCGCGGGCGGCCGATGCGCTGCGCCGGGTCCTCCATCATCTCCTTCCACTGGCTGACCCAGCCGGTGGTGCGCGCAACGGCGAACAGCACGGTGAACATGCTGGTCGGGATGCCCATCGCCTTGAGGATGATGCCCGAGTAGAAATCCACGTTCGGATACAGCTTGCGGCTGATGAAGTAGTCGTCCTTGAGCGCGATCTGCTCCATCTCGATCGCGAGGTCGAGCAACGGGTCGTCCTTGATGCCCAGCTCGGCGAGGACCTCGTGGCAGGTCTGCTGCATGATTTTGGCGCGCGGGTCGTAGTTCTTGTAGACGCGATGGCCGAAGCCCATCAGGCGCACGTTGCTGCTCTTGTCCTTGACCTTGGTCATGAACTCGGCGGCGCGCTCGGGGGTGCCGATCTCGCCCAGCATCTTCAGCACCGCCTCGTTGGCGCCGCCATGCGCCGGGCCCCACAGGCTGGCGATGCCGGCGGAGATGCAGGCGAACGGGTTGGCCCCGGTCGAGCCGGCCAGGCGCACGGTCGATGTCGAGGCGTTCTGCTCGTGGTCGGCGTGCAGCACCAGGATGCGGTCCATGGCGCGCGACAGGATCGGGTTCGACTTGTAAGGCTCGGTCGGCACCGCGTTCATCATGTAGAGGAAGTTCTCCGCGTAGCCGAGGTCGTTGCGCGGATACATGAACGGCTGGCCGATCGAGTACTTGTAGGCCCAGGCCGCAATCGTCGGGATCTTGGCGATCAGCCGGATCGCGCAGATCTCGCGGTGCACCGGGTTCGCGACGTCGAGGCTGTCGTGGTAGAACGCCGACATCGCGCCGACCACACCGCAGATCACCGCCATCGGGTGCGCGTCGCGGCGGAACCCATTGTAGAAACTGCGCATCTGCTCGTGCAGCATGGTGTGGCTGGTGATCATCTGCTCGAACGAGGCGAACTGCGCCGCGGTCGGCAGCTCGCCCTCCAGCAGCAGATACGCCGTCTCCAGAAAGTTCGACTTCTCCGCGAGCTGCTCGATCGGGTAACCGCGATACAGCAGCACGCCCTCGTCGCCGTCGATGTAGGTGATCTTGCTCTCGCAGGCCGCGGTGCCGCCGTAGCCCGGGTCGAAGGTGAAGATGCCCAGGTCGGAGTACAGCTTGCGGATGTCGGCCACGTCCGGACCGATGCTGCCGGCGATCAGCGGCAGGGTCGCCGTCCGCTCCGAGCCCTCGACCCTGAGGGTAACGCTGCCGCTCGCCGTGCCGGTCATATGCGAATCCTGCCTGGATGTGTCACGAGCCAAGAGGCGGGCACGTCGTCGCGTTCGCCCACGCCGCCATGGCTTATCTAAGGCAGAAAAAAACGCGCGCGCAACCTTCGCGCCTGCACAACGAGGAGCGCCGGATCTAGGGCAGCGCCGTGCCCGCCGCCCAAAGGCCGCGGCGCTGCATCCGGGCCGTGTGCTCGGCCGCACCCAGGGCGGGCTGGTCCGGCTCGGCCACCGCCCAGCCGCTCTCCACCACCGCACGGTTGATCTCCACGCCGCCCGAGCGGCACAGCCCCAGGGCTCGGCCGCCGGCGTCGCGCCCGTCCAGCCGGCACTCCGTGCGCCCGTGCGACACCAGGCCCGCCAGGATCACGCTGGCTCGGTCGCCGCAATCGACGGACTGGCCCGACGCGGGGCCGCAGCCAATCCCGCGCGCGGGCGCCGCGACGCCGCGCAGCCGGATCACGGTGTCGCGCAGCCGCAGCGTGTCCCCGTCCACCACCGCCACCTGCGTGGCGTCCGCGGTCATCGTCAGGTCGGTGGGCGAGGAGCGCGACGCGACCGGCGGGCTCTCCTGCGTCGAGAGCGCCAGGCCGATCGCCGCCAGCCCGGCCGGGAGAGTGAGCCACGCCAGCACGCGCACCAGGCGGGGTCGGCCAGGGGGAGAGGAGCGGCGGAAGATGCGACGCGGGGAGCTGATGGACATTGCACCTGCCTGCGCTGCGGAGTCGTGGCTCGCGCCGCCGTGATGCAGCGGCCGGGCAACGCCTAGCCCGCGCGGCGACACCGCGCAACCGTCGCTCAGGGTGGCCGGCCAGCAAGCAAGGCTGGGCTCTGCCCAGACCCGCCAGGGGCGAGCCGCCCCTGGACCGGCTTTACTTAAGGAGTGGATGCTAAAGGCGAGCCTCTGGCGGATGAGGCAGAGCCTCAACCTTGCTTGCCTGCCCGGTCACTCCCGAGGGCCACTGACATTGGAGGTCGGGCTCCCGCTCACCGCCAGAACGGCTCGGTGCGGCGCAGCCGCTTCCAGGCCAGTTCCGCTGCGTTCCCGGCAGGGGCCGCTTCCGCAGCCAGCCAGCCCAGCACCGCGCCGCCGGCAAATCCGCTTCCCGCCGGCCCGAGCCTCGCCAGCAGCGCCGCCGCCACCGCGCCGTCGGTCAGCAGCCCGAGCGCCTCCTGCAGCGCGGCGAGGCGGCGCAGGGTGCGCCGCGACCCGCCCGCCGGGAACGCCGGCGCGAAGAACTCCGCGGCGTAGCGCAGCCGCTTGCCCGCCTTGCGCAGGTCGTGCCGCGCCTCGTCGTCCAGCGCCAGGACGTGCTTGCCGGAGCGCCGCATCGCCGCCAGCGCGCGGTCGAGCCGGCGCGAGACGGTGCCCAGCGCCGCGGAGTCCAGCGTCGCCAGGCGATCCGCCGACGCCGCGACCCGCCACGACCGCAGCTCCGGCGCCAGCGCGAGCTCCAGGCCGAGGCGCTGCCAGCGCGCGTCGCCAAGCGCCGCCTCGACGGCGCGGTAGCCCAGCGCACGCTGCCGCAGCGCGCCGTCCACCAGCCGCGCCACCCTGCGCTCGCCCGGCATCGCCCGGCGCAGCGCCGCCGCCGGCCCGTCGAGGAACACGTCCCAATCGCGCGCCGCGCCGAGCAACGCCGCCAGCTCGCGCAGCGACCCGGACAGCGCGCGCAGCTCCGCGCTGTCGGCGGCGTGGCGGAACAGCGACAGGGCGGAGCGCAGCCTGCGGCAGGCGACGCGCGCCTGGTGCACCGGCTCCGGGGAGAAGGCGGCGGCGTCAGGCGGCCCGATCCGACCGACCCAATGCAGCACTGCCTCGCCCAGGTGCCGCATCAGCAGCCGCAGCGCGTCCTCGACGCTGGCGCCCGCGGGCACCTGCGGCGCGCCGGAGTGACGCTGCGCCGGCGCGCGCCCGGCTGGCGGCTGGCCCGGGCGCAGCGCCTCCGCCGCCAGAGTGGCGGGCGGCGAGCCGACCCGGACCCTGTTGCCGACCAGCCGCGCGAGCGCCACTGCCGCCTCGCCCTTGCCCTCGATGCGCAGGCGGCAGGCGGGCCGCTCATCGGCGACCGCGCGCAGCACGCCGTCGAGCAGCGTCACCGCGACCGCGCCGTCCGACAGCGACCAGCGCTGCGTCGTGCCGCGAAAGGCGGCGACCGGCACCAGACCGTCCGGCAGGTCGTGCCCGGCAAATTTCGGCGAGTCCGCCTCGGCGAGCGGGGCCGGCGGCGCCACCGCGCCCCAGTCGTCGTGACGCGACGGCGATGCGCGCTCCAGGCGCCAGACCGCGGCCGCCTCGCCGTGCCGCACCTCGCACAGCGCCAGCCGCGGCGCGAGCGGCGCCACCGGGCTGTCGTGCCACACCATGATCGTCGCCTCGCGCTGTGGCCGGGGTCCGCGGGCGAGAGCCGGCACGCGCCGCAGCGCCGCAACGTCCTCCGGTGCGACCCACAGGTCGAGGCGCAGTATCCGCGCCGGCTCCACGGAGCTCTGCGGTGCGATGGTGGCATTCGCGGCGGCCCCGTCTCTCGCGGGATCGTCGGCGGCCGTCAGAGGCATCTCCGGGTCCGCCCGTTTCAGGTCGGCGGGGCGTCGGGCAGGTCGGCGGGCCGCACGAAGTGCCGCAGCGCGCCCCCGCCGGCGCCCAGCTCCGACCACTGGCTCGCCACGGACAGCACCGCCAGCGACGCGGTCGGGAATGCGTCCTCCAGTTGCGCGCGCTGCGCCGCCTCGGAGCCGGGGCCGGACAGCAGCAGCGCCAGCTCGTGCAGCCCGGGATTGTGCCCCACCAGCATCACGCAGCCGGCCTCGCGCGCGCCGGTCCGCAGCGCCGACAGCAGGTCGTCGGCGCTCGCCAGGTAGAGCGCGTCCAACGGCTTCACGGCGGGCGCGTCGTCCCACGGCTCCAGCGCCCCCAGGGTCTGCAGGGTGCGCCGCGCCGAGGACACCAGCACCAGGTCGGGCCGCAACCCCAGCCCGGACACCACGCCGCGCACCGCCTCCGCCGCGCGCCGGCCGTGGGTGTTCAGCGGCCTGGCGTGGTCGGGGAGCCTGGGGTCGTCCCAGGACGACTTGGCATGCCGCAGGAGCAGAAGCTGGCGCATGGCAGCAACACTGCCACGAAGCGCAGTCCTTGTCCCGGCCCGTGTCCGGCGGCGGCGGAGCAGCAGGTCAAGGCTGGGCTCTGCCCAGACCCGCCAGGGGCGAGCCGCCCCTGGACCGGCTTTCTTAAAAAATGGATTCCAAAGGCGAGCCTTTGGCGGAGTTTGAGGCAGAGCCTCAACCTTGCCTTGCTTCCCTGGCGCCGCCGATTTGCGCGCTGCCCGGCCGGCGTGGCATGTGCCCACTCCCTGGGCTGCCGGCCACACCGGGTGCCACGAACCGGACGGGTGCCATGGCGAACCGCCTTGCCGAGCGGCTGCTCGCGTTGTCTGCCCGGCCGTCGGCACCGGCGTGGCTGGCGGCCGTGAGCTTCGCCGAGAGCAGCGTGTTCCCGCTGCCGCCGGACCTGCTGCTGATCCCGATGGTGCTGGCGCGGCCTGCCAGGGCCTGGTGGCTGGCGGCGCTGTGCACCCTGGCGAGCGTGGCGGGCGGCGCGCTGGGCTACGCGATCGGGGCGCTGCTGCTGGAGCAGGTGGCGCTGCCGGTGCTGCGTGCCTACGGCCAGCAGGCGGCGTTCGCGGCGTTCACCGCGCGCTACGCCAAGTGGGGGCTGTGGATCATCCTGATCAAGGGCCTGACGCCGATCCCCTACAAGGTGGTGACCATCGCGTCCGGGGCCGCGCACTTCGACTTCGCGGTGTTCATGGCGGCGAGCCTGGTGACGCGGGGCGCGCGGTTCTTCCTGGTCGCCGGGCTGCTGCGGCTGTTCGGCGAGCCGGCCCGGGCGTTCGTGGAGAAGCGGCTGACCCTGGTGCTGGTCGCGGCGGCGGTGGCGCTGGTGGCCGGGATCGTGGCGCTCCGGCTGCTGTAGGCGGGAGGCACGCCCGACTACAGGAACCGGGTCCTTGCCAGAAAGAAAACAAGGCTGGGCTCTGCCCAGACCCGCCAGGGGGGAAAGCCCCCCCTGGACCGGCTTTACTTGAGGAAGGCAGGTCCAGGAGCGCTGCCCCTGGCGGCGTTCGAGGCAGAGCCTTGACCTTGGCTTGCTTCACCGCTGAACCCTTGGAGTACCTTCCTGATGGAAGGGTTTTTCAGGAACCCTTGGCTGGCGGGTCCGGTCAGCTCGCAGCGTATGGTGAGCCCGCTGGGACTCGAACCCAGGACCCCAAGATTAAAAGTCTCGTGCTCTACCAGCTGAGCTACGGGCTCGTCTTACCATGCTGCCGCCAGCGCGCCGGGCGCCCTGCCGGACGAGCGGCTTGAAGCCCCAAGATGGGTCGGCGTCAAGCAGCAACCAAGCCCGCGGCCCGCAGTTCGGCCACGCCACGCCGGATGGCGGGCAGGAATCGGTTCGCGCGGCATGTGGTCGCCTGCGTGGTGCGCATGACCGGGTTCGAGGTTGAACCCGATGGTGCACCGCGTCGTTCAGAGTTCAGGAGGATGCGAACATGGCCGAACTGGTGATGCTGGACGCGCACGATGCCCTACCGGACAGGGGGGCGGTGACGGTACTGCAACGATTTGACGAGGAGGACCCCGCCCGTGTTGTGGTGGAGATCGCGCTTGTCGAGGAGGGTGGGGCACGCGAGACCACGCACCCCACGCACCCGGATGGACGGCCGATGAGCTTCGAGGAGGCGATCGTGGCGGCGCGCGAGGTGGCGGACAGTGAAGGGCTGCCGCGCGTCTTTGCCGTGGACCGTACGGCAGGGCCGCTGGAGCAGGAGGTGCTGTCGCACGGCGGTGCACACGACGCGAAGGGCCGCGCGCTGTCCGACGACGACTCCGAGGACGGCGAACCTGGCCCCGACATGCGTCGCTGAACCTGCGGCAGGGTCGCGACAGCGCGCGATGAGCTTTTTCGCGTGTTTGTGGGCGCTACGGTAGGGCGACTCGCACGTCGTTCTTGTTCCGGGTGGGAAAGCGTGATTCGGTGTGGCCCTCCAGAGACCCCAGATCAGGAACGATTTTCCATGGCCCTCAAGAAGCCCGCGGCTGCGGCACCGACCAGCAGGCCTGCGGCCAAGACGCCCGCCGCGGCCAAGACGCCCAAGGCCGCTGCAGCGAAGTCGGCCGCGGACAAGCCGGCCGCCGGCGCAAAGGCCGCATCGCCGAAGGCTGCATCGTCGAAGGCTGGGGCCGCCACCAAAGCCGTGACCCAGACCACGGTATCGCTCAAGCAGGTCGCGGCCCAGCTCGGCGAGAGCCACGGCATGGAGAAGAAGCAGGCCGAGGCGGTGATGACCGGCCTGGTCGAGCTGATGGTCGAGCACCTGAAAAAGGGCGACCGGCTGCGCCTCAACGGCCTGGGCATCCTGCAGGTCCGCCATTCCGCGGCCCGAATGGGGCGCAATCCTGCCACCGGCGCGTCCATCCAGATCGCCGCCAAGAAGAAGATCGCGTTCCGTCCGGCCAAGGAGCTGAAGGACGAGCTGATCTGAGGCTTGCGGGGCAGGGGATATCGTGCCGCCGCGATCCGGGCCTGAAGCCGGTCGTGCCCTGACACCCTGCCGGGCCGCCTGCCGCGAGGTGCGGCGTGCGGCGTTCGACCGGCAGCGACGCTGCGGCGCGCGGCTGCTCTGGGCAGCGGCCACGGTCTGCACCCTGGCGAGTGGCCTGCGTCCCGCCGGCGCGGCGACGCCTCCTCCCGCCGAAGGCCGCAACGGGATGGTGGTCGCCACCCAGCGCCTCGCCGCGGAGGTCGGCGCCGCGGTCCTGCGCGAGGGTGGCAACGCCGTGGATGCCGCTGTCGCCGTGGGCTATGCCGAGGCGGTGGTGGACCCGTGCTGCGGCAACATCGGCGGCGGCGGGTTCATGGTGCTGCACCTCGCCGACGGCCGCGACCGCTTCGTCAATTTTCGCGAGACAGCACCGGCAGCAGCGACCAGGACGATGTTCCTGGATGCGCAGGGACACCCGGTGCGGGGCGCCAGCCTGCTCGGGTACGGAGCGGCCGGGGTGCCGGGCAGCGTCCTCGGCCTGGACACCGCGCTTCGCGAGTATGGCCGGCTGTCGCGGCGCCAGGTGATGGCGCCGGCGATCGCGCTGGCGCGGGACGGCTTCGTGCTCGCCGAGACCGACACCGACATCCTCGCGGTGGGCACGGCGCGGTTCCGGCACGACCCTGTCGTCGCCGGCGTGTTCCTGCGGCCGGACGGGTCGCCGCTGCAGCCCGGCGACCGGCTGGTGCAGCCAGAGCTGGCGCGGACCCTGGAGGCGATCGCCGCGGACGGGCCGGACGCGTTCTACCGCGGTCGCGTGGCCGACGCCGTGGCGGCTGCGTCGCAGGCCGGCGGCGGCGTCACCACCGCGGCCGACCTGGACGGCTACCGCATCACCGAGTCCGAGCCGCTGAGCTGCCGCTACCGGGGGATGCTGGTGCTGTCCGCGCCGCCGCCCTCCTCGGGCGGGGTCGTGCTGTGCGAGGCGCTGCAAGTGCTCGCGGGCTACGACATGGCGGCGCTCGGCTTCCATTCGGCCGCCGCGGTGCACCTGCTCGCCGAGGTGCTGCGCCAGACGTATTTTGACCGCAACACCCTGCTGGGCGACCCCGTCTTCGTGTCCGGCCCGACCGACATCCTGCTCTCCGCCGCCCACGCGCAGGCGATCCGCGACAGCATCGGCCCGCGCGCCACGCCGTCGACGGCGCTGCGGGCCGGGCTGGCGCCGCACGACATCCCGCCGCCGGTCTGGCGCGACCGGCCGGCGGCGCCCGGCGCGGCCCCGGCCGCTCCGGACGCCGCTCCGCACGACTTCGAGGCAGGCTACGCGGCCGCCCGTGGCGACGCCGCCCGGCAGGGCGCCGCCACGCCGCAGTCTGGTGGTCCGGCTCGCGACGCGGGGGCGGGCCGGGAGGCTGCGCCCGTGCCCGATGGCGAGAAGCCGCAGACCACGCATTTCTCCGTGGCGGACGGCGAAGGCAACGCGGTGGCGGTGACGACGACGCTCAACGGCCTGTTCGGCGCGGGCGTGATGGCGCCGGGCACCGGCTTCCTGCTGAACGACGAGATGGATGACTTCACCACCAGCCCGGGCGGCGCCAACCTGTTCGGCCTGGTGCAGGGGCCGGCGAACGAGATCGCGCCGGGCAAGCGGCCCCTGTCGTCGATGGCGCCAACGATCCTGATGCGCGACGGCCGCGTGGCGATGGTGGTCGGCTCGCCCGGCGGCTCGCGGATCATCTCCATCGTGCTGCAGGCCATCCTGAACGTGGTCGACTACGGCATGGGCGCCAGGGAGGCGGTGGACGCGCCCCGCCTGCACCAGCAGTGGCTGCCGGACCGGATCGACGCGGAGCCGTTCGCCCTCTCGCCAGACACGGCGGAGCGGCTGCGCGCCATGGGCTACGCGATCGCGGAGCGCACGCCGTGGGGGGCGGCCGAGATGGTGCTGGTGGGCCCCGACACGACACAGGGCCCAGCGGTGGCCTCGTCCGGCAACGACTCCGAGCGGGGCGGCGCGATGCAGCCCGGCTGGTTCTACGGGGCGAATGACGACCGGCGGCCGGGAGGCGCTGCGGTCGGGCCTTGATGCGGGCGGCAAGGCAGGCAAGGTTGAGGCTCTGCCTCAAACTCCGCCAAAGGCTCGCCTTTGGAATCCACTTGTTTAAGTAAAGCCGGTCCAGGGGCGGCTCGCCCCTGGCGGGTCTGGGCGTAGCTGCCAAAGGTTCCGACGATCTGCTTGGATCGTTGGAATGGCAGCGGAGGGGGAGCCCAGCCTTGCTTGCCTGCCTCCTTTGGCGGCACCTTTCGCGCAGCGGGCCGCCCTGGGCTTCGTGTTCCACGGCCAAGGCCCGAGATGACAGTCCTGACCGTGACCCACACCACAACCTACCGCTACCGGCGGCCGGTCCGCTTCGACCAGCACCGGCTGATGCTGCGCCCCCGTGACAGCCACGACCTGCGGCTGCTGGACACCGCGCTGTCGATCCAGCCGCAGGCCGAGGTGCGCTGGCTGCACGACACCTTCAGCAACTCGATCGCCATGGCGCGCTTCCCCGCGCCTGCGGCGGAGCTGCGCGTCGTCTCCAGGGTGAGGCTGCGGCACTACCCGCTGCCAGAGCGCTCGGTGACGCTGGAGCCGTACGCCGCGCGGTTCCCGTTCCGCTACAGCGAGGAGGACCTCCTCGACCTCGGCCGCCTGGTGGAGCGCCACCACCCCGATGGCGGCGAGGTGGAGGCGTGGGCGCGGGAGTTCGTGGCCGCCCAGGGCGGACCCGGCCAGGACACGATGGCGCTGCTCGCCGGCATGACCCGCCACATCCGCGCGACGCTGCGCTACGAGCGCCGCGACGCCATGGGCACGCAGCGTCCCGCCGACACGCTGGCGCTGGGCTCGGGCACCTGCCGCGACTACGCCCTGCTGATGATCGAGGCGGTGCGCAGCCTCGGCCTCGCGGCCAGATTCGTCTCCGGCTACCTGTACGACGACCGCCTGACCGGTCACGCCGGGCCGGAGGGCGACCTGTTCGCCATCGCTCCCGCCGTGGCGCAGGCCGGGCGCGCCGGGCTGGCGGGCGGCGGCTCCACCCACGCCTGGGTGCAGGTGTTCCTGCCCGGCGCGGGGTGGGTGGAGTTCGACCCAACCAACGCGCTCGTCGGCGGGCGCAACCTGATCCGCGTCGCCGTCACCCGCGAGCCCACCCAGGCGGCGCCGATCAGTGGCTCGTTCCGGGGGATGCGCGCCGACTACCTCGGGCTCGACGTCAGCGTCGCAGTGAGGGCGGAGCCGACGTCGGCTTGAGCCGGGCGGTCAGCAAGCAAGGCTGGGCTCTGCCCAGACCCGCCAGGGGGGAGGCCCCCCCTGGACCGGCTTTACTTAAGGAGTGGATTCCAAAGGCGAGCCTTTGGCGGAGTTTGAGGCAGAGCCTCAACCTTGCTTTCTCGCCTTAGGCCAGCCTGTCAGCCCCGCGGCGTGCCTTCCCAGAACGCGGCCGCGATGTCGGCGTACAGCAGCGACAGCTCCTGCTGCACCCCGTCGAGGAACTCGTGCAGCCCGCCGGCGATGACCTGGCGGATGTCGCGCTCGGCCAGGCTGCCGCGCAGCCCGTCGAGCCGTTCCAGCGGGCCGGAGGCGCTGCGCAGCCCGTAGCCGGCGCGGAGCTGCGCCAGGTGGAACTGCATCAGCCAGGCGCACAGCGCCAGCGAGCGTGCGAACGAGGTGTTGAGCAGCAGGAAGCCGGCGACCGAGCTCGCACTCATGCCGCGCGGGTAGATGCGGCGGAAGGCGTGGTAGCCGGCGGCGGCGCGCAGCACCGAGTTCCACTGGCTCAGGTCCACGGGCGAGCCGACGTCGTCGATGCTGGGCAGCAGCGTGTGGTACTTGATGTCGAGCAGGCGCGTGGTCTGGTCGCCGCGCTCCATGTACTTGCCGATCGAGTAGAACGCCCAGCCCTGGTCGCGGAAGAAAGTGCCCTCGGTGATGCCGGTGTGGAGCTGGCACGCCTCCTTGAGCCAGGCGCACAGGCCGGAGAGGCGCGAGGCGGCGATGTCGTCCGGGCCGAGCTGGCGCACGCGGTTGTAGAACATGTTGATCTGCGCCCACATCTCGGTCGAGATCAGCGGGCGCAGGGTGCGGGCGTTCTCGCGCGCCTGGAAGATCGAGGCGGCGATCGAGTTCGGGTTGTCGCGGTCGAGCACGTAGAAGGTGACGACGGAGGCAGCATTGGCGACGGGGTGCGCGGCGTCGAAGCGCGCCTCGTCGGAGTTGATCTGCACCACGGAGCGCCAGGCGCCGGTGTCGGTGCCGCTGCGGGTGAAGGTGTCGGTGACGTCGAGGATGCGCGCGAGGTTCTCGATGCGCTCCATGTAGCGCGCCAGCCAGAACAGCGCCTCCGCGTAGCGGCACAGCAGGGTGGCGCCGCCGGGCACCAGCTCGCGCTGCTCCTGCGCGCCCATGACGGCGCCGCGTCCGTTGCCGTCTTCGGCCTCCTGCGCCCCGGCCTCCTGCGCCCTGGGGCCAGGGCCCGTGCTGTCCTGCGCCACCTCAGACGGCCCCCTCGAGCACCCAGGTGTCCTTGGACCCGCCGCCCTGCGACGAGTTCACCACGATCGAGCCGCGGCGCAGCGCGACCCGCGACAGGCCGCCCGGCAGCACCCAGGTCTTCGCCCCGGTGACGGCGAACGGGCGCAGGTCGACGTGGCGCGGGCCGACCCCGTCCTCGCACAGGGTGGGGGAGACGGACAGCTTGATCATCGGCTGGCTGATGTAGTTCGCGGGGTCGGCGACCAGCTTGTCGCGGAACTCGGCCAGCTCCTGCTGCGAGGCGTGCGGCCCGACGATCAGGCCGTAGCCTCCGGACTCGCCGACCGGCTTGACCACCAGGCTGGCGAGGTTGTCGAGCGTGTACCGCAGGCCGTCCGGTTCGCCGCAGATGTGGGTCTCGACATTGGGCAGGATGATCTCCTCGTCGAGGTAGTAGCGGATGATGCGCGGCATGTAGGCGTAGATCGCCTTGTCGTCGGCAACGCCGGTGCCGACGGCGTTGGCGATCGCGACGCGGCCGGCACGCCAGGCGCGCAGCAGGCCGCGCACGCCGAGCGTGCTGTCGGGGCGGAACACGTCGGGGTCGAGGAAGTCGTCGTTCAGCCGGCGGTAGATCGCGTGCACCGGGGCGAGGCCGGCGGTGGTGCGCATCCACACCCGCTCGTCCTCGACCACGAGGTCGCGTCCCTCGACCAGGGGCACGCCCATCTCGCGGGCGAGGAAGACGTGCTCGAAGTAGGCGGAGTTGTAGATGCCCGGCGAGAGCAGCACGACCTGCGGGTTGGACACGCCGCCCGGAGCGCACTCGGCCAGCGCCTGCTGCAGCCTCATGCCGTAGTTCTCGACCTCGCGCACCCGCAGGCCGTCCATCAGCTCTGGCAGCACGCGGCGCATCATGTGCCGGTTCTCGATCACGTAGGACACGCCGGACGGGGTGCGGGCGTTGTCCTCCAGCACCATGAAGTGCCCGCCCTCGTCGCGCACGATGTCGGTGCCGCAGACGTGGACGTAGGTGCCGAGCGGCACGTCGAGGCCGATCATCTCCGGGCGGAAGTTGGGGTTGCCGACGACGAGCGCGCGCGGCACCACGCCGTCGTCGAGGATTTTCTGCCCATGGTAGATGTCGTGCAGGAACGCATTCAGGGCGGTGACGCGCTGCACCACGCCGCGCTCCACCTGGTCCCACTCCGCGGCGGACAGCACGCGCGGGATCAGGTCGAACGGCAGGATGCGGTCGATCGCGTCCTTGTCCGAGTACACCGTGAAGGTGATGCCCAGGTTGTACAGCTCGTCGCCGGCCACGCCGGCGCGGCGGCGCAGCTCGGCAAGGGGGATGGCGGCGAGCCGGGCGGCGATGGCCTCGACCTCGGCCATCGGGGTGTCGCGCCTGCTGAGCAGCTCGCAGAAGAACTGGCCCGGATCGTAGCCGTCGAAAAGGGTCATGGCGTGGCCTCCTGCCCGCATGGTCACGACAAGGCCTGCACGGCCACCTCGACGTCGAGCGCGTGCTCGCCGCCACCGACCAGGATGCCGCTGATCGGGCTCACGTCGCGATAGTCCCGTCCCCAGGCCAGCACGACGTGGGACTGGCGCACCACGAGGTCGTTGGTCGGGTCGAGGTCGATCCAGCCGCTGCCCGGGCAGTATACCGACACCCAGGCGTGCGACGCATCGGCGCCGACAAACTCGCAATGCGCATCGTCCGCGCTCCCTGCGGCAGGCGGCATGGCGGTGCCGGGGCCGGCATCGCCTCGGACCGTTGCGACTGTCGCTGTTGCTGCAAAATTCGGGCCATCCAGCGGCCCGTCCTGTGCGGAGGGCAGCGTCGCCACGGCCGCGGCGCCCCGGTCGTTGCGTATGTAGCCGCTGACGTAGCGCGCGGCGAGGCCGAGCGAGCGCAGCCCGGCGATCTGGATCTGGGCGAAGTCCTGGCACACGCCGCGGCGCATGCGCATCGTCTCCGCCAGCGGGGTGGAGATCGAGGTCGCCTCCGGGTCGAAGGCGAAGTCGCGGTGGATGCGTGCGGTCAGCTCGCGCGCGCCGTCCAGCACCTCGCGGCCCGGGGCGAAGGAGGCGGCGGCGTAGCGCGCGATCGCCTCGTCCGCGGTGGCCAGCGCGGAAGGGTAGGTGAACTCCGCCGCCGCCGACAGCTCCGGCCCGCGCGCCGCGCGCAGCAGGTCGCGCACCTGCTCCCAGCCCGGCGTGGCGCCGGGCGGCGGCGGGAACGCCACCTCCACCACGGCGTCGAGGTCCACGGTGAGACGCAGGTGCGGCTCCGTCACGGTGAGCAGGTCCAGGCCGTTGCCGAAATAGTCGGCACCCTCGGACAGCGTGGCCGGGCCGGGGTCGGTGGAGATGCTGGCGCGCAGCACGTGCTGGTGCGCGGTCTGGCGCGGGCGCAGGTGCAGCGCGTGGTAGGAAAGCTGCACCTGGCGCGCGTAGCTGTAGCGGGAGCGATGGCGCACGCGGTATTTCATGCCGGGTCGTAGTAGCCCGCGGCGCCGGGTCTGTGCCACGAGGCCCGGGCTTGCGGCACCCAGGCTTGCGGCGCTCGCGAACGCGACTGCCGCAGCTGGACGGCGTGGCGCGGGCCGACGCTGCGGCTCCCGTGGCCGCCGGGTCGGCAGACGGCGGCGCAGCGCACCCTCATGCCCGCACCGAGCTGTAGCCGACCGCCATCGGCATCCTGGTGTGCGACAGGTAGGCACGGGTCAGGCGGTCCGACAGGCCGTAGAGGCGCTGGCTGGTGCCGGCCAGAGAGTGCAGCAGCGCGGCGCGGCCGCCCGGCTGCTCCAGGGCGTCGAGGCGCGTGGCGCGCAGGGCGTCGAGCAGCGAGGTCGCGGCCTCCGCCCCCGGCGCCTCCGCCCGCGAGAAGCCGCGCGCCAGATCCTGCAGGTGGCCCTCGATGCGCGCGAGCTGGAACGCCACGCTGCGCGGGTTGCGCGGGTCGGACAGCAGCAGGTCGACCACCGGCCCGGCCTGCACCGCGCCGAGGTAGCGCGAGTGGTAGGTGATCGTGCTGTCCGTCAGCTCCAACGCCAGGTCGAGCGGCGCCTCCGCCTCGCGCTCGGTGCGGTCGAGCAGCTCGGAGAGCAGGGCGGCGCCGAACAGCGCGCGCTCGATGCGCCGGCCGATGTCGAGGAACAGCCAGCCGCTGCTCTGCGTCATGTTCTCCGACACCATGCCGCCGAAGGCCGCCACCAGGCCGATCAGCGCCTCGAAGCCGCCGATCATGCGGTCCGCGTCCTGCGGCTGGGCCAGCGCCGCGCGCGCCTGCTGCAGCGGGCCGAGCACCACGACATCCATGTCCTTCGACAGCCGGTCGCGCAGCGTCTGGGCGATGCGCCCGACGGCGGCGAACAGGGTGCCGAGCGGGGAGTCGCCGCCCCACGCCAGCGGCAGCGCCGCGAGCAGCGCCCGCCCGTCCGGCAGCATTTCCGCCAGTACCGGCTCGACCAGGCCGAGCTCCCCCAGCAGGCTGAGCATGTGGCGGATCTCCGTCGCCTCGCCCGGGCCGACGTTCTCGCCGGTCAGGCGCAGGGTGATCGCGCGCAGCACCCGCGCCGCGTTGTCCAGGCGCTCGGCGTAGCGCCCGAGCCAGAACAGGTCGTCGGCGGTGCGGCTGCGCAGGTCGTCCGGCACCGGGGTGATGCGCACCCGGCCCGGTCCCGACGCCAGCACCGCCGCGGCACCGCCCGCGCGCTGGTCGGAGGCCTGCCCGTCCGGCCCGGCCGCGACCCAGGTGTCCTTGACCAGCCGCCGGCCCGACGGCAGCGAGCTTCTCGCGAAGCCGCCGGGCATGGCGACGTAGCGCGCGCCGTCGTGGACCAGGAACATGCGCAGCGTCACCGGCCGCGGCACCAGCCCCGCCTCGGTCCAGACCGGCGCCATCGAGCGGCGCGCGGCGTCGGCGTCCGGCTCGCGCGACAGGGCGGCGTCGCCCGTCTGCCACGTGCCCGCCTGCCGCGCGCCCGTCTGCCGCGTGCCCGTCTGCCACGTGCCCGTCTGCCGCACGCCCGCCTTGCGCACGTCCATCCCGGGGGAGAGTGGCGGCTCCGGGGACTGCGCCGGCTCGTCGGGGATCGAGGCGAGGCGCAGGGTCTCGCCGAGCAGGCGTTCGGCCAGCATCGGCAGCAGCGGGCGCAGCTCCGGCGTCTCGACCACGCTGGCGCCGGGCGCGTTGACCATGGCGACGCGGCCGGCGCGGATCGCCTGCAGCAGCCCGGGCACGCCGAGCACGGAGTCGCTGCGCAGCTCCAGCGGGTCGGTGAAGTCGTCGTCCATGAAGCGCAGCAGCACGTCGATCGGCTGCAGCGAGGACAGCGTCTTGAGGTGCACCCGGCCGTCGCGCACCGTGAGGTCGCCGCCCTCCACCAGCGTGGCGCCGAGCTGGCGGGCCAGGAACACGTGCTCCAGGAACGACGGCGCGAACTGCCCCGGGGTGAGCAGGGCCACGCGCGCGGGGCGGCCATCCTCGCGCGCCGGCGCCAGGCCGGCGAGGCGGGCCTGCCACATCTCGAAGAACGGCTCCAGGCGACGCACCGGCGCGGCGCGGAACAGCTCCGGCACCGTGCGCACCAGAACGCCGCGGTTCTGCAGCGCGGCGCCGATGCCGCCCGGGGCCTGAAGCCGGTCGGCCGCCACGTGCCAGGCGCCGTCGGGCGGGCGCACCAGGTCGGCCGCGTAGGCGTGGACGTGGACGCCGCCGGCGGGCGCGATGTCGCAGCACGGCCTGAGGAAGCGCGGGTTGGCGTAGACGAGGTGCGCCGGCACCAGCCCCTCGGACAGCAGGCGGCGCTCGCCGTACAGGTCGGCGGCGATGGCGTCGAGCAGGCGGGCGCGCTGGCCGAGCCCGTCGGCCAGCACGGCCCACTCCGCCGCCGGCAGCAGCATCGGGATCGGGCACAGCAGCGGGGCGACCGGCTGCGCGCCGGTGCCGGGGTAGGCGATGCCGGTCTCCGCGTACTGGCGCGACACGCGAGCAGCGCGGGCGGCGAACACCCCGTCCGGCAAGGCGTGCAGCGTGCCGATCAGCGCCGACCAGACGGGGCGCAGGCCGCCGCCGCCGGTCACCATCTCGTCGAACTCCGGCGCCGCGGGCGCGTCGCGGTCCGGCCGCGACTCCAGCGTATCCGGCCTGGGCATGGCGGGCGGGGAGAACGAGGCGAGGCCGGTGTCGTCGCGATGCACGGAAAAACTGTCCCCTGTCGGATCGTCGTCACGCGCCGGGATGCGGGGCCGTGCAGCCGCACCCGGACGTCTCCACCTGCCGACGCCGCGGAGCAGGACTGTGCAGCGCACGGCGGCGGCAAAGCAAGGACCGGGCCGGGGCGGGTGCGCTAGGCGAGCAAGCAAGATTGAGGCTCTGCCTCAAACTCCGCCAAAGGCTCGCCTTTGGAATCCACTTGTCTAAGTAATGCCGGTCCAGGGGCGGCTCGCCCCTGGCGGGTCCGGGCAGAGCCCGGCCTTGCTTGCTGCTCTATGCGCCCACGTCAGTAGGCCGGGATCATCCAGGGCACGAGGTATTGCTCGACGACCACGATCACGCCCAGCAGCAGCGTGAGCGCGATGCTGTGCCAGAACGTGCGCGCCAACACCGCGCCCTCCTGGCCGCGCAGGTTGGTGACGGAGACGCCGGTGGCGATGTTCTGCGGCGAGATCATCTTGCCCATCACGCCGCCCGACGAGTTGGTGGCCGCGAACAGCAGCGGGTTGAGCCCGAGCTGGTTGGCGGCCACGACCTGAAGGTTGCCGAACAGGGCGTTGCCCGAGGTGTCGCTGCCGGAGAGGAACACCGCGACCCAGCCGAGAAAGGCCGAGACCAGCGGGAACAGCGGCCCGACCGAGGCCACACCCTGCCCGAGGGTGTAGGTCATGCCCGAGTAGTTCATCACGAAGGCCAGCGCCACGATCAGCGCGACCGTCAGGATCGCGAGCCGCGTCTGTCGCAGCGTGGTCGCGGCGCAGCCCAGGAAACGGGCGGGGCCGACGCCACACAGCGCCGCGGTGACGATGGCTGCGAGCAGGATCGCGGTGCCGGTGGCCAGCGGCTGGAAGTTCCACACCGCCGCATACGGCCTGTCGCCGTACAGCGTGATGGCGACGGCGTTGTGCAGGCCGGGCCAGTTGAACTTCTGGTCGCCGTTGAGGAACACCTTGAAGTGCGTCCAGGCGATCACGACCACCGAGACCACGATCCAGGGCAGCCAGCCCTGCCAGCCGGACAGCTTGCCCGGGGTGTGCAGCACGCCGGCGTTGATGGCGTAGGCGGGGTCCGGCGCCGGCTTCCAGACCTGGAGGAAGCCGATCGTGGCGATCAGCGACACCAGCGAGGACAGCACGTCGGTCAGGCGGTAGTCGATCAGGTTGGACGCCGCGAACTGCGCCAGCCCGAAGCTGCCGCCCGCGACCAGCAGCATCGGCCACAGGGCAGCCACCGAGCGCCGGCCGCCGTACATCGCCATCACGTAGAACGGCAGGATCAGCGCCATGATCGGCAGCTGGCGCCCGATCATGGCACCGAGCGCGGTGTCGGGCAGGTGCGTGACCACGCCGAGCACCGTGACCGGCACGCCGAGCGCCCCGAACGCCACCGGCGCGGTGTTGAAGATCAGCGTGAAGGTCAGCGCCTCCAGCGGCGGGTAGCCGACCAGGATCAGCAGCGACGAGGTGATCGCGACCGGCGTGCCGAAACCGGAGATGCCCTCCAGCAGCGCGCCGAAGCAGAAGCCGATCACCACCAGCACCACGCGCCGGTCGTTGGGCAGGCTGGCGAGCACCCAGTCGCGAAACGCATCGAAGCGCCCGGAGACCACGGCGATGTTGTAAAGCAGCAGCGCGTTGACCACGATCCACATCACCGGCCACAGCGCGAACACCGCGCCGAGCGCCGCGCTGTCGAGCGCCAGGCCGACGGGCAGGCTCCAGCCCAGAGTGGCGATCAGCAGGCCGGCGACGAGGCCCGCGAGCGAGGCTTGCCAGGCCGGGCGGCGCACCACGCCGAGCATCACGAGCACGATCACGATCGGCACGACCGCGACGAGGAAGGACAGCGGGAGGCTGTCGCCGATCGGGCGAAGGACCTGGTGGAACATCGTTGGGGGCGTTTCCGGCAGTTTCTTTGCACCCGTCCTGCGGGACGATCACGGAACCGTCAAGGGTCCTCGCGCTGGGGCAGCGGGTCCGGGCATGGCGCCAGCCGCAGGCACGGGAAGCGGGCAAGGTGAGGTCCCGCACAGGCCAAGGCGCCGCCGGCCAGTCAGGCAGGCGGCAGGGGCGCCGGGCTGCCGGCCTCGTCCACCGCGACCATGACGAACAGCGCCTCTGTCACCTTGAGCTGGGCGGAGCCGACGCTACGGTTCACCCAGGCCTCGATCTGGATGCGGATCGAGGTGCGGCCGGTGCCGACCACCTCCGTGTAGACGGCCACCACGTCGCCGACCTTGACCGGCTGCAGGAAGCTCAGGCTCGACACCGAGGCGGTGACCACACGGCCCCGCGCGCGCTCGCGCCCGGCGACGCCCGCGGACAGGTCCATCTGCGCCATGATCCAGCCGCCGAAGATGTCGCCAGACGGGTTGGTGTCGGCGGGCATCGCGACGATGCGGACCGTGAGCTGGCCGGTGGGCTGGGCGTCCATGCGGGCCTCGGGCGGTGACCTGGGAACCACCATATGCATTGCAGCAATCCCGGGTGGAGGCCCCCGGGGTCGGGGCGCCGTGTCGAGGAAGCAAGGTTGAGGCTCCGCCTCAAACTCCGCCAAAGGCTCGCCTTTGGAATCCATTACTCAAGAGAAGCCGGTCCAGGGGCGCTGCCCCTGGCGGGTCCCCGCTTCCAAGCCATGGGGCAGAGCCCTGGTCCTACCTGCCTCACGCCGGAGGCGCGTTGCTCCGCGTCGCCATCTCCCGCGTCCCCCGGCTCAGCACAGGCTCCGCGAGCACCCGCGCCAGGGCCTCGCGCATCAGCGCCTGCCGCCCCTTGTCCTGCCGGCTCCACGCGCCGAACGGGACGACCATGCGCGCCGCGACCTGGCCGTTGATGCGGTCCACCGCGAGGACCGCGTCGGCGAGGAAGGCATAGCCGCTGCCGTCGGCGGCGTGGAACGCCACCGGGTTGCCCGACGCGAAGGCGCCGATCAGCGCGCGCATCCGGTTCGGGTTGCGCAGGTCGAAGTCGGGGTGGGCATAGAGCGCGCGCACCCGCTCGATCGCGCCGTCGCGCTGCGCCATCGCCTGGATCGAGAACCACTTGTCGAGCACCAGCTCGTCGTGGCGCCAGCGCGCGTGGAAGGCGGCGAGCGCGGCCTCGCCCGAAGGCCCGCCCGCGTTGGAGAGCACCATCAGGGCGGCCAGCACGTCGGTCATGTTGGCGCCGGCGGCGAACTGGGCGGCCGCGAGCGCCACGCCGGCCTCGTGCCCGCGCGCCAGGGGCGAGGCGAGCAGGTCGAGGCAGGTGTTGCGCAGCGAGCGGCGGCCGATGGAGGGGCCGTCGGGGCGGTAGGGGCCGGGATCGGCGAGGCGGGCGTAGGCGTCATGCAGCGCGCGCTCCAGCTCGGTGGCGATCGCGCCCTTCATGAGCAGGCGGGCGCGGTGCACGCCCGCGTGGTCGGCGGGGGCGGGGGCCATGCGGTCTGTGACCACGCCCAGGCCGGGGAGCGCCAGCGCCTCGGCGGCGAAGGCGGGGTCGGCCCCCTGACGGTCGTCGTCCGCGCGGGCCAGCGTCGTGCGGGCGGCGTCGATCATCCCCTGGTCAGGGTCGGGGGAGTGCCCGCGGCCCAGGGAGTCGGCCAGGCGCAGTAGCACGTCGGTGGCGTACTGCTGGCCGCTGTCCCAGCGCACGAACGGGTCGGTGTCGTGGGTCGAGAGGAAACGCAGCGCCGCGGGCGACAGGCCGCGCACCGTCACCGGGGCGGAGAAGCCGCGCAGCAGCGAGGGCACCGGACGGGAGGCCACGTCGTCGAACACGTAGTCCTGGGCACGCGCGCGCAGGTCGAGCAGCATCTCGCCGGGCGCGCCCGGGATGGCCGCAACCGCGCCGTGGGCCACGCGGGGGGTGAGCACCGCGCCGTCCTCGCCGAGCAGGGCCATGACGACGGGGATTTGCAGGGGCGCCTTGTCGGGCTGACCCGGCGTCGGCGGCGTGGACTGGGCGAGGTGCAGCGTGTAGCGGCGGGAGTCGGCGTCGTAGCTGTCCTCGACGGAGACCTCCGGGGTGCCGGCCTGGGCGTACCAGGCGCGAAAGCCCGCGAGGTCGGTGCCGGAGGCGTCGGCCATCGCGGCGACGAAGTCCTCGATGGTCACGGCCTGGTTGTCGTGGCGCTCGAAATACAGGTCCATGCCGCGTCGGAAGGCGTCGTGGCCGATCAGGGTGCGGATCATGCGCACCACCTCGGCGCCCTTCTGGTAGATCGTCGCGGTGTAGAAGTTGTCGATGCGGACGTAGCTGTCCGGGCGCACCGGGTGGGCAAGCGGGCCGGAGTCCTCGGGAAACTGGCCGGCGCGCAGGCGGCGCACGTCGGCGACCCGCTTGACCGCGCGCGAGCCCTGGTCGGCGGAGAACTCCTGGTCGCGGAACACGGTCAGGCCCTCCTTGAGCGAGAGCTGGAACCAGTCGCGGCAGGTCACCCGGTTGCCGGTCCAGTTGTGGAAGTACTCGTGGGCGATCACCGTCTCTACGCCCTGGTAGTCGCTGTCGGTCGCACTCTCCGGGCGGGCCAGCACGTACTTCGTGTTGAAGATGTTGAGGCCCTTGTTCTCCATCGCCCCCATGTTGAAGTCCGACACCGCGGCGATGTTGAACACCTCGAGGTCGTATTCCAGGCCGAACGCCTCCTCGTCCCAGCGCATCGAGGCCTTGAGGGCCTGCATCGCGTGGTCGCACTTGTCCTGGTCGCCGTCGCGCACCCAGATCGCCAGCGCCACGTCGCGGCCGGAGCGCGTGGTGAAGCTGTCCTCCACCGACACGAGCGCGCCGGCGACGAGGGCGAACAGGTAGGACGGCTTTGGGTGCGGGTCCTCCCAGCGCGCCCAGTGGCGGCCGCCTTCCGCCTCGCCGGCATCGACGCGGTTGCCGTTGGACAGCAGCACGGGGTAGCGGGCACGCTCGGCGACCAGGGTGGTGGTGAAGCGCGTCATCACGTCGGGGCGGTCGGGGAAGAAGGTGATGCGGCGAAAGCCCTGCGCCTCGCATTGGGTAAAGAAACTGCCGCCCGACACGTACAGGCCGCTCAGCTCGGAGTTGGCCTCCGGCGAGATCCGCACCAGCAGCTCAAGCTCGAAGGCGTCGGGCACGTCGTCGAGGAACAGGTCGCCGTCGTCGAGGCGCAGCGCCGCGTCCGGGATCGGGTTGCCGTCGAGCGAGGCCTCCAGCAGCGTCAGCGCCTCGCCGTCCAGGTGCAGGCCGCCCGTCGCCGCGCCCTCGGCCGGGTTGCGGCGCAGCGCCAGGCGGGAGCGCACCGTGGTCGCCGCGGGGTCGAGCGCGAACACCAGGTCCACGCTGTCCACCAGGAAGGCCGGCGGGCGGTAGTCGGCGCGCAGCGTCGCGGCGGGCGGGGCAGGGAGCAGGGCGTCGTGCTGGCTGTCGGGCATGGGTCGGGCTCCGGGGGCTGGCGTCCGGGAGTTTTCCGCCCGGTAGGGGGGTATGTCGAGGGCTTGAGGCAACAGGCAAGGCCGGGCTCCGCCCAGACCCGCCAGGGGCGAGCCGCCCCTGGACCCGGCGCGACTCAAGGAAGGCGGTCCAGGGGGCCTCCCCCTGGCGGGTCCAGGGCAGAGCCCTGGCCTTGCTTGCCGGCGTTCCTGCTGAAGGGCGGAGAGTCGTCAGCGAGGCTGGCGCGTGACGGTGTAGATGTAGCCGTTGCCCATGGGCCAAAGAAACATGTCGTGATCGAGGACCAGGGCAACCGTGCATCCCGCATCCAGCAAGGGAAGCCGCGGCTTGACCCGTCCTTTCGGAAGCTCCAGGCCGGTGATCTGCGTGCCCCAGTTCGTTCGCAGTTCCTCCTCGGTGTCGACGAGCGTCACCGTCGGGTGTCGCGGCCGGCAGAAGTCATGTGAATATTCGTACGTGGTGATCTGATCGGCCGAGATGCTGATCGTCGTTCCAAGCGTGGCACGTTCAGACTTCGCGTCCTCCGTCAGTGGCATCGCGCCCACTGATTTCTTCACCTTCCATTGGCCGGAAAGGTCGGCAAAGGTCGGGACGTCATCGGCCAGACATGGCGGGCTTGCCAGCATCATTGCAAGCGTGGCCGCCAGGACAACGTGCCTCACCGCCCGCCATCCAGCCTGTCGTATTGCTCTTGTTCGGCTCTTCGACGGTTTACAAGGCCACGATCGCGTCGGGGTGGTCCGACGCGCTGCCCCCGGGCATCGTGGTCGTGGGTGTGGACCAGGGCCTCGCGTTCACTCTGGGCCAGCGCATCGTCTCCTTGGTTCGCCGCGTTGGGTAGTGTTCTGTTGTCCCGCGTACTGGTATTGAAGAGTGTCGAGACCAAGGAGTCGAACTGGTCTGAGGCAAACGTCTATCCGAGACCTGGGCACAAACCCATCACTCAGTTACAATGCAACTTTGGGTAATTAGAGAATCTGCAAACTTTAATGTTTTTTGGAATCATGACAGTTAATTTTGACACAGTGCCAGCATACGAACAAAGAAGTTCATAGTTAGGAATATTTTTCCAGTCTGCTCTGGGTATCTGCGGTACGACAAATCGACCATCCTCAGGCATCAATTCGATCTTCCTTCTGGGGTTTCCCTCAAATAGCTCGACATTATCCAATTGCTTGCCGTTATGTTCATGAAGGCAAGCTGTATCTGCCTTAGAAGGCTTTGATGATAAACAGCTAATTTGCAAGAAAATACATATAATCCTAGTAGGATTATCTAACAACATTATAGTTCTCACCTTGATCTACATGTGCGCTTTGAGGTCTTCCAAAATGAATGACGCACTCACTTGGGTTATGTTGACGAGCGATGACTCCGTTTTGCCGAATGTTTCATTGATCGATGACATGGATGCCTTGTGCATCCTGCCCAAGATAGATCGCGGCATGACCGATGTAGCGGCCGTTTTGGTCGAAGATGGCGATCGCTGTCCCACGCGGGATGTTCGTGCTGCCCTGCACCTGCTCACCGGGTCGCCATTGCGTCGAGTGTGGAGCGCCAGTCGCCTGCTGGACAAGCGGTACGCACTTCCCTGTACCAACAGATGACTGCCCGGCCCAATGGTCAGAATTGGTGGCGATATATGCGGCTTGGGACGCTATTGAAGCAACAGTGCCTCCTGCGCTTGCGTCCGTGGCGGTGTTGGTCGCCACCTGCGCATAGACCGCGTCTCCCGCCGGCGGGGTGTAGGTGTCAGCCCGGTGAGCGGCATCGCCGAGGAAGCCAGGCCATCTGCTCAGGCCGATGCCCTGCATCGCACTCGCCAGATGAGCCGAGGCATGGTTGAGGTCCTGGCGCGTCGTCGCGGTCCTGACGGCCTCGGCGCCGCCCGAAGGCTGTCGATCGCGGCGTCGCTCGCCGGCAGGCCCACAAGCCGCCTCTCGAACTCCGCGCGGCTCAGCGGGTGCGCGCCAACCCACGCCGCCATGGCTGTTTGCAGGCGCTGGACCCGCGGCGCGTCGAACGTGGCGGCTCCGTTGCGCCACTCCTTTCGCGGCATGTGCATGAGAGAGGCGTGCGCCGTCCAGGCGATGCGGTCCGCAAGGCCGCCGATGTCCGTGGCGTCGCCGGGGCCTGTGCCGTGGCCGAACCAGCCGTGCTCCTGCCGTCCCTGAATCTCCCAGCTCACGTTCACCGTCCTTTCGTGCGAAGCGCCGCATCCTGCGCCACACCAGGACGTTTGGTGAAGCAGTGGCTCAGGGCGCACTCGATCGTCGTATGTCGCTGCCCGACCCCTCCGGATGACGCTTGCCACCGTGTCCCTGGCCTGCGCCACCCGGTGCCGCCTGTGGCTGGATGCGGCGCGAAGCATGCAGGCAAGGAAGCAAGCCTGAGCTCCGCCCAGACCCGCCAGGGGCGAGCCGCTCCTGGACCGGCGCGTTTGAGGAAGATCCTCGTCGGGGCCTCCAAGGCGAGGCTTCGCCAGGGTTCGAGGCCCGCCCTGGCAAGCCCGCGACTCAGTCTCGGCTCACGCCACCCACAGGCCGCGCGCACGGTGCCACTCCTCGATCGACTGCGCCGGCAGCTCGTCGAACGCCTCGTCGCCCGGGCCAAGCGGCACCGGCACCCAGGCCGGCCTGAACCGCAGCATGATGTGCACCCGCGACGGCGCCGCCGGCAGCGCCGTGTCGATCGAGGCGGCGAGGGGATGCACCAGCTCCGGCCAGCGCGGGTCGAACAGCCACAGGCTGGTGGCGCAGCGCTCGCAGGCGTGGCGTTCGGCCGGGCTGGGGCCGGTGTCGAGCGGGGCGTGCCAGACGCGGGTGCGGCCGTGGTGGCGCAGGGTGCGGGCGCAGGCTGCAAGGTTGATGGCGCAGCCGCCGCCCGCGGTCTTGCGGCAGATCGAGCAGTAGCAGAGCTGGTAGGGGACGGGCGTGTGGCTCTCGACCTCGAAGCTCACGGTGCCGCAACGGCAGGAGCCGTGCAGGTGCATCGGCATCGCGGGCTCAGCCGGCCCGGTGCGCGGGCACCCGGACCTGGCACGCGCCGTCCAGCGTCCTGGCCGCAAGGGCGGAGCCACGGGTCGATCCCGGCGCACGGCTTTCCGGCATGGCGGCGTCCTCGTGCGCTTGCTGAAGTATGCGCTTGCTGAAGTAATGGATTCCAAAGGCCTGCCTTTGGCGGAGTTTGAGGCAGAGCCTCAACCTTGCTTGCTGCCTTCGAAGCGACCCGACGCCGCTACCCCGGCACCAGGATCGTGACCGCTGCCTGCGCGGCGATGCCCTCGCCGCGGCCGGTAAAGCCCAGGCGCTCCGAGGTGGTCGCCTTGACGGAGATGCGCTCGATCGTGGTGCCCAGCAACTCGGCCAGGCGGGCGCGCATGGCGGGGGCGTGCGGGGTGATTTTGGGGCGCTCGCAGACCAGGGTGACGTCGGCGTTGCACAGGGTGCCGCCGCGCGCGGCGATGCGGCCGGCGGCGTGGCGCAGGAAGCGGGCGCTGTCGGCGTCCTTCCACTCGCCCTCGGTAGGGGGGAAGTGGCGGCCGATGTCGCCCTCGGCGAGCGCGCCGTAGATCGCGTCGCACAGGGCGTGGATGCCGACGTCGGCGTCGGAGTGGCCGTCGAGGCCGCGCTCGTGGGGCACGGCGACGCCGCACAGGATCAGGGCGCGGCCCAGGGCGAGGACGTGGACGTCGTAGCCGGTGCCGACGCGCGGCTGCATCGGGGCGGCGAGCAGGCGTTCCAGTCGCACGAGGTCCTCCGGGTGGGTCAGCTTGATGTTGTCCTCGTGGCCGGCGACCACGGCGACGGGGTGGCCGACCGCCTCCAGCAGCGCGGCGTCGTCGGTGGCGCCGGAGCCGGGGAGGCCGGAGCGGGCCACGTCGCGGTGCGTGGCGAGCAGGGTGGCGAAGCGGAAGGCCTGCGGGGTCTGGGCCCGCACCAGGCCGTCGCGCGGCACGGTGGCGACGATGCGGCCGCCGTCGACCCGCTTCAGCGTGTCGCCAACCGCCACCGCGGGGATCGCGCCGTGGTCGCGCTCCAGCGCCGCGAGCAGGGCGGGGATGGTGTGCTGCGGGATGTGCGGGCGGGCGGCGTCGTGGACGAGCACGATGTCGGGGCGGTGCGGTGCGAGCGCCTCCAGGCCGGCGCGCACGCTGTCCTGGCGCTGGGCGCCGCCGGCGACGCAGGGCAGGTGGTCCAGGCCGCGCAGCGCGGCCTCGACTGCGGCGGGCTCACCGACCGGCTGCAGCAGGTCGCAGGCGGCGAGCAGCGCCTCGGCGGCGTGGCGGACCACGGGCCTGCCGAGCAGGGTCGCGTACTGCTTCGGGATGGCGCCGCCGAAGCGGGTGCCGGCCCCGGCGGCGACGAGAAGACCGGCGATGCGCATGGAGGGAGGAATGCTGCCCGGCGCGGGGGGCGTCAAGCAGCGGAGCCGCAGGAAGCAAGCAAGGTTGAGGCTCTGCCTCAAACTCCGCCAAAGGCTCGCCTTTGGAATCCATTCCTTGAGTAAGGCCGGTCCAGGGGCGGCTCGCCCCTGGCGGGTCTGGGCAGAGCCCAGCCTTGCTTTCTGGCCTGCAGGCCGCCCGCTGACGCACGCCGCAGCACAGCGTGTCTCGCCGCCCGGGAATCTTGCCGGGCCTGCCGGTATTTCGGGCGTTGGCGATTGCGCTTTGCCCAGGTACAGGGTAACTCTGCCTAATTCATGAGCAGTAACCAAGACACGCCTCCGGCCCGTCCGCTTGCGCCGATCTCCCTGGGCGGCGGGGTGCGCATCGACACGCCGGTGATCCTGGCACCCATGTCGGGGGTGACCGACCTGCCGTTCCGCCAGCTCGCGCGTGCGGAGGGGGCGGGCATGGTGGTGTCCGAGATGATCGCGTCCTGGGCGATGGTGCGCGAGAACCGGACCACCCTGCGCATGGCGGAGATGGAGCACGCCGGCCCGGGGCGCCCGAACGCGCTGCAGCTTGCCGGGTGCGACCCCGGGGCGATGGCGGAGGCGGCGCGGATCGGGGTGGGGCGCGGCGCCGAGGTGATCGATATCAACTTCGGCTGCCCCGTGCGCAAGGTCGCGGTGGGGCAGCAGGCGGGCTCGGCGCTGATGCGCGACGAGGCCGCGGCGGCGCGGCTGCTGGAGGCGACGGTGCGCGCGGTCGAGGTACCGGTGACGCTGAAGATGCGCATGGGCTGGGACCATTCGAGCCTAAATGCGCCCGCCCTGGCGCGCATCGCTGAGGCGTGCGGCATCCGCATGGTCACGGTGCACGGCCGGACGCGGCAGCAGTTCTACACCGGGCGCGCGGACTGGAGGTTCGTGGCCACGGTCAAGCGCGCGGTCGCGATCCCGGTGGTGGTGAACGGCGACATCCTGACGCTGGAGGACGCGGCCGAGGCGTATGCGCAGTCCGGCGCCGATGGGGTGATGATCGGGCGCGGCTGCTACGGCCGGCCCTGGCTGCCGGCGCAGGTGGCGCGCTACCTGCGCACCGGGGAGCGGCTGGCGGAGCCGTCGCTGATGGAGCAGCGCGACATCCTGCTGCGGCATTACCGCGCCATGCTGTCGTATTTCGGCGTGGACGCAGGAGTGAGGCTCGCGCGCAAGCACGTGTCCTGGTACTCGCGCGGCCTGCGCGGCTCTGCGGAGTTCCGCGACGGGGTGAACCGGCTGGACGACCCGGCGCAGGTCGAGGCGATGGTGGCCCGGTTCTACGACCAGGTGGCCACCCAGGCGGCGGCCCATGCCGGGGACCAGGGCGAGGGCGCTTGCGTGCCGCAGGCGTTCGCGGCGTGAGGAGCCCGGCGTGAGGAGCAGAGACCTGGCGCTGGTGCGGCCGGCGTCCGCGTCGCGCGCGGCCGAGCAGGACGCGCAGGCGCTGCTGTCCGCGCTGCCGGTGCCGGTGATGTCGCTCGACGCCCACGACCGGTTCCGCCACGCCAACTCCGCGGCGGAGCAGTTCCTCGGCGTGTCGCTGACCCAGTTGCGCCAGATCCGGTTGCAGGACCTGCTGCCAGAGGACTCCCCGCTGTTCCTGCTGATCGGGCAGGTGCGCCAGGACGGCGTCACGGTGTCCGAGCACGAGATGGCGCTGGAGAGCCCGCGGCTCAGCCGGCGCCAGGTCACGGTGCGCGCGGCGCCGCTGCCCGACGAGCCGGGCGGGGTGGTGCTGGTGCTGCAGAACAGCGCCACGATGCGCGCACTCGACCAGCAGCTCGGCTTTCGCAACGCGGCGCGCTCCGTGGCCGGGATGGCGGCGATCCTGGCGCACGAGGTGAAGAACCCGCTGTCGGGCATACGCGGGGCCGCGCAACTGCTGGAGAACACGGTCTCGCCGGCCGACCGCGAGCTGGCGGAGCTGATCCGCGACGAGGCGGACAGGATTCGCGACCTGGTCGACAGGATGGAAGTCTTTGGCGAGCGTCCCATCGAGCGGCGCGCGGTCAACATCCATCGCGTGCTCGAGCATGTGCGCCGGCTGTCGCAGAGCGGGTTCGCGTCGCACCTGCGCTTCGTGGAGCTGTACGACCCGTCGCTGCCGCCGGTGTGGGGCAACCGCGACCAGCTCGTGCAGGTGCTGCTCAACCTGGTGAAGAACGCGGCGGAGGCGATTACCGCCTCGGACCGCTATGCCAGCGAGACGAGCGGCGAGATCACCCTGATCACCGCCTACCAGCACGGCGTCAGGCTGGCGGCGCCGGGCGGCAAGCGGCGCGTCGACCTGCCGCTGCTGGTGGTAGTGCGCGACAACGGCTCCGGCATCCCGGAGGACATCCGTCCCAACCTGTTCGACGCGTTCGTCACCTCCAAGCCGTCCGGCAGCGGACTCGGCCTGGCGATGGTGGCGAAGATCGTCGGCGACCATGGCGGACTGATCGAGGTGGAAAGTCGGCCCGGCAGGACGGAATTCCGGCTGCATCTTCCGGTACTGGTGGAGGAGGCGGGGGATGGGCCATGACCGCGCACCATAGCGGGCGCGACCGCTCGGCGAGCAGGGCTGATCGCGCGGCTTCGCAGGGGCCGAAGTTCGCGCCCTGCCTAGAGAGGAATTCTGTCCTTCCGACCTGGCCTGTTGTCAGCCAGGTTTGCCTGGCTGGAGCGTACCGGCTGAAGCATGAGAGCAGGATGCCGCGATGAACCCGCCGACCGTGCTGATCGCCGATGACGACCGCTCCATCCGCACCGTGCTGACCCAGGCGCTGGGCCGCTCCGGCTACCAGGTGCGCAGCACCGGCAACGCAGCGACGCTGTGGCGCTGGGTTGAGGACGGCGAGGGCGACCTCGTGATCACCGACGTGGTGATGCCCGACGAGAACGGGCTCGACCTGATCCCGCGCATCAGGCGCATACGCCCCGAGCTGCGCGTCGTGGTGATGAGCGCGCAGTCCACGCTGCTCACCGCGGTGAAGGCGACGCAGCGCGGCGCCTTTGAATATCTTCCCAAGCCGTTCGACCTCAAGGAGCTGCTCGCCGTGGTGGCGCGCGCCCTGCAAGGACCGCTGCCGGCGCCGGCGCCCAGCCTGGAGCCGAAGGACACCGAGGAACGTCTGCCGCTGATCGGCCGCGGCCAGGCGATGCAGGAGATCTACCGGGTGATCGCCCGGCTCACCACGGCCGATCTGACGGTGATGGTCCACGGCGAGAGCGGCACCGGCAAGGAGCTGGTGGCGCGCGCTCTGCACGACTACGGCCGCAGGCGGAGCGGGCCGTTCGTGGCGATCAACATGGCGGCGATCCCGCGCGAGCTGATCGAGAGCGAGCTGTTCGGCCACGAGCGCGGCGCCTTCACCGGGGCGATGAACCGCACGCAGGGCCGCTTCGAGCAGGCCGCCGGAGGCACGCTGTTCCTCGACGAGATCGGCGACATGCCGCCGGAGGCGCAGACCCGGCTGCTGCGCGTGCTGCAGGAGGGCGAGTTCACCTCGGTCGGCGGGCGCCAGCCGATCCGCGCCAACGTGCGCATCATCGCCGCCACGCACCGCGACCTGCGGCAGGCGATCCGCGACGGGCAGTTTCGCGAGGATCTGTTCTACCGGCTCAACGTGGTGCCGATCCGGCTGCCGCCGCTGCGCGAGCGCTCGGAAGATATTCCGGTGCTGGCGAGACATTTCCTGGAACTGGCGCACCAGTCGGGACTTTCGTCCAAGACGCTGGACCAGGCGGCGCTCGACCGACTGCGCTCGCACCGCTGGCCGGGCAACGTGCGCGAGCTGGAGAATCTGATGCGCCGGCTCGCGGCGCTCTACCCGCAGGAGACCATCACCGAGGAGGTGATCGCCGCCGAATTGAGCGAGCCGGAAAGCGCCGCGGAGCCGGCGGCGGGCGCGGACCCGAGGGGCGAGCCGCTGGCGCAGGCGGTGGAGCGCCACATCCGGCAGTTCCTGGCGGGCGGGCACGACGGCCTGCCGATGCGCGACATCTACGACCGGGTGATCGCCGAGGTCGAGCGGCCGCTGATCCAGATGACGCTGTCGGCCACCCGCGGCAACCAGATCAAGGCGGCGGCGATGCTCGGGCTCAACCGCAACACGCTGCGCAAGAAGATCAAGGACCTCGACATCCCGGTGGTGCGGGGGATCGGCTGATAACGACGGGGCTCCAAAGCGAGCGGACAGGCAAGGTTGAGGCTCTGCCTCAAACTCCGCCAGGGGGAGCCCCCCTGGACCGGCTTCTTTTAAGTAAAGCCGGTCCAGGGGCGGCTCGCCCCTGGCGGGTCTGGGCAGAGCCCAGCCTTGCTTCCTTCCAGGTCAACGCCCGGAGCCGGCCCCATGCCTGAAGGCCTGAACGCTGCGACCTCAGGCCAGGCCGTGCGGCGCCGGGGGCGGGTCGCCGACCTGCTGCTCGGCAGGAGCGCCACGTTGGTACTTGCGGCGGTGGCGCTCGGGCTCGGCATCGCGAGCTTCGTGATGCTGGCGCGCGGCACCACGCTGTCGTCGCGGCCGAATCTCGTGTTCGCGATCACGCTGTCCAACCTCTCGGCGCTGCTGCTGCTGGGCGCCGCGCTGGCGGGCCGGCTGACCCGGGTGTGGGTGGAGCGCAGGCGCGGCTCTGCCGGCTCGCGCCTGCATGTGCGGCTGGTGGTGCTGTTCAGCGTGGTCGCGGTGACGCCCACCATCCTGGTCGCGGTGTTCGCGACCGTGTTCTTCCACCTGGGCATCCAGTCCTGGTTCAACGACCGGGTGAGGACCGCGCTGGAGGAGAGCCTGCAGGCATCGCAGGGCTACCTGCTGGAGCACCGCGACAACATTCGCGCCGACGCGCTCGGCATGGCGCAGGACATCCAGGAGGCCGGCCGCACCATGGGCGGCAATCCCCAGGCGCTGGAGTCGCTGCTGATCAGCCAGACCGCGATGCGCGGCCTCGACGAGGCCGTGGTGTACGAGCCTACCGCCGGACAGATCGTCGCCGCCAACGGGATGCATTCCGACCTCGACGTGCGCACGATCCCGCCCGCCGCCAACCAGGCGGCCGAGGGCGGCGACGTCGCCGTGCTCGGCACGCCGGACGACTCCGAGGTGCGCGCCGTGGTGCAGCTCAACACCACCCCGCCGCTGATGCTGATGCTGAGCCGCGCGATCGACCCGCACATCCTCGACCACATGCACCGGGCCGAGGGCGCCGTCGCGGAATACGAGCGCCTCGACCAGAACCGCTACGGGCTGCAGATCAACTTCGTGCTGATCTTCGCCCTGGTGGCGCTGCTGGTGCTGTCGGCGGCGGTGCTGCTCGGCCTCGTGCTCGCCACCCAGATCGCGCGCCCGGTGGGCCGGTTGATCGCGGCGGCGGAGCGGGTGCGCTCCGGCGACCTCGCGGTGCGCGTGCCGGAGGCGGACAGCGACGACGAGCTGGCCGGGCTCAGCCGCGCCTTCAACCGCATGACCGGCCAGCTCGCGGGCCAGCGCGGCGAGCTGATGAACGCCTACCGCCAGATCGACGAGCGGCGGCGCTTCACCGAGACGGTGCTGTCCGGCGTCTCCGCCGGCGTCATAGGACTGGATGCCGAGGCGCGGATCGAACTGCCAAATCCGGCAGCCACCGAGCTGCTCGGCATCGACCTGCTGGCGGCGGCCGGGCAGAAGCTCGGCGTGCTGGTGCCGCAGTTCGCCGAGCTGCTGGCGGTCTCGGCGGCGGCGCCCGACCGCACGCGGCGCATGGAGGTGCAGATCGGGCCGGAGATGGCGCGCCGCACGCTGCTGGTGCGCATCGGCCCGGAGCTGAAGGCCGGGCTGCCGCAGGGCTACGTGGTCACCTTCGACGACATCACCGAGCTGCAGTCGGCGCAGCGCAAGGCGGCCTGGGCCGATGTCGCGCGCCGCATCGCCCACGAGATCAAGAACCCGCTGACGCCGATCCAGCTCTCCGCCGAGCGGCTCAAGCGGCGCTTCGCCCGCGAGATCACCTCGGACCCCGACACCTTCATCCAGTGCGCCGACACCATCGTGCGCCAGGTGGGCGAGATCGGCCGCATGGTCGACGAGTTCTCCGCGTTCGCCCGGATGCCGCAGCCGGTGATCCGGCCGGGCGACATCGGCCGCGTGGCGCGCGAGGCGGTGATGCTGCAGCGCGCCGCGCGGCCGGAGTTGGGCTGGTCAACGGAGATTGCCGAACGCGGCCCGGTGGCGCCGTGCGACTCGCGCCTGCTGGGCCAGGCGCTGACCAACCTTCTGCAGAACGCGGCCGACGCGGTGGCGATGCGGCCGCGCGGGCCCGGGGAGACGCCGGGACACGTTTCGCTGAGCGTAGCCGAGCGGGACGGCGAGGTGGTGATCGCGGTCAGCGATGACGGCATCGGGCTGCCGGCGCAGGACCGCACCCGGCTGACCGAGCCCTACGTCACCCACAAGCCCAAGGGAACCGGGCTCGGGCTTGCCATCGTCAAGAAGATCATGGAGGACCATGGCGGGTCGGTGACGCTGCACGACCGGGCGGATGGACCAGGGGCGGTGGCGGCGCTGCATCTGCCCGGCTCCGGGAGCACTCCCGGGTCCGTCGGCCCGGGGCCTGCCGGCTCCGACGCCGTCTGGGAGGGCGAACGCCATGGCGCATGAGATCCTGATCGTCGACGACGAGCCCGACATCCGCATGCTGATCGACGGCATCCTGCGCGACGAGGGCTACGAGACCCGCCAGGCCGCCGACTCGGACGCCGCCATCGCCGCGTTCCGCGCGCGTCGCCCGTCGCTGGTGATCCTCGACATCTGGCTGCAGGGCTCGCGCCTCGACGGGCTGGGCATCCTGCAGGCGCTGCACAGCGAGGAGCCGGTGGTGCCGGCGGTAATGATCTCCGGGCACGGCACCATCGAGACCGCGGTGGCCGCGATCCAGCACGGCGCCTACGACTTCATCGAGAAGCCGTTCAAGTCCGACCGCCTGCTGCTGATCGTGCGCCGGGCACTGGAGGCGGCGCGGCTGACCGCGGAGAACGCGGAGCTGCGCCTGCGCGTCGGCGCCGAGGCGGAGCTGACCGGCGACAGCAGCGCCATGAACGGCCTGCGCGTGGCGATCGACCGCGTGGCGCCGACCGGCTCGCGGGTGCTGATCTCGGGCTCCGCCGGCGTCGGCAAGGACGTCGCGGCGCGGATGATCCACGCCCGCTCGCGACGCGCCGACGGGCCGTTCGTGACGCTGAACTGCGCGACGCTGAACCCCGCGCGCTTCGAGGAGGAGCTGTTCGGCATCGAGGCCGGCGTGGACAGCCAGAGCGTGCCGCGCCGCACCGGGATGCTGGAGCGCGCGCATGGCGGCACCCTGCTGCTCGACGAGATCTCCGACATGCCGCTGGAGACGCAGGGCAAGATCGTGCGCGCCCTGCAGGACCAGACCTTCGAGCGCATCGGCGGCACCAGCCGCGTCAAGGTCGACGTGCGCGTGCTGGCGACGACCAACCGCGACCTGCAGGCGGAGATCGCCGCCGGGCGGTTCCGCGAGGACCTGTACTACCGGCTCGCGGTGGTGCCGCTGCGGGTGCCGAGCCTGCGCGAGCGTCGCGAGGATATCCCAGAGCTGGCGCGCCGCTTCCTGGTGCGCTCGGCGGAAAGCTCGGGCATCCCCGGGCGCGACCTGTCGGCCGACGCGCTGACCGCGCTACAGTCCTATGACTGGCCGGGCAACGTCCGTCAGCTCCGCAACCTGATGGACTGGCTGCTGATCATGGCGCCGGGCGGCGGCGAGGCGATCCGCGCCGACATGCTGCCGCCCGAGATCGGCCAGGGGGCGCCGGCGCTGCTCAACTTCGACCCCACCGCCGACATCATGGCGCTGCCGCTGCGCGAGGCGCGCGACCTGTTCGAGACGCAGTACCTCCAGGCGCAGTTGCTGCGCTTCGGCGGCAACATCAGCCGCACCGCAGGCTTCGTCGGCATGGAGCGCAGCGCGCTGCACCGCAAGCTCAAGCAGCTCGGGGTGAACTCGGAGGACCGCGCCGCAAGCTGACGGCGACAGGGCTGGCCGCCAAGACAAGCAAGCAAGGCTGGGCTCTGCCCTGGACCCGCCAGGGGGGAAGCCCCCCCTGGACCGGCTTTCTTTAAGGAGTTGATTCCAAAGGCGAGCCTTTGGCGGAGTTTGAGGCAGAGCCTCAACCTTGCTTGCCTGTCCTGGCCGGTCACATCAGATTGTGCAGCGCACAATAATTTGCGTTGGCCGGGCTACCTGGTGCAGCATTATAGTGCCGCGTCTGGTTGCCTCCTGCCGGCGGCCGGCTCTGTCGTACGGCGGTGTGCATCGGCACACCAAGAACAAGAAAAAGGACATCGTCCGTGGCCACCGAGAAGACGCAGAATGTTCAGGACGTGTTTCTGAACCACGTGCGCAAGAGCAAGACCCCGGTTACCGTGTTCCTGATCAACGGGGTGAAGCTCCAGGGCATCATCACCTGGTTCGATAATTTTTCCGTGCTGCTCCGGCGGGACGGGCATACCCAGCTCGTCTACAAGCACGCGATCAGCACGGTGATGCCGGGCGCCCCGATTACTTTGTTTGACGGGGTGAAAACGGAGGGGCAGGCGGTTACCGGATCGCGCGAGACCCTGACGATCTCAAGCCGTGATCCCAGCCGGGAGATGAGTCCTGCCGACCAGGAGTGAGGCCGCCGGCACGCCCACCCGGGCGGCGATCATCCTGCCGTGGGACAAGCCGGACCTGCGCGACGGCGGCCGTGCTGCCGAGGCGCGGCTGGCGGAGGCGGTCGGCCTGGCGGCCTCGATCGGGCTGGTGGTCGTGCACACCGCGATCGTGCCGTTGCGCGGCCGCAAGCCGGCCACTTTGCTGGGCTCCGGGCAGGTCGAGATGCAGCACCAGGTGCTGGACGACGCCGAGGTCGGGGTGGCGGTGGTCGACGCGTTGCTCACCCCGGTGCAGCAGCGCAACCTGGAGCGCGGCTGGGGCTGCAAGGTGATCGACCGCACCGGGCTGATCCTGGACATCTTCGGCGAGCGCGCGGTGACGCGGGAAGGCTCGCTGCAGGTCGAGCTGGCGCACCTCGACTACCAGCGGTCTCGCCTCGTGCGGTCCTGGACCCATCTGGAGCGGCAGCGCGGCGGGTTCGGATTCCTGGGCGGCCCGGGCGAGACGCAGATCGAGGCGGACCGTCGTCTCATCGGCGACCGCATCGTGCGGCTGAAGAAGGAGCTGGAGCAGGTGCGGCGCACGCGCGGACTGCACCGCTCCGCGCGGCGCAAGGTGCCGTTCCCGGTGGTGGCGCTGGTCGGTTACACCAATGCCGGCAAATCGACGCTGTTCAACGCGCTGACCGGGGCCACCGTCCACGCCGAGGACCAGTTGTTCGCCACGCTCGACCCGACGATGCGCGTGCTGGGACTGTCGTCCGGGCGGAAGATAATCCTGTCCGACACCGTAGGATTTATTTCCGAGCTGCCGACCGAGCTGGTGGCGGCGTTCCGTGCCACGCTGGAAGAGGTCGCCGAGGCCGACGTGATCCTGCATGTGCGCGACGCGGCCCACCCCGACACCCTGGCGCAGCGCTCGGACGTGCTCGCGGTGCTGGACGGCATGGCACGTGAGGGCACGCTGGATGCGGCGTGGCCGGAGCGCACGATCGAGGTGCTGAACAAGGCCGACCTGCTTGGCGGCGTGGACCAGGTGCCGCGGCGCGAGGGCAGCGTCGCGGTCTCCGCGATCACCGGAGAGGGCAGGGCGGACCTGGAGCGCGCCGTCGACGCCCGTGTCGCCGCCGGGATGCAGGAGGTGGAATACGCGCTCGGGACCGGGGACGGCGCCAGGCTGTCCTGGCTGTACGACCACGGCGAGGTGGTCTCGCGCAGCGACGACGACGACGGCGTGCACGTCTGGGTGCGCCTGCTGCCCGCTGACCGCGCCCGCTTCGAGCAACCGCCCCGCTTCGAGCAGCAACAATGACCCTCTCCGTGCGCGATGCCGACGAGCTGGTGCAACTGGTGCGTGCCGCGGCGCGGGCCGAGATCATGCCGCGCTTCCGCCGCCTGACACCCGATCTGGTGCGCACCAAGTCCGGGCCGACGGACTTCGTCACCGCCGCAGACGAGGCCGCCGAGGCGCTGATCACTTCGGGGCTGGAGCGGCTGTTCCCGGGCTGCGTCGTGGTGGGCGAGGAGGCGGCTTCGTCCGACCCGTCGCTGCTGGAGCGCTTGGCGGACGCGGACCTGGCCTTCGTGGTGGACCCGATCGACGGCACTGCGAACTACTGCGCCGGGTTGCCGCTGTTCGGCGTGATGGTGGCCGCGATCGTGCGCGGCGAGGTGGTCGCCAGCGTGATCCACGACCCGGTGGTCGACGACAGCTCGATCGCGGTGCGGGGCGAGGGGGCGTGGAGCGAATCGCCCGACGGCACGCGCACCGACCTGCGGGTGGCGGCGCCGGTGCCGCCGGCCGAGATGCAGGGCGCGGTGTCGTGGCGCTACATGGAGCGGCCGCAGCGCGAGGCCGTGCTGCGCAACCTGCCGCGGGTGGCGTCGAGCTGGGACTATCGCTGCGCGGCGCACGAGTACCGCGCGCTGGCGGCCGGGCACTGGCACTACCTGGTGTTCAACCGGCTGATGCCGTGGGACCACCTGCCGGGCTGGCTGCTGCACCGCGAGGCGGGAGGATGGTCGGCGCGGTTCGACGGCAGCGAGTACCGGCCCGGGCAGGTGGGCGGCGGGCTGATCTGCGCGCCGGACCGCGAGAGCTGGCAGGCGCTGCGGGCCGCACTGCTGGAGGAGCCGGCTAAGCCGGTATGAGCGAAGGCAGCGAGCAAGGTTGAGGCTCTGCCTCAAACTCCGCCAAAGGCTCGCCTTTGGAATCCAATACTTAAGTAAAGCCGGTCCAGGGGGGGCTCCCCCCTGGCGGGTCTGGGCAGAGCCCACCCAGCCTTGCTTGCCGGCATCAGGTCGCCTCCCGTCGTTTGACCTGCTGCCAGGCGGCCTCCATCTCCGCCAGGCTCGCGTCCGCCGGCGTGCGTCCGCCTGCTGCGAGCAGGCGCTCGACGCCGCGGAACCGGCGGGTGAACTTGTCGTTGGCCTGGCGCAGGCAGGTCTCCGCGTCCAGCCCGAGCTTGCGGGCGAGGTTGGCCATGACGAACAGCATGTCGCCCATCTCGTCCGCGAGCCGCGTCGGGTCGGCCTGCGCCATCTCCGCCCGAAGCTCCCCCGTCTCCTCCGCCAGCTTCTCCAGCACCGCCGCAGCGTCGGGCCAGTCGAAGCCCACCGCCGCCACGCGCCGGGTGATCTTCGCCGCCCTGGACAGGGCGGGCAGGGCGAGGGGGATGTCGGCCAGCACCGTGCCTGCCTGCGTCACGAGCCCTGCGGCCTCCGTGCCCGGGCCGTACTGCGGCAGCGTGCCGTCCGCGGCGGGCCGGTCCGGTTCGGCTGGCGGCAGGTCGCGACGTTCCTGCGCCTTGCCGGCCTCCCACGCGCCAGACGTTGCCCCGGCGGCGCGGGCGGCCGCGTCGCCGAACACGTGCGGGTGGCGCCGCAGCATCTTGTCGGCGATGGCGCGCGCCACGTCGGAGAAGCGGAACAGGCCGCGCTCCTCGGCGAGGCGCGCGTGGTAGACCACCTGGAACAGCAGGTCGCCCAGCTCGCCGGGCAGGGCGGGCCAGTCGCGGCGCGCGATCGCGTCGGCGACCTCGTAGGCTTCCTCGATGGTGTAGGGCGCGATGGTGGCGAAGTCCTGCTGCCGGTCCCAGGGGCAGCCGGTCGCGGGATCGCGCAGCGCCGCCATGACGTCGAGCAGACGCTGCAGCTCGTCCTGGTCCTGGGTCATCGCGGGGCCTTTCGTGGACGGGGTCTCATCAGGGAATGCAGGCAAGCAAGGTTGAGGCTCTGCCTCAAACTCCGCCAAAGGCTCGCCTTTGGAATCCATTACTTAAGTAAAGCCGGTCCAGGGGGGGCTTCCCCGCTGGCGGGTCTGGGCAGAGCCCAGCCTTGCTTTCTGCCCCAGGGTCCGTCCGGCGTGGCGGCATTGCTGCCCGGCGCCGTTGTGCCCACCATGGCGGCCGCACCTCGCGCCGGTCGGCATCCCCGTGCGACTCCTCGAAGCGAAAGGCATCGTCGCGAATGAAGCTCCTGCAGGACCTTGCCTTCGGCGCCGGCGGGTCCGGAGTCGGTTGTCTCGGCCGGGGCTGGTCCGACCCGGAGCCGCGGCACACCTGGGCCGTGGACACGGTCAGCACGGTGAGCTTCACGATGGCCGAGGGGCACCCGGCCTACTACGTCCTGATGCGGGTGGCTCCGGTCTTCGGCTGGCTGCCGCTGACGATCTGGTGCGACGGGCACTTCCTGGGGCGGCACCTGGTGTACGAGGAGTGCGAGATCGGCGTGGCCGTGCCGGCCAGCCTGCTCGACGGCGGCGTGCTCAGGCTCAACATCTACCATTTCCTGCGGCACAGGGTGAGCGATCTCCGGCCGGGAAGCGACGACGCGCGCCTGCTGTCCGTGTCGCTGTCCGGCGCGAGGGTCTGGGGGTCCGGCCTGATGCCGGCGCTGGCGGCGTCGCAGCCGCGCTGCGCCCTGTCCAACGCCGAGCTGATGGGCCGTTTCCAGAGCCTGGGCGACAACTGCGAGTTCGGCCTGACGCAGCGTGCCGCAGGCGCCGAGCCGCTCGGGCTGCTCCGCTTTGCCGGTATCCGGTCGGCGATGGTGATCCAGGGCCTGGTGACCGGCTTCGAGACGCTCACCGATCCGGACCGGCTGTCGATCTACCGCGATCCGGGCGCGCCCTGGGGCGCCGAGCTGATCATCCGCCACGACGTCTATGTCCTGCAGCAGCACACCTTCAAGTACGAGGGGCAGGATGACCCTGCGGCCGTGCTCAACGCCGCCGCGATCAAGCTGGACTATGAGCGCCGCAGCCTGTTCGAGGACCTGGAGGACGCCGACAAGGTCTTCGTGGTCAAGCGCAACGAGGGCATGGGGCTGCCCGACGTCCTGCCGCTCTGGTCCGTGCTGCGCGCGCACGGTCCCAACACGCTGCTCTGGGTGACGCAGGCAGGGCCCGAGCGGCTGCCGGGCAGCGTGGAGTGGCGGGGGCCGGGGTTGCTGTGCGGCTACATCGACCGGCTCGCGCCGTACGACGACGCCTTCAACATCTCCGATGACTGCTGGCTGGCGATCTGCCGCAACGCCTACGCCCTGGCGCACGAGAATCCGTCGCGCCAGCCGTCGTCGTTCGCCTGAGGCCAGTGGAACAAGCAAGCAAGGTTGAGGCTCTGCCTCAAACTCCGCCAAAGGCTCGCCTTTGGAAGCCACTACTTAAGTAAAGCCGATCCAGGGGGGGCTCGCCCCTGACGGCTCCGGGCGTAGCTGCCAAAAGTTCCGACGACCCGCTTGGGTCGTTGGAATGGCAGCGGAAGGAGAGCCCGGTCTTGCTTGGTCAAGAGGCGTCGCGAGGGCGGGCGGCCGAGGCAACTCCCGATCCAATCAGTCACCAACGTCAGTCGCAGAATGTATATTATGCAAGTTTTGGGGGTTCGGCAGCGGGTTCGGGCGGAGTCAGCCGATCTCCAGCACCATGCCGTCGTGGCCGGGCTCGATCCCGCCAGGAAGGTTCTGCTTCATCCAGGCCCAGTCCAGGTCGAGGCCCATGTGCGTCAGCACGGTGCGCCGCGCGCCCACGCGCCTGGCCCACTCGACCACCAGATCGACGTGCGCGTGGGTCATGTGCCGCTGCCGCTGGAAGCAGCCGACCACCCAGACGTCCACGCCGCGCAACGCCTCGAACGCCGCGTCGTCGAGCGCCACCACGTCGGTCGAGTAGCCGAAGCCGCCGGTGCGCAGCCCCAGCGTGCGAGTCACCTGGTGGTCCTGGTCGAACACCGTGACCTTGGTGCCGGCCATCTCGACGACCTGGCCCGGCACGACCACGTGCGGCACCAGCACCGGCCGGTAGAAGCCCGGCGGCTTCCACGGGCGGAACACGTAGTCGAAGCGCCGCGCCAGGTCGTCGAGCGTCGTCTGCGTGGCATAGGCGTCGAGCGGCCGGCCGCAGAGCCGGTTCAGGATGCGCACGTCGTCCAGGCCGACCACGTGGTCTGCGTGGCCGTGGGTGAACAGCAGCGCGTCCACCGAGGCGATGCCGCACGACAGAAGCTGGGAGCGCAGCTCCGGGCCGGTGTCGACCAGGATACGCCGTCCCGCGTCGGTCTCGACCACGATCGAGGAGCGGCTGCGGCGGTTGCGCGGCTCGGCCGGGTCGCACGCGCCCCAGTCGCCGCGGCCGTCCGCGCCGCCGATCTGCGGCACCCCGGCCGAGCCGCCGCAGCCGAGCAGCGTCACGCGCATGACGCACAAGGCAGCAAGAAAGGTTGAGGCTCTGCCTCAAACTCCGCCAAAGGCTGGGCCTTTGGAAACCTTCCGTCTGGGCCGGGGTCCTCGGTCGAACGGTCGGAGGCACACGCCCAACGGAGGCCGGGTCCAGGGGCGGCTCGCCCCTGGCGGGTCCAGGGCAGAGCCCTGGCCTTCGACTCCGCAACCCGTCGCGAGCTCATGCGGCCTTGCGGAACAGCGTGCGGAAGTTGCGCGTGGTGAGCGCCGCGATCTCCGCAGGCGTCGCGCCGCGCAGCCCGGCCAGCGCGCGCGCGGTGTCGGCGACCCAGGCCGGCTCGTTGCGGCGCCCGCGATGCGGCACCGGCGCCAGGAACGGCGAGTCCGTCTCCACCAGCAGCCGTTCCGCCGGCACGTCGCGCAGGACCTCGCGCAGCGCCACGGAACGCGGGAAGGTCATCATCCCAGACACGCCGATGTAGCCGCCGAGCGCCACCCCGGTCTCGGCCAGGGCGCGCCCTGAGCTGAAGCAGTGCAGCACGAAACCGAAGCCGTCCGCGGCAGGCCCCTGCCCGGCCGCCTCGCTCAGCTCCTGGCGCAGGATCGCCGCCACGTCGTCGTCGGCATCGCGCGCGTGGATCACCAGCGGCACCCCGGCCCGGCGCGCAGCGCGGATGTGGACGCGGAAGCTCTCGGCCTGCACGTCGCGGGGTGCGTGCTCGTAGAAGTAGTCGAGACCCGATTCGCCGATCCCGACCACGCGCGGGTGTGCCGCCAGCGACGCCAGGTGCGCGACCTCCGGCACCGGTCCCTCCTCGCCCGCGTGGTGCGGATGGATGCCGATCGTGCACCACAGCTCCGGGCGGGACTCCGCCAGCCCGACCAACGCCGCCGTCTGCGACAGGCGGGTGCTGATGCACACCATCTCCGCCACCCCGGCGACCGCGGCGCGAGCGATCACGCCGTCCAGCTCCTCCGGGCTCAGCGCATCCAGATGACAATGCGAGTCGACCAGCGATCCGGGCGGCACCATTTGATCTGCGCCGGCCGCCGGCCCCTGCCCGGCTGCCGTGTCCTGCGCCCCGCTCAAGCCGCCGGCTCCACGTGGCGCGGGAACAGGCCCTGCGGCGGAGGCAGCACCGTGCCGTCCGCCACCGCCACGCCGAGCGCGGCCAGGTCCCGCGCGTCGGCAGGCACGCCGAGCTGGTCGAGCATCCGCCCCATGCTGCCCGGCATGAACGGCTGCAGCACCGTGGCCACCACGCGCAGCACGTCGGCCAGCACCCGCAGCACCTCGCCCATCCGCGCAAGGTCGGTCTTCCTCAGCGCCCAGGGCGCCTGGCGGTCGATGTAGCCGTTGCCCGCGCGCACCACGCGCCACACCTCCTCCAGCGCCTCGTGCGGCGCCTGCCGCCCGAGCCGCTCGCGCAGCAGGTCCGGCAGCGCCTCGGCCATCGCCAGCATCTCGGAGTCCTCTCCGGTGGGCACGCCGCGTGCCGGCAGCGCACCGGCACAGTTCTTCGCGATCAGCGACAGCGAGCGCTGCGCCAGGTTGCCCAGGTCATTGGCCAGGTCGACGTTCATCCGCCCGATCAGCGCGCGCCGGGAAAAATCCCCGTCGCCGCCGAACGGCTTCTCGCGCAGCAGGAAGTAGCGCAGCGGGTCGAGCCCGAACTCCGCGGCCAGCTCGCGCGGGTCGACGACGTTGCCGACCGACTTGCTCATCTTCTCGCCGTCGACGGTCCACCAGCCGTTGGCGTAGATCCGCTCGGGCAGCGCCAGCCCCGCCGCCATCAGGAACGCCGGCCAGTAGATCGCGTGGAAGCGCACGATCTCCTTGCCGACCAGGTGGAGCTGCGCCGGCCAGTACCGCCATAGCGCCGCCTGCTCGTCGGGGTAGCCCAGCGCCGTGACGTAGTTGGCCAGCGCGTCGAGCCAGACGTAGACGACGTGCGCCGGGTCGTCCGGCACCTCGATGCCCCAGCGGAAGCTGGTGCGGCTGATCGACAGGTCGCGCAGCCCGGAGCGCACGAAGCTGACCACCTCGTTGTGGGCGGAGCCAGGTGCTATGAACTCCGGGTGCGCCTCATACAGCGCCAGCAGGCGGTCGCCCCAGGCGGACAGGCGGAAGAAGTACGACGGCTCGCGCACCCAGGCCACCGGCGCGCCGGAGGGTGCCACCCGGGTGCCGTCGGCGCGCATGACCAGCTCGTCCTCGCCGTAGAACGCCTCGTCGCGCACCGCGTACCAGCCCTCGTAGTGGTCGAGGAAGATGTCGCCCGACTCGCGCAGACGCCGCCACAGCGCCTGGACGCCGGCCTTGTGCGCGGGCTCGGTGGTGCGGATGAACGCGTCATACGACACGCCCATGCGGTCGGCCATGTCGCGGAAATCGGCGGAGACGCGGTTCACGAAGTCCTGGGGTGCCACGCCCGCGTCCTGCGCCGCGCGCTCGACCTTCTGGCCGTGCTCGTCGGTGCCGGTCAGGAAGAACACGTCGGCCCCGTCCAGGCGCTGCCAGCGCGCCATCACGTCGGCGGCGATCGACGTGTAGGCGTGGCCAATGTGGGGCGCGCCGTTGACGTAGTAGATCGGCGTGGACAGGAAGAAGCGGCGGGTCATGCGGGGTCCCGGCAGGGCGTTTGACGCAATAGGGTGTGTCGCATCGCGCAGGCGAAGTCGAGACGGGACGGCAGCAAGCAAGGCCGAGCTCCACCTCCACCGGCCATTGCCTACGGCTCAAGCGGGCCATCGGAACCTTTGGCCAGCTCCGCCCAGACCCGCCAGGGGCCGAGGCCTTTGGCTCCAATCCGGCACCTCTGTCACAAGCCGCCATCTGACGGCGCGGGCCTGCACCTACGAAAGTCGGTGATGTCCGTTTTCCCGTCCGACAATCAGCTTGTCCGTTCTCTCATGTATAAGCCAGCATTGGCGGACACATCGGAGGTGGCCAGTCATGGTTCGTTTGGCGGACACCAATGTTCTAGCCGTCGGTTAAAGCGCCACGGCGTCAAATGGCCATTCTGCACAGCTTTGCGGTCATTGGGCTTATGGCTCTGGCGAGAACAGCGAAGTGATCGCCTCGCGTAGCCAGCGCTGGGCAGGGTGGCCGTCGTTGCGGCGGTGCCAGGACATAACGAACGGCACCGGGTCCAGGTCGAGTGGAGGATTGACGACGCTCAGCTCGTCCGCGTGGCCGGAGGCGGAGATCACGCCAGCCATCAGGGTCGCGATCATGTCCGACCGGGCAACCAGCGTTGGCGCGGCATACATTTGCGGTAAGGTGAGCGCGAGCGTGCGCTTGAGGCCGCGTTTCGCCAACGCCGCGTCCACATGGCCGAACCGCTCATTCTCCGGCGACACGAGCAGGTGCGACAGCGCGAGGAACGCCGGCAGGTCAAACGGCAGTTCCGCGGCGGGGTGCCCACGTCGCAGGATGCAGACGAACCGCTCCTCGAACAGGGGCCGGGTCAGGATGCGTCCCGCCTGGGTTGTCGGCGGCACGCCGATGGCCAGGTCGACCTCGCCGGCGTCGAGCATCGTCACCGCATCGTCGCGCGCGGTGAAGCTATGGACGCGCAGGGTGATCGCGGGCGCCACGTCGCGCAGCCGCGCCACCAGGCGCGGGAGCAGCACGAACGTCGGATGTTCCGACAGCCCGAGCGTGAAGACCAGGGCCGATGATCGGGGCTCGAACGCCTGGGTGAAGGCGAGCGTACGCTGGATGTCGGCCAGCGCGCGACCGAGCGGTTCGGCCAGGTCGAGCGCGCGCGGCGTCGGCTGCAGCCCGGACGGTCCGCGCACGAACAACTCGTCGCCCAGGAGCGCGCGGAGCCGCGACAGGGCCGCACTCATCGCCGGTTGCGTCCGGCCGACGCGCGTCCCCGCCCTGGTGACGCTGCGCTCCGCCATCAACGCGTCGAAGGCGACGAGGAGATTGAGGTCGATGCCGTGCAAATCCACGGCGTGGATGGTCCCACATGCCGTCAATCGATTTCAACTCCGACGTCGCGGCGCTTAGCTGTTGTTCAGCAGGAACGAGGCAGCGACGATGAGTGATGGTCTGAGCCATAGCGGCGGCGGCCTTTCCGCGCAGGATCGCGCGACGATCGAGACCTTCTACCGCGCGTTTGCGGGTGAACCCGACCTGCTCGACCAAGTGGTCGCACCCGACTGGCAGGACATCCCGCTCGCACCGGGACAGGGACCGGGCCCGGAAGGGATCAAGCCGTTGATCCGGGGCTTCAAGGAAGCTTTTCCAGACCTCGCGATCACCGTCCACGACGTGATCGCCGATGGCGGTCGGATCGGTGTGCGCGCGGAAATCACCGGCACCCACGCAGGCACGTGGTTCGGCGTTCCACCCAGCGGCCGACGCTTCTCCGTCGCGCTGCACGAGTTCCACCGCATCGAGAACGGCCGCCTCACTCACACCTGGCACCTGGAGGACTGGTTCGGCTGGCTGAACCAGGTCGGTGCCTGGCCCAGCCCCAAGGAGAATGCATGATGAAAGCGGCACGCATCCACGGCTACAACACTCCACCCGTTGTCGATGACGCAGCCACTCCGGCGATCGGCGCGGCCGACGTGCTCGTGCGAGTGGCGGCGGCGGCGCTCAATCCTCTCGACACCAAGATGCAGGCAGGGGTGATGCACGGCTTCTTCCCTGTCGATTTCCCCTACACGATCGGCACGGACCTGG